>Ga0308171_1000645_pt1 | contig 65701 bp, 129 predicted proteins | sample PhyGR1_FD_202135 | JGI IMG/M metagenome (GOLD analysis project Ga0308171, IMG submission 202135) | Phyllosphere microbial communities from UC Gill Tract Community Farm, Albany, California, United States - DLSLSG.R1 | ecosystem: Host-associated > Plants > Phyllosphere > Unclassified | place...
CTTGCAGCATTCTACAATGTGTTCAGCGAGGCATTGCTTGGTCCATGCGTAAAACGCATTTTCTTCCTCCATCTCTGGAGTTGGCTGATTCCTCATACCCCCGTACTCCCAAACCCGCCCGCACCCCGCCCCGTCTCCGGCAATTCCTGCCCCAAGACGAAGGCACCTCGCACAACCGGCATAATCACACCTTGCGCGATCCGGTCGCCAACCTCAATCCAAAAATCACGGTGACCGTGGTTAATCAGCATCACCTTAATTTCACCGCGATAATCAGCATCCACAACGCCCGCTAGAACGTCAATGCCACAGCGCACCGCAAGGCCGGAACGCGGCGAAATGCGCAGGTAATGGCCGTCAGGGATGGCCATGGATAGGCCGGTGGAGATTAAGGCGGATTCGCCTGCGGCGAGGTTGAGATTGGCGTCCGATGCAATATCGAAGCCTGCTGCGCCGTCCGTTTGATAGGCGGGGATGGTGGCGGATGGGGTTAGGAGTTTGGTGGGGATGTTCATATCAATCCTCCAACTCGCTGAATGTGAATTGCTCCCACCAGTCGGCAAGGCCCATTTCCATCGGCCAATGCTGGGGCGATTCTTCGTTGTTGTTAATCCATATGTCCTCAAAGCGGTCGGCTTCCGCGCGGACGCGAGCCATAAAGTCCTTCAGGGTCATTACCCATGCTCCTTAATATAAAGTTCCAACGGAGTCGGCTTAGCCGCATCTTCCTTCAGCGCCGCCAACAGCCGCTCCCGGCGCGGCATCACACTATAGCCCTTGCCGAGCCAATATTCCCGTTCCGCTTTGCGGATGGCCATTTCTACCCTGTCGGCTTCGGCTTTTAGGGTGGATTGGCGGGATAGGAGGTGTAGGAGGTCGGTCATGGCTTAATTTCCTCAAACATAACCGTATTCCAACGTCCTTCTACCTCCTCAAATGTGTAGTCCGAAGAAGACTGGCCAATGCGACAGGCTTTCACGGTAAGCGGCATGTCATTGACAAAAATTGCCGCTGCCCGCTCTCGCTCGCCGTCGTATCCGTTTTTGTTAAGGAAGCGCACCTTACTGCCTTTGCCGATAAAGCCACGCGACAGAAGGTATTCTGCCGTCCATGCAGGTCGGATGGTTTTCGCCTTTGCATCAATGGCAACGTAATCGCTTTCAAAGCCATTGTCGTGAAGGGCTTCGAAACCTTCTTCTTTCCAATCTTCCATCATTTTTCCTCCTTATTCAAACAAGCAACAGCCCAAGCCCGCATACGCTGCCACCGTTCTTCCGGCGTTTCATCGCGCTGCTCTTTAAAATTCCAACTATTTTCGTCATTCTCATAGACGATTTCGCGCGCCATCTGGTCGGCAATATCGAAAGTGTTCGCAACCTGCGCGCTGTTTTTCGGATCAAGGCAACTCATATCAACGCCGCGCTTCAGGCCAACTGCACCAATAGCGCAGTAATTTCCATTCTGTTCAAGCTCGTTGGCAATTAGCGCCTTAACAGGCAGGGCATCCAATGCCTCAATCAGGTCATGCAAAAACTTTTGGCCGCGCTTGCCTCGCAGGGCGCTTGCCACTTGGCCGCGCCACTTAATGTGCGCCCAGTTATCTTCTTGGCTTCCGTCGCCTTCGTAATATCCTGCTCTGCTCATTACTTTTCCTCCAACCGACGCGCAATCGCACGCGCCATTTCAACCCACATATTGCCGCGCCACTTTTCAGACTCCCAAACGGGAGAATTTGCGACGGCGCTGTTTATCATCGCCACCAATTCCAGCATGGCGGGGACTTGGGCGATGGCGCGGGAGTCTTCTTTCCAAACGGCGCATACGATCGTGTCATCTGGTCCGCTTATCCATGTGTCGTACATGCCGCCAGTAAAATCGCTGTCAGGCTCTTCGACTGACCATGGCCCCGGCGTCGTGCCAAACGGGCCGGTCATGCTTCAGGCTCACGAACGAGGAGATCAGAAAGGCGGCTAGTCCATCCGTCCCATTCAAAACCTTTGTTCAACGCCTCTGCGGCAGCGAGACACGCCGCCCCCGACATTGGCCCATGCATCATGGCCACAACCTCGCCATCGTCTGCGACAATGCTCCAAAGCCGGTCGCTTCCCATTTCTCCGCTCTTAATCTTATACTTTCTTGTCATCACTTCCTCCATCTAGCGAACCCCACCATACCGCCCCGAACGGCAATGTCAACATATATATTTTCCTTGTGCGTCGGCAGGGTGGCGTTTATGGGTTGGGCTTTGATGGAGGATATATGAACGACCCGATTTACGATGGATTGCACCTTGGCGACTGCTTTGAGGTGATGGCGCGCATACCGGATGGTAGCGTGGATATGGTGCTGGCAGATTTGCCGTATTCCACGACGCAGAACAAGTGGGATAACGTCATCGATCTGCCCGCACTGTGGGCGGAGTATCATCGGTTACTCAAGCCTACTGGCGCGGCTGTCCTAACTTCTCAAGGCGCATTCACTGCGCGGCTTATCCTCTCGAATGAGGGATGGTTCCGCTACAAGCTGGTATGGGAAAAATCCAAAGCCACTAACTTTTTAAACGCCAAGAAGCAGCCGTTGCGAAAGCATGAGGATGTGTGTGTCTTCTATCCCGGAAAGCCGACGTACAATCCACAAATGGGCAAAGGGGTGCCTTACGACAAGGGAGTCCGTAAGAATCAACAGACGGGATCGTACGGGAATTTCGCGGCTTCACATGTCAAAAGCGAAGGCGGTCGCTACCCGACCGATGTTATCTATTTTAAGACAGCAGAAAGTGAATCTGAGTTTATTTTTCACCCCACCCAAAAACCCGTAGCCCTATTCGAGTACCTAATCCGCACCTACACCGATGAAGGCATGACCGTACTCGACAACACGGCGGGCAGCGGGACAACCGCAATCGCAGCCATGAACGCCAAGCGCAACTGGATTTGCATTGAGCGCGATCCAGAATATTACGCCAAGGCGAAAGCCCGCATTGAGGATCATATCAATAAAATGGAGTTGTTTTGATGCCCGCAACATTTGAAACCGCCGCCCTATCGACTGCACTGAAGCAAGCCGTATCAATCGTGAAGGCGCACGACACAATCCCGATTGTAGCCTGCGTGCTATTCGAGATTGACGGAAGCACAGCATCTATCACTGCGTCTGATCTGACTATCTGGCATCGTCAATCCTTGCCGTGCGAAAGCGACGGCGTATCACGGTTTGCCGTTGATGCTCGGGCAATCAGTCGGGTCGTATCCAATGCTGCAGCGTCAACCGTCAAACTATCCGAGAAAGATGGCAGGCTAACCATTTCGTCAGGACGTAGCCGCTTTACGCTCCCGACAATTGCGCATGGCGACTACCCAAAGCCGCGCGAAGATGAATATGTCGGGTCAATCCAGTTCAGCGGCGAAGCTCTTAATCTAGCTATGTCGCGAGCATTCCCGGCCATTTCATCGGAGGAAGCGCGCTACTATCTCAATGGCGAATTTATGCACGTCATGGATGGACGTGTTTGGCTGGTCGCAACTGACGGTCATAGGCTGGCAAAGATCGCCGCTGGCAATTGCGATGCGCGGTTACCCGATACAATTATCGGCACAAAGACCGTAAAGTCGATCATGGCCATGGCGGCGCATGGCGACGTTAAACTGTCACTGTCGCGAACCAATGTGAAGGCGGAGGGCGATGGCGTCACAATTATTGCCAAGGTGGTTGATGGCACGTTCCCGGACTATGCCCGCGTAATCCCGGCCCGCAGCGCAAATGTTGCAACGGTTGATTCCGCATCCCTGGCATCAGTCATTGGACGCTGCACGTCTGTCACGGACATGAAGGGCAGCGCCATGAAATTCGAGTTTGGCGACAGCCAGATTGCCGTTTCCATCGCCCTTGCCGATGGCAGCGCGGCGCAGGACTCTGTTGCTTGCGAATATGAAGGCGAGCCGGTGACGCTCGGTATGAACTACAATTATTCGCGTGAATTGCTGCGGACTATTGATGGCGATGCGAAGATTTATCTTGACACGGCTACATCTGCGGTTCGTATTGAGCAGGTCAGCGCGCCTGACGATGTTTTTGTCATTATGCCGATGCGGCTTTGATTGAGGGGATGATTACGATGTTTACGATTATTGAAGATGGAATTGCAATCCTACGCGCACCCAAGGGTGTCTACCGCCAGTCCAAGGTCTACCACTGGCGCGGTCGTGTTTACGTGGCCTATGGGTCGGGGTTCCTGCGCATCACGGCCAAATTTGGCGATAGCTGGGGCACGTCACACCCCGACGTTAAGGTGATCGAGATTGATGCGGTTGGAGTGTCGCTTGATTGTGGGGAGGCGAAGTTTGTCGGATAAACCAACCGGCTTCCGCACCAATTACTATATGGTTTCTGTCGCTTACCCTGAGCGACAGGAGCCGTATATCGCTGAGTGTGGCGACATAATCCAGGCGCTTGGCATGACTTTCGAGGAAGGATGCGAGTTCAAGGCTATCTGGCGAACCGCTGCCCAGCGCATGGGCAACGGCAAGCCGGGTGGCGATGCCGTTTATGATGCGGAAAAGCGCGTCTATTACGCCAATCGATCTTTGGCATGGGAGAAGGTCCGCCGTGATGAAAAAGCGTGAATACCTAAGCCTAATGGCTGACCGCATCTCATGCGAGGCGGATGGCGAGGCGCTGTGGGATGCTTATAAGGGCTCCATGGCGCTGGAGCGGGCTTGCGTTGCCTATTTTGAGCGTCGTGCAGAGGCGTGGGGCGTAGACACCCCAACCGCTGGCTCTTACATCCTCAACTGCAAGCCTGGGGCTGATGGCATGGCTCGGGCGGTCGAGGCTACGGGGTTTAGGCGAGAGGGGCGGGTTATTCGGGTTTTGGGGTAAAAAGAAGGGGCTGAAAAGCCCCTTTAGTTTTACCAGTATTGATCCGGTATAAGCTTAGCCGCCCTATTCCATAGCGCTGTATCGCCCTTGGTCATCGCCTTTAGCAGCACCGCCTTTTCCTTGAAATAGACTTTGGCAAAATCGGGATCATGCTCTGCAATGCTTGACGTATTGCTAATCAAGTCGGCATATTTGATCGTCTGAACCTCGCCACTAGCGGCGGCTAGGCGTTCGCATGACAGGCGCTTGCGGATGGCGCGGTTGCCGGTTTCGTTGTCGGTTAGAGCAACGACCATATAGCGTACATCAGAGCCAAATTTGCGCTCAATATCGGCACTAGTCGCGTCGCAATCCTCAATCGTATCATGCAGAACCGCCGCGCATTGCATTTCGATTGAGCCGCCAGCGCCGCGCACGATGTTCATCGCTTCGATGCAATGCGTGATGTACGGATCGTTTGTATACTTGCGCCTTTGGCCTGCATGGGCCGTTGCGGCGTAGGCTATTGCTCGGTCGATGTCTTTTTCAGTTAGCACGATCATCCTCCTTCTCATCAATCTGCAACTTAACATCCTCAACCGTCATGCCGTGGACATGCAGGCCGTTGACTCCACTCTCATAGCAATAATCATAGTCAGGATGGGTCGCCTCGTATCCGACATACGCCACCTCAATTGTCCAGCCACGATAATGCCACTTGGCCTTAACCGATGCCGCAGCAATGGCATCAGAGAGCGTTGGCGCTTGTGCCGACACATAGCCTATGTGGTCGGTTTGGCGCAGCATTACGGATGCGCGACCAATGACAGACATATCCACGGTGTACATGCGCCAGCCGGTGGGGATGGAGGCTATGGCTTCTTCGGTGATCATTTTTCAATCCTATAATAAATGCGCCTTGCCCAAGGATAAGCTACAGACATACGATCATGAATGGGCCTGCCCATTGCATAATCTATGTTGTCATAGCGGTAATCGTAAACTTGCCTCTCATCGCGATATGCCATGGCCCAGCCAAACTTTGCCAGAACTTTCCTAATCATACCTCCCCTCCAACAATCTTAACCGCCGCATCAACCCCAATAACACCCCGCGCCAAGTCCTCCTGCTCGGCAATGGCGTCCTCAGCGCCGTCATAGTCCACCGTGACATAGGCGTCACACAGCGCGTTGTCGCGGATGCCGTCGAGCATCTTGTATAGCTCGGCAACGGCACCTTCTACGATGCCCTGCGCTTCGGCCCAAGCATGGCTCGCCGGGGAGCGCTTGGCATACGCCACATAGCCGAGCGGATCATCGCCACGGGCTCGGTTTACTGGCTCCAGCGCATCTTCTACGGCGTGCATTGCCTTTATGATGGGGCGGGCGGTGGTTAGCCATGCAGTGTTGGTGGCTTCGATTGTGGTTTGGAGGTTAGGGTTCATGCCGACACCTCATCAAACGCAATAAGAGAATATGCCCAATTAAGCCATTCCCGCTTTTCTTCAGGGCTATCTACAAGGTTGCTGCCGACTTTATAGGCCATTGCCTCGTCGCCAGCGCGAAGGTGGCTAAGGGCAATTTTAAGAACCTGTTCCATCACTTCCTCCATCTAACGCCGCCAACCTACACCTGTTGTCGTTAGTGTCAACAACTATTTTTAGCAAGGCGGGTCGCTTTCTACACAAGCCCTGCGCCTCAGCGTTTTGCATATCAGTTGAGTAATTTCCTCGCCCGTCGCGCTCCACCGAATGGCATCCATAGCTTCATCCATAGTCAGCGATCCGGCACGCTTAATGCCCGCGTCTCGACAAATGGACTGCAATTCCTCGCGCCATAACATTGCCAATGCGCCATGCGGCAGGCACTTCATGGATTTACGCCAACGATCAACTCCATGCCATTCCGTGCCGCATTGGACATGGCCCGCTCTATCAGCAATGGGCCATGTCCATGTCACAGCTCCTTGCGCCTCGCTCGGAACGTAAAATCCGCCATGGGCAACGCTCAAAAATCTCTCATGCAGTGCCGCAAATACTAGATTCGACACGCCGCGCATTGCCTTGATTTGCGCTGGTAAACGGTCCAATTTGTCGCGTTCAGATTTTATCTCAACCGCCGCCATCGCGTCATGCCCCACGGCCAAAACGTCTATGCGGTTGCCGAAACTGGCAGCGTTGATTTCGTGGATGATGCGACACCCAGGGATTACCTCCCGAAGCCGGTCAACCACAGGACCACGAATATCGACCTCTGCGCTACTCCTATAGGCAGGCATTAGCGCACCGCATCCTTAGCCGAAAACGTCACATCCCGCCCCTCGCGATCAATCACCCGAACCGCCATCCGCTCAACCGCAACGCGGCCAGCGGCTTTCAGGACTCGGTGGCGGGAGATTTCTGAGCCGATTGCGTCCACTACTACAAACATCGTCAATTCCTTTCTGTGACAAAAAATGGCCCGGATCATCGCGGTGGGGTGCGTAGATCAACGGGCCAGTAGACAACGGGGAGGATGAAGGTCGTTGCCTAGGGGTGGCTTTAGCGTCACGGCATTGCGTTGTCAATGCGCCATTGCTCAAAGGCCTCCCAAGCCGCAACAGCCCCCAAGGCAACGCAAACCCACGCTCCCAAGGATTGAGCGGCAAGCAGATATTTTACCTGATCGTCGGACAAAACAGATTTTGATGCATCGCGGCGTTTCATCTCTATGACCAGCGGCACGCGGGCAGGCAAAATAATATCGGATGCGCCAACAACCAAACCCTCGGCACTATGCTTAATGACCGATGAGAATTGGCCCGCAGTTTTTAGGCCTTCATTGCGAATATGCGTTGCTACCGCGCCATAGGTGTCTGGATAGCGCGAACGCATCCTATTGAACCAAGATGCCTGCTCTACGGCCTCCAGAGGGCATTTGCCGCGCCATTTGGGGTCGCCGTATAGCGGTATTCCATCTGGCACGATCATGCAGAATCCTCCATTTCATCTGGCGGCTCATTGTATCCATACACGCGCATAAATTCACCATCTTTTCTATAGCTGATCGTCTCTGGCATTTCGCTAGCGCCGTTCGTCGCATTGTTGAATGCGTTATAGTCCCGCACTGCCTGTGGGTGTTTAGCATCCACGGTAAACCAAGTCGAGAAATGGCGAAACTCGGTTTTCCAGTCCGCTCTAATAGTTTTATTTCCGGCCCTGCTAACTCCGGGCTTGTATTCAGCCGATATTACGCGGTCGGTTTGAAGTTGATTTACATCCTTCTTAAACTGCTTAAACTGAAGCTCTAGAGCCTTGTGCGGATCAACAATTTCGGCCCGGCAGTCCTTAACAAAGCAGTATCGTGCTGCAATGTCATTTTTTTCGCCGCACGAAGGACAGTCTTTGCCAGTATATCGGTATCCGCAGCGATCCCATTCATTCTTGCCGACTTGCACCATGCCAAAGCACCGTCTGCCATGATGTCCCGGCATAGGTCCGTAATCAGTCATAATCTGTTCGCCAAAAACATCGACGCAATAGCCTGCTTCGTCCTTGGCGTAATCTAGGCAATCGACCTTGGCGGAAAAACTATTCTCATATCCGCAATCTGGGCAAATACACGTCAAGCCTCCGCCGCCCTCAGCCTTCCCCTTGGCTCGAATGGTCGGCGCAAAAACGTCACCGTCTGGGAAGTGAGTGGACATGTTGTCAGCCGTGAAGTCCAAATAAAGGCAATCCGGCTTACCACCAGCGATCATCGCGGCTTCGCGTTGGCTAATGGTGTCCAGCGGCATTCCTGGCGCATATACTGGCCTAAGCCCGCGCCCGATGATCTGCTGTAGCAGCCGCGCGCTCTCGGTCTTGCGTAGTACCGCGATTACATCAACGTGTGGAAGGTCCACGCCAACGGTCAGGACACCGACATTGACCACATATTTGAGCCGCTGCGCCGCAAAGCGCTTCAAAATGGCTTCACGGTCGCCTGTTTCGCCCGTTACGATAGCTGACAATTCCGGCGGCAGGCTTGCCATGACCTCTTGTGCGTGTTGCACCGTGGCGGCATAGATCAGAACGCCTTTACGATTGCGAGCTTTGGCTACGATTGCACCGCAAATAGCTGCTGTCAGCCGCCCGTGACCGTGATAGGCTCGATCAACCGCAACCGCGTCGAATTTTCCCTGCTTGTTGGGCAATAGAGCGGAGGTGTCATAGGCAACGTCTGGATCGGTGCCGCCAATAACTGGCGGTGTAAGAAACCGCTGCTCGATCAGATAGCGCGGCTCGACACGATACAGCAATTTGCCCGCGTAAGGCTCGATAGCCACGTCTTCGCCATTAACCCGGCCATCTGGCCATTCACGGAAAATGTAGCCCGTGCCAAGGCGATACGGAGTGGCCGTAAGCAAGACGACGCGCAGATTGGGATTGCCTTCGCGCATGGCCTCGATAATGGCCTTGACGGTTGGCGTCAAAAGGTCGCCTTCATCCACAATGACCATAGCAAAATCGCGCTGGAACGCGCTGATACGGCCCTTGATAGTTAGCGGCGTCCCAAATACCACCGGATGCCGGAGTGACTTAGCTCCAGCCGATGCAGAATACATGCTTGCCGGATTGCCGGTCAAAAGGTATTTCGCGTGGTTCTGCTTAACAAGTTCCGCTGACGGAGCGATGCAAAGCACACGCTTGCCTGTCATGCCAAAAATGATACGCGCAATTTCCGCGCAAATTAGCGACTTGCCAGCGCCAGTAGCCAACTCCAAAAGGCATGGCTCAACGCTGCGCTTAACGTATTCTATTACCTTATCAACAGCTTCCCGCTGATAGTCGCGAAGCGTGTATTTAACGGTCATCGCAACCCCCAATACTCACTATCTTTGCCCTTAAACTTGGACGTATCGGCCCCAGGTGCGTAATGGTCCAAGGCTTTTTTGTAAGAAATGGCACCACTCTTGCGAGTAAGCGTAAGTTTGCGTCCACTAATCAGCGCATCCCGCTCCTTGGCCAAAGCAACCATCTCCTTTAGAAGGTCGGCCTTGCGCTCCGCGATACGATCGGCCTGTTCGGCTAATTCGTCCCATTCCCGGATCATGCGCGAAGCTTCTGGCGTGTCGATTTCCACCCTAAGCGGCCCAAGATGCTCATCCGCGTTCTCCGCCACCTCATGAAGATATTCCGCAAAAAACTGTCTTAGCTTCGGCATATTTTCATCAAGCCAATCCTGATCCGGCAAAACAGTTTCAAGCTTATTACCATGCGCACTGGACTGCCAAAAATGTGCCCATTTACGCCCCGTTGCCAGCAATTCTAGCTGCACCTGGGCATAATAATGCGGCATGTCATTGATAGACTTGAACGACGCCGTTTCATCTTTGCGCTTGCCCCATGGCACCTTGGCCTCAAGCAAGCCATCGTCGCCAATCAGGCCATCGGGCGACGCGCCGCTCCAGTCCTCATACGGGAAAAAGCCGCACTCCTCGACCTTATTGCCAGTTTCCAATTGATAATCAACCAGCGCGCCTGACTCATGAAAGCGGCCATGCGTCATGATGGTGTTTTCAAGAAACTCACTGGTTTCACGTGGCGCACCAAGAGCATCGCGTACCATCATCCGCATGCACTGCGCACGCGTCATATTGGGCGATACGCCTAGCGCGGCCCCGGCTATGGAGCCGGTCAAACGTCCTTTGCGGGCGGCGTACCATTCGGGGGAGCGTTGGGGTGCATCAGTAGTCATCATGGCGCTCCATAAAAGCCAAGCCATAGGCGCCCGGCAGTTCTGCCCATATTGCGCCACGGGTAAAATATGGCCCAAAATCATATGCATCTTCTGCATCGATTGGGCCCTCCTCAGTCATCAGGGCAAGCGAGGATGAACATCCATCGTTGCATACGATGACAATCTTTTTGCCGCCTTCCGGCTTGCGTTCATCCCATTTATGCCATTCCATTATCCTGTCTCCTATCCCTAATCCACTGATTAAACAAAACCTCGCCATACCGATCAAGCGTAAGATGCGTGAGGTCCGTGCCAGCGTTGTTGGCAATGCGACGATGAATAATTACGCGCTTGCCATGCCCCACTAATCGCGCCACTTCCCAATCGCCCTTAGGAAGTTCCTGCGCATACCCCAGCGTTTCGCAATACGCGATGAATTTGGGCAGTGCGGTTACGGCTAGGCGGTTGCGGCTCATACGTCGAGACCGCGAATTTCTTTGATGTCACGGACACGTAGGCCGATGGACCGGAAATACTCATCGGTATGACCCATCAAATATGCCCAGCCTGTCATTTCTGAAAAATGCTGTTTCAGCTTATTCATGGCCATGACATTAATTTCTGCATCACGCAAAATTGGCTCCTGAATAACCTCAGGAAACTGTCCAACCGTGGCAACCTTCATCTTCACGTCGCCAAAGTCGTGATCGCCATGCTTACTGTTTGCGACCTGTTTTTCAACAGCGGCGCGCGGGCCGATATATTCGATTACGCGCAAAACGCGGATAATGTCTTGCTTCATTTCATCCTCCATAAAACAACCCCGCCACCCGAAAGCGGCGGGGCATAGGTAAATCAGAAGTCGCCATGCATCGAGATGAATGGCACGTCATCACTCAGGTCGTGATCGACACTGCTTGCGCGGCCACGCGAGGCATAGCTTCCGCCGTTGCCGGTCGATGCAGGCTTAGCCTTAGCTGCGCCAACCTCAACCTGTCCGCCGTCCTTAGGCTGAACCATCTGGACGTAATTGCCTTCCTTGCCTTCAATCGACCAGATGCCGAGCTTCAACAGCATGGCCTTGCCGCAGAGCGAGCCCATCAGGTCAACGTCGGACGGACGCCCGCCCTTCTTGGCAAGTTTGCCGCCAGCGTTCTTGTCAATAGCGGCCAGCATCCGAAGAGCCTTGTCCTTCTTCTGCGCCGGATTCTTGGCGCGACTATCGACGTCGGTGACGTACAGCTTCTGAAACACGCGGCGATTTTCGTATTCCTGCGGCTTGGCAACCTGCCACTGGATCGAAATATATTCCGTGCCCTCGTATTCCGCCCACTTTGCCTCGGTCGGCATGGCCAGAACCTTGGACCCTTCCGGGATAGGCTCGATATTGCCGCCACCTGCGTCAAATTCTCCGGTCGATCCCTGGGTCAGGTCTTCGTTATCGCTGGTGTTCCAGAAGCTCATGCCTTGGTTCCTTCTTCTTCGTTATCGGTGGTTTCGGGTGTTGGTTCGGCCTGCTTGCGTGCGGGCTTCTTTGGTTCTTGCTCCGTCAGATACGGCGCAAGCGGGTTTTCGCCTTGGATGAACTCGATATCCTCGGTGATGCCTAGGCGGTTCTTGGCCAAGCTGGATGGGGTCATATAAGCGGTAATGACGCGCTCCCCTGTGGTCTTTGCCTTTTTGCTTCCTTCATCACCCATAAGAATTGTCGCCTGACGCACAAACCCCACCAAGCTTACGGAGTCAACATAAGGCGCAAGAGATTTCTTGTGCAGACGCAAGGACCACTGGTTATAAGAGTCCGAGTCGGGCGGATCAATCGTGGTAATGTCGGCGTGCGCAAGAAACACAACATTCATACCCCGGCGCTTGCGGATTGCCTCAGCGGCGCGGCGAACCCGAGCGTGATTAGCCGCGAGAGCATCGTAACCAGCACCATAACCCCCCAATGCGCTGCCAAGGCCCCGCGCCTTTGGGTCGCTGGCAATGATGTCAGCCGAAAACAGCGCATCAAGGCCCGTAACGCTGTCGATAATCAGCGTCTGATAGCTATGATCTTCATCCACAAGTGCCATAAGCTGCGCCCACAGGTCGGCAACCTTCTGCACCTCACCGAGCATATCGGGCACCATGCCATCAGGCAAATCACTGGGGATTGCTTCGCCCGTGGTGCGGATCATGAACGGTGCCGGGAAGGCCGCAGCGAGGCTGGTCTTGCCAGACCCTGGCGTACCTACAATGGTGCCGATAAACGGCTCTTTTCCGGGCTTCTTTGCCCCTGCTAGCAATGACATATTTCGCTTTCCTTTCTTCTAGCGGGTTGACGTTTGCCACGGTTTCAACGTACATGCAAGGGCATATTTCACAAAAAGAGGTGCGCAGTGCTGACGCTAAACGATATAGTGCTTAAATTGCAGGACAGGAGGCTTGACAAGGTTTCGGAGGCAACTGGCCTGCATCGAAACACTATTGCCAATGTACGCGACGGAAAAACCAACAATCCTGACTACAAGGTCGTTGAAAAGCTAAGCGCCTATTTGAGCGCCTAACAATGGAAATTATTAGCAGAAACGAAGCCAAGGCGGCCGGATTAAAGCGCTATTTTACAGGAAAGCCGTGCCCTCATGGACACGTAGCATTCCGGTGGGTGTCTGGATTTAATTGTTCAGTTTGCCTTGATATTAGCAAGAAGGCTTACCGCGCCGATCCAGAATTTCATGCGCGTGAATTGGCTTACAAAGCTGAATATCGCGATGCCAATCGAGAAGCCGTAAATGAATACGCACGCTGGTATTGGCGCAATCACCCCAATGCAAAAATTGTGGATGCCAAGCAAAAAGAAAAACATAAAGAAAAGCGCAAAGAATATAACAAAAAATACTTTTCGGATAGACCGGAATACCATCGTCAGCGCCATGCGAAATGGCGATCTAAAAATCCTGACGCAATAAGGTCATACATTTCAGCGCGTCGCGCAAGAGAAATGGATGCGGATGGCGAATACACAGCAAAAGATGTTAAGCTGATCTTTTCCGAACAGAATGGGCAATGTTCTGGATGTTTATGCATTTTGCAAAAAGGTTATCACGTCGATCATGTAATGCCGCTAATTTTAGGCGGGTCGAATTGGCCTAGCAATTTGCAATTACTTTGCCCTTCCTGCAACAGCCGCAAAAATGCGATGCATCCGCTAGATTGGTTTGCACAGATCAACAAGGCTTATTTCTCATGATGTACCGCGATTTCTGGAAAGCCGGTTACAAGATTTTCCCGCTTTACGGCGCAAACAAAGACGGATCGTGCCAGTGCGGCGACCCGGAATGCGCAGCAATTTTGAAACATCCGCGTATCGGGTCGTGGAGCATAATTCCACTTTTCGATGAGGATGTAATCAATAATTTCGAAGAGTTTGACCAGTTTGCCACGGGTTATGGCGTTCTTTGCTCCGGCCTTCTGGTCATCGACGTTGATGCGCGCAACGGTGGCGTGGAGAGCTTTGAGCGACTGGTTCACGAATACCCCTCCATCAATGAATCGCGGCTTGAGGTTGCCACGGGTTCGGGCGGCGGATCGAAGCACGTCTATTTCCGCCTGCCCGAGCCCATCGCGCTCATCCAGAGCCATGCCGATTATCCCGGCATTGACTTCAAATCATCCGGTTATGTGGTTGGCCCAGGGTCGCGCCATGTCAGCGGCGGTTCTTACGAGGCGGATGGCTATCCTGAGGAAATCACGGATGCGCCAGATGATCTAATCGCGCTGCTACGCAAGCCCGAGCGGCACCGCGTCGATTACAACGGCACACCTTTGGACGTGTCGCACGCCGATATTGAAGAAATGCTGCGCCACATCCCAAATTCCGGTCTCGACTATGAGGTTTGGGTCCGTGTCGGCATGGCGGTCCATCACGCGACGGGCGGCACGGGCTATGACCTGTGGGATGCGTGGAGCGCGACATGCCCCGATAAGCACGACGAAGCCCGTATGCCCAACAAATGGCATAGCTTCGGGCGCAGCGCCAACCCCGTAACGGTCGGCACGCTCATCCATCATGCGCAGGAAAATGGCTGGGTCATGCCGATCCGAATGATGGATGGCATGGGCGATTTGCCCGAAATGAGCATGAAGGAGCCGGAACCAGCCGATGGTTTGCCATTCGATATTTCGGGCATCGATTTGACCCAGCCTCCCGGCTTTGTCGGCGAGGTGGCGCGCTGGATTGAAAGTCAATCCCGTCGACCGCGCCGCCATTTGGCTGCTGCCGCCGCCGTGACCGCCATCGGTAACATCGCTGGATTGCGTTATACCGATGACCGTGATGGCGTAACAACCAATATGCTCACTTTCTGCGTAGCCGCGTCTCGTACCGGCAAGGAAAGCATACAGCAAGCTGTTTATACTCTTCATAAGGCTGCTGGCATAATGCCAGCAAGTCATGGCGGTATTAAATCAGAGCAGGAGATCGTAAAGAATCTTACGAGACACCAAGCCTCTTTCTACGTCATTGACGAAATTGGCCTGCAACTCCAGAAAATACAGAACGCAATCAAGCGCGGGGGTGCTGTGTATTTGGAAGGCGTCATCGCCATGATTATGAGCGTGCAATCCAAAGCACACGGATACATGATGCTCAATGGCGACCTCAAGGAGAAATTGCGAGAGGATTTGTCTAAGGAATTAAGCCAAGTCACAAAAAAAATGGATGGCGGTGAAACACCATATTTGCTGGGCCAACAAGCCATGCTGGAGCACGCCCTAGCAAATGTGGACCAAGGGCTGGACCGGCCATTTTTGTCGCTTATCGGATTCACCACGCCTAGCACTTTCGAGAAGCTGGTTGACCGCGAAAGCGCCACCAACGGATTTTTCGGACGGGCTGTGCTTTTCCAAGAGCATGACACCGTGCCGCGCCTAAAGGATGATTTTTCCAAGCAGGCCATGGGCGAGGGCATTGAAATGGCGGTGCGCCAGATTTTCTCGGACGGCCATTTCGATGCCCAGCAAATCCGTATCGAGAATTACCGTCCTCGTTCGGTTGTTCCGTCCGATCCCAAGGCGCTGGAGATGCTTTCCGCCATTGGCAAATGGATGCAATCACAAGCCGAGGATGAGGCTACCAGAGAGGGTCTGGAGGCGCTGTGGCTTGGCGCATACGAGATTGTCAGCAAGATCAGCCTGATCCTTGCCGTACCAGGGATGCTGCGCACTGCCGAGCATGTCCGGTGGGCCTTCGCTGTGGTCAAGCGGGACGTTGAGAGCAAAATCCGTCTTGCCATTGGCAATGACGACGCCAAGCCTAAAAAGAACGACGCGCTTCGCGCCCGCATTGAAGGGCTATGCCAAGCGCCCATTGCCCATGGCACCATCATCAATCGACTTGAGCGCGCTTTCAGCAGAGAGGACATCGGCAAGGCGCTTGAGGCCATGCTGAAAAACGGCGCATTGACCAAGGCTGTCACCATCCACTCGAAGCGGAAAACCGAGATCGTGAAATACGAGGTGCGCCATTGACGGCGCATTTTGGGTAGGATAGGGTCTGATTTCGCCTTTTTGGGCACGCTATTTGACATTCTTGGGTTTGCTTACGCAAAAATATTTTGCAATCGTGTAAGCAAAAAACGGCGGAAATCAGCCATTTTTTGCGATTGAAAAATAGCATAATAGCATATCCTAGATACACTCTAAAATAACCCTAAGAGGCACCTACCGCTTCTTGGGGTTATAGGTGTTTCTATATACTGTCGTACTGAGAAAAAAATGTGTGTCTAGTTATTCTATCTATTCTATTTTGTATTATCTCTAAATAGCAGTAAACTGCCAAAAATTGAAAAATCTTAATAGATATCGGTGGAATTATTCTATCCCCTGTTTACACCGCCGCCAACTTATGCCATTAAGTCTTTAGGAAGGAGTATATATGATAATTCAAAAAGGCGTGCCTTTGCCGGGTGAGAGCAAAAAGCGCATCAAGTGGCCGTTTTCAAAGATGGATGTCGGGGATAGCTTTCTTGCGCCTTGGCCGGAGGACGCCACCTTGGCTTGCGACAAGACGGCATGGCATAAGCGGGTTTGCGCGACATCCCAAGGCTACAAGGGGCGCAAGTTCAAAACCAAGGCTGTGCCTGATGAGGGCGGTGTTCGCGTGTGGAGGATTGCATGATTTTTATCAAAACCAATCACGGCCTGATAAACGCAGATTATATCTACAAAATTGACACTCATGGCGGCAAGGCCAATCCCACGGTTTATTACCGCGACAGCACCGCAATGTGTGAGCCGGGCGAGTTGGCGAAGCTCGGCATAGCCGATAATAAAAATAACCGTTGACACCGCCCACACCGTCAGGCTAGGCAGGTGGGGCTAAGGAGATGAATGATGTTCGGATGGTTCAAGAAAAATCCCGCCCCCAATCCAGCCCCGGCACCCAAGGCATTCAGCCAGCCCGTGAGCGGCGGTTATGTCGATGACCGGGGCGTGTGGTTCGCCACCAAGAATGAAGCGGATTTGGCTAGTGCGGTGCGGCACATGGTTGGCGAGGCGCGGGATTCGCGGTTCATGAATGGACTAGGCGGATATTATTTTGACCCGGAAGATTTCCAGCGTCGCTTGGCCGATCCCGATACGGTGAACGCTATGGCGATTATTACTCGGGTTCGAGGCGGGGCTTAAATTGCCCGAATTTTGCCCTCAGACGCTTTCTCAGAGCGATTTGGGGATTTTGGGTGGTGTCGGAGCAGATTGAGATTAGGAGGCTTTAAAATGGCTAATATTGATTGGAGTGGACACCTTGAGGCTTATCACACCGATGGACGTGTGGTTCCCGCATGGCTTGACGAATGCGTTGCACAGCCAGATTCGGAAGGAGATTATTCTCTAAAGTTTGCGGGCAAAGGGCCGCTTATGAGTGTATACCGGCCTGATGGATTGGTATGGCGGAACGATCACGCCGATGATCGCGCATGGCGTATTCGCAATGTTGCTCCCGTCGCCGCACCTAACGCCGTCGACTTGAATGAGCGGTGCAGGGCGATGGTAAAGATTGTGGCGTCATCCACGAACGGAAAGATTCCCGATTATGCCATAGCAGAGGCCAAAGCTATCATCGCCGCAATGAACCCCGTTGACCTCGACCTGATCGAAGCTCGGGATTGCGTGGCGAAGGTTTATGAGGATGCGGGGCGAAATGATCTTGCTATCGCGACACGGGATGGTAAGCAGGATAATCGGCTCCGGGTGCAGTCCGCGCTTGCGGCTTTTCGACGGGGGCGGGATTTTGGTAATGGAGGGAAGTGATGCTGTGCTTTCGTGACATGACGTTCTGCTGCTCCGAGACGCACAAGGCGGATTGTCAGAGACAGTGGACGCCCGAACTTCAAGACGCTGCTGACCGCTGGTGGGCAGGATTGCCCGGCTCCGCGCCAGTTGCCTTCTCGCCATTCTGTGGCGGCGATCTGCGCATTCCCCTCCCTACCAGCGAGGAGGCGGGGGCGTGAGCGGGCGTAGCTACACCGTCGAGCACCACATGCGTGTCTATGACGACCAGCATGGCTCGTATGTCACCGTGCGGCCTGACCCCGACACTGGTGACCTCTGCCACATCTCGACCAATGAAGGCGGCAAGGATGATCAGGATAGCCCTGGGATCATCATCCCGTGGCCAATGGCCCGCCTGATGGCTCAGGCCATCCTCAGCGCCAACCCGGAGGACGCAGCATGAGCGACGACCCGAGCAAGGTGGATTTGGGCAAATTCACGGATGGAGTGCCGTTGCCGACGACCTACGAGGAAATCCATCGGCAGGCATTGCGGCGCAACCGCTTCCGCATCCCACGCACCCGCGCCCTTGAGCGCGACAGCAGGGAGGGGTGAGGGGTGGATTTTTGTGGTGGGAAGAGATAAATAGAAAGCATGGCCCTTACTGACAAACAGCAGCGCTTCGTAGAGGAGTATCTAATTGATTTGAACCGCACCCAGGCGGCGATTCGTGCTGGGTATAGCGAGGATACTGCTGAGTCCCAAGGCAGTCGTTTGATGTCAATGAATGTTGAGGTGGCGCGCGCGGTTAAGGAGGCTCTTGCGGCGCGGTCAGAGCGCACTCAAGTTGATGCAGATTGGGTTCTTGATCGGCTGACTATGGAGGCCCAAGCCGACCTTGGCGACCTTTACGGCGATGATGGTGAATTGCTCCCTGTTAAGAAGTGGCCGCTCATCTGGAGGCAGGGCCTTGTCGCAGGCATTGAAAGCCTTGAGGAGCGCGATGAGACTGGCGCAGTAATCGGAATGACCAGAAAGGTAAAGCTATCTGATCGCGTCAAGCGTATTGAGTTGATTGCAAAGCATATCGACGTTGGCGCATTTGAGGAAAAGGTAAAGCACAGCGGCACGATGGGAATTACCGTGCTTCAGGAAGACGCTAATTTGTGACGCAAGCCGTTGCGGTTCTGACGCCTAAGCAGCGCGAGGCCAACCAACTGCTTGGCGGGCCTGCGTCAAACATCATGCTTCGCGGCGGCTCTCGCTCCGGCAAAACGTTCCTACTGATCCGCGCCATCTGCCAGCGCGCCATTAATGCCCCAGGCGGGCGGCATGCTATTTTTCGGTTTCGGTTCAATCACGCCAAAACCTCGATTTGGTCGGATACGCTGCCCAAGGTCTTGCGGCTGTGCTTTCCCGGCGTCAACGTGGTCTGGAACAAGACTGACTTTTACGTTCAATTCCCCAACGGCTCGCAAATCTGGATTGGCGGCCTGGACGACAAAGAGCGCGTCGAGAAAATCCTTGGCGCGGAATATGTTACACTGTATTTCAACGAAAGTAGCCAGATTAGCTGGGGCTCTGTCGAAATGGCAATGTCTCGACTGGCGCAAAATGTGCCGCTTGATCCAGCAATCGCCGCCGCGACAGGTCGGACGCATTTGCCGCTAAAGGCATATTTCGATTGCAATCCACCGTCCAAGCTCCACTGGTCCTATCAGCTATTCAAAGCCGGCATTAAGCCAAACACCAAAGAGGCGTTGGCCGATAGGTCCGATTATGCCGAGATGCAGGTGAACCCAGCCGATAACGCAGCCAACCTTCCCCCCAAATATTTTGAGATTCTAGCCAATATGTCGGCGGCTCAACGCCTTCGATTTGAGCGAGGCGAGTGGTCTAGTGAGGTCAATGGCGCGCTATGGGCACTTGAGGACCGGCTTTCCGAGAATGGGCAAGTCATCAAAGGCATCGATAGCGAGCGCGTAGCGTCTGCACCGGAAATGCAGCGCATCGTGGTTGCTGTAGACCCCAGCGGCACCAAGGGCGATGGTAAGGGCGATGATATTGGGATCATCGTGGCCGGGGAGGGCATGGATGGCCGATTTTACGTCCTAGAAGACCTGTCATGTCAAATGTCGCCTGACGGATGGGCCAAGCGCGCAGTTGACGCCTATGAACGCTGGAAAGCCGATAGGATTGTAGCCGAACGCAACTTTGGTGGCGCGATGGTTGAGGCAGTCATACGGCAGGCCAACAAGAATGTGCCTTACAAGGAAGTCACTGCCAGTCGCGGCAAGGTTGCCAGGGCAGAGCCTATTGCGGCTCTATATGAACAAGGCCGGGTATCGCATGTCGGCATCCTGCCGGACGTGGAAGACCAGATGTGCGCAATGACGCCATCGGGATATATGGGTGAAGGATCGCCTGATAGGGCGGATGCATTGGTTTGGGCTATTACTGAATTGGTTGAAGGATCGGGAAGCTATAACGTTGGTGGGTGGCTTGAGTAATTTGCATTTACCGTGATATATGCCGGGTCACGGGAGCGTTGGGCGCGCTCAACCGTGACCCTAACCAAAGCGAGGCAACGCTAATGGCTAAAGAAGAACTAAATCAGATAACCAAGCAATGCAAGCGCTGTTTTGCTAATAAATTGTTGTCTGAAATGTATATAATAAAAGGAAAGCCTATTGGGGTTTGCAGAGAATGCAAGCTAATTGAAAAGTTAAAATATAGAGAAAAAAATAGAGAAGCTCTTGCCGCAAAGCAAAGGCTTTATAAAGAAAAGAATTACGATAAAATAATGGAATACAGAAAAAATAATAAAGAGCTTGCTGCGAAGACGTTTGCAAAATGGCAACTGGCAAATAAGGAAAGGCGAATTGAGTATGCAAAAGCTTATCGAGAGGCAAATCCAGACAAAAGAAAAGCAGCATATGCGGCATGGAGGGCGGCTAAAAAACACAACGGAGGATCATATACTAAGCAAGACGTAGAAAACTTAATGCTATGGCAGAATAAGCAATGTTATTACTGTGATGACGAATTGCTAGACTATCATGTTGACCATTACATACCGCTATCCAAAGGCGGTAAAAATGACAACACAAATATAGTTTTGGCCTGCCCTCTTTGTAATTTGAGGAAAAACGACAGAATGCCGGAAGATTGGCAGGGGCCATTTGCATATTTATGGAGGTAGGCGGACCCTAACAAAAACGGGGCGCTTGGCCCCGTTGATTTTTGTGTTTTAAAGAGCGGATACGGCCCTAACATCTCCAAAATCGAACAAGCATATATCTTTGCGCTTTTGGCCTTTTGCGGACTGCACGCCAATCCAGATATTCAGTCCTTCACTGACTTCGCAAGGATTGCCAAACTTGACAATGAAGTCCGCAACCGTATCGGTGGTTGCTATCACGTCTTCATCACAAATTCCGAGGTTGGCTTCGGCATCAACCAATTCGACAAAGGCTTCAATCTGGGCTTTGGTCAGCATTTCATTTCTCCATTTCGTCTTGATAAAACCGTCTTAGGCCGGGCTGTCTCTGGTGTCAACGATTATTTTTACGTCACCCCAACAATTCCCGCATAATCTCATCGTCACTCATATAGGGCGATCCATCGATTGGCTTGATGGCATTGTTGGTTATGATGCGTTCCCAATGCTGGGCAGCATCCTGAGCCGCATCACGGTCAGCATAAAAAGCCGAATGGACCGTCAGCCCATTCCAGTCCGCCACTTCTACCTTCAAGCCTTGTTCGGTGCGGGCGCTGATTGTGTGGCTCATGCGGCCTGCTTCTTGGCCGCGCCGATAGCACCCTTTATCGTCTTCTTGCTGGTCACGTGGAAGAAGATGGAGCCTTTGCCAGCGGTGGCAAAAACCTTAAAAACGCCGTCACGGGCACGGACCACAATAGAACTGCCATCTGACGCCGTGGTTTCAAAAAGGTTGTTCATCATTCATCTCCGTTTCGTTGCACCCCTTCTAACCACGCGAATTAGGCGCGTCAACAGTTATTTTTAGGTGAATGCGGTGCGCGCGGTCATGGCCGCACCTGCAAAGCTTCAAATTCTGAGCGAACGTCAGCAATGCGCTCCAGCGCACGCCTGGCACGGAGAACAGGATGGCCCGGCTCTCCATCATGGCCTGTGTTATCGGCGATGAACTTGCCAACCCACCGCTCTGCATCATGCAACGCTAACGCGACACGCTTTTGCAGATCAGGGCTCATTTGCCCGTTCCGATCAGCAAAAGGTCGTCGTCAAAGCGGACAGCTTCACCACCAGCGAAGCGCACGTCGTACCAGCGTGCCCCGTCAAAATTGGTGATGTTGGTGATACGGCCAGCGTATCCATCGCGATCCACGACCTGATCACCAATCTTAAACTGCGCCTGAGTATTCTGTGTCATGTCCACCTCCGTTGATGAATTAATAAAGCCACCTTAGCGGCTATCTACAGCCTGTCAACAACTATTTTTCGCCAAACCCAATTGTCTTAAAAATTTCTGCCTTGAAGTCAGATAGCGCGTTGCCGAGGGCGCGATTGGCGCAGGCAAGGGTGCCGACGTATGATCGCCAGTGGTCCTCATGGCCAAAATATTCCTGAGAAAGTTCGCGAGCCGCTTTCTCTTGCTGCTGATCGTACGTCACCGATAACACCTCCGACACCCACACCCAGGCGAATGCCCCTCAATCGGGGCACTTTGCCTAACCGGCACCCTGTCGCGCCCCACATGCAAAAACCCACCGATCAGCAGCCCGATGAATGCCCCGATAGGGCCTAGGATCAGGAAGCCTATGATTAGGCCTAGTAGCATTCGGGTCATGGGGTGGGGCCTTCCTTGCGGGCTTGGCGGAGGGCTTCGACAATGGCGGCAATAACATGGCCTTCGTCAGCATCACCGCTGGAATAATCCCGCGACCACATGTTTACTAGACCAGCCTCCTCCCTAGCAATTTCTGTAACCAGCGCAGCGAGATTGCGGGCCGTTAGGGTGTCGCGATCAACCGGATTAAGCTCGGCAACCAGCGCCTTGGCTTCATACAGATAGTTATCGCGATCACCCGGACCAGAATCTGCCACCCGCGCTACGAACGCTTCCAGGCGGGTTAGGCGGTCGGGGGTGGGGGGCTGGCGGTTGCGGATGCGCCAAGGATTTGATTTATCCAAAGGAAAGCCGTCTTCATCCCATCCGCCAACGTAATATTGAGGGGCAATACCTGCCTTTCCAGCGTATCGCATTCTTGGCCTTTCCGGCATTCCATGCGGCTCAACCGTGCCAACCCGCCCATCCTCATGATAGGCTTCCAGTTCGCCGCTCCAGTCGATCTTGCTCATGCCACGTCCTCCAAACCCAAATGATGCATAGCGCACTCCCTGCGCTCCTTCTCGGTCCAACCGGCCGGATAGGCCTCCATCTGGATCACGATCATGGCCTCGATATGTGCTGCTAGTTCGGTCATTGTTTCCTCCATGTGGGGCATCATAGGCCGTCACGCATTGCTGTCAACATATATTTTAGAACGGCCACCACTAAGGCCGCTTAGGCCGATACGTAGCCATGTAGACCGCGTTATAGCCGCGCATGTATTCCGCGTTCATGCTGTCGGACCATGATGGGATGCGGCCGGCTTTGTAGTCTGCGCGGCCTTTGGCGTAGAGGGTCATTTGCCAAATGCCATAATGGCTAGATCGTAGGTAATACTGACCCAAGCGATAAGGCATACGGCGTTGAACGCGACCTTTACCCAATACTTATCTTCAACGCCTTCCAGTCCATCGCGGAAACACATAAGCGCAACAAATGCAGACGCAAACGCGCCACCCATGATAGTCCAATCCATCACTTTTCCTCCAGTGCGGCGCGGATCATGGCGGTAAAAACCTTCCGGCCATCCTCAGTTATTACCCAGTCATTTCCAGCCTCAACCATCCCCTCACTAGGCTCAAGCATGGCCTGCAAGGCTGCGCGGGCGCGTTCTTGATAAAGTCCGCCCCATTCGTCACAGTCCATCTTATCTGATGCGGCCATAGCCCGCGCTATTTTTTCAATCATCGTCATCACTCACTCTCCATCGCGTGTCGGGCGCGAAGGGCGGCTGCGACGAGGGCTAAAGCTGGACTGGCATTCCTTCCCTCGAAGCGTCGATCGATGCAGCATGAGAACGCGAAGGGAGCGGATGTGGAGTCGCCAACAGACATTTCCCACGAGACGCCCTCCGGCACAAGTCGCATAGCGGCGTCCAGTGATCCGGTAAAAGGCGGCGCGCCATAACCGTCGCCATGCGAACGGAAGCCGCACGCATTGCCAATAGCCACGTCCAATAAGCCATCCGCCCCCTTGGCCCGTTCGCAGGCGTCTGCCAGTTCTAGGATGGTCATGCTGGCACCTGTGCTGCAAGGTATGCTTTCATAACTTCACGTTGAAATTGCTCAAAATAAAATCCTCCATAGGCGCAGCGCGTCAAATCTACGCCACGTTTATCCATAACGCGCGCCGCTTCGGTTTCAGCCGCCAGCCATTCGTATTCATCAAAATGATGTGGTGTGCATTCGGCCGTGCTATACCCGCTAAGGACTGCGCTGCCGTGTTGACGAACGCGACAAATGGGGCGATCAGGCAGACCTTCGTCGCCGATTGCTACAACCTTTGCTCGAATAGGCTGCGAGCGAAAGGAGCTACGCTGTGCCATAACGTCAATATCCAAATGAAGAACATTGTCATTGGCATCCAGTGCGCGCCCATACATTGGCGCAGGATTGGGTTTTGTGCCATGCGCGCCAGACCAAAAATCTGGCTCACCGTGAAACACCGATAGGCGTGTTTCGTGATTTGTCATTTTTCATTCCCTCCATATCCAAAGCCCCATCCCTAACGCCCCAATCCGCCATGTCAACGAAATTATTTCTTTTCGCTTGACCGGCGCGGGGGTGGCGGTATGGTCGCACTCCAATCTATGAGGATTTTGTATGAACCAACCAGAATACACCGCCACAGCCGAAGAAATCGCCAACACCACGGATGCCAAGCAGCTTATCGAGTGGTACGACCACGCGGATGACATGGCGACCAATCTTGAGGCGACTATCATTGCCCGCAATGCGTCGGACGTACCGGACGACGACGCTTGGTTTTTCCGTGCATCGGACAAGTATGCCCATTGCAAGACGGCCATGAAGCGCTGCCTGCGCCAGTTGCACCGGATTGGATATGAGGGGCGGGTTTCGGTTGAATCTGTCGCGGTCGAGGAAATGAAGGGTATGAAGTGGGCTATTAATGCGCTTCAGGCCCGGGTTAATAAGATTGATGGAGGGAAGAATGACTGATTCATTTAAGGGGCTGATCGCGGAAGCAAAGCGCCAGAACCGCTATAAGCCAACCATAGCGGAGAGAGTAATTGCTTTTGCCAAGTACCCGCCATTCGTGCTGATTTGGCGCGCTCGCGTGGCTTGGCTCCTGCAAACAAAATGGAATGCGCCAAAAGGGCATGAGGCACGTTGCTCGCTTATACAGAATTGGCAGTATTCCAAGTCTATGACGGAATATATGGATGACGGCCCCTTGTTCCCGTCAGAGGCAATCGAGATTGATCGAGAATATTGGGAGCAAGGATAATGACTAACGAAGAAATCAACGCGCTAGGCACTCAGCTATCCGCGCTTCGCAACGCCAAAGATGGCGCTGTAGTGGTTTCGGTGGGCGCGCATGGTCCTGATGGCGACATGGCGGATGGGTGCCTTTGTGCAACCGTTACGGTGTCTGGCGAGGAAGGGTTTGCGCGGGCAAAATATCTTTGTGACGCCATTTCTTTGGCGAGGGGTGATGCGCAGCGTAAGGTTGCGGCTCGGGCGGCTAAGGCAAAGAAGGAGGAAAAGTGATGCGTGATTCTATTTATTATCGTGTGACGGGCGGCGCAGCCCTCGAATTTTGCCGTGCATATCGTGACGGCTGGAAGTTTACCGAGCGCCTGTGGAATGACTACGCCAAAGAGAAAGGCGGCGTCGGTCATGTTCGTCTTGGCGAACGTAAATTCGGTGGGATCATTTTTCCCAAGCAGCCGGAAAAGGAAGATGGCTGGAAGCGTCATCAGCGGTCCTGCCGCGACGGCACACGCTTCTATGTGCCCATCCAGCGCGGCACCGGCAATGCGGCAGGCAAGGCGCTCCAAGCCGAATTCGACGCACTGCCGCTTGGGCCTGATGCCGAAGACATTTGCGATGTGATCGGATTTCCCAAGAAGATCAATGCAAAGGTTGATGGCAAGGATCGGGCCTATGGCGTGCTGTCGCTATTCACGCCGGTCCAGATCGCATGGACTGACCAGAATGACAACTTCTTTGTCGTATTGCCGGATGTGAATGCGACCCTGCGAAGCATTACAGAGAAGGGTGGCGCGGTCGAAACGCCGGAATGGGCGATCCCTGACGGCTTAGAAGTATCGTCGCGCAAGCGTTACGAACTTGCCGTGGCTGAAGCCGCTGTGAGGGCAGAAGAAAATGCGTGACGACCAATGGCTAGAAGCCTACAAAGCAGGCCATGCAGATGCGCAGGCGGAAATCGTGAAGTTTCTGCGGTTGGCGGAAAAAACTCGGAGGCGGATTACCAATTTTGAGGACATTGCATTTGTTATTGAGCGTGGGGATTATTTGAAATGAAAGATTGGATTTGTGTGTACGGCAAAAATTGCCCGCCAGAATTAAGCGAAGACGAAGCTATTGATTTGCAACTTTGTGACGGGTCAATTTTTGAAGGAGAGCGCGCCAAGGCATGGCCCTGGGGGTGCACATATGGTTGTTGTGTTGCGGCATATAGGACCAATAAAAAATAACTATTGACGCCACCTTGCCAGCGTGTATGGTGGCGTTGGTTTTTGATGGAGGAATGAAAATGAAAAACGAAGGTGAAGTGACTTTCTACACGGTAGAAATGAACGGATACAAAGGGACCCGGTGGCACGGCGTCGGCGATATTGTATGGGCTAAAATCCCAAGCGAAATCCGACATAAGGATTGTAAGCCGTACAGCGGTAAGGAGGCCGAACCGTTTCATTCTTATAGTGCGAGCGGTGAAGTCTGGCAGACAACCGGGCATCACGGATGGTTTCATGTTGGTCCAGCAACAGAAGCTATGATGCTTCTTGCGCAATATAATCCGGGCATGGAGTTTCGGGTCGTTCAAGAGCGTCGAGTTTTTGAGCGTAAGCAAATTGCCAAGCTTGTTATTGATGGTAGCGCAGCATGACCACCCACACCTTCACCGCAACCGCAATCCTCCCCTCCGGCGATGAACATGAGGTGACGGTGACGTATACCTACCAAGCGGGCTACAAGGGCGACTATTACCAGCTGCCCGAGCCTCCAAGCGTGGAAATCCAGTCCGTGACGCCCGACGTGGGCGATTGGGATGGCTTGGCGTCTGAGGCCATGCAGGATTATGCCGATTATTTGGCGGATGCGGCTGAGTATCGGGCTGAGATGCAGCGTGATTACTAAACCCGACCAAATCCGCCAAGCCATCCGCCGCGCGGTAGAGAGCGAGCCGCTTTGGGTGCGAATCCTGGCATACCAGCTTCGGGAAGGCGTGTCGGATGCGGCTTTGGAGAAACTTCACCGGCTGATAAAATAGTTGTTGACACAGTAAGCTCATCCGCTAAGGTGGTCACACAAACAATGGAGGAAGCGATGAAGGTCTATCACTATACCAGCCCAGGCGTTGCCAAGCGCGATTTCGCGGGCACTTATTTTGAGTGCCTGAAGTGGATTCAGGCGCAGGATAACCCGCTTGAGTTTTACATTCGATGATCTGGATATATGGCTTTATGGCTTGGTGCGTCTTATCCGTGCGATTGGGCCTGATCGTGGCCCGCGCTATCCCTAAGGAGTATGGCGATGATACGGATTGACTATCAGGAACGCGCCTGTTTCACCGATGACCAGTGTCATCACGTCGGCTGGTGGCAGTATGTCACTAGCCAGAAGGACAAGGTCAAGCGCGAAGCGCGTCGGGCCGGGATTGGACGGTGATAACCGTTAGCCACCCCCTGCTGCCACCGGGGAACGCATGGCGCGTGTTCAATTGGGTGTTTTACCACCCATCCATGGGGCGTGCAGAGGTGCGGCTAGGGTTTGGTGGCACCAACACCGGATTGGAGCAGGACGCTATGCTAATCTTGCTTGAATATCTCGACGGCAAAATTAGCGCTGGACCTTTGCCCGCTGAGGTGGCAGCAAAGGTTCTCAAGGGCTTCCGTATCGCTGAGGCGGAGCGGGAGCGGGTTAACTCGGGCGTTTTGGAGTTGTTCTGATGGAACGTATTATTGAAGCACTGGATGGCGCTACCGTTTGGGACGCGCTTGGGCTGATGGGGCTTGCGGCTTTGTTTTTGGTGGGAGTGGTGTTGTGATTTGGAGTGATCCTATTGAGGTTGACGGGGTTCGTCCGGCTTGGCTTGGCGGACACTGCGAACGCATTGCCTATAAGTGCAGCAACGATCCTGAGTGGTTCGGGCCTGTTGATGATATGCCCGACATGTGGTCCGAAAGCGACATTACCCAAAATCCTCCCGGATGGTCGAATGTTGAGGCCATCCGCCTCCCCGCCGACCACTTCGCATATCTCGCAATCGCCAAGGGATTTGAGCCCTACGCTGGCACTGGCGAGCCTCTGGACTGGGATGGCACGGATGATGTGATTTTGCGCAATGGCAATACCGGGGACGATGTATGCGTTACCAATTGGAATTGGGATAACGCGGGGTACGACATCATCGGCTACAAGCGCAAGCAGGCCACGGATGGTAGCGATTACGCCAGCGTGAAGCGGATGACAAAATCTGAATTTCATGGCCAACTTATTGCGCTTGGCATGAATGTAGAAGAATGGCTTGCCCATTCCGGCATTATTTTGCCGCCAACCCAAGCCGAAACCATCGCTATCAAGACCGGCCTAACCGTCGATCAGGTGCAATCCGTATTGAATGAGGTATCCAATGGCACGCGGTAACAATTTCCGAATCATCGCCGCTTCTGGTCACTACCCAGGGTTGACTGCACTTTCCATCGGCGACAAGAAAGAGCTTGTGTCGGTGGGTACGGGCGCTAAGGTGGAGCGGGCGCTTGAGGCGCGGGCTAAGGCTATGGGAGTTAATAATGGATAATTTGGATGGGTTGATTGAGCGGCTGCGGACAACGCGACTGCTATCCCAACGCAACCAGCTTGCTTTGCAGGAAGAAGCCGCCACCACCCTCGAAACCCTCACGCGGGAAAACGCGCGGCTGAGGGAGGCGGGCTGGCGGGATATCGAAAGCGCGCCGAAGGATGGTAGCGCCTTTCTCGTGTGGGCTGACGGCTTTGAATGGCCCGAGGTGATACGCTGGTACGCTCACGATGCTGATCTTGCCGAAGAGGCAGGAGAGGATGACTATTTCCACTATGCGGAAGAGGCCATGCACGACCAATTCGATTGGGAGCACGAGGTCGAATACTGGATGCCGTTGCCGCCAGCCCCCGCCAAGTCAGATTTGGAGGCAAAGTAAATGGTCGCATTCTCCACCATTAAGCCGGGTGACGAGCTTTTTCAGGTCCGTCGTGTGAAGATGGGCAACACCACCATGAGCCGAGACGCGGTATACTCTGTGGTGATCAAGGAGGTTCATGAACGCCACGCTATGGCATCATGGAACGGAAACCCGCCAACTCGCTGGTCTGCTGATCAGATCGCCAAGCTGCGCCGCACTGAGCCCAAGCGTAAGCCGGATATGTTCGAGCGTGCCGCTCTTGCCCGCAAAGCTCTCGGAGGCGGCGATGAGTAAGGCATGCCGCGTGGCGAAACTGGAAAACGGCGGGATGCGTACTCGCGTTTGTGACGGTTGGTACGCGACCAAGACAGAGGCTCAAAAAGCATGCGACTGGAAGAACAGGCCATGACCAACACCGACGCGAAGATCATGCGGGACCTGCATATTCCGGTGAACGGCTTTTACTTTGACCAGATTCTAGCAGGCGAGAAGGTCGAAGAATATAGGCTCAGGACGCCGCACTGGGGGGCGCGGGTTGCGGGCAGGCAATACCGCCATGTCATCCTTACTCGCGGATATCCCAAAGGTGGCGGTATCGAAGGAGTTACCCGCCTCACTAGGCCATGGCGCGGGTATACCGAACGCACGATCACGCATCCGCACTTTGGCGATAAGCCGGTTGCCGTTTACGCGATCTACGTAGGCCCCACCTCATGACCGACCCCACCGAAATCGCGCGCGTCGCGGCTGGGCTGACGAGGGCGCAGAGGGAGGTGATTGCCCGACAGCAGGGCAGTCATTCCGACGTCATAGACCCGGCCATCTATGATCTGTGGTACTGCATCACCAAGGTTGGCGGCGGGCAGTTTAAGATCAGCCTGACGCGCTTCGGTCTAGCTATTTATGGCCACATCCTGCGGGAGAAGAGCGGTGGGTGAGATGGTGTGGTTTGTCGCCGGCCTAGGCGTCGGTCTGTGTTTTGGCTTGGAGGTCGCGCGGCGGGCATTCCGAGACACGGCAATGCGGCTTGGGCGCAGCAACGAAATCCTGTCGGACGCTATTGAGCGCGTAGAAAGGGCAGAGAGCCATGACTGACGTGAAGGTCGAGCAGTGCGACAAACAGGCAGCTTTCGCGTTGCTTGTAGGGAAGAAGGTCGGGGGTGGTGATGGTGACACATATGTCACCCGTTTCCCCAGCTTACAGGAAGTAGAAGCCGCCTTCGCCCGCCACCGCCAAGCAGCCGAGAAGGCGCAACAGGAGCGGGATGCGGGGATGATCTGGAGAGGCATTGAGAGCGCGCCAAAAGATGGTACAGTAATTATGATATTTGCGCCACAAGGCGGCAGCAATCCAATTCATGTTGGCCGTTGGGCACCGGATTGGCAAATGCAACGTGATGGGGCCCATGGCCACAGATGGTGCATTGCCGAATATCAAAACCTGGGAAAATGTATCAGCGGTCATCCCACCCATTGGATGCCACTTCCTGCGTCACCAGGAGTGTCGGGCTGGACACGCTTGGAGAAGGAGTTTCCGCATGAGTCTGTCTAGTGGAAAAGCAGCCACCGATAACCCGCTGGTCGAGGCCGTGGCGGGGGCAATAGCTTATGCCGAAGGCAATGCCAGTGATAGCGGGATATGGCCTAAGTGGTCCGACTACCGCGATCACGCCACCGCCGCCCTCCGCGCGATCGAGGACGCGGGGTACAAAATTATCGTTGACACCGCCGCACCATCCACTAAAACCGACCTATGAAACCATATCAATCCCAAATCCCCGGTCGCGGGAATAATATCCCCACGTCACATCTGGCCAAGTTCGGCTTGCGCCAGAAGCGACCAGAACCCGTTACGACAGAGGATATTGATAGATTTTTGGAGGAATTGTGATGAGCGAAGTTGAAAAGTTTATCGAGCGCTGCGCTGCAAAGGGCGTGGTACATATGCACGTCGATTGGGGAGAAGATGCGGCAAACGTCACAGCGGAAGAGCGCGCAAAGGCGTTAAACGACGTTGATGATTGGCTTTCCGTGCCTGCGAATGATCTTTCATCGCGACTCCGTGGGCAAGCATTTTTGTTTTCTGATTCCGCGCGCTGCGCGGAAAAGTTTAATTGCAGGACTTTGGAATTTGACGAAATGAGCCCTCATGAAAAGGCAAAGGCTAAGAGCGACCAGCGCGTGGCCGATTTGCTTGAAGAGGCCGCTGAATTTATTGAACGGAATTGTAAGTAATGCCCGCAATGATCGTACAACAAGTCGTATCGGCCCACGATGGCGACACCTTAACACTTTCAAACGGGATGCGCATCAGGCTTGCTGGCGTTGACGCGGATGAAATGTCGGGCCAGTGCCATCAGGATTGTGCCCGTTATAATGGACCCACCGCCAAATCCCATCTTGAGCGCCTTGTTCTTCGTCGCACCGTCGCCTGCGAACCGCTGGACCGCTCATACAATCGCATTGTGGCGCGTTGCACCGTGCAAGGCGTAGATGTGGCCTGTCGGCTGCTTAGGGATGGGATGGCGGTTAAGGTTGAGAGGTATTGGCGGCGCTATAACCTCCCATCGTGTTACTAGCATCTTGACAATCCATGCGCTATAAAGCGAGGCATGGCAAACAAGATAACCGATAGCGCCGTCAGGCTTTTTGATGGGATGAAAAGCGTCCTTACTGGCCTTGGCGGTTCGGTTGACGCAAATGCTAGTGCGGGCTGGTACATGCGCCCGCTTAGTCAGCATGACATTGACGCATGTTTTCGCACAAGCTGGCTAGGACGCAAGGTCCACCAGATTCCCCCGACTGACATGGTACGTCCATGGCGCAAGTGGCTTGCAGACCCTGCGCAAATCACCGCCATCGAGGCCGAAGAACGTCGCCTGGGTCTACGTCAGAAGGTGCGCAAGGCCCTGTTATGGTCGCGCCTATATGGCGGTTCCGCTATCATTATGGGCGTTGATGGCGATGATCCAGCGCAACCGCTAGAGGTTGATCGGGTTCGCAAAGGCGGATTGTCTTATATCCATGTCCTGACCCGCTATGAATTGAATGTTCAGGCCATTGATATGGACCCCGGCTCTCGTTTCTATGGCGAGCCGCTATTCTACACGGTCAATGGTGCGGGCCGATCAACCCAACTTCACCCCTCTCGCGTCGTGCGTTTCGTCAACGGCGATTTGCCCGATAATGTGGCATTCGGTGAAGCGGGCTGGTCCGATCCATTGCTGGTGAGCATCCGCGACGCACTTATCCACGCCGATGGGGCGCAGGGGCACTTTGCAGCGCTCCCCGCCAAAGCACTGACCTCCACCCTGACCACTCCGGGGCTTATGGGTCTGGTGTCAACCAAGGCTGGCGAACAGCAGTACATTGAAAAGACGCGGATTGCCCAAGCGTTCAAGTCTATGTTCAACCTGAACATCGTCGCTGGACCGGCTCGACAAGGTGAATTGGGCGAAACGTGGGAGGATAATCAAGTCTCGTTTGCCAATATGGCAGAGGCGGGCACATGGTTCGTGCAAATGGTTGCCGGTGCTGCCGATGTGCCAATGACGCGGCTCGCTGGCATGTCCCCAGGAGGCATGAATAGTACAGGCGAAAGCGATTCGGCCAACTACTGGACCATGCTCGACGCAGGCCGCGAACTTGATTTGCGCCCTCGCATGGAAATGATTGATGAGGTTTTGCTGCGCTCTGCACTTGGCGAGCGCCCGCAATCTGTCTGGTTTGACTGGCTTCCATTCGAGGTAGATACGGAAACCACGCGCGCCGAAAACGCCGTTAAGCGCGCCAATGCGATCAAAACTCTAGCCGATAGCCAAGCCGTGCCCAGTGACGTTCTGGAAAAGATTGCCAAGGGTCAGATTATTGATTCCGGCGACTATCCCGGCGCAGAAGAAGCCTACAAAGAATACGACGCAGCCGGAGAAATCGAGCCTCTGCCCAACGCCAGCGAGCCGGAAAACGATAACGAGGTGGAAACAGCCGTTAATCGCTTGACAGCGCAAGGCATGACGACGCAGGATGCGATCAACGAGGTTCGTCGGGTACTGGATAGTCTGGAGACGGAATAGTGGAAACCATTGGCAACATGTTACGCGAATGCTTCTCCCAAGGATTGATTGGGCTTCTGGATGACAAGCGACCCGAAGAAAGCACTAAGCAGTGGTTCGAGCGTTTGCGGGCTGTTGATGGTGCCGATGGGTTTGTTAGCTATCACCACGGCATTCACAACGATGACTAAGGTCAAAGACCTCCTCCACGCCGACCGCATCTTCAAGCTGATGGCCGCTGGTTTATCATTCAAGGATGCCGCCAAGTTGGACCGCGAAAGCGCGGAATTGCTGATTGAGGCATGGGAGATTGCTATGGAGGGGTGTGATTGTGAGGATGATGGCGGGGAAGTTATCACCATTATTTACCCGGAATAGTCTTGGCCTACAATCTCTCCACCCTAGCCAAGCGCAACAAAGAATTTCGCGTAATCACGCCTTCCGCTACGATGGAAGGGCAACTCCTGCGCATGTACACCCCAATCATCCAAGGCTGGCGCAATGGCGCTGCCCTGATGATGGGAATGTACGCCGCACGCGACACGGATGCGATTGCGCAGGAGGATGAGAACAAGGACAAGGAAATAGCAGCGCTGATCGCTCTTTTGCTGCTAAGGGGATACTTCACCAAGGTTGAGGCGTGGCACCGCGCTAAGTGGATCGCCAATGTGAAGGCCGCAACTGGCGTTGATGCCACTTGGCTTGTGGCTCAGCCGGAGTTGGCCGGAGTTGGATTCAGGGCGGCTACGGTTGGCACAGAGCAAGGCGGCATCATGGCGGCTGCTAGGGCGGCACGCACTGCCACAACGCAAGGTGGCATCACGACCGCTATAAACAACGCCACCGCCTCCGCACTAACCCAAGCCCGGTCCATATCGCAAGACGCGCGCAATCGCATCCAGAACGCCATTGCGGGCGGGATGCGCGTCAATGCGCCGGTCGAGGACGTAGCGCGTGATATTAATGAGGGCCTGGGCAAAGTCCGCGCTAGGGCGGGGCGGATTGCCGAGAATGAGTTGGATAATGCCGTTAAGGCCATGACTGATGCGCGGATGGCTGAAGCGGAATTGGATGAGGCGGTTTGGCGTCATTATACGCCAAAAGAGCGTGCGCGCCCGACGCATTTAGCGAGGCAGGGTATGCGCCTAAAGGCCGATGATCCGCGATGGAATGAGTTGATGCTGCCGTTCTGCCGGTGCCAGAAAAGGCCGGTTTTGACGGTTAAGAAATAGCCCCAAGGCAACAGACTGACACGGGCAAGAAGGCTCCTTACCAGCCGTAGCTATGCCACGGATCACCTAAGCTTTGCCTTGGGGCTATTGGCATACTATCGCACCCGGTATGCCAGCGGGCTAGACACCAAACTTAGCGCCAACTTGGGTGGTTCAGACCCTGCCGTCGTTTCCGATCCGGCACGCTTACTTGGTTGCGATCTCTTCAAACGTTGTGACTACGCCATTGCCAGTAGACGCCGCGATGGCTTCGTCAATCTGCTTTAGCATGTCTTCGGCAAAAACCGTTGCTGAGTCAGTAGCTGCATTTTCACGAAAATCAACGACTACATCGCGCGCCTCAATAAGCGCAGCCAAAAGAAGCGGAGCGCTTGCAAAAAGATGAGCGTTTTCTAGGTCGCGGCCCTTTGCGCTCATCATTCGAGCAATCTTGGTTTTCCCGCCATCAGCAGACACAATAATTGAGCGCTCATCAGCAAAAACGGCGTATGGACCATCGGTAAAATTGCTCATTGTTTCTCTCCTTACTTGGAAAAGTCCTACCCAGATTTACCCCGTTCATATTACGCCAGCGGGGCTTAGCCATCATCATGTCGCTTGAACAACGCCATCGGGAGCGGCTATGAGAGACATCTGAGTTGCAAAGCGTGCGGACCAACACAGCCTGGAGAGCGCTGGCAACCGAAATTGGTTAAGAGGTGTAGCGCGCCACGGTCTGGCCAAATCGGTTCATAACAAAAACCGCGCCAAACGGCTCAAAAATGCCTAGCGTCATGGTTTCGCTGGGCTGGCCAATCACGCCATGCGCCACAATCTCGCCCGTGGCGGGAACAGACTGTTCGCCTTCGGGCGGATAGCGCGTCACGCTTTCAGCCTCAAAAATTCGTTCGCTGCCATCCGGGCCGCGATGTAGGACGGTAAGCATATTGGTATTTCCTTCTACTGCTGCTGATTCCGTGCATTTACCGCCAGCACGGTAGGCGATTGCGGGCTAATAAGGAATGTGTTTCGCGCCACATTTTCAGCAGGCGTTCGCCCTTGCGCCGTTTCACTCGCCACAATTTATCCACCGCGATTAACGCCAGCGGTGGAAGGCGGGCCACGGACACCGATCCGTCAAAGGGCTCTACATTGCTGTAGGCGGGGACTTGAACCCACTTGCTTACCAAATCTCGGCCACCGAGCCGGAATTGAACCGGCCACTATGTTTAGTGCGGGCAGGGCGTAACGCATGGGTCAATGGCTTCCCTGCCTCCGCTTCTATCCCATACGCCGCCGCACTAACTCTGAAACTAAGCGGCCCGTTCTGTTCCAAGGTGGAGCCATACCCGTCGTCAGTTACGCTGCGAAGCGCACTTCCGAGACGTGATTGTCGTTGACAATTACGAGTTTCATCCTGTTAAGGCCGGGTGTCGCCTAGCCGCGTTCAATCTCAATCCGCGCAGTCGATCCTAGTTCGCCCCCATCAACTGCATACTCTGCATTGCGTCCAATGCCTAGCCAATCTCATTAGCTTGCGGTCGAGGCGTGTATTGCCAGAGCCGAACTAGTGAGTATGCAGATGGTGGAGGCGGCGGGTACTGCCCCCGCGTCCTCGCGCTTCAATCAATCAACCGTATTACGGCTATACCATCAACCCAACGGGAAGGCTGCTTACGATACACCTATTCCGCGCGGACGCGGATTCGATAACCCCGTTGGGTTAATCTCTATTCCGCCAACACTATCAAAGACCGTTGCCACACATTTATCTAAGTCAGCGGTGTGGCCGTGCTTCCTATCATTTCTTATCGAACCACAATCCAATCCTGTCAACACCTTTTTTTCATCACCCGCTTTCGCAAGTAACAAAAATGCGTTATATGTGCATTCAAGCATCGTCGTGACGACAGAAGCTAAAAGGATTGCCCACGTTGCAAGTCTCGGTATTTGACCGGATGGAAATTATGGATAGCCGCCGTACAAACGACGGCTTTCTTGCGACGAAGGGGCGTATCAGCAAAACTGGAATTTACGAATATCGTAAGGGTGAAGTAGGCGCGGCTGGAAACCCTAACGATATTGTCAAGATTTACCGCAGTGAAGATGCCGTGTTTTCCGATGAAAGCATGGCAACTTTTGCGCACCGCCCCATCACGCTCAATCACCCTCCTGTAATGGTGGACGCCCAGAATTGGAAGCGTTACGCCGTGGGTCAGGCCGGAAGCAAAGTGCGCCGTGACGGCGATTTTGTCGAAGTGGACATGCTTTTGCTTGACGGCTCTGCGATTTCCGCTGTCGAGGGCGGCGCGATGATTTCACCAGGGTATGTAGCTGAGGTGGACATGACCCCCGGCCAGACCCCGGAAGGCGAGCATTTCGACGGGCAGATGGTTGGTCCATTCCGTGGAAATCATATCGCGGTCCTGACGGGCCGTGGTCGAGGCGGGCCAGAATGCCGCATTGGTGATGCGTGGCCCATGGAAGATCACCGTACACCCCCTAAAAAGGATACCCGAATGTCCACTCTGATGTTGGACGGCCTCAAGGTGGACCTCTCGGACGCAGAGGCTGTCACCGCCGCCGTTAAGAAGTTGACCGATGCGAAGGATGCGGCGGACGCTCGCGCTGAAAAGGCCGAAAAGGCGCTCACCGATGCAGAGGCCAAGGCCGCGACCGATTTGAAGGACGCGAACGACCGCGCCGACAAGGCGGAAGCCTCCGAAGCAACCGCTAAGAAGGAACTTGCCGATAGCAAGGTGACGCCGGAGCAGCTTCGTGATGCGGCCAAGGCTTACGCCAAGGTTGTGGACGGCGCAGCCAAGATCGCGGCTGACTTCAAGATCGAAGACAGCATGACCGAGGCTGAAATCAAGAAGGGCGCGGTTCTCGTTGCCCTTGGTGACGCCTACAAGGACAAGAGCGACGCATTTTTTGACGCGGCGTTTGAGATCGAGGTTGGCAAGGTCAAGGTTGCCGACAAGGCCCCCATCGACCCGTTCCGCGACGCCATGGCGCACCGCGATGTTGTCGATTTCGCGGACGCAGCGGCTAAGGCCAAGACGGCTCGCGAAAAGATGATTGCCGAAATGACCGCTCCGCGCGGCGAAGCCAAGTAAGGAGCAAGGAACATGCCTTCCTACAACATGCAGACCTCGTACACGGCCAACTTTGCCAAGGGGCAGATGGGCCAGATTGCGAACGAGGAAAAGTACAACGCGGTTAGCCGTTCGGTTCAGACCGCCAATGGCCTGCCGTTCGGCTATCCCGCTGGTCGCGGTACGCTCGATCATACCTGCATCCTGTATGCAGCGGGCGGCAAGTTCATGGGCCTTGTTGTCAAGACCATGACCCCCGAGCATCGCCAGCCGGGCGGCGTCATCATCACCGATGGCTACCCGCAGTATGCAACCGCCGCACTGATGACCGAAGGTCAGATGTATGCCGTGGTCAATACCGCCGTTGCGGCGGGTGACGCGGTTTACTGGAATGCCGCATCGGGCCGCTATACCAACGTGAATACGGATGTTGCCATCCCGAACGCACGTTTCGATACCACCGCAACCGCCGCTGGCCAGATTGTTGAAATCTCGCTTGGCAATCACCGCGTCGCATAAAGGGGCAGACGAAAATGGCTTTTCTTACTGACGCACGCGGCGTAATGCTTAGCGATCAGGCGTCGCTTTCCTTCGTTCAGAACAACCTGTCGTATATTGAGCCGCAGGTTTATGAGCGCCGTTATCAGAATGCGGACTATCGCCGCCACCTTTCGGTTGTTACCGAGGGTCCGCAGTGGGCCGCAAGCTCGACTTTCTACGCCATGGACCGCGCTGGCGAAGCCAAGTTCGTGACGGGTGCCGCGACCGACATTCCCTATGTCTCGCTGGATCGCACCCAGTTCAACGCACCCAATTACATGATTGCGGCGGGCTACGAGTGGAATGTCGAGGAAGTCAATCAGGCCCTGATTGCCAACGTCAACATTTCTGCTGAACTTCCCCTGACTGCGCGACAGGTTGTGGAGCGCACGCTTTACAGCATCGCGATGACCGGCAAGACCAACCCGGCCAACGCGGCGTCGGAAAAGAACCTGACTGGCCTTGTGAACGACACGGGCGTGACCAGCTATACCGTGGCCGCGACCGGCACGGGTTCGTCCACTTTCTGGGCTAACAAGACGCCGGACCAGATTCTGTTCGACGTAAACACTCTGCTTGGCGGCATCCCGACCGCGACGGCAAACGTCGAGTATGCCGACACGCTTCGCCTGCCTCCGAGCGCGATGCGGTACATTTCGTCGGTCCGACTGGGTAACGGCGATGGCTCGCTGACCATCCTGCGCTTCCTGCGTGAGAACAACATCCTCACCGCTGAAACCGGTCAGGTTCTGGATATTCAGTCCATTCCCGAACTGGAAACGGCTGGCGCTGGCGGCAATGGTCGCATGATCGCGTACCGCAATGCGCCTGAGGTTGTGCGCTTCTCGCTGCCGATGCCCTTCATGCTCCTGCCGATCCGTTCGCGCTCGATCATGTCGTTTGAGGGCGCGGGCATCGCTCGCACGGGCGGCACGCAGATTCGCCTTACCGGCGCGATCCGCTATGCGGACGGCATCACGAATGGCTCCGGCTCGTAAGCATTAAGCTGCTTGCAAACAGTCTGGTTATTGGGCCCGTCGTCATAATCGGCGGCGGGCTTATTTTGTAGATAGGTTGGTACATGGCTCTGAATACTCTTACTCTCGCCAATTCAGACCTATCGGGATCGGGTTCCGTTCCTATTGACGGCATTACGCCCGGCTCCACAATCACATTGACCAGCAATCCCGAAGGCGCTTTCTTTTTTGACGGCGCAAACCTTGTATATAATCTATCGTCAAGCTATCCTCGGATACTGCACCCTGTTTTGCTTGAGCGTCTTGGCCAGGATCAAGGCCAAAGCATTCTTAGCGTAAATGTCGCGGGAAGTTTTGGGCCCGGGCCAACGCAGGCCGGGGGCGTAGATGCCGTCGCGCGGGCTGCGGCAGCAGCCGCCAATGCCAACGCCACCAGAGGTGCGGGCCGGATACTTAATATGGTGGTCCCTATTGGGGACAGCCGAACCGATGCAGTCTATCTCAATGCCAGCCAGCTTGGATATGGTGCGCGCTCCCCCCTGAACGTAGCAAAAGCATTACTTGGCCAGAGGATTATTGTCGGTCCCGGCTTGGGTAAATCTGGCGACAGAACGGATCAAACACTAGCCCGCATGATGGGCCTGCTTCCTACCGCTAATGCATCGGTTCCGAGTGGCGACCCGCGATCCACAAAAGCCAAGATTGGTTATGTTCAGGTTGCGGTAAACAACATTGCGCAAACCGCAACTGGCTTTACTTATGTACATTCTGTAACCGGAGAAACTGTTACAATAGGGACGGTTGCATCAGTCACGTTTCGCGATCTTCGCCAAATCGCAGACATGATGATTGACGCAGGCATGACAGTAATAATGGAAAACGAAGTTGGTGCAAATGGAATTTCAACGCAGGAAAAAGTAACTGCGATGATGAATTTGCGTCAAATGATTCGTGAATATGCAGAATCAACCCCTGGGATTTATCTGCATGACGCATTTTCAATTATTGCAAACCCAACGAATTCTACTTCTGCCATTGCTCTTAGGCCAACGCTGATCTACGATGCGACCCACCCCAACGCTCTTGGGTCTTACCTTTGGGGGAAAAGCCTTGCTGCGCTTATTAGCGGGCTTGTGCCAGCATCAACGCGCGGCCCCTTGCTTCTGGAAAATATCGCCGAATCGCAAGCCGCCAATCGTCGCCAAGTTTTGCTAAACCCGCTATTCGCTGCCAATACCGGAGGAACTGTCGGAACTGGCATCACTGGCACTGTTCCTGCGAATTGGGGTGCGGCGTGTGGCGGCGCAGCAACTGCAACCACTGGCACGACCGCCAATATTAACGGCATTGGCAACGATGTGACCGTTGCGGCTACATTTAATGGAAATGCAGACTCCGTTCGATTCAATCAAAGCCTGTCAGGCAATAGTTCTGGTCAGTATAATGCGCAGCTAGCGGTTGGTGATATTATCCAGGCAGTTGCTCAGATTGATGTTACAGGAAATCCTTCGGGTCTTGCGTCCCTGTATTTGTCGCTTGTTTGCAACAAAGGCGGAGGGGACGCGACACCAACCTCTTCCTTTGATATGTTTAGCGCAAATTCCGCTAGCGATTACGGCGTAAACGAGGCATGCACTCTAACACTGGCAACGCGTCCTTTTGCAATTCCCGCCTCAATTGGAAGTTTTCCTTTTTTGACAGCCGAGATTAGGGCTGTAGCGCGCGCGTCTGGATCGGCGAACTTTACGATTCGCCAGTTTGGTGTTATGCGCCGCGACAGCACTTATTGACGTACTGCGAGAAATTTTTAAGGGGTATCAAAATGCAAATCCGAGTCAAGAATCTCAATAAGGGCCATCGCGGCATTTACGTGAATGGCGAGCTGGTTTTCGTGGATGGCGGCGGCACCTCGACATTCACCGGCGCTACCGCAGATGAGCGCGATGCCGCTACCGCCATTGAAGGACTCAAGGTTCAGTCGCGTCAGGGGGATAGCGGAGATTGGACGGATCATTTCAAGGAAGAGATGCCGCAGGAGCGCCCCTGGATCGCAATCGCCACGGATGCGGACGGCACCAATTTCAAGCCCCTGACGGACGCGGACGGCGCTTGGTATATCGGCATGGCGGTTGGCGGCGAACGCCCTGACGGTGCTGGCGGCTATAAGTGGGCCAAAGTTGGTGGCGACGTGGAAGCGTCTACTCCGGTTCAAGAGGAAGCGGTCGCCACCGACTTTGATGTCTTGGTGGCAGGCAATGCTGCCGATGTCATCAAGGCCATCACCAAGGACAATGCGGCGCAGATTGGCGATGCCGAGGAAAAGCGTGATGGCGGGCCACGCAAGGGCGTCATGAAGGCTGTCGAAGAGGCGATGGCTGACTAATGGCCTACATCAATCCGACTCCAGCCGATGTTAAAGCTGACTTCCCCGCATTTGCGGCTGTTGATGACACGGCTATTCAGCGCCGCATTGACCGTGCCGCAATGTGGGTCGATGAAAGCTGGCTGGAGTCGGATTATGCTTACGCCAAGGAATTGCTTGCCGCGCATTACCTTACCGTCGATGGTCTTGGCGGCGGCGATGCAGAGATTGCAGCATATCGTGAGGCTGGCGTCACCAAATTGAAGTCCGGCACGCTCGACGTTACGTTTTCCGAGATTGCCACGTCTGGCGGCTCGGAGTTTGACGAAACCAGCTTTGGACGGCGTTTTTATGCCCTGCTGCGCAAGAATAAGTCTGGCCCGTTGACGACGGGCGGCGGCTGTGGCGGCATAGCCGCCGCTGCTACAGACGTTCCTTGGGCATGGGCAACGAACGGCTGGGGACTGTAATGGGCTTGCTCGACGGCGGAGGCGCAGCCCTCCTGAACCGAATTTTCACGCCCATCTATCTGCCCGGTACGGTTTACACCAATCTGACCGTCTATGATCGCTATGGCGAGCCTAGCGCGGTCACGAACGCAACGCCGTGTCGCATCCAGATTGACGCCATGACGGAGGCTATGCGTTCGGCCGAAGGCGCGGCGGATCAGGATCGAAGGGCTATTGTGTTGGCTGACGATGGCATCGCGTTTGACACCGATGCGGAATTGTCGGCTGATGGTGGGCCGTATGCCGGATCGCGGTGGATCGTGATGAGTATTGATCGCGATCCGGCTGGGGCGTATTTTCAGTGTAGGGTTAGGCGAAACCCGAGCGCTGGATAATCAGCACAATCGCAATGATAATGATCGCGACCGAGCCAAATTGCGTTAGCTTGGCGTCGGGGCTCAGAATGCGTAGCGCATAGATGCACAGCGCCGCTATTAGCAAGATGATTAGGGCTGAGATTAGCAAACTCATGGCTTAACTTCCTCTACGGTTATACGCATCAAAACACCGTCACTAAAACGAATATCCCTGGATACGGATTGCGTGTCAGGCTTGGCAATAATGTCAGCACAAAGCGCCATCAACACGCCTTGCGTGACATTCTTGATGCGCTTGATGCGCGGATCGTTGCGGCGTTCTTCGGTTAGCCAAATGTCACCGCTGGATGAGTCCATGCGGATGCTTAGGTTGGCGGGCTTCATGGCTTTTTAACAAACCGCCCACCCGCACCCCGAACCCGCTCAAACGGGGCCAGTCGCGCCTCAAGCGCTGCAATCTTGCTGGACTGCGCAGAAAGGCGGGTTTTTAGACCCTCAATCTGCAAATCCTTGGCGTTGATGGCGTCGTCATGCTTTCGCTTGGTGATAAACATATTCATTCCTCCTGTGTGCAGGAATAACCGCCCCACCCCCGGTGTCAACACATTTATTTCGCACTACCGCGCCATGCCCATCTGTGTTACACCATAGCCGCGCATTCGCGCATCCAAGGAGACACCAACCATGGCTATCACCCCGTTCCGCATTGGCGACGAAGACGAACCAGATGGCGTTGACCCCGGCAGCAGCGGACCCCCCAAGAAGCCGCCCACTGTCTCGGTGATCTAATGTCGCCCGAATGCCTATATTGGGTAGCGCTTTGCGCGCTAGTGCTGCCATCGGTGCCATTCAACAGGATGGCGCTAGTGGTCTTAGCCGTATGGGCATTCGGGCACTTATGCCATATGCTGGGTCCATTCGAGGATGCGGCGTATATGTTTTCGCGGATTGTCGCGCTTGGTGCGGCGGTAGCTATTTCACACCCTTGGAATGGCCATCGCCGCGTCATTGGACACGCCATCGTTACATGGCTATTCGTGCCATCCGCCCTACTAGCGGCCTATGTCGCCATCTATTTTGAGCATCCCCCAGTTGATATGGCGGAATGGCGGCATCAGGTGACGGTGTATTGGCTTAATTGGGCCATCATCATGGCCCAGGCCATAGCCATCCCGTTCGGCAACGATTGGGCGAAACTGCGCAAAATAGATGATTGGATCATAGCGCGAATTGTCCGTCACTTCGGGGATGCGGCATAATGCTGGTGCTGAGTATCATTGCATGGATTGCCGTGACTGTTGTGACAATTCCATCAACATGGCGTTTGGTTCGCGGCAAACCACAAGATCATGACGCTATCAAATTCTCGTATTTCCTGATATCAGTTGTTGTGTTGGGATTCAGTATTCGTTGGGTCGTGGCCCCCGATGAGCATTTTTTCCTTGAGGTGATGAGGCTACTCAACACCTGTCTTGCGTTATTCCTGCTTATCATGGTGCGATTCTACAAAGATGGCAGATAATCCGGTTCATGTCGTAGCGGGGTGGAGTGCCACAACCACTGTCGCGGCGGCGCAATTTATTGCAACTGTCCTGCTTGGCGGCGGTGGTCTGTATGGCATTGCTCGAGCCATTGCCCTCCTCTGGAAAATGAACACGGAAAGCAAAAAGCAGGACAGCGAAGCGGCGGCTGCGGTTCGCAAAGAAATGATGGACATTAGTGACCGCCAGCAAGCGAGAATTGACGCGCTAGAAAAAGACGCGACCGAAGAACGTAAGCGACATGGCGAGGAAATGATGGCGCTTAGGCGACATTATGAAGGCGAATTGGCGCAGTTGCGACGACAGGTTGCAGCGCTGACGCATCAGCTTATCATTATGCAGGGCGATACGGGGCGGGCCACTAAACTGACCGGCCCATCCAGCGGTGACATGAAAGAAATTCTTAATATGGCGTTTCCACCTGTGGTGGACGAAGATGCCGATTAGCGGAGACAACAAGTTAATTGCGCGCCTTAAAAAAGCGCGCAATATTTCCAATGCAATGGATAAATGGGCGCTGGACGGTGCAAAAACCGTTATGGAGGAAGCCCAATTTTTGATTAGGGATGGCGCTATTCCGCCCCCTAATCATGTTCCTAGTTTGCCTGGACAGCCAGCTAAAGAAGAATACGGCGATCTAGCGCGCGATATGGCGGTGGAATCTCTGCCAGAAAGGGGTAGTGCCGCGTTTATCGCGTATAGCGATCACGCGCTTCCGACAGAATTCGGCACGTCAAAAATGGTTGAACGCCCTTGGGCTAGGCCCGCCACATCCAATAAGCGAAAAGCCATATTGGATGCAGCGCGCAAGGCTGTTGATGATGTGGTGAAAGGGCGCGATTAATGCCCCTCCCCGTGCGAGAGGGCGGCGAGACGTTGGCGAGTGAGGTCGATCGCGGTCAGATAACCAGATGACCACGACGGAAAGTCCTCGCCATTTTGCGGCGACGTGCTTTCGTCAATCTGTTCGGCAGCAAGCCAAGCATCCAGACGCTTTATCACCTCCCCCGCCGGGACCGCATCGACAGCGGGCGCGGGGGTGGCGGGGAAGGGATGCGCTATCTCGCTCTCGTACAGCCCCGAAGGGTGCATCCTTTCGCCCCGAGCCTCGCAAGAATCCTTTAAATGAACCAAGGGTTGCGCGTCGAAACCGCAAGCGTTGCACTCGTACCCCGTATCCAGCGCCCCCACCTTGCATGCCGGGCAATTATCCCAATCAGGATCATCTGGATTACGGCGGACTTCTTCTACCCGATCCGCGACAGTCTTGGGCCTGCGTTGGCGATCTTTAATCGCGCGGTCACTGCACGCTTGAAACCGTAGGTATTGCTCGCGGGATAGCGTCGGTAGCGTCTCGTCGCCAGCGAGCCAACGGGTATAGGTATCAGCCTCTCCAGCCATAATTGCATCGCCCGCGCGGCTGTCGAGGGCGGCGAGAACGTCATTCGCGGGCTCGGTATCGAAAATCGTCATGAGCTCCCCGGCGAGCCAATCGGCAGACCGATACGGAGCATTGCGATACTGATCGACAGAAGAACGGATGCGTTCCATCTGTCGCTTCATCTGCAAGTCTGGCGGGAATTGGATAACCATCAGCGGGCCACCTGTTCTGCGTATTCGATGGCGTTGAGGCAGACGGTGCGGCAGTGCGTAGTCATCAGCTGAATCGCAGTGCGGTGCTGTCGCCTTGGGTGGCCGAGCATCTTCCACAAGGCGTGCGCGCCTTCGTAGTCATTGTGCTGCGTATGGGATGCGTGGCACTCAACGACGGCAGCAACATAAGCCGCCTCGCGCACAGCATCCGGCGTCTGTCGGGTGGTCATGCGGGGTCTCCTGCTTGAACAGTGGCGCGCAGACGGGCAATGGCTTCCTCAAGGTCGGCAATCTCGCGCATCAGCCAATCGATATTGGTTTCCCGCTGGTTGACGGGGATCAGCGGGTTGTAGCTTTCCCGCCCCCAGCGCTGCGTCTTTCCGGCAGCGGCAAGAACCTCGCCGCATTCCTCGACCAAGTGCGCAAGTTGCTTGTCGAAGCCTGCCTGCAAAAACCTTGGATCGCTCATACCTTCCCCCCATCGCTGGCGTGAGAGGCGGGGGTGGCGATGACTATGCCTGCTACCTTCTGACATTTCGGGCACGGCACCTTGTCCCCGCCCTCCGAGCAGGTCGAAGGAGCCGTGACGAAATAGCCATAGCCCTTGCACTGGTCGCACCCCTCCCCCTGGCGGATCGCGTCTGCGGAGAGGGTGGAGAGGGCGATATTCGCCATGTCGCGCCAGTAGGACTTGCACGCCGTTGGCCCCCAGCCACGAGGAGCCTTCTCGTGCATCCTCTCCCAAGGACCAACTTTCGCGGCTTCCGCCATAGCCTTCGCCGCACGCTCCACCGCCTCCCGATCCATCGCGGGCGGGGCGATCCATTTATCAATGGCGGCTTTTCGCTCGTCATCGGTCAGCGGCTTCGCGATGCAAGTGACGCCCTCTGCTATCGGCGCGGGCTGGACGGCGCGGGCGTTCCAAGCGGTGATGGCCTTGTCTTCGGTATCCGCAGTCGGCCCATTTACCGAGCAGTACGAACATTGGACGCGATACCGGGGCGTAAGCGCCGGGAACTGCCACACGTCCTCGTCATTCGGAAACTCGCCTTCGTCATGTGACGCGCACCACGGGTTCGGGCACGGCAGCAGCTTCGCACTTTCGTTCACATCAGCCACGGGCATCACTCCATTTCTCCATCTCATTGCTCCTTCTGACGTTCTATGTCATAACCCCCGCATCAGCGCTGTCAACAGGAAAATTCACAGTGGCAAAAATCATCGTCCACACCCCTTTCGACTACCGCTTCCCATCCGGCTCGCTGGTCGCATTCAAGGCGTCCGACGACGCCGTCACCACCAAGCGAGAGATCGTGGATTACGCTATCGCCAAAGGCTACGGCATTGACCCAGAGGCGAAGGCCAAGGATGGCGAGTAAAGACGCAACTCGCTACGTCCGTTACGCGGTAATCGACGCCCTAAAAACGCTCGCCATTGAGGGCTTTGGCGACAAATGGTTCCCGCAACAGATACCGGCCAACCAGAATTACCCATATGGTTTTGTTGGCGTGCCGATTATGACGCTGGAGCAAATCCAATGCATGTCGGCCTCTACCATTCGGTTTGCGATCCATGCCTATACCGTTGGCGAGACAGCGGCCAATAAGATCAGCGAGCGGCTAGTGGAACTGGATGGCGCAAGTATTGACCTAGCCAATGTTGGATGCCCGTTCCCGGCCTATGTTGACCTGACGTTCGTGAATGCCACGCCTGTTCGTGATAGCGCGGAATCGACTATCTTTCATTTGATTTGCAATATGGTGGCGGAAGTCAATGCGTGACTTTACGTTGGCATAACTACGCGCTATAAGACGTTGTTGTAATTCCCCGCCGTGAGGCGGCACGTTCCCGTAGAAGGATACTATACCTCATGGCCCTATTTCCCGCTCGTCTTAAAGGGGGGTATATCTCGGTTTTGGTCGGCAACGGCGCTAACCCCGAGGTCTTCACCAAGCTATGCGGGGCAACCAGCCGCGCATTTACTATCCAGAAGAACACCACGGACGATAACCTCGACCCGTGCGATGATCCCGAGGCCATTCCTTCGCGCGTCCTTCAGGTGACGGGCAAGCAGTGGGATATGGCGCTCAACATCATCTATAACCGCACGCAAGCCGCGCTTATTCGCGACCTTGCAACGCGCTCGACCAGCAGCAACTTCCGCTTTGAGTTCGATGAAGCTGGTACGACCGGCTCGATTCAGAATGGCGGCGGCACGATTGATTCTGGCTACTGGCAGGGCGCGGGCCAGGTCACCAATTTTCAGGTGACGGGCGGCGGCAATGCCGAGTACGCGACTGGCACGCTGGCAATTGCAAGTGACGGCGATTTCCAATGGGTTAACGCGGCCTAATGCCTAACCACGTTTGGCTACAATTTGGCGATGGCGTATATCTCGCTCATTTGAAGAACAAGCGCATTGATGCCGTTGAAACGGTGACTGGCGCTAGTTTAGGTGACATATACGCCCGATCCATGTCCGGTGTTTACCGTGACACGGATGGAGAATGGGTGGTGGTGCCCACCGAGGCCAAGTGGTCCAATAGGGAATTGGTTGAGGTTGTCCGCCAGGGCTTTATCGGCGGCGCAAAGGCCATTATTGATGGCGTTGAAAAGCCTATCAATGACTATCAGGTCAACGCCGCCATCACCTCCTACCTAGACGACCGCCCCCGCATTGAATTGTGGAAACTGGCGTCGGCCATTTTGTACGCCACGATGGAGGGCTACGAACCGGGGGAAGCCGAGGGGGCGAAGCCCCCGATCCAAACGGAAAACGAAGCATCTTTGGACCAGAGGGGTACGCTGGATACCTAGTCAACTGTCTCAAGATGAATAGGCAGAATCCAGACGATTGGGATTTTGTCGAGTATTCCAAGGTTTTGAAGGTTTGGAACGCTAGAGACAAGGAAGCGTCCGCCAAGCATGGCGATGACAGCGTAGAGGACTTTTCCAATGGCGATACGCTGCCACCGTCTATTGAGTGGATGATGGCTGATGACGCACGGATTTCCGCGCGCGGTTATGAGGTGAATTGATATGGCCGGTGTAACCGCTGATAGCGTGGTCGTTTTGATCGAAGCCAAGACTCGTGAGTATGAGGCCGCGATTGATGCAGCGGCTAAAAAGACTGAAGCTGCGCTTAGCAAAATGCGGGAAGCGACCAAGAATCCCGTAACGCTCAATCTTTCCGCAAAAACAACTAGCGAAATCAATAAGGTTGTTGCGTCCAACAAGCGTCTGTCAGCGTCCGAAAAGGAATTGGCGGGGCAGGTTACTAAGTCCGTCAATCAAGCCATTGCGGCTAGAAATCGTGAGGCCGCAGCCGCCGTAGCCGCTGCAAGTAGAATTGTTCGTGCGCGGGCCATGTCCGGCACTTCGCTAGGCGGCTCGGGCGCAGGTCGGGGCGGCGGTCCATCTGTGTCGCCTTACACGGCCATCAATCGTGCCATTCGCGAATCCATAGAACTGCAAAAACAGCTAAATGCGGTCCAAGCCTCTGGATCAGCCGCGCTTCGCGAACAAATCACATTCTTGCGCACCATTAATCGCTTGCGCCGCGCTGGCCTATCCGACGCCCAAGCGCTTGAGCGAGCCGAGCAGCGCATTCTTGAAATTCGTCGCCGTCAGGCCAATGCAGGGCGCGACCGCAGGCCATTGCCTCCAACTCCTCCCGGCCCCGGTCCCGGTCCGCGGCCCGATGGCGGCGGATCGGAGAGTGGTGGTTCCACTTATCTTGGCGGCTTGCGCGGCGCTGTCGGTGCTTTTGTAGGCGCCTATGCTGGCATTAGCGGCGCGCGTGAATATCTTGAACTAACCGACGCATACAAGCAGTATAATGCTCAGTTGCGCTTGGCGACAGCCGAAAACGGCAATCTGGCCCAAGCTCAGGCTGATACGCAGCGCATTGCAGCCGAAACGCGCTCCGGCCTGACTGAAACGGCGCAACTCTACGGCACATTCCAGCGGAACGCGGCGCAGCTTGGCCTTACTCAAGAGCAGTCCGCCCGCGCCACCGAAATTATTACCAAGTCGTTCAAAATTAGCGGAGCCACAGCATCCGAAGCCGCTGGCGGCTTGCGTCAGTTTCTGCAAGCCCTGCAATCCGGTCAGTTGCGCGGTGAAGAATTCAACTCGGTTGTTGAGAATGCGCCTCGACTTGCCAAAATTTTTGCTGACCAGCTTACCAACGGCAATGTTGGCGCACTAAGGGCGCTTGCTTTTGAAGGCAAGATTACTGGAGATGAAATCAAAAAAGCTCTTAACGATCCTCAGGTTTATGACCAGATAAAACGCGAATTTAACGAAATTCCCGTTACCTTTGAAGATGCGATGACGACGGTTCGCAATGCCGCGATCATCACGTTTGGCGCTTTCGATGAAGGCGGAGATATTTCCAAGGCGTTGGTGAATTTTATCACCGGTGGTTCTGAGGGATTTGCCGATCTAGCAAAGTCTGCAAGCGATCAAGGATCAGATATTAGGGCGACCTTTGAGGCGCTGTCCAACGCATTCGACCCTCTTTTGGCTGGCGCGCAAAATGCATTCGGTGGCATTCGCCAAGAGGCTAATTATACTCGCGATAGCATTTATAACATCCTTAACGGAATTGACCAGCTTCGTAATTTTCTGCCGGACATACAGCGTCGCGCGCAAGCCTTTGATGAAAGGACATTCGGTAGGCGTTTGGGCTTTACTGGAGATATTGGCCCTCGCTCCGACATATCCGGTGACTTTTTGCGTCGTGGCGATGCACTTCGGGCAAGACAGCAGGGCCGCAGGATTGACTCCATGTTTGGCGGAGCCGCTAATCTTGGTGCGTTTGTCAGGGGCGAGAAAAATGTATTTGGCCAGCTAACGTCGCTTCCGGGGAATCGCCCTCGCGTCAACGCCGATGTAAAAAAATACCAAGACCTGAATGCGGACCTTGAGAAACTGAAGGCTGGCGCGAACGCCAAAGAACTCAAGACGATCAACCAAAAGATTGCCAAAAATAACCAGATTATCGACAATCTGAATAAGGGCGTTAGCGTCCAGGCCGCACGTGCCGCAGTGCCATCAGCCGGTCGTGGTCGTCGCGGACCATCGGCAGAAACGCTTGCCAAGCGCGAAGAGGCCGAGCGCTTGCGCGGTGTTCGTAAGGAGGACGCATACAATAGCGAGGTGGAGCGCCTCAATAGCGCAATCCTGTCCGCTAAGGGCAAGCAGGCGCAAAGCATTGATTCTAGCTACGAGGCCGCTGTCGCCAATGCCGATGCCGATCTGAAACAGGCTGAAACCAAGTACCAAAATCAGCTTAACGAAGGCAAGATTACTGACGAGCAACGCAAGGTTTTGGTTGGCCTTGCGGGCCAGGTCCGCGCGCAAGAGGTGTTGACCGCCAATACCGAGCGCGCCGCAGCGCTGGCATCCGATGCGCTTCAGCGCCAAGCTGATGCCGCTAATAATCAGGCCGATGCGATTCGTGCCCAATTGGATGTGACGGTTAGCCGCACGCAGCGCGAAAAGCTACAAAATCAGCTTATCGAAAAAGAATATGAAGCGCGCCGCGCGGCGCTTCTGGAGCGCTATCAAGGCGCGGCTCCGGGCAGCGCGGAAAGCCTGAATATCGAAGGTCAGCTAGCGAACCTTCCGGCACAACAGGCCGCTGAGCAATTCCGCAACCGCCAAGATAATCGCGGTTCCTACCAGCGCTATCGCGAAAGCCTGACCGGCGTTGACAGTCTGTCGGAGGACATCGACAATATCAAGGTCGAAGTGCTGGACCGCGTTGCCGATAGCCTTGCCACGGCCACTACCAACGCTTTGGGGTTGACCGGTGCGCTTGGCGATGTTGTGGGCCAGATTATCAAGATTGGCATCCAGCGGCGATTGATTGGGCCATTGGCTGATGGACTTTTCGGTGCGGCGGACGGCAGCAGCGCTGGAGCTATTGGTGGATTGCTCGCATCCATCTTTGGTGGCGCTAGAGCGTCTGGCGGAGACGTGTCGGCGGGCAAGCTGTATCGCATCAATGAGAATGGGCCTGAGTTTTTCCAGCCCGCAATGTCGGGCAAGATTATTCCCACGGGGCGCGCAAGCGATGCTGGAGCAAGGGGCGTTACTGTAGTTGCCCCACAGCACTATGACCTGTCCGGCGTAGTTATGACCGAAGACCTTGTAAAGGCATTGCGCGCAGACAATCGCCGATACGCTGACACTGTTGCCGCTCAAGCCGGAAGTGTCGCCGTAAATAGCAGCCCGGCACGCTATAACAAATTTCAGCAACTAGGTTCCTGACACTAGACGCGCGAAAAAACATTGCTAAGGATTGGCCGATGCAGGAAGGTTATCTGTTCCGGTTGGAAGCCACTCCACCAGCCTATTTATGGTCTGGAGTGGGCGACATTGACGTTCCCGGTGATGCTTTGGTTGGCCCATCCACTACCCGATATAAGGGTATTGGCACGCTAACCGGCATTCCAGTCCTGCAAAATCTCATCAACGGCACGGCCGACCGTGCGGAATTTACACTGTCTGGCGTTGATGCAATCGCCATGGGCTATGCATACGAGGACCGTGGCAGTATCCCAGGCGCACTAGTCCGTATTGGCTCCGTGCCACTTGGCGACGATGGACAAGTGGCGGGGCCAGTCGATTGGGAATGGCAGGGCCAAGCCGATACCATTTCCGTCAATAGCCAGGGGCAAGCCAATGGCGCTCGGGTGCGCTCAATCACCATTTCGGTAGGCACTGCCACGGTTGCCCGTTCCACGGTGGGTCTGGCGTTTTTCACCGATGCGGATCAGCGCCAACGCTCGCCCGATGATGCATTCTTCACATACATTTCCAGCGTCGTTAATTCCTCTCGCCCATTCGGACCGCGATGACAGACATTTCAACTGACCTTCACCGCTTCATTGCCAACGGCTCATCGCTGCAATTTGAGTATGGCCCACACGATTGCGCTATCTGGCCCGCTAACTGGTGCATCATGCGAGGTCACACCGATCCCGCCGCCAGATGGCGCGGGAAGTATGATGAGGCGGGTGCGCGGCGACTGATTGAGCAATACGGCTTGTTAGACCTGTGGACCCTGGGCATGATCGACGCACAAATCCCGGAATGCGATGATCCTCGCATCGGTGATGTTGGCATCGTGGAATGCCTGACCGACGACGGATTCAATCAATGCGGCGCAATTTTTACGGGCAAGCGCTGGTCCAGCCTGTCGCCAAAGGGTGTGTTTCAGGCTAGTATGCCGGTTTTGCGGAGTTGGCGGGTTGGGTAGAACTCTTGGCTCAATCATTACGCTTGCTGGCGCTGTTGCCGTCAACGTAATCCCCGGATTGGGGCAAATTGCCAGCGCTGCCATTCTCATTGGTACGGCTGTTGCAGGAACGATTGTTTCTCGTTTGGGGCAAAAGGCGAGCAAGCCCGATCTTACGATTTCAAGTCAAAAACAGGCGATCCCGGCTCGCGTCAGGGCATTCGGAAGGTCGCGCCTCCACGCTTATTTTGCACTGTACAAGGCTGCGCCCGATGGAAGTGTGGTGGACACCTATGCTTTTATGGATGGCCCTGCCGACGCTATTGAGCAAGTTTATCTAAACGACGACAAGGTGGCGATTAACGGCGGCGTGGTACAGGCTTTGGCGAACAAAGCGTATCAGAGTGGTAAGGTTCTAGCGGGATACACCAAGGGCGCATATCCCAATGTTTCCTTCACTGCCGTAATGGCCAAAATTACCAGCTATACCGCAAAATTCCGTGGTGATGGCGTCGTAACAGGCTACCTCATTAAACAGCCAGAAAAAGAAAAATACTATCTAGAGACATATCCGCAAGGCGACAATGTGGAAATGTCGATGGTGGGCCGATGGTCCTATCAATATGACCCGCGCGACCCGTCGCAGAATATCGCGGACGATCCTACGCGACCTGAAATGTGGAGCGGAGGCAATTACATCGGTTCATGGAAATGGACCGAAAACCCAGTGCTGCACTTGCTCTGGTTTCTGGTGTGGGACAGGGGATATTCCTATGACACCCGCATTAAACCCGCGCTAGATTTCTGGAAGAATGCGGCGAACATTTGTGATGAGGCGGTTGCGCTGAAAGAGGGCGGCACCGAGCCGCGCTATCGCTCTTGCGTGTCCTACGCCTACACGTCTAGCGAAAAGGAAATCATCGCCGCCATTGTCGAGACTTTTGACGGATGGATTCAAGAGCGCGGCGACGGCGCTTTCGTAGTGTATGCGGGCAAGGTTTACACGCCTACCGTTATCATCGGTCCTGACGAAATCGTCAGCGCAAATTTGCAGAATTTTGTCGAAAAAGAAAACAGCATCGAGCAAGTCAAGGTCACGTACATCAGCGCGCTACACGATTACAGCGAGCAGGAAGCGACGCCTTGGGGTGGCGAAAACGGTGCGACGCGTATCGGCACAATGGACGCGGCAACGCCAAGCTATAGCCAGAACCGCCGCCTAGCCAAACGCGTAATGGACCGCACCAATGCCACGCAGCGCGGCACTATCACGACGACGCTTGCGGGGCGCAAGGTGCGGGGCCAGCGCTTTATCAATCTCAATCACACCGAGGGCGGTATCCCGTTCTTTGTCGGCTTGGTCGAGATAACCAAAGTAGCGCGTAATTTTGAGACAGGAGGCTTGGACTTCGATTGGATCGCGGTCGATCCTAACATTGATGCATGGAACCCTGCAACCGAACAGGGCATGGGCGCTCCGGTTGGCGATCCTGTGACCCCTGATCTTTTGACCGCGCCCACGATCACAAGCGCGTCCCCGGTGTACGACCAGTCCGGTCAAGATAGCACGGGCACGCGCATCAGCGCGACCGTAGAAGCGCCGCAATCCGGCGCTGATTACACATGGTATTTGCGCTGGAAAAAGACCGCTGACTCCGTCTGGAACGAGCAACGCTATGACGATACCGATCCAGGGGCGGGCGTTACACTTCTAACCAGCTTCGTACCTACAGACGAAAGCATTGACCTGCAAGCCGAATATAGCAACGGCGCTGGCCAAACGAGCGGGTGGAGCGCGACCTATACGATTGACACGTCCACCGATGCCACGGTGCCGGATGCGGCTACGTCCATCACGCAAACGAATTGGAGCGACACGCTAGATTTGGTGACGGACTATATTCCGCGCGCACGGTCGTATCGCTGGCAATTCTTTGCAGCCGATGGTACGACGCTTATCCGCACACTGATTACCAGCGGTCGCACCGTGTCGTATGCCTCACAACAAGCCGCAGTGGACGGCGCTAGGCGGCAATATGTCGTCAAAGTCAACGGCATCAACGGCGCTGGCGCTGGCGCATCTGCATCCACTGGCGTTCTGACGCTTCCCGCCCCTCCCAAAGTAACGGGCGTAACGGCTACAGGTGGCGCGACCAATGCCGAGGTGGATTTTGACATACAGACCGGCAATGTGGCGGGATACAGCGTTGCCTATTCCACGGCACAAAACTTCGATCCATTGACGCAAGGTACGATCCAAAAATCCCTTGCCTCGCCTACCTATTTGCAGGGCTTGGCGGCGGCAACGTTTTACACAAAGGTTGCTGCGTTCGACGCTTGGACTGACCGTCCCGATTTGCTGAATTACAGCGACGAGGCGAGTTTCGTCATCACGCAAGGCGGCGGCGGTACTGGCGGCGGAGGCGGGGGCGGCGGCGGCGGATATTGCCCGCATGTCGATACGATGGTCTTGCTTGCCAACGAGGCTAAGGATGGTCCCGGCGACCAAAAGCGAGCCGGAGACATGGCAGTGGGCGACTATGTTTGGACCCAGCACGAAAAAACTATGGCGTGGGGCGCTTATCCCGTCACCGATGTTGCCATTGTCGATTGCGACAATATGTATTTCGTGCAGCTTGGCAACGGCATCCATTGTTCATCCGATCACCAAATCTGGCTGTCTGCTTGGGTGAAGGCCAGCGAAATCGGCGTCAAGTCAGAGCCGGGGCAAGTCGTCGCCGTGAACGTCGATGAGGCTCACACTTATGTCACGAATGGCGTTCTTAGCCATAACGCATCCTCTAAACAATTGCAGTGATGTGTGATATGGTGACGCAATGCCGCTAACCCTGCCCGCTCATCTATTTAACCCAGCATCGGTAAAGATGCAGCGCGTGGGCCAAGTCGTCACGTCGCCCGGCACCATTTCGGGTGTCGTGCAGGCCCTGCGCACCGATGGCGGAGGCTTGTGGCAAATCAATTACGGCGCAATGGCCTTGCGCACCATTGACCAAGTGCGGGCTTGGCGAGCATGGGAAGGTGAATTGGGGGGCGGCGCTAATATCGTAAACGTGCCCGTTCTGGACCTGCGTTTTGCGCCGCGCCCCTTGCAAGGCGGTCGATTGGCTAGGCCGGGTTCGCTTCACAATGGCTCGGACGTAGACCCTTATTTCCCAGAAGTGGTAAATTACGGCGCGCCTATTGTCATCGCCACGATTAGCCCCGCTGCTTTGCGCGCCACAACGGTTACGATCAATGTATCTCAAGGCTCTAGGGCGGGTGGAGGCCAGACGTTTGAGGTAAATCACCCCACTTGGGGCAAGCGAGTTTATCAGACTGGTCGCGTTATTTCGCGGAATGGTCAATCCGCCACGTTACAAATTTGGCCTCCGCTGCGCGAAGCCGTTACTTCCGTTACGCCAGTAAATTTTGACTGGCCGTGCCTCGCTTGCCGATTGGTGCCGGATAGTGATATATCGCCTGAATTGTCCGTTGGTCGCGGGTCTGTCACCGCATCTTTTATTGAGGCTTTCTAATGTGGCTTCGCGATCCATTGCCGATTGAGGTCAGCCGCGTGGCAAATGTCCCTATTGGCGGTCAATTTTGGGATGAATCGGCAAACGCGCCGATGGACATTTCAGGGTATACATTTTCGGGACTGGTTGCAAAAAGCGATGGCCTTTCTTCTGTATACTCATTTCCCATTTCAGTAACGGAAAAATTAACCGGACTTATTGATTTTTCAATCAATGGCGCAGCCCTTGCGCAATCCGTAGGGCGGCAAGAATCAGTTGCAATGTCCTATCAAATCAAAGCCACAGACGCGCAAGGCAATAGCGTGATTGCGGTTCGCGGACCCCTTATTCTAACTCCAGGTATTTAACTATGAGTCTTGCACCTTCTGGGCGTATCAAATTTTTTGTAACTGGCGCGCGCGGCGCTACGTTTGCCGATGTTGCGCGTGGGGCGGGATCGTTTGGCGTTTTGCCAAATGACAGCGATGATGCTGTAAACCAAAAATTTGCCGATTATGCGATTCAGCAGAATCCAGGATTTAAGGGTGACACGGGTGACACCGGCCCCGCCGATAACACCTACGCCACCAAATCCGATCTGGCTGATTCTGACACAAGCCGAGCGGTGGCATCTTTGAAAGCCGCAGATGGCCAGACTGGCGTTCGCTATTACTGGACACCCGGAAATTTCACCGGGCGCACTGACGTGATTGTAAGCACATTTGATGGCGGCATACCTATCAGTCAAGGAGCCTGGGTGCCGCAGCCAGCAGCCGGTATTTCTACCGTCAAAGCCCCGAGCATCGCCCGTAGCCAGCAGGACCAAAACGAGGACGGCTGGAGCGTCTACGACTTCTTCACCAGCTACAATAAGCGCCAGCTGAGCCGCGATTACAGCGAGAGCGCGGCGGCCGAGTGCACGAACGACGTGAACGCGGCGCTGGCGAGCGGCGAATATATCCGTGCTCCTGCTGGGCTGCTGCTGACCGAAGGTACACTAATCGGCGGCGATGGGCTGAAATTCCTTGGGGCTGGGCAAGGCCGCTCGCTCATCAAGAAGCCCGCAAACAACCACTCGCATGTGCTGGATCTGGTCGGCACGACGGTCAAGCGGAACGTCCATTTCGGTGGCTTCACGATCGACGTGAATTTTGCTGATGCTGGCATCGTCATGGAGTATTGCGAAGACGGGCTGTTCGAGAACATCCGCATGGTCAACCATCCCTATTGGGGGATCAACCTTGGCGTGTTGGATGGCAACGACACGACGATCCGCAACAAGCGGCTGAAGTTTCGCAACCTGTTCTTCGACAACACGACGCTCACTTATGAGCATTTCCTGATCTTCAACAGCGAAGACATCGAGATCGACGGGTTTTACGGAGCTACCGGGTCGGACGCGATCGGGATCGGGCTGTATCAGAATGTTGACCGGTTCACGCTGCGAAACTTCATGATCCAGAACATCAAGACGGCGATTTATTACTCGCTGTCGTGCCGGGCAATCAAGATCATGGATGGTGTCGTGCGTGGCACTACGTCGGGCATCCAAGGCACCAATTTGGCAGATAATGGTGCGTTTGGGTCGAATTATGCCGAGAACTTGGAGGTCCACCGGACCCGCTTCTTCAATAATACCGACTGCGGCCTATCGCTCGGTGCCCTGTTTCGTGCGACGGTGAAGGACTGTGAGTTTGAGGCCAACAAGGGTCCCGGCATCCTGTTCGACAAGGGCGGTATCGGGGTGTCCGGCACGCCTGCGCTGGAGCGTCGCGCCAACAAAGTACTGGTTGAGAACTGCACGTTCCGCAACAACAACGCAGACAACATCCCCTCCATCAACGCGCCTGGTATTGCGTTTACCGGCATCGGTGGCGACATGGATGTGACCATTCGTGACTGTCAGGCGTTCGACGATCGCGTGAATCCCCAACAGCTTTACCCGATCGCATTTGTCGGCCCGTATTCGTGGCAGAACGTCCGGGTCATCGGCGGCAACATGCAGGCCTATGGCGGCGCGACGACGATCGGCAAGACGGACGATGCCACGATTGACGTGCAGGCGATGAACGTCCGCAGCGTGACCACGATGGTCCCGGATGGCGTCTCCGGTGTCTCGTACGTCGGCACGCAGACCTATGATCCGCCCTCACTGGCGGCCGGAGCGCGGACCAATCCGATCACCGTGACCGTCACTGGCGCGCGCAAAGGCGATAGCTGCACGGTCACGTTCGACCAGATCGTTGGCGAGGTCGTCGCGGACGGCGCGATCGTCGGGAATGACACTGCTGTCGTCTACCTCACTAATCGGTCGGGCGGCGCGATCGACATGGCCGGTGGAACGCTGGTGGTTACATCAAAAAGAGTGCGGAAAATCTTATAATGCCTAGAGGTGATCTTTTCGAGGCTATACGCCCCTACGCGCCAGACCAGCGCTTCACCCAAGCTATGGTGGGGCATATTGACGAGTTAGCCGATATGATGGGATTGGATCGAATCGAAAATAAAGTTGAGTACGACGGAGTGATTGGCATGATTGACACAGCATTGCTGCGCATTGCTTGTCCCGAGCGATCGGAATCCGATCTAATGCCATGGGTCAATCCGGTGCAAACGGCCTGCCTGAAATATGGTATTGATAACGTCCGGCGTGTAGCGGCCTTTCTGGCGCAAATGGCGCACGAAAGCGGTATGGTGCCGGGACGCGAAGAAAACCTTAATTACAGCGCCAAGCGCATGACTGAGGTTTGGCCATCACGGTTCCCTAATATTGCAGCGGCTACGCCATACGCTAACAACCCCCAAAAACTTGCAAACAAGGTTTACGCGGGCCGGATGGGTAACGGCGACGAGGCCTCTGGCGATGGCTGGCGCTTTCGTGGCACTGGGCCAGGGCAGCTTACGGGCCGATCAAATTGGACAGGATTTGGTCGCTCAATAGGCTCTGAAGCAGAGCAAGCAATTGAGTACGGCCGGACACTTGAAGGCGGCGTTATGTCGTTTGCTTGGTTCTGGCGTGAAAATGGCTTGAATACGCTTGCTGACACCCCCGGCGTTGAGGACGAAACGCGAAAAATCAACGGCGGTACCTTGGGGCTGGCGGATCGCAAGGCGCGGTTTGATCGGGTTGTTGCGGAATTGTTGAGGCGGGGCGCATGAACAAGGAATGGTCCGATCCGAAGCTATGGATTAGTTTGATCCTTATCGCCTTGTTTGCCTTTGCGTTTATCCACAGGCCAGATGACGAAACCATGCGTGGCGCACTTATCCTGGCGTTCGCGACTGCCTACGGTTATTGGCTCGGGACCAACAAGGGCGATACGCAAAAAACTGACAACACCACAAAAGCCCTTGATGCCATTAAGGCTGCGCAAGAATCCACGCCCAAAAAGGAAGGATTGGAGTAATGCCGCCAATCTGGCTAATTAGTCTAGCTGTCAAGTCCGGCATCACCGGCAAAGCCGCGAAGCTGGCGGCATGGGCCATTATTGCTGTAGCCGCCATATTGGCCTGTCTGGCCGTGAGCTACGGCATCGCCTCGCTTTTCCAAAAGCACGACGACAAGGTTGAACAATCCGTCGTCAGGGATGTGTCATTGGACGCCGCTAATCGCGTGATTGAGGCTGATCGTGCTACCAATGCTAAGATCGCCGAGCAGGTTAAACAGGACCAGCAGAACGAAAAGGAACTCGACGATGCGGCTCGCGCTACCTCTAATGGCAGCCATACCGTTTCTTTGCTTGAGCGGATGCGCGAGCAACAGCAAAGTGGCCGTCGCTAACATCCAAGCCCCGCCTGCCGAGCGCTTGGTTTGCGATCAGGAGGCGAGGGTGCCGGATGTCGTGCTGACGGATACCGTTGTGGCGCAATACATCGCGGACCTTGCCAAATCCGGGCAATCCTGCCGGACGCAAGTAAATTGGCTGCGCGAATGGTTCAAACGGTTACAAACCTCCAACCCAAGCGCGAAGCCCGATCAATAATATCGTCATTGGATAGCGGGTAGGCGCTACCCCTGCGCCAGAATTTGCCAGTTTCAATGATCTTCCCGCTTTCGTCGCATCGACTGACAGGCCCGAGCGTGCGCAGAAATTCTACGGCCTGACCGATAGCCGATAGATCGCGCTGCGGCCGCTGGTGCGGTTGCTGTTTGATTATGAAGCCATCGCCGGTTTTGCGCTTGACTGGGGAATTGGTCTTTGGTTCCGGCTGCAAATCACGCACAATTCCGTGCTTGCGTAAATGACGCGACGCCGTATCCCTGTCTATGCCTAGCGCCTTGGCAGTGTCTGAAATACTGCCATTATAAGCGCTTTCTAGCGCCTCTTTTGTGATTCGGCTGGCACGACCCGGCGCATTGATAGTCTTCGCGCCAGTTTGTTTCATCCACCTCGAAAACGTAATCGTGCTGCACTTCCAATGTCGGAGTGCATCCTTGCGCGTCATCGTGGCCGTAATGGCCACGAAATCCTCCGGCACGTCACGCTTGTTATTACCGACGCGCACGGTTTTCCACGGGCCCAGGTTGTGACGCAGTGCGTAACGCAAAATTGCCTTTTTGGACTTGCCGAACCGCTCGCCAATCTCAGCGGCACTTTTGCCATCTGCAATCATTTTCGCTACATATTCAGGCGTCAATTGCATTTCGGATTCCTGTCATGAATTGGACCGCTCGGGAAGAGGAACGGTTGCGGGGGTTATGGTTGGCCGGGATGACCGGCGAAGCAATAGCCGCTGAAATGGGCATGTCGCGCGACCGCGTTCTGTCGAAGGTGCGGCGGCTCCGGCTGGGGAGGGCGTTGCGCTTCGCCGATGAAGTGGCCTGCTATGGGAATATAGAGCGCGCCGCCCTTGCTGTTGGATATAGCGTTGAGCAGGGGCGGCGGGCTTGGGATAAGATTGTTAAGGGGCTGGGGTGGCAGGCGGTTTAGTTATCAAAACCAAATACAACCCTATCAGCGCCAATACGACGAAGTTCAGCAACATCCTTAAAAAAGTCATTGCCAAGAAATTCTCGCCACGTCATCATTTTGCCATTTCCTGGCTCAGCGGTGCACGCTCCTGATGTTATAGTTCCACCCCAAGGAAGCTCCTTCTGGCCCGTATACCGCCGATCCTCAACAAGGGCGTCGTAATCAAATGCCTCAAGTTCAGCGACGGAAAGCCATGAATGAGAATGGTCGCCTAGCCAATCAAAATCATCCACGTCTGGGGCTTTAACATCGACAGGCAGTCCACGCGGAGCAGAAATTGGCTTTACATCGGAATAATTGCGCACACCTGCGAGAAAGCCAAAAACGCTATAATTTCGCCAGCCGAATGGCTCGCCTTCGCCTTCCATCCATTCCATGTCAGGATCTGCATCAGCGCCATCGGCCCAGCGGCCGCCCTCTATCAGTGATCCGTTTTTATCAATAGCCATACTGTGAATATCGCAACCCATAAATTCCTCCTACATTGCGCAGCCAATCTAACCCCTCCCCCGCCCCTGTCAACCACTATTTTTAGGTCCGATATGCGCCTTAAACGACGCAAAATCATATGATAAAACAGTGCCATGGCAGAGCAGCTAACAGCTAACGGCGTGCCGGTGTATCGCGATAGCGCTGGCGTCTTGCGGGAATATACGTCCGCTCCATCGACTGGTGGGGGCGGCGTGTCCTCGCCCGATCTGGATACGGACGGAAATCCCGTACCGACGCACAAGTCTCACGCCTATTCATATGATACGTCGGGCAACCTTGTCACGGATTCGTTGACGGATGGTAGCAATACGTGGGTAAAGACCTTCACGTACCGCATGGGCGTTCTGGCAACCGATAGCGGGTGGGTCAAGCAATGACCGATAGCATGATCCAGCCCTTCCGGCGCAATCTCGACGTGCTGCCCGTCATCATTCCGGTCGGACTGTCGCCCGTCGCTGTTGCCGTGCCATCAATGGCGAACAAAGGCATTACGTCATTCCTGATGCACAACCCCAACCCGTTCTGGGTGTGGTTTGCAGGGTGGGTCGGGAACGAAGCGGATATGCCGTCCGATCTGCGCAGCAAGTCGCACTATATCGGCCCAGGCCAATCCTACATCGGACGCACACAAATGCCCCAGTGGATCGCAGCGCAAGCCGATAGCGAGCCTAATTTTCCCATTACCGACGCGTCTGGCAATTGGTTGTTTCAGGGCCAGCGGACGCGGTTGGTTATGGTGTACGGATCGGGTAGTTGATATGGCGGTGCGTAGTCAGGGGTATGGCCTAAGGGTCACTTGGGACAATCTATCCGGCAAGCCCGCGTCGTTTGTACCGGCGGCGCATACCCACGCCATTTCCGACGTAACCGGATTGCAGGCCGCTCTAGATGGCAAGACGGTTACGTGGTCAAGCCTTTCTGGAAAGCCCGCGACCTTTCCCCCTTCCGCTCATACGCACCTATGGGCAGATATAACGGACAAGCCAACTACCTTTGCACCGTCCGCCCACACTCATCCATGGAGCGATGTGACCGGCAAGCCTGCCACCTATCCGCCCGCCACACATACGCATCTGTGGGCCGATATAACCGACAAGCCGACGACGTTTGCGCCCTCTGCCCATACCCATTCTGGCCTAGTCCAATTCATCGGCAACGTAACCGTATCTGAAACGACTCTCATATCGCTGGCGCTAGGCATGAAGCGCATGGCAATTACGCTTGCCGGGATTGCGGTTGGCGATAAGCTGACCTTTTCTCCTAATGGCGTCCCCACGGCTGGCGTCGAAGCCGTCAATGTGTACGCCAGCGGGGCAAATCAGGTGACGGTTTCGTATTTCACGCCTGCCTTGGGCATCGGGGCAAGCTATTCCATACCGCTTTCAGTGTTTAAAATTACATCGTGACCTACCGTGACAGGCTGGCCAAAGAATGGCCCACAATGGCGCCATTCATTCTGGCGTTCTACGTCCTGACCTTGCTCGCCTTTATCCCAAGGCTTGGCCAAGATACGCTTTATCGCACCTTGGCCCAAGCCATCATTATAACCGGGTTGATAGGGATTGCCTTGGCCTATCACTATAGGGGCGATCAGGCCAAGGCGGAGGAAATAGCGGCGCTCAAGAAGGAGATTGAGGATTTGCGCGTTCGTCTAGGACCCGACGCGCATTCCACTTGAGATTGTCATCCATATCACTCTTATAGGCCAGCCATTGCAGCCACCCGGTATCGCAATCTGCCCATGGCTGGCCCTTGTATTTTCCGATGGGACAGCGCGGCAACAGGGGCGGCTGCTTCGACCATTCGAGTAGAGTCCGTCCAGTGTGGCCATCCTCCAAAAGCGCCCGCATGATCCAGGCCGTCACATAACTATCCGGTCCGGCGCGGTGGGCCGTGATGTGGGCGTAATTTGCGCCCTTGCACCGCCCACGCTCTTCCAGTTCGTAAAACACGGCTGAATTGCTATGTTTGGTCATCTCGGGCCATGCCCGTAGCGCGGCCTTATAGACGCAGATGATGGGAATCATGGGGTTGACAAAAGAAGCGTCAAAATCCGCATTGAATGCGGCAAGACAGGTAACGCCATCGTCAATCGCGGCCCGATTAAAAGCGTCTGGGTCGAACGGATCGCGCCCGATCAGCGTTGCAGGATTGATATGGTGGATGGCGCGGTTTTCAGCCGTGATTTTTACCGTAGCTCCGCATAGGTAGGATTTTGGATCGGATATGGTGCGGCTGGGCAACGCAATGTCGGTCCAGCCTATCTCGATAATCTGATCCTTGGCTGGTTCTAGGCCGGTGCATTCCGTGTCGAAGATGCGGATAATCATGGTGTTGGGCTAGACCGCATTAGTATCGTCGTCAATTGGCGGCGTCCACCCCATAGCGATCAACGCATCACGAACAGCTTTTTCGCGCGTATCAAAAATTTTAGTCGCGAATTTCTGCGCGTGATCCCAAGGCGTCGCGCACCAACCTTCGGAAATTGAAATGAAACGATCGTTATAGGTAATTTTAAAATTGTAGAGTGGACTCTCATCCTCTCCAATAGCCGAGTATAATTTATCTTTGTTCATTTTGCATCCTCAAATGCCTTGCGAAGTTCGAGCTCACATCCGGCCTCAATCTGTGGACTGATTTCATTCTCAATCATGCGACTGAATTTATTGCCGATTGCGTCAGTAAAAGCGCGAACCGGCATATCGGCATGACGCATATCAATGGAATAATCGACTTGAGCCATTCTATCCCCTATATTGGCTCTGACATGGAGCGTAATGCGATATCCATCCTCATGCGTATATGATCCAGTGCGGACCACCTTGACTGGCATAGAAAGAGTTTCTGGCCGCTCGACAATCCATCCTTCGGTGCGAAGATACTCCTTCATTACATCCACAGGATTTTGATTGCGACGGTAGAACAGGTCTTCCCATTTCTGCCATGCACTAGTGTGGTCAATCATTTAAACGCCCCCCAAACCCTATCTCGATCCGCACAGTAACACCAAAGCGGATCAACCCTATCAATCTCGCCTTGGCTAACACCAAAGTAAGCCGCCGCCCCTTCTGCGCCATTGTCCGCGATATATGCTGCCACAACATCGGCAAGCCAATCGACGTGACTGGTATTGCCCGATGGCAAATACCGCCACCCATGCTTAACGGGTGCGACAGGCTTCCATGCCTCGGTCGGCACATACATCAGCCGCCCGCCAAGCTTATAGCCCTTGACCACTTCGCCACCCACGGTTTCTCCGGCCTTGGCTTTGCGCAGGTGGCAATTGGCGGGGTACGCCGAAATGTCGAGGCTGGCTGTGCTTTTTTCCACGCCGAAAAACTCACAAATTGCTTCGCGGTTGATCCAGCCGTGTTCGGATAGGTGCCAGTCTATGTATTCCTGGCGGCGGCGGGAAGGCCAGTTATTTGGGGAGCGGGGCAAAATCAATATCCTAGCACATTGAGGGCTGTGGCTACGTCTTCACGGCAGCGCTGTCCTGGGTTGTCATCGCTATCAACAAGATGCGGCACAATCTTTGGTCCATCTTCTTCCAAATAGCGCATAACCGTACCTGCACTACCGGCGAGCGCGCGTAAAGCATTTTCTAGGGCGGCGATGCGCTCCGCTGCTTCAATGCAATCCTTTCGAACGGCCGTTACAGGCGGGGCCCAGTCGAGCAGCCTTTCAATCAAATTGCTCATTTACCAAGCCTCTTATTTTCCATTTCTCTATGCCGCTCATAAGCTAGACGAAAGCGCTCATACGTCCAAGCAATTTCTTCCGCTTGCTTTTCGCCAACAAAATCCGCCCCCTTGCAGCATTCTACAATGTGTTCAGCGAGGCATTGCTTGGTCCATGCGTAAAACGCATTTTCTTCCTCCATCTCTGGAGTTGGCTGATTCCTCATACCCCCGTACTCCCAAACCCGCCCGCACCCC
>Ga0308171_1000646_pt1 | contig 65629 bp, 52 predicted proteins | sample PhyGR1_FD_202135 | JGI IMG/M metagenome (GOLD analysis project Ga0308171, IMG submission 202135) | Phyllosphere microbial communities from UC Gill Tract Community Farm, Albany, California, United States - DLSLSG.R1 | ecosystem: Host-associated > Plants > Phyllosphere > Unclassified | place: USA...
TTGTCCAGGTGGTGCACCAGCACGCCAGCGTAGATGCGGTTCCACACATGGCTGAGCATGAAGCTGGCCGAGCGCACCACCGGGCTGGAATAGTCCGCGGCGATTTCCCAGGCGTAGGCATGCGCCTTCTTCCAGGCATCGCTGGTTTTGCTGTTGTCGCGCTTGGCCTGCGAGGCGATCGCCTCGCGCACCGGCTCGGCGGCCAGCACCTGGTCCACCAGCAGGCGCCGGGTCGACAGGTCAGGCCCGATCACCGACTCGCGGATGCGGCGGAAATGGGTACGCAGCACGCGCTGCAGCTTGCGCACCGTACGCTCGGGCTCCAGGCCTTCGTCGACGGTGCTGCGCAGCGAGATCGGCGGTGCGAAGCGGACGATGGTGTTACGACCGTTCAGCAGCAGGCCGAGCAGGCGGCGGAAGCGGCCGACCAGCGCCCAGTTTTCCGAGAACAGCACGGCGAACCAGCCGCTCTGCTTGTCCGGGGCGCGGCCGACGAAGATCGACACCGGCACCAGGTGCACATCCAGGTCGTCGCGCACGCGATGGGCCTGCAGGACCTTGGCCAGTGAATCGGAATGGGTCTTGGCCCCGCGCTGCTCGGGGATCAGCGAGTTGCTGGAGCTGCGCCGCGACAGGGCCAGGTAGGCGCGCTTGCGACCGGTGGGGTCACCGGCCAGCGGCACCAGCGGCGAGGGCAGGCCAGCCTGGCGGCAGGCCTTGTCCAGGATCAGCGCGTTGGACAGGCCGTAGTCTTCCAGCACGTACATGACCGGGCGGCCATCGTTGTACTGGCCCGGGTCTTCCGGCTCGATCTTCAGCGACAGCCAGGGTTCCACCAGGCGCCCGAGCAGGCGCGCCCACAGCGGGCGGCGGCCGGCAGGACGCGCGTTCACAGGCGTCGCCACCGGCGGCGTGCCGGCGTCGGTCGAGGGGGACGCCGGCGCCGTGTCGGCGGGCGTCGGCTGGGATTCTTCGCCGGGGAACGGCAGCGGGTTCTGTTTCGACATCGACGTCATTATGGCTTAGCCGATGGCGTTGCCGCTTCCCCATCGGTTGTCGGGGCGGGCACAGGGTCCGGAGCGGCGGCGGCGCGCGCCGCATCGGCCTGCCGCAACAGGGCATCGGTATCGGCCAGGGTGCGGGTCAGGTACCAGTGGCCCTCGCGCCGGCTCAGCGGCACCTGCACGGTCATCGCGCGGCCGGCGAGCTCGTACTGCAGGCGCACCAGGGCGTTGTCGCCCTCCACCGACAGCAGCTCACCGCGCACGCTGCGCAGCGCCTCGTCCACACCCAGGCCATAGCTGGCCAGCACCGCCTTCAGCGTGTGGATGAACGGCGCCAGCTGCTGCAGGCTGCCTTCCATGCCTGCGGCCTGCAGACCAGCATCGTCCTGGAAACCCACCTGGGCGGCGGCGCCGACGAGGGCGGCGATGCTGCTGCGGGCTCTGGCGCGGTCGCTGATCGGAGCATCCTGCGCCCAGGCGGCCAGGGTCTGCACCAACTGGATGTAGTGCGCCTGCTGGCCGGGCGTATAGCCCTTCTGGTGCCGCAGGTACTGCACACCGAAGTTGCCCATCGACTGCGCGGCCTGGCGCACGGCGCTGGCCTGGCCGGCCAGCTGGCGGTCGAAACTGCGCTGCAGCTGCACGCTGGCGCCGGGCTCACGCAGCGCCGCCAGCATCGGCAGCAGCTGGTCGCCCAGCGGCAGTCCGCTCAGCGGCCACTGGCTGTGGCCGTCGGCCCAGGCCTGCTGCAGGCGCTGGTACTGGCTCGGAGGCACCGACAGCTTTGCATAGCCCACCAGGTCGTCCTCGGCCAGCCGTTGCGCCATCGCCTGTACTGCAGCGACAGGTTCAGCCGGCGCGGCGGCCGGATCACTGCCGGATTCACGGCACGCGGCGATGGCCAGCAGCAGCATGGCCGCCAGCCCCCATCCCCGCGCAGACCTTCCTCGCATTACCACGCTCATGCAATCGGACTCCCCGGACCGGTCCGCATCTTGCGGCCTGCGACGTGACAGCGGCAAGCCGGGGCGTCACGATTTCTGCCATGGCACGCCCCGCGCCGATGGGCCCTTGCCGCACCCGGCGGACAAAAAAAGAGCCCGGACCACAGGGATCGCAGGCTCTTCAAACCGGCGCAAGGCCGGTGGACAGTGTTGTGGCGCATGTCCGGTCCGAAGACCGGATGGCGGCGATCCTACGCTGCCCGCAAAGTTAACGCAACACTTGATGAAATGCCGTTCAAGCCATTGATTTTACTGGATCAATCGCGTTGCCAGACTGCTTCAATGAAATCTACGGCATGTTTTTCGGCGATTCGGGCATAAACGCCGGGGTAGCCGGCCAACGCGCAGCCTTCGCCCCAGCTGACCACGCCGAACTGGGTCCAGCCCTCGCGCAGGCGCAGCAGCAGCGGACCACCGGAGTCACCCTGGCAGCTGTCGATCCCTTCGCGGCCGGCGCAGATGACCTTGCCGCGCGCGAGCTCCCCTGCGTAGGCCTGCTGGCATTCGGCGAAGGACACGAACGGGGTCTGCACCGTCTGCAGCTGGGTGGGATAGAGCCGTCCGTCACTGATGTCGGTGTCGCCCCAGCCGATCACGGTGAACTCCCGGCCTGGCTTGAGATAGTTGGCATCGGGCCGCAACCGCAGCGCGACCGGCTGCGCATCGGGCAACGGTTCGCTGAGCTGGATCAGGGCAACATCATGCTCCAGCGAGTTGCCGGTGTTGAACGCCGGATGCACGTGGATGGCCTTGACGTTCGATGCGCGCGCTGACGGCTCGGTGGACAGCACGGTGGCGCCACCCAGCACGGCCAGATCATCCGGGCGATCACCTTCCACGCAGTGCGAGGCCGTGAGCACCCAGGAGGGCGAAATCAGCGTGGCGCCACACCAGTGGCGACCGTGGTCACTGTCACCGTAGGACAAGCGCTGGATGCTGACCATGAACGGGTAGTCGCCCGGCTTGGCATCCTCGCCGCCAATGATGCGCGGTGCTTCGCGGGGTTGGGGTGCAGCCGTGGCGGGAAAGACGATGGCAGCCGCCAACAGGCCGCCGAACAACAAAGAGGTGCTGCGATACATATCCGTGTAGTCCTCTATCGATGGGTGGAACCGGCACGGCCGCGGTCCGTGCTGGTGCATCGATTGATAGAGGGCGCTCCACGCGCGCAGCGCGATGTGGCGCACAGTTTTCCCGGCTGGGGTCGGCTGCGTCAGAGCAACAGGCACAACTGCGAACGCCATCCCGCATGCGACGGGATGGCGTTCGTGGTGCCGGCGTGACCGCCGTCGGGGCGGGCCTCAGCGCGCGGCCAGAGCCGTCGCGATTTCCTGCTGGATCGCTCGTGCTGCAGCCTGCGGATCGGACGCATGGCGGATCGGACGACCGACCACGATGGCATCGGCGCCATCGGCAAAGGCCTGCGCCACGCCAACGGTACGCTTCTGGTCATCGCCGACCGGGCCGCCGGGGCGGATGCCCGGGCAGACAATCGAGAAACCGGCGCCGGTCGCGGCGCGGATCGGACCGGCTTCCTGGCCAGAGGCGATCACGCCGTCGATGCCAGCGGCCTGTGCAGCCAGCGCGCGCTCGACCACGACCTCCACCGGCTCGCGGTCGATGCCCATCTGCGCCAGATCCGGGCGGCCCATCGAGGTCAGCACGGTCACCGCCAGCAGGCGCATGTCGCCGCTGTTGGCGGCCGCGCAGGCCTCCATCATCGCCGGGTGCCAGCCGTGGATGGTGGCGTAGCTGACCGGCCATTGCGCCAGGCGCTTGATCACCGCCGCAGCGGTGGCCGGGATGTCGAAGAACTTCAGATCGACGAACACGCGCTTGTCGCGGCGTGCCAGTTCGTCCAGCACCTGGAAGTACTCACCGGAGGCGAGCAGTTCCATGCCGATCTTGTAGAACGCCACGCTGTCACCAAGGCGGTCGACCCACGCCAGCGCCTGTACGCGGTCAGGCACGTCCAGCGCGAAGATCAGGCGCTCGTCGTCACGCAGCGGCAGCGGTGCGCGGCTCACGGCGCGTAGTCCAGCGCGGCACGCTTGGCGTCATGACGGGCCTGCCGCGACTGCGCGTAATCGTTGTTGAACTGCGCCGGCTCGAAGCCGCCGTAGGTCGGGTTGGGCAGCATCCACCAGCGCTCGCCGAACCAGTCGTGGTACTGCTGCAGCAGCGCGTCGCGGCCATCGTTGGTATTGGCGGTCACTTCCACGAAGGCACCCTTCAACCACGGTGCCCAGGCCGAAGAACACGCTGTCATCGGCCACCGGCAGGCCCTGCTCGCGCAGGTTGGCCAAGGTCGCGTCCTTCAGGTGCACGGCGCGGTTGGAGATGTACAGCAGGGTCACGCCCTTGGCATTGGCAGCCTTGGCGAAATCGACCACGCCGGGAATGGCCTTGGCCTTCTTTTCGGCCACCCACTGGTCCCAGCTGAGTTCGTCGTATTCCTTGCCGTCACGCACCAGGCGCGCCTGGTAAGGCGAGTTGTCCAGCACGGTCTCGTCCACGTCCAGCACCACGGCCGGCTTCAGGCCCTTGGCCTCGTTGCCGCGCTCTTCCGGCACCAGCGCGTCCCAGTGGGCTTCCTTCAGCGCAACGTCCAGATGGTCGGCGGCGGCACGGTAGGTCTGCTCGGTGATCGCCCTGTATTCCTGCGCGCGCTGCATCCACAGCACGGCATTGAGGTTGTCGTTGGCCGTCGCGTCGAGGGCACCGTCGGCCTTGGCGGCAGCGGCCGGGGCTTGCGGGGCGGCGGCTTCGGCAGGCGCTTCCACGCGCTTGCAGGCGGACAGGCCCAGCGCCGCAGTGGCGAGCAGGGTCAGGGACAAGGAAACGGGACGACGCATGGATTCACCGGCAATCAGATATACCGGCCCATTTTACCGGCAAAGGCGCCGCCGGGACGGCTATGCTTGGCGGTTGACACGTTGTCTTCCGGATGCCGCCATGACCGACCCTGCCCAGACCCCCGACGTTCCGCTGCTGGATGCCGTACAGGCGCGCCTGCTGGGCTGCCTGGTGGAGAAGGAAGCCACCACCCCGGACACCTACCCGCTGACCGTCAACGCCGCGCAATCGGCGGCCAACCAGAAAACCGCCCGCGAACCAGTGATGAACGTGAGCGCCGGCAGCGTGGAGCATGCGCTGCGCCAGCTGGAGACCCTGGGCCTGGCGCGCCAGCACTTCTCCTCGCGCGCCGACCGTTATGAGCACCGCCTGCAGAGCGCGCTGGACCTGACCCGGCAGCAGACCGTGCTGCTGGCCCTGCTGCTGCTGCGCGGGCCGCAGACCCTGGGCGAACTGGTCACCCGTGCCGAGCGCCTGCACCGCTTCGCCGATGCCGACGAAGCCCGGCACGCCATCGAGCGCCTGCAGCAGCGTGCCCTGCTGGTGGTGCTGCCACGCGCCAGCGGCCAGCGCGAAGACCGCTACATGCACCTGCTGTGCGGTGAAGTGGACGGCGCGGCGTTGGCAGCGAAGTACGCCAGCAGTGGCGGCGGTGCCGAGTCGGCCGATCCCGGCCTGGCTGAGCGCGTGGCCCAGCTGGAAGCGGCCGTGGCCGAGCTGCAGGCCCAGCTGGCCGAACTGCGCGGCTGAAACAGCTCGCCGGTGTCGGATCCCGCAACGCGGGCTCCGACACCGCAGGCACCTGGTTGCCGGCCAGCGGCCGGCACTACCCGACGTCAGCCGCACCCAGGGTGGCGAACAGCCGGCTGGGTGTTTCGATACCCGGCAGCTGGACGACCCCGCGCTCGTGCATGCCCAGGCCCAGCAGCACCTTCGCCGAGGCGACATTGTCCAGATCGGTGATGCCGTAGAGATCCAGCAGGCCCAGCGCCGTGCGCGCGTGATTGAACACCGCCCGTGCAGCCTCGCTGGCATAGCCCTGCCCCGCGTATGCGGACAGCACCGCGTAGCCGATATCCGGTGCCGGCAACCCCTCGCGGCGCACCAGCCCGGCATTGCCCAGCCATGCACCATCGGACAGCCGCTCGATCGCATACATGCCGAAGCCGTTCAGCGCATAACTCTGCAGCACCCGCAGGGCGATGTACTCGCGCGCCTGCGCTTCGTCGCGCACGTTGCGGTCACCAATGAAACGCACGAAGCCCGGATCGTTGAGCAGGGCCAGCATCGGTGCCGCATCGCGGTCCGGTTCAATGGCCCGCAGGCGCAGGCGTTCGCTTTCAATCGGATGCACGCGCAGACCTCCAGCAGAAACCCCGATTCTGCCTCAACGCGCGGCTGTTGCTTTTGATTTTCTTTGCATTGCCGTGGCAGGACGCGCCCGGAATCTGTCAGAGGCCGGTCGGGGTGGGTTCGCGGGGGTATCCGCGCCATGGATGGCGCGGCTAAGCCCCCAGGGACGGGTTCACGGCGTCCCCCGCGACCCCACCCCGACCGGCCACACCGCGTAGCCAACGCGCGCTCGACCACGGAGGGGCGGCGCCGTTGGAGCGCCTTAGTCGAACAACGCCTCGATCGCCGCCAACCCCGCCGTCGCCCGCTCCTTCTTCCGCGCCGCATCCGCCACCGGATCAGCGCCATCGCGCTGGATCTCCTCGGCCGGGATCTCCTCGAAGAAGCGGCTTGGCTTCAGCCGCACGTGCTCGCCGAACTTACGGGTCAGCTTGCTGTAGCTCATCCACAGCTGGATCTTGGCGCGGGTGATGCCAACGTACAGCAGGCGCCGCTCTTCCTGCAGATTGCCCTCGTCCAGGCTGACCTGGTGCGGCAGCACGCCGTCCTCGCAGCCGACGATGAACACGTAGGGGAATTCCAGGCCCTTGGAGGCGTGCATGGTCATCATCCGCACCTGGTTGCCGCCCTCGTCCTTGTCACTGCGCGACAACAGCGCCAGCTGGCCGGCCAGATCGGCAGCGGTGGCACCACGCGGGCCACCCTCGAACCACTGCGCCAGTTCTTCGATGTTGTTGGCGCGACGCTGGTAGCTGGCTTCCTCCTTGGCCTGCTGGCGCAGCTCGCTGAGCAGGCCCGATTCCTTGGCGACCTTGCGGATCATGTCGCCGGAACTGATCTGCCGCATCTGCGCGCGCAGGTCACGCAGGATGTCAGTGAAGCGCGCCAGGCTGTTGGCCGCGCGCGGTGGCAGCTGCTGCAGCGCGCCGATCGCCTCGGCGGCCTGCGCCATCGGCATGTCCTTTTCCGAGGCCAGTTCGGCCAGCTTGGCCAGGGTGCCGGCGCCGACTTCGCGCTTGGGCGACTGCACCGCACGCAGGAACGCGGTGTCATCGTCCGGGTTCACCAGCAGCCGCAGCCAGGCCAGCGTGTCCTTCACTTCCTGGCGCTCCAGGAACATGGTGCCGCCGGTCAGGTGGTAGGGGATGCGCAGCAGCTGCATCGCCTTTTCCAGCGGACGCGACTGGAAGTTGCCGCGGAACAGGATGCAGAAATCGCTCCACGGCACGTTGCGCGTCTGCGCTACGAACGCGATCTCGGCGGCGACCTTCTCGGCCTCGTGTTCGCTGTTGCGGCACTCCCACACACGGATGCGCTCGCCGTCGGCCTGATCGCTCCACAGCTTCTTCAGGTGTTCGTGCGGGTTGTTGGCGATCAGCGCGTTGGCCGCGCGCAGCACGCGGTTGGAGCACCGGTAGTTCTGCTCCAGCTTGATGATTTCCAGCGCCGGGTAATCGCGCCCCATCTGCTGCAGGTTTTCCGGATTGGCACCGCGCCAGGCGTAGATCGACTGGTCGTCATCGCCCACGCAGGTGAAGTTGCCTTTCTCGCCGGCCAGCTGCTTGAGCAGGCGGTACTGCGCATCGTTGGTGTCCTGGCACTCGTCGACCAGCAGGTAGCCGATGCGCTCGCGCCAGGCCAGCGCGATCTCCGGATTCTCTTCCAGGATCTGCACCGGCAACCGGATCAGGTCGTCGAAATCCACTGCGTTGAACGCGCTCAAGCGCAACTGGTAGCGCTCGTAGATGCCGGCCGCTTCCTTCTCGCGGTTGCTGCGCGCAACGGCCATCGCCTGCTCCGGCGACAGGCCGGCGTTCTTGGCGCGCGACACCAGGTTCTTCATGTCCTCGATGTCGTCCGGCTTGGCGCCGTACATCAGGTCCTTGATCTGCGCGGCCGCGTCATCGGCATCGAAGATCGAGAAACCGCGCTTGAGCCCGACGGCGGCATGCTCGATCTGCAGGAACTTCAGGCCCAGCGCATGGAAGGTGCAGATGGTCACTTCATCGGCATCCTGCTCGCGCAGGCGCTTGGCCACGCGCTCGCGCATTTCCTTGGCCGACTTGTTGGTGAAGGTGATCGCGGCGATGCGCTTGGCCGGGTAGCGGCCACAGCCGATCAGGTGGGCGATCTTTTCCACGATCACGCGCGTCTTGCCACTGCCGGCGCCGGCGAGCACCAGCAGCGGTCCTTCGATATGGAGGACGGCGGCAGCTTGGGGGGGATTGAGACCGTGCATTGGGGTGCGATTGTAGCGGGCGTTGGTGGCGGCCACAGCCGCCGGCCGGTGGGCTTGCTGAACGGCTTCGGCCGGCGCCGGGTGGCGTCGTACAATCGGCCGATGGCCAAGCTCTATTTCTACTATTCGGCGATGAACGCCGGCAAGACCACTACCCTGCTGCAGAGCGCGCACAACTACCGCGAGCGCGGCATGCGCGTGGCGATCCTGACCCCGCGCCTGGACGACCGGGCCGGCGCGGGCGTGGTCGCCTCGCGGATCGGCCTGCGCGCCGACGGCATGGCCTTCGAACGCGACACCGACCTGCAGCAATGGGTCACGCAGGATCTGCAGGCGAACGGGCCGCTGGGCTGCGTGCTGGTGGACGAGGCGCAGTTCCTCAGCCGCAGCCAGGTCTGGCAGCTCAGCGAAGTGGTCGACCAGCTGCGCATCCCGGTGCTGTGCTATGGCCTGCGCACCGATTTCCGCGGCGAGTTGTTCGAAGGCAGCCAGTACCTGCTGGCCTGGGCCGACGAGATGCAGGAGATCAAGACGATCTGCCACAGTGGCAAGAAGGCGACCATGACCGTGCGCGTGGACGAACATGGCCATGCCGTGCAGGACGGCCCGCAGGTGGAGATCGGCGGCAACGAGCGCTACGTGTCGGTCAGCCGCGCCGAGTTCAAGAAGATCACCCGTGGCGAGGGGCGGATCGATCCGGCGCAGGCACCGCTGCCGCTGTAAGGGGTGTTCGGCAGGGCTGCGCCCTGCACCTGCTCAACGCAACAGCAACAGCAACAGCAATAGCGAAAGCTGGCATTGCGTGGGATGGCGGGGCGGTGTGGGCTTGCAGGACACGCCGTAAACCCGTCCCTGGGGGCTCGATGGCGCCATCCATGGCGCCAACGGTCCTGCAAGCCCACACCGCCCCACCTCTGACAGATTCCCGCAGCTGTTGGCAGGTGTCGACCTTGGTCGACACATTTGTCAGATGTCGAATGAAATTCCGGGGTCAGATCCGGTTTCCTTCGGAAAACGGATCTGACCCCACGAGCTGTTCCGACAGATCGCAGAAATCTGTCGAAGGCGGGATGGGTCCGGTTGCGGGGGCGTAAGCCGCATGGATGCGGCGACCGAGCTTACATGGACGTACTTGCAGCGTCCCCCGCAGCCGGACCCACCCCGCCTACCCACAGGAAACCAGCTTCTGCTTCGGCTGTTGCTGTTGCTGTTGCTTTGGCCTCGGCAGGTGCAGGGCTGCAAGCCCTGCAAACCAACACCCCTCTTAGTACAGCGTGCGCTCCGGCGCACCAGCCGGCGGCGGGGTGTACTGGTACAGCCAGGTTTCGGTGAGGGTCTTGCCGCCACTGCGCAGGTACAGGCGGATGTCGATCTGCTCGCTGCTGCCCTCCGGCGGCACCAGGTCGAACATCGCGCGGTAGCCCTTGATCTCGCGCAACGGCCGCGCCGAGACGATCTCTACCCGGCCACGGCTGGTTTCGACAACAGCTTCGACGTCTGCCTTGTCGATCAGGCTGGCCAGTTCGCCGCCTTCGAAGTCGACCGCAAAGCGCCACGAGAAGTACTCGCGCTTCTTGCCGATCACCCCGCCCAGGCCGGTGCGGCTGGCAACGCAATGGGCCAGCGGCGTATGCGCCGGTGGCTGCGCGCCCCAGTACAGGCGGTAGCCGACCAGCAGTTCCTGGCCCGGCTGCGGCTTTTCCTTCGGGTTCCAGAAGGCCACGATGTTGTCAAAGGTTTCATCGACGGTGGGAATCTCCACCAGCTGCACCGAGCCCTCACCCCAATCGCCCTTCGGCTCCACCCACAGGCATGGACGCTTCTCGTAGAACACGCCGTCGTCCTGGTAATGGTCGAAGTTGCGGTCACGCTGCAGCAGGCCGAAGCCACGTGGATTGCGGTCGACGAACATGTTGAAGCGCAGGTTGCGCGGGTTCACCAGCGGCCGCCAGATCCATTCACCAGCGCCGGTCCACAGCGACAGGCCATCGGTATCGTGGATCTCCGGGCGCCAGTCCCAACCCATGCGGCGGTCGTTCTCGCCCACCTGGTACATGCTGGTGCAGGGAGCGATGCCCAGCCGCTCGATGGTCTTGCGCGGGTACAACGCGCTGTCGATGTCCATCAGCAGCACATCGCCGTTGGTGACGGCGAAGCGGTAGGCACCGGCCACGCTGGGCGAGTCCAGCAGCGCATAGACGATGATGGTGTCCGAGTCGGCCGCAGGCTGTTCCAGGTAATAGGCGATGAAGTCGGGGAACTCCTCCGGTTTGCCCATGCCGGTATCGATGGCCAGGCCCCGCGCGGACTGGCCGTACTGGCCTTCCTTGCCCACTGCGCGGAAGTAGCTGGCACCCAGGAACGCGGCGAAATCGCGGTCGGTGTCCTTGCGGGTGTTCAGCCGGAACCCGGCAAAGCCGAGATCGGCCGGCAGCTCACCATTCTTCAACCCGCTCTTGCCGTAGTTGAACGCGGCACCGTCGTAGGCCAGCTCCTGCGCCTTGCCGTCGACCACGTCGAACATGCGCACCGGCGAATGGAAATACAGGCCCAGGTGGAAAAACTTGGCCTGGAACTTACCCGGCTGGTCGGCCCACAGGGCATGGTCCTGGCGATAGCCGATCGACTGGTACTGGTCCCAGTCCAGCGCCTCCAGCTTGCCCGGCAGCACCCGCTTGTGGCTTTGGTAGGGCGCCTGTGCCAGCGCGCGCGCCTGGCCCTTCAGGGTGGCGAAATCGAACGGCTGCGGCTGGCCAAGCCGGCGCAGCCCAAGCTGGCCACTCCTGCTGGCCGCGCAGGCCGGCAGTGACGGCAGGCCGAAGGCGGCCAGGGCCAGGGAAGCATTGCGGATGAAGTCGCGTCGTTGCATGCAGGCGCGGGAGCAAAGGGAAGGTCGGCCATCATAGGCAGACAAACGTTAACGGGCAGCGGTGGACTCGATACCCTGTTCAGCCTGCGCCAATGCCGCAAGGCGGGCATCAAGCTCGTGCAGGCCCGGTGCCTGCGGACCGCGCTGGGCCAGCAGCAGCTGTCGTGCCTCGGCCAGCACGCTTCGGGCCTGCGCGATCTGGCCGGCCTCCTGCAGGGCCTGTCCCTGTGCCTGCAGCGCCTGCGGCAGCAAGGCGACGTGATCCGGTTGACGCCAGATCGCCACCGCGCGGGCATAGTGCGCTGCCGCCGCCGAGGGGTCGCCGCTGGCGCTGGCCCACTTCCCCAGCGCGAACTCGCCGTAGCCGATCTCGCGATGGTCCGGGCCCAGGGCGCCGAGCAGCTGTGCCTGCACCTGCCGCAGTTCCTGGCCGGCCAGCGCGTGCTGGCCACGCTGCAGAGCCAGCAGCGCGCGTGCGCGGCGTACCACCAGTGCCTCCGGGTGGCGCGGCCCCCATGCTTCCTGTGCCGCCTGCCAGGCCAGTTCCAGCTCGGCCGCTGCCGCCTGCGTGTCGCCCTGCCGGGCCAGCACATCGCCCAGCTGGCGATGCAGGCTGATCACCTGCGGGCTGCTGGCGTCGGCGCGCTGGCCGAGCAGGGCCAGCGCCTGCCGGTACCCGGTCAGCGCGGCCGGCAGGCGCCCGGCGGTGGCGTCCAGAGCGGCCAGATCGGCCAGTGATTCAGCACGCCCGAAGCGCTCGACCATCCCCTGGTGGCGCAGCGCCAGCGCCTGCTGGAATGAGCGTCGCGCCGCATCGGCGTCGCCCAGCTGGGCCTGGCAACGCCCGAGCTGGCTGTGGAACTCGGCCACCGCCGCCGGCAATGCCGCCGCCTGGCTGGCCGCCAGCGATTGCAACGGCTGCAGGTGCGCCAGGCACTCGCGCCCGCGGCCGAGCATGCGCAGTGCGCGCCCGCGCTGGGTCACCGCCTCGATCTGCAACGCCGGCGGCACCTCGCCCACCTCCTGCAGCAGCCGGCGCTGCTGGTCCAGGGTCTGCAGCGCAAGCTGGTAGTCGCCCAGGCCGATGCGCAGGCGGCCGATCACTCCCTGCAGCTCGGCCAGCGCCAGCGGCTGGTCGGCCAGTTCGGCTTCGCCCCGTTGCTGGCCGGTAGCAAGCAGCTGCGGCACGTCGAAATGACCATGACGCTGGCTGGCCGCCTTGTCGAACAGGCCGACGGTAAAATCCTGCATGGCCTGCGCGCGCGCCATTTCCGCCCGCGCTTGGCGCAACTGCCACAGGGCAAAGGACGTGGTGCCCAGCAGGGCCAGCGCGGCCACCCCGGCCAGCGCCACGCCCCAGCGATGGCGACCCACGTACTTTCGCACCCGGTAACCCATGCCCGGCGGACGCGCCTGGATCGGCTGCCCCTGCAGGTAGCGGCGCAGGTCGCCGGCCAGTGCTTCGGCCGAGCTGTAGCGCTGCTGCGGGTCTTTCTGCAGGGCCTTTTCCAGCAGCACGTCCAGATCGCCGCGCAGCCGCTTGGCCTGCCGCAGCAGCGCCCGTCTCGGTGCGCCCGGCTCGGCGGCCAGCCGTTGCAGCAGCGCCGAGGCACGCGGTGCCTGCACATCCAGGATCGAGCGCTCCCATTCGGCATCGCTGTGCCGGCGCAGGCGATAGGGTTTGTGCCCGGTGACCACCTCGAACAGCACCACACCCAGCGAATAGACATCGGTCAGGGTCGTCACCGTCTCGCCACGCACCTGCTCCGGTGCGGCGTAGTGCAGGGTGAACGCGCGGATTTCGGTGGCCGGATGGGCCGCGTCCGCGTCGTCGTGGTCGAGCAGCTTGGCGATGCCGAAGTCGAGCAGTTTCACCGTGCCATCGGCGCGTACCAGGATGTTGGAAGGCTTGAGGTCGCGGTGCACCACCAGGTTGGCATGCGCATGGCTGACCACCGCGCAGACCTGCAGCATCAGCTGCAGCCGTGTTTCCAGCGGCGGTTGCAGACGCCGGCAGTAGTCGCTGATCGGCTCGCCTTCCACGTAGTCCAGCGCCAGGTAGGGCTGCCCGTGCTGGTCCACGCCAGCATCCAGCAGTTGTGCCAGGTGCGGGTGCTGCAGGCGGGCCAGGATCTGCCGCTCGCGGCCGAAGCGCTGGCGCAGGCCCGGATCGGCCACGCCACTGCGCAGCAGCTTCAGCGCAACCTGGCGCTGGTACAGGCCATCGCAGCGCTCGGCCAGCCAGACCTCGCCCATGCCGCCTTCGCCGAGCGGATGCAGCAGCCGATACGGCCCGACCTCGCTGCCGGCGCGGCCTGGCGGTGCGGCAGTCCACAAGGGCTGGGCCATGAACTCCTGGCTGTCGGCTTCCTGCTGCAGCAGGTGTTCCAGCTCGCGGCCCAGCGTCGGGTCCTGCGCGCTCAGGCGCTGCAGGCGCAGCTGGCGGGCGGCCGGCGCCAGCTCCAGCAGCTGGTCCAGCCAGGACGACAATTGCTGCCAGCGGGCGGCGTCCATCGGTGGATTCGGCTTGGGGTCAGTCGCTGCGCATCGCGGCAAGCAGGAACAGCCGTGCTTTCTGCCAGTCGCGACGGATGCTGCGCTCCGAGCGCTGGCTCAGTTCGGCAATCTCCAGTTCGGACAAGCCGGCGAAGTAGCGCAGCTCCACCACCTTGGCCAGGTGCGCATCGACAGCCTGCAGGCGTTCCAGTGCAACATCGAGGGCCAGCAGATCCTCGTCCAGGCGTACGCCGCTGCTGCTGTTCTCGGGAATCTCGGCCACCCGCTTGAGGTCGCCACCACGCTTGCGCGCCAGCCGGTTGCGCGCGTAATCGACGACCACGCTGCGCATTGCCGAGGCCGCATAGGCGAAGAAGTGCGCACGGTCCTCGAAGCGCGCCGCACCGCGGCTGCCCAGCAGTTTCAGGTAGGACTCGTGGACCAGCGAGGTCGCGTCCAGGGTGCGCCCCTGCTGCCCGGCCAGCTGCCGCCGGGCCATGCTGTGCAGTTCCTGGTACAGGGTGGTCAGCACACGGTCGAGCGCGGCGCGGTCGCCACCGCGCGCAGCATCCAGCCAGACGGTGATATCCGGGCCTTCGTCCATCGCCAACGCTCCCCCGCAGCGGATGTCGGCTGGACTATAGCGCTGCGCGTGTGCAGCGCATGAAGACGTTCAGCGCTGGCAGCGGCTGCACCACACGCTTGCCCGCTGACCGATCATGGCGTGCTTGAGCGGGCGGCCGCAACCGGGGCACGGCAGGCCATCGCGGCCATAGACCAGCAGCTCCTGCTCGAAGTAGCCCGGCGCACCGTCGGGGCTGATGAAATCGCGCAGGGTGGTGCCGCCGCGGGTAATGGCGTAGTCCAGCGTTTCCTTCACTGCCGCGGCCAGCCGCCGATAGCGCTCGCGGGTGACCTTGCCGGCTTCGCGCAGCGGGCTGATCCCCGCCTTGTACAGGCTCTCGGCGGCGTAGATGTTGCCCACCCCGACCACCACCGCCTGGTCCATCAGGAAGGTCTTCACCGGCGCGCTGCGGCCGCGGCTGCGGGTAAACAGGTAGTCGCCGTCGAAGGCCTCGTCCAGCGGCTCCGGGCCCAGCCCCTGCAGCAGCGGGTGGGTCTCGCCGGCCGGCTGCCAGAGCAGGCTGCCGAAGCGGCGCGGATCGTTGAAGCGCAGCAGGCGGCCGTTGTCCAGGCTGACGTCCACATGGTCATGTGCGCGCAACGGGGTGTCGCCGGGCAGCACGCGCAGGCTGCCGGACATGCCCAGGTGCAGCACGGCGCTGCCGATGGCGGTATCCAGCAGCAGGTACTTGGCGCGGCGACGCACGCCTTCGATACGCTGGCCGGGCAGCAGCTCGGCCACTTCCGGTGGAATCGGCCAACGCAGGTCGGCACGGCGCAGGATCACCCCGTGCACGCGGCGGCCCTGCAGGTGTGGCGCCAGGCCCCGGCGGGTGGTTTCTACTTCGGGCAGTTCGGGCATGGGGTGATTCTACGCCCGCTCAGCGCGGCGGCGCCGACAACTCGCGTGCATCCAGGAAGCCGTCACCGTTGGCGTCCTGCTTGTGGAAGCGCTGCACGATCACCTGCCGCTGCTGTTCGCGGGTGATGGCCCTGCCCTTGCCGCCGGGCAGTTCGTCGGCGGTCAGCACGCCATCGCCGTTGCGGTCCATGCGATCGAAGGCGTACAGCATCCACTGCACGTACTCGGCTTCACTGACCTTGCCGTCGCCATCGCTGTCCATGCGCTGCAGATAGCTGGCAGTGTCGCTGACCTGGGCCTGCACGGCAGGTGCGCACACGGCGGCCAGCAGCAATGCCGTCAGCGCAGCCCTCATCCTCCCACCAGGGTGTAGCCCTTCAGCCGCGCGGCATAGGCCTGCAGTGCGGCGATGCCGCTTTCCTCGGCTTCGCGGCACCAGGCCTGCAGGTGGCGCAGGCGCTCGGCGGCATCGTGGCCTCGCGCCTCCAGCAGCGTCGCCAGGCGGGCGCGATAATCCACCAGGGTGCGGATGCGCGGGCGCTGGGCGACCCATTCGCTGAGCTGGGCGCGGCTGTCCGGCTTCAACCAGCGGCCGTCGTTGACCAGGCCGCGACGCAGCCGGCGCGGCAGCAACCGGCGCAGCTTGGCACCCGCGTATCGTGCTTCCTCGCGCAGTGCCGGCATGAACACGTTGCGCTGGTAGTCGGTCATCGCCTGGAAGCGATGCGACAGCAGTGCCTTCAGGGTATCGGCGTCGGGCACGGCGATGTTCGGGCGCACGTCCATGGCCGGCGCGACACGCAGGACCTTGGCCAGGCGCAATGCCTGCAGCAGGCGGATCGCACTCCAGCCGATGTCGAATTCCCAGCGCCGCATCGCAAAGCGCGCCGAGCTGGGGAACGCATGGTGGTTGTTGTGCAGTTCCTCGCCACCAATCCAGAACGCCCACGGCGTCAGGTTGGTGGAGGTATCGGCCGACTCGTAGTTGCGATAGCCCCACCAGTGGCCCAGGCCATTGACCACGCCAGCGGCCCAGAACGGGATCCACGCCATCTGGATCGCCCACAGGGCGACGCCCGGCAGGCCGAACAGCACCGTGTTGATGGCAAACAGCAGCACCGGGCCGAACGTGGCGTACGGGGTATACAGGCGACGCTCGATCGCATCATCCGGGGTGCCACGGCCGTACTGTTCGATGTCCTCGCGCATGCCACGCGCCTCGCGGTACAGCTCGACGCCGCGCCAGAACACCTGGCCGATGCCACGGGTAACCGGGCTGTGCGGGTCGTCCTCGGTTTCCACCTTGGCGTGGTGCTTGCGATGGATCGCCACCCACTCCTTGGTGATCATCGAGGTGGTCAGCCAGGTCCAGAAGCGGAAGAAGTGCGCAACCACCGGATGGAAGTCCACGCCCCGGTGCGCCTGGCTGCGGTGCAGGTAGAGGGTGACCGAGAAGATCGTGAGCTGGGTGAAGACCAGCAGCACCAGGGCCAGCTGCCACCAGCCCAGGCCCAGTACGCCACCGGTCAGCAGGGACATCAGGGCATCAGGCATGGCGGCTCTCCAGAGCAACACAGGTATGGAAGACATCATGGGCGCTTGCGTTGCAAACTGCACCTTGCACCGCTGGATTGGCAGCGCCATTCCGTGGCTTCGTTCACAGTTGGGGACCCGTGTTGTCGAGCCTTGATCCGCGCACCCGCGCCGCAGCCCCGTCCGCCGGGGACCTGCCACCCTTGATCGAACTGGACCGCGCCAGCGTGATGCGCGGCCAGGTGAAGGTCCTGCACGGGCTCAGCCTGCGCATCGCGCAGGGCCAGCACACCGCCCTGCTCGGCCCCAATGGCTGTGGCAAGTCCACCTTCATCAAGCTGATCACCCGCGAGCTGTATCCGCTGGCGCAGGCCGACGGCACGGTGGCGGTGAAGGTGCTGGGGCAGAACCGCTGGCAGGTCGACCGGCTGCGTTCGCAGCTGGGCATCGTCACCGGCGACCTCAGCAGCAACCTGGCAGACATGCCGGGGCTGACGGTGGAGCAGGCGGTGCTGTCGGGGTTCTTCGCCAGCTGCGTGGTGCCGGCCTTCCGCGAAGTCACCGCCGATATGCGCACGCGGGTGGGCGAAACGCTGGCGATGACCGGTGCGTCGGGCCTGCGCGAACGTGCCTACGCCGAGTTGTCGGCCGGTGAGACCCGCCGCGTGCTGATCGCCCGCGCGCTGGTCAACCGGCCGCAGGCACTGCTGCTGGACGAACCCTCCACCGGGCTGGACCTGGTGGCCCGCCAGCAGTTGATTGCCACCATGCGCGTGCTTGCGCAGCAGGGCATCACCCTGGTGCTGGTCACCCACCACATCGAGGAAGTGATTCCCGAGATCGAGCGGGTGGTGCTGCTGCGCGACGGTCGGGTGCTGGCCGATGGTCCACGGGCCGAACTGCTGCGCGATGCCCCCCTGTCTGCGGTGTTCGGCGGCGCGATCACGGTGGTGGAACAGGAAGGGCGGCTGACTGCATACGCAGGGTGACAACGCCCCTGTGGCGGGCCGGCAAATCCGGCCCGCCACGTCTTCCTTCAGAACCGCAACGCCAGCGCGCGCGACTCGATCGGGGCCATCCGGCTCTGGTCCTGCAACTGCAGGTCGCGCAGTTCATACGGCGCGCCGAAACCGGCAGGCAACGCGGCCTGGTCGAAGGGCAGCACCAACGCGCCGCGGCCCGGGCCTTCGAACCATGCCGCCGCATGCGCCTGTGCCACCGGCTGCAACTGGCCGTTGGCTGCGGTGGCATACAGGGTGCCGCGCGCCTCGTAACGGCCGGCGGCAGCCACCTGCAGCGGCAGGCTGACCTGGCGGCTGGCCGGGTCGGGGGCGGCTTGGCCGGTGAAGCGTGCGGTTGGCCGCGCCACGGCGAAGGCGACCTTGCCATCGCGCAGCACGTCGTCGGCTTGGGCAAACACCTGCAGCTCCCACAGACCCTGCGCGTTGCTGGCCTCGGCGGGAATGCTCACCTGGGCACGCAGGCTGCCATCGGTGGTGCGCAGCAGGCTCTGCGGCCAGCTGCGGCCGTCGGGCGCGACCAGCAGCGCTTCACCGCCGAGACTGCCACGGCGTGTACGCAACGTCGCCGCGCTGGCACCGTCTTCCAGCAGACGCGCCTGCAGCTGCACGTTGCCACCGGCCAGCACCTGCGTCTGGCTGGCCTGCACTTCCAACCGTAGCGGGCTGTTGGGCTCCAGCACCTGCACCACATAGCGGCCCTGCGCCTGCGCGCTCTGCAGGCGGTAAACACCGGCCGCGCTGGTGGTACCGGTGCGCAGCATGCTGCTGCCTTCGCCGACCGGCATGCCCGCATCCTGCAGCTGGCGTGCATCGACACTGCGCGCAACGCGGCTGCGCCCCGCCGGATCACGTACCTGCAGCGAACTTGCCGGCAATGCGCGGGCGCCCGCCGCCGGGCTGAGCTGGATCACCGCATCCGGTGCGCTCAGCGGCAGTTCCAGGCCGCGCTGCAGGTCGGCAGCGTCGACCTGCTGCCAGTAGCTGCGGCTGATGGCAGCCTGGGGACCGGGAGCCTGCAGTGGCTGTGCCGGGTCCAGCGCCCAGGCGAAGGCCAGCGGCGCATGCTCGCTTTCATCGGCAGGCAGCGGCGCGGCAACCAGGCCGGCGGGAATCTGGTCGCCGGCGGCAACACGCAACGGCTGCGCGGCCTGCGCCGATGCGGTGCAAAAGACCGCCAGCACGGCGGCAGCCAGCAGGGTGGAATGGATCGTCATGGTCATCTCCCTCACTGGGTCAGGTCGTTGCGCAGGATGCTGCCGAGGCCGAAGCACTCGCGGCGGCTCTGGTTGTGGCTGAGCGGCTCGGCGCCCTGGGTGCGCGCCTTGTCGGTGAACCACAGGGTGCCGGCCGCCTTCTGGCTGCTGCACTCCAGGAAACCGTCCGAGCATGACGACAGCCAGTTCTGGGTGAACTCCAGGCCGACATTGGCGGAATAGCCGCCGCAGTAGCTGTTGCTGTCCCACACCGCCGATTCGACATCGCTGCCGACCACTGCGCGGAACGGCTTGGGCAGGGCCGGGCGGCCGGCGGTGCCGTACAGGTTCTGCGCGTTGTAGGTAGCCATGTGCCCCACCTGCTGCATGCGCACGGCATCGTTCTTGTAGCCCAGCAACCAGCCCAGCGAGGTTTCGAACGTGTTGCCGTTGAGCACGGCGTCGGCCAGCGGCGTGCCTGCCGAGGAGGGCGCCAGCGCAGTGACCTTGCGCAGCCGGTTGATGATCTTGGGGTAGCGGCTGTCGTAGGTGGGGTTGGACAGGATCCAGCGCATCACGTTGCCGCCGTTGGAATGGGTGATCACTACCAGCTGGGTGATGCCACGGCCGTCGATGAAGCCGGTGAGCTGGTTGGCCAGGCAGCCGGCCGCTTCCGGCTTCCACATGTATTGGGTGAAGTCACAGTTGATGACCACGTAGTTGCTGCTGTTGGGCAGGCCCTGGCGGACGGTGTCGATGATCGCCGGCTGCCAGTAGTCCTGCGTGGCATTGGTCTGTGCGCCGGTGCCGTGGACGAAGGCGACGCCGTAGACATCGGCGGCCTGCGCCGGGGTGGTCGCCAGCCCCAGGAGCAGGGCCAGGACGGTACTTCCTGTTGCGGTGCTGCGCATCGCGTCTCTCCCTTTCAGCGGATCCCCCCGGCCCGGCTGTGACCTGATGCTCATGGCGGCAGCGTGTGAAAGTCCGTGCGCTGCGCCCGGATTCAGCAGATTGCCGACAATTGATGACGGTTTTCATCCAATGCAGCGCGACCATGCCGGGTCTGGCCGTATGACCGATGGACGCTGCGGCCGGCAATCGAGGCTGCGATCATGGCCGGCGAGTTTCCTGCCCGAGTCTGCCCATGTCGTCGATCCTCCCCCCTGCCCGGCCACTGCTGGGCCTGGCCATCGCGTTGTCGCTGGCCGGCTGCGCCGCCACCACCGCCAGCAAACCGACCGCCGTCGAAGCCAACGTCACCACCAAGGCCGTGGGCTACCTGGACAAGACCGCAGTGCCGGCCAGCATCGACCTGGTGCCGGCACCACCGGCCGCCGGCTCGGCCGCCTTCGCACTGGATGAGCAGGTCAGCCGCGAGGCACGTGCGCTGCGCGGCAGCCCGCGCTTCGCCCAGGCCGGTGTCGATGCCGAACTCGGCTTCCCGGAAGGCGCCAACCACTTTTCCTGCGCCGCCGACATCGACGTCGATGCAGTGAAGACCCCGGCCCTGTACCGCCTGCTGGAGCGCAGCCGCATCGACGCCAGCGCTGCCACCAAGGTCGCCAAGAACACGTACAAGCGCCCGCGTCCGTTCATGGTCAACGGCGAGCCGACCTGCTCGCCGAAGGATGAGGAGGGGCTGCGCAGCAACGGTTCCTATCCGTCCGGCCACACCTCGATCGGCTGGGCATGGGCATTGATCCTGTCGGAGATCGCACCGGACCGCGCCGATGCCATCCAGGCACGCGGCCGCAACTACGGCGAGAGCCGCCTGGTGTGCAACGTGCACTGGCAGAGCGACATCCTCGAAGGCCGCTTCATGGGCGCGGCTGCCGTCGCCCGCCTGCATGACAATGCCGCGTTCAACAAGGATCTGCTGGCGGCACGCAAGGAAATCGCTGCCGCACGCAAGGCCGGCCTGCACTCCAGCCGCGACTGCGCCACCGAGAACGCGGTGCTGAAGGTGCGCCCGCAGAGCGCGCTGTAAGCGCGCGCCGCATTGATCGTTGCCGGCCAGCGGCCGGCACTACCGACGGTTGCTGGGAAACAGGAGGGCCGGCATTGCGCCGGCCCTTCTCCGTTGCGCCGTTCGCTCAAGGCGTTCCGACTGATCGGATTCCAGCTTCGGAGAATGCCTGCAGCAGGGCAGCCCTGTTTCCATCGCGGGGCCAGCCGATCACGCGCGCGGTGACCTTTCCATCTCGCAGGATGTAGAACGTCGGTGTTCCCCAGTAGCCGAACCCGGCAAACCCGGACTGGCGTGCCACGACGTGTATCGGAAAGTCCGGATGGTTCGCTGTCCAGTCAATGAAGACCTCGGGATCGAGCGTTCCATCCTGCGGCGAGATCCACAGTGCACGGGCACCCGAGAGCAGGCCGTGCAGGGCAGGATCCTGCTTCGCTGCATCCACCGCCGCTCGGCTGAACCCACAACCCGGATGGGAGATGACGACGACATCGAGCGATCTCATGTCCGCCACTGCACGACCGTAGCTACCGGTACCAGGAAGTGGAGTCCAGTATTCGAATGGGCGGATGCCTTCCGGCAGCCGTGGCAGCGGGCGCCCGGCGAATGCAGGCGACCAGGGCGATGAAGGCGTCAATGAATATCCATCGCGGGTGATCATGGCGATGGCCGCACCATCGCGGATGTCCGCGGGAAGCAGTGCCCCACGTTCCCGCAACCGCTCGCCAGCAGCCAACGCGAGTGCCGAATAGCGCGGTGTCTTGATCGCCATCGCTGCCGCACGGGTAGCCTGCAGCAATGTGCGCAGCTCCCCAGTAGACAACGTGTGCATCGATGCCACCTGTGGCTGTACTCGCGCATTGAACACCTTTTCCACATGGGCGGCGCGGGCACGCCAGTCATGGTCTGGACCAGGGAACCCGTCCGCGCTGCGGAGCACGGCGGCGTATCCCTCTTCCAGATCAGGACTGACGTGGCCGGGTGCAGCCAGCAGGGCTGCCGGCATGGCGAGCAGGCAGAACAACAAGCGGACGATGCCGCCACGACCCAGGGGTGGATGCCAATGCGTAGTGGTCAGCAGTTGGATGTGCATATGTGCTGCGTCGAATCCTCACAGGTGGCGTGGGAAATGCACTTGTAGCCCGGATAGTCCGTTTCGTTGCAATGCTCTCCCATGCCGCAGCGTAGTTCACGGACCTCTTTCAGGGCCTGCAGAACCTGCCTGTCTTCGTCAGAGTTCACCCTGACATCTGGAAGGATGGCCACCAGGTGCTGGAAGCCGAACGGCTTGAGTACGCGATGGAGGTCGGCAGCTCCCAGCTCTCTCACCAGATCGGCATAGTCGAAGGTGGTCAGGCCGCGCTCATTGAAGCGGAGTGACTCGACGAACCGGATCCGCGATGCCGGACCGAGCTTGTGCAGGGGGAACGTGTCGGTACCTGCGGTGGTCCTGGCGTAGGCCTCGAAACCGCGTCGATCGGTGATCAGCGCCGTCCGCTTGTCCAGCGCCAATCGCCGATCTTCCAGCCGCGCCTGCGCTGTTCGATCGGTGACCGATGCATCCGCCCGTGGAGGGATCGCGGCCAACAACAGGGTGGCTGCCAATGCGACGTGCAACAGTCCGCAACTCCTGACCATGTCCTGCCTCCTTCTGCCGGAAGATCCCGATCCGCGCAGTACTACACGATATCGGCGCATCAGGACCGCAGCAGCGCGATGTCAGGTCATACGCGACGGATTCTCGCCGTATTCTGCGTGACGCGAGGGGCGGTCCGCGCACACACATCGGCCCGTTCCAGGCGCAGATCCCCCTACGGCGGAAGGGCCGGCATTGCGCCGGCCCTTCTTCATTGCATTACCGCAGCAACCGCATCAGAACTTCGCGGTGAACTCCACGCCCCAGGTGCGCGGCTCGTTGAGGAAGCCGGTCAGGTTGTTGAAGTCGATCGCGCCGACCACGCGGGTCTGGTTGGTCAGGTTGCGGCCGAACACGGCTACGTCGTACTGGCCGTAATCCCAGTTGTAGCCCAGGCGCAGGCCACCTTCCAGCGAGCTGCGGCCACGGAACTCCGGCGACTCGTAGATGAAGAAGTTGACCGCGCTGCGGTAGGCCCAGTCGGTGTAGGCATACAGCTCGCTGCCATCGCTGAGCGGGAAGCCCACGCGCAGGGTGGCGTTGTGGATCCACTTCGGTGCCTGCGGCAGCGGATTGCCGTTGACCAGCGCATAGGTGCCGCCATTGATGACCGTGGTCGGGTCGGTGATGGTGCAGCCGCCGCCGCAGATCGCCACCGCCAGGTTCTTGTCCTTGATCTCGGTGTCGTTGTAGCTGCTGCCGAAGGTCAGCAGGACGTTGTCGGCCAGGTAGGCCTCCAGGTCCAGCTCCACGCCCTGGCCGATGGTCTTGTCGGCGTTGAGCAGGGTGGCGGTGTTGTTGCCGCCGCCGACGGCGATCAGCTGCTGGCCGTCCACGTCGTAGCGGAACACGCTGAAGCCCAGGCGTGCGCGACGCTCGAACAGATCGGCCTTGATGCCGGCTTCGTAGGAGATCACTTTCTCCGAATCGGCCTGCGACAGGCCCGGCGCGAATGCCAGGCGGCCCTGGATCGACGGCGCGCGGAAGCCCTTGGCCACGCGGGCATAGGCATTGACGTTGTCGGTCAGCTTGTACACGCCGCTGACATCCCAGCTGACGTCGTTGACGTCGGTGTTGGCCAGGTACGGGCCGCTGACCGGCGTGCCGCCCGGCGTCTGCTGCAGCACGCTGGCGCTGAAGTCCTTCTTGTCCTGGGTGTAGCGCACGCCGGCACGCAGCTTGAAGCGGTCGGTGACATCGAAGTCGCCCGAGGCGAACACCGCCCACGCCTTGTTGCGCTGCTGCTGCACGACGTGGCCGGTCTGCGGGTTGCCCGGCGTCAGCGAGTCGTAGTTGAAGTTGTTGATGGTGACGTCTTCATCGAAGTAGAAGACGCCGGCCTGCCAGTCGAAGCGGCCCCATTCGTTGGATTCCACGCGGAATTCCTGGGTCCACTGGCGGTGGTGCGGCAGGCCGTCGGCCGACTCGGACGGGAACGGGATCAGGCCGGGGCCGGAATTGCCTGCACCCAGGAACGCAGCGCCGTAGCCACCGTCGATGTCGCCACGGTTGAGCGACTCGGCGGTCTCGTAACCGGTGATCGAATGCAGGGTGACCGAGCCGAGGTTCCACTGCAGGCGCGCGCTGCCGCCCCAGGTTTCCAGATCGGAAAAATTGACGCCGTCGTTGGCGACCTTGTCGCGGTCGAAGTTCTCGACCAGCGCGTTGCCGCCCTTCTCGATGATGTTGGCGCGGAACAGGCGCGCGGTGCCGTTGAGCTTGCGCTTGTGCAGGTTGAACAGCGCTTCGAAGTCATCGCCTTCATACAGGAACTGCACGCGGCCGGCGGCTTCGTCATAGCCTTCGAAACCGCTGTTGGGCGCACCGGCGTGGGTGTTGTCGACCCAGTCGTCGCGACGCTGGTAGATGGCCGACACGCGTGCGGACCAGCGATCGGTCAGCGGGCCGCCGTAGGCGCCCTGCACGTTCCAGCTGTTGTAGCTGCCGTAGCCCACGCGCACGTAGCCATCGGCATCCTGCGACGGCCGCGCCGAATCGAACTTGACCACGCCGGCCGGGGTGTTGCGCCCGAACAGGGTGCCCTGCGGGCCGCGCAGCACTTCCACACCGGCCAGGTCGAACAGCGGGAAGCCCTTCAGCAGCGGGCTTTCCTGCACCACATCGTCGTACACCAGCGAGACCGGCTGCGATGCATTGAGGTCGAAGTCGGTGTTGCCCAGGCCGCGGATGTAGAAGCGCGGGAAGGCACGGCCGTAGGACGACTCGATGTTGAGGCTCGGCACGCGCGCAGCAAGGAAGCGGATGTCATCGCCCGCCGAGCCGAGCACGTCGAGCTTTTCGCCCTGGATCGCGCTGATCGCAACCGGCACGTCCTTGGCGTTCTCGACACGACGTTGTGCAGTCACCTGCAGCGCATCGAGGGCGACCGGATCCTTGGCGGCGGGGGTTTCCTGGGCGGCTGCTACCAGCGGCAGCAGGGCGGAAAGAGCGACAACGAGCGGGCGCGCGACCGGAGAGCGGCCACGGAAAGTACGGGTCGGGGACATGGCGGTAGGCTGTGTTTGGAGGGGTGGTAAAACGGCGCTACCAGATAATTGTTGCAATACAGCACCTGCCTCGCAAATGCCGATCGTTCATGGCCGCCTCGCGCGCCGCCGGAAGCTGCCGCTAGACTCGGGGTTTTCCCCCGCAACGGACCTGCTGCGATGACCCAGTGGTACTTCCATGCTCCCGGCCAGGCCGACCGGGTCGGTCCGTTCGACGAGGAGGCTGCGCGCCGCTTTGCCCAGGCCAATCCGCGCGCGCTGGCCTGGTGCCAGGGCATGACAGGGTGGACACCAGTGTCCGAAATCGCCGCGATGCAGCAGGCCGGCGCTGGCACCGTGGCTCCGCCGCCGATGCCTGCAGTCACCCCTGCAGCCGCAGCAGCGTCAACCGGCGGCCGCGCCGACCGCATCGACTTCCGCATCGTCGGCCATGAAATGCAGTTCGTGGAAATCGAGCTGGACCCCGGCGAAGGCGCGGTGGCCGAGGCCGGCGCGCTGATGTTCAAGGACGCCTCGGTGCAGATGGACACCGTTTTCGGCGGCGGCGCGCGCAGCGGCCAGAGTGGCGGTTTCATGGACAAGGTGATGGCCGCCGGCAAGCGCGTGCTGACCGGTGAAAGCCTGTTTGCCACCGTCTACACGCAGACCGGCCAGGGCCGCGGCAAGGTCGCTTTCGCCGCGCCCTATCCCGGCACCGTGCTGGCGATGAAGCTGGACCAGCACGGCGGGCGCCTGATCTGCCAGAAGGACAGCTTCCTGGCGGGCGCGCGCGGCGTGCAGATCGGCGTGCAGTTCCAGCGCAAGATCATGACCGGCCTGTTCGGCGGCGAGGGCTTCATCATGCAGAAGCTTGAAGGCGATGGCTGGGTATTCATCCATGCCGGCGGCTGCGTGGTCGAGCGTGAGCTGGCCGCCGGCGAACGCCTGGACGTCGATACCGGCTGCATCGTCGCCTACCACCCGACCGTGGACATGGACGTGCGCCGGGTCAAAGGCATCCGAAGCGTGCTGTTCGGTGGTGAGGGCGTATTCCTGGCCACCCTGACCGGGCCGGGCAAGGTCTGGCTGCAGTCGCTGCCGTTCTCGCGCCTGGCCGGCCGCATGTGGATGGCCGCGCCGCAGGGCGGCGGCAAAAACCGCGGCGAGAGCTCGCTGCTGGGCTGACGGGCCGGCGGTACCCCACATCGCATCGGTAGCGCCGGGCCATGCCCGGCGAGCACAGCGGCAGCTGAACCATCCGCCGGGCATGGCCCGGCGCTACCCACGAATTTTGTGCGTTCGGTATGCTGGCGCCCTTTCCTGAATCCGGCGCCGCGAGCGCACTGCCGATGAGCCTGTTCCGCCCCCGCGTGCTGCTGTCTTTCGCCCTGCTCGGCCTGCTGGCCGGTTGCGGTGGTGAAGAGGTCCGCCCCACCCCGCCCGCGCAGCCCACCGTGGTTCCGCAGGCCAAGCCGGTGAAGATCGGCATCGCGCTGGGCGGCGGCGCGGCCAAGGGCTTTGCGCACATCGGCGTGATCAAGATGCTCGAGGCCAACGGCTTTGAACCGGTGGTGGTGTCCGGCACCAGTGCTGGCAGCGTGGTCGGCGCCCTGTATGCCAGCGGCATGGACGCCTTCCAGATGCAGAGCAAGGCGGTGGCGCTGGATGAAGCCAGCATCCGCGACGTGCGCCTGTTCTCCGGTGGCCTGGTGCAGGGCCAGAAGCTGCAGGACTACGTCAACGAGCAGGTGGCCAACCGCCCGGCCGAGCGCCTGAAGAAGCCGTTCGCTGCCGTCGCCACCCAGCTGGAAACCGGCGAGCGTTCGATCTTCGTGCGCGGCAACGTCGGCCAGGCGGTGCGCGCTTCCAGCAGCATCCCCGGCGTGTTCGAGCCGGTGAAGATCGGTGGCCGCAACTACATCGACGGCGGCGTGGTCAGCCCGGTGCCGGTGGACGCCGCGCGCCAACTCGGTGCCGAGTTCGTGATCGCCGTGGACATCTCCAGCAAGGCCAGCGGCAAGGCACCGACCGGCATGCTCGGCATCGTCAACCAGTCGATCTCGATCATGGGCCAGCGCCTGGGCGAGCAGGAACTGGCGCGCGCCGACATCGTGATCCGGCCGAAGGTGCTGGACATCGGTGCTGCCGATTTCAGCCAGCGTGGCACGGCCATCCTGGAAGGCGAGAAGGCCGCGATGGCGGCGATGCCGCAGATCCGCGCCAAGATCCAGCAACTGCAGAGGGCCCGTGCCGCAGCGTTGGCACCGGCACCGGTGGTGGCGCCCAAGTGCGAGGAGCCTTCGCGCCTGGGCAAGCTGATGGGCCGCAAGGAAAAGTGCTGACGCGCGGCGCTTGAACGGCCCCGCGGTCAGCGCCGCGGTGGTGGGTAGCCACTGGCCAGGCGTCGCTGCCGACGCCACTCATCCACCGCCCGGTCATGCCGCTGTGCACTCAGCTGCAACTGCTCCATCGCATCCCCCGGCAGCCACAGCTGTTGCTGGGCACGGGTGATCGCCACGTAGGCCGCGCGCACCGGGCTGTGCAGCGCGCGCGCATCATGGCCGCTGTCGAAGCAGCACGGCGCCATGGACACGGTGGCGAACTGCAGGTTCTTGGCGTGCTGGGCCAGGCACAGCACGACGCTGGCCTCGTCCGCATCGACCAGTTGCCCGAGCAGGCGCTGCAGCGCCGCCGCGTCGAAGCCACCGGCAAACAGCGCGGGAATGTCCGCCTGCCCGCGCTTGCCACAGACCTGCACGAAGCTTTCCCAGCGTTGCCCGGGGCCGCCAGCGGCGGCGCTGCGCCAAGCGTCGATCGGACCATCCACTTCTTTCAACAGCGCCTGCCGCGATGCAGGATGCAGATGCACGCGCGCGCCGCGCGCAACCAACTCGTTGGCTTCCAGCAGCATCCGCCACAGGCTGCCGTACAGGCGGGCGCCGGTGCTGGGCACCGCCGACCAGTCGTCATAGCGGCGCAGGCCGGTGGCGCGGTCGCTGGCGCCCACGAAAGGCGCCGGTTCGCCGAGATCGTCCAGCGCCAGTGACTGGTTGACCAGCGCATCGACCTGCCGCCCTTGCCGCACCGACTGGTACATCTCCAGCGTTTTCGCCGATGACCAGCGCTGTACGCGTCCGCTCAGCCGCTGATGCGGATCGCCCAGGCTGACCACGCCGGGCGCGTGCGTGGCCAGCAGCTGTTTCCATGCAGGGCTGAGATCGTGCGCCTCATCGACCAGCACCATGCCCAGCGACACCGGCAGCGGCACGGCACGCAGGGCCAGCCATTTGCCGATGTGTCCGGCATCCAGGCGCAGGCAGCCACCCTTCTGCACCACCGGATCGAACATGCAGCGCCAGACGAACTCCGCGGCCGCGATGAACGGCGTGGCTTCCAGCTGCGCTGCGCCCAGCGAGCGCTGGAAGTGCCAGGCCTGCAGGTTCGGCGCTGACGACGCACACCACCGGTTGATGGCGTCCAGGGCGATCATCAGGACCTGGTCCGGCCGGCGTACGCCGATGGCCGGCAGGCCGAGGCGGGCGGCCGCCTCGCGCAGGGTCAGCGTGCTCTGCCGGTAGGTCGGTACGAAGCCACCGGTCAGGCCGTTGGCGGCGGCATGGCGGGCGATCGCGTTGGCGAACTCGATCTGGGTCAGCAAGCGCGTGCGGGCGTCGGCCGGCAGCCGCGCGCGGAATGCCTCGACCTGGCCACGCGTGGGCGCCACATAGGTGTAACGGCCCGGGCGAGCCTGCAGCAGCGCCAGCACCAGATGGCCCTTGCCGGTGCCGGCATAGGCCTGCAGGTCGATCAACTCATCGGGATTGGCCGCGATCGCACGCAGCACGCGTGCCTGTTCGGAAGTGAACAGGCCGTTGTGCTGGGTTGCATGCGTTGTCTGTTGGTCATCGCCGGCGTCTTCGTCATCGCCTTCGGCCAGCGATGTCGCCGGAAAATGGATCGTGTGCTCTTCCAGGGTGATCCTGCAGGCCGTCTGGAAGTCCGCGCCGGGATACGCATCCGGCGATGCAGCCAGCACCTCCTCCATCACCTCGTCCGGTGCCAGCAGCACGTCCTGCGCGGCCAGCACGCCCAGCCACGTCTCCAGCGCCCGCGCGTCCTGTCCAGCGCTGGCCGCCAGCTGCGCCTGCGCAGCAGGGCCATCATCGGCGGCGAACAGCGCACAGGCGTCGTGCAGCAACCGCTGCAGCTGGGTGGCCGACGGCCTCTGCCGGCGGCACAGCATGGCCACCAGCAGGCCGGCCTGCTCCAGCGGTGTGTCCGGCGGCGTGCCTTCGCTCAGGTGCCGCAGCAGGCTCTGCTCGCGCAGCGGAAGGAACAACGGGGAAGACGTCGGGGATGGGGTATCAGACATGCCGGAGCCAGAGGGAATCACTGCGCGGCCTGCGTGTGCACGGCCGCTGCGGGCCACGATGCTCGGCCAGCACACGCGCGCCGTCAAACATCACCGCGGCCGCCGGTTCATTCCAGCTGCGACAACGGCAACGCCTGGAAACCCTTCACCGTGCGCAGCACGAAGCTGGAATTGGCATCGGCCACGCCACCGGCGTTGAGCAGCCTGTCCAGCAGGAAACGCGAGAAGTGCTCCAGATCGCGCACATACACATGCAGCAGATAGTCCATGTCGCCGGTCAGGGCGTGGCAGGCCACCACTTCATCCCAGGCCTGCACGCTGTCGACGAAGTGCCCGATCGCGGCCTGGTCATGCTTTTCCAGCTGTACGCGCACGAACGCCTGCAGCCCCAGGCCGAGCCGGCGCGGCTCCAGGCGGGCGCCATATCCGACGATCACCCCTTCGCTTTCCAGCCGCTGCAGGCGGCGCAGGCAGGCCGACGGCGACAGGTTCACCCGTGTCGCCAGCTCCGCGTTGGTGGCGCGACCATCACGCTGGATTTCGGCCAGCAGACGTATATCCGTGCGATCGAACTGGACTTCTCCGGCCATTGTTGCCCCGCAACATGGTGAGTACGCAAGGATATTGCGCCAACAAGGTCAATCCGCGCAACTTTTGCAACCCTGTTGCGCGCCCCCTGCCCTAGCATCAACGGTATCCCGTCAAGGAGTCTTCCATGGACCTCGCCCAGCCCCGCCGCGTCGAACACCAGCAGACCGACAAGGGCTACGTGCCGGTGTACACCACCGCGCTCGTCGAGCAGCCGTGGGACACCTATACCAGCGCCAGCGCGAACTGCTGGTCGGCCGCGCCTGCCAGGAATTCCTGGATGCGCAGGACGAGATGGGCATGAGCGCGCACATGATCCCGCGCTTCGACCAGCTCAATGAAGTGCTGGGCGCGGCCACCGGCTGGACCCTGGTCGGCGTGGAAGGCCTGCTGCCGGAACTGGATTTCTTCGACCACCTGGCCAACCGCCGCTTCCCGGTGACGTGGTGGATCCGCCGCCCCGACCAGATCGACTACATCGCCGAACCGGACCTGTTCCACGATCTGTTCGGCCACGTGCCGCTGCTGATGAACCCGGTGTTCGCCAACTACATGGAGGCCTACGGCCGCGGCGGCGTCAAAGCACATGCGATCGGCCCGGAGGCGCTGCAGAACCTGACCCGCCTGTACTGGTACACGGTGGAGTTCGGCCTGATCGACACGCCCGAAGGCATGCGCATCTACGGTGCCGGCATCGTCTCCTCGAAGGGTGAATCGCTGTATTCGCTGGAGTCGGCCGCACCGAACCGCATCGGTTTCGACCTGCAGCGGATCATGCGCACGCGCTACCGCATCGACACCTTCCAGAAGACCTACTTCGTCATCGACAGCTTCGAGCAGCTGATGCAGGCGACGTCGCCGGACTTCACCCCGATCTATGCCGCGCTGGCCGACCAGGCGCACCTGCCGGCGGGCGACGTGCAGGCCGACGACCGCGTGTTCCAGGCGGGTACGGGCGAAGGCTGGGCGGACGGCGGCGACGTGTGAGCCCACAGGCGGGTCCGCTATCCTGACCTGCATGACCGACGCTTCCGCTTCCCTGCGTGTCATCGATATCAGCTTCGATGACGACTTCATCCTGTTGACCCTGGCCGATGGCCGCCGCACCCGGCAGCCGTTGCGCTGGGCGCCCGCGCTGTTCGAGGCCACGGCTGAACAGCGCACGCAGTGGGTGCTCACGACCGATGGGCTGGGCGTGAACTGGCCCGCGCTGCTTCCGGCGCAGGAACGCGGCGTGGTCGATGTTCCGAACCAGGTGTGGGATGACCGCTATGAAGCCGCGCTGGCGCGCCTGAAGGCGGCCGCATGGTCGCTCGATGCGCTGCCCGATGAAGACCAGCAGCTGGTGGCGCTGTGGCGGATGGAAGCGGACATCAACAACGGCGGCTTCATGCAGTTCCTGTGCAACTGGGGCGACCCGACCTGCCAGCTGGCGCTGCGCGCATTGCAGGCGATGGGCGCAACGCAGACGCACGCGATCCTGGCCGGCATGCGCGGGCTGCTGGATCGGCTGGAGGATGACCCGGCGATCAAGGAACTGACCGACCTGTATGGCGCGATGACCGAAGACGAGCAGAAGGCGCTGGAGGTGTTCGAGGACGACTATTACGCCCGTCCGGACGATCTGGCGCGGCTGGGCTTGAAGCATTTCGGCCCGGAGCCGTTGTAGAGCCGAGCCCACGCTCGGCCGCCTTCCAGTTACCGCGGATACGCCAGCAGCACCACCAGATCCTCATCACCCACCTGCTGCAGCGCATGGCTGCTGCCCTTGCGCGTCAGCAGTGCATGCCCGGCACGCACGTCGTGCTGTTTTCCATCCAGCACATAGCTGCCCTGCCCGCTTACGATGTAGTAGATCTCATCCTTGTGCTGCGGATGCAGGCCGATGCCCGCGCCCTTGTGCAGCACGCGCTTGCGCAGCACGAATGGCAGGCCCTGCGCATCGGCGAAGAACGGATACGCCGTGGTCGGCCCGGCGCCGCCATGGGGGCCCGGTTGCGCGCGCGCCAGCGTGTCTTCGTGCACCACCTGCGAGGGTCGCGCAGGATCACCGCCCTGCCCCACCCCCAGCACATCGCAGTCGATATCGCGCACCAGTGCAGCCTGCAGCGCCGGCAGAACCTGCACCGCCTCGCGCAGCACCAGGCACGCCACCGCGTTGGCGCCGGCCATGCTGAAGTGGGTGCCGTCGGCCTTGTGCTGTTCCGGCACGAACAGGAAGTACGGGCGTGCCCCCTGCTCGCCTAGCGCCCGGATCCAGCGCATGCTGCGGTCGTTGAGGTCAATCAGTGCAACATGCTCGCGTGTGGCCAACTTCTGCATCGCCAACGTGTAACGCGCGTGCGTATCCAGCAGCGAACCGAAGTCGTACAGCAACCGTGCCACCGGCGTGATCAGCACCGGCGTGGCACCCTTGTCACGCGCCACCTGCACGTAGCGCATCAGCATCCGCGGGTAATCGTTGTCCGGATCGGTGTAGCGCGTGCGATCTTCGAACTTCGCATCGTTGTGGCCGAACTGGACCAGCAGCACATCGCCGCGATGCAGCTCGTTGGCAATCGCATCCAGCCGCCCTTCGTCGATGAAGCTGCGCGTGCTGCGCCCGCCCTTGGCATGGTTGTGCACTTCGAAGCGCGTCGGATCCAGGTAGCTCTGCAGCGCCTGGCCCCACCCCGCCTGCGGCGCACGCTCGGGCCCGTATTCGGCCGCAGTGGAGTCACCGGCAATGAACAATCGCACCGGCGCCGCATGCGCGGCGGCGCTCGACAGCAGCAACAGCAACAGCAGTTTCCGCATGGCCGCGCCCTGGTAGTGCCGGCCGCTGGCCGGCAACTTCATGAACAGTGGGAACATCGCCTGGATGCCGGCCAGCGGCCGGCACTACCCAAGACCACGCTTTACCGCGCCAGCCAGCCCCCATCGACCGGCAGCACCGCGCCGTTGATGTAATCCGACGCCGACGAGGCCAGGAACACCGCTGCACCGGCCAGGTCTTCCGGGTTGCCCCAGCGGCCGGCCGGAATGCGCTCGAGGATCGCCTTGTTGCGGTCTGCGTCGGCGCGCAGTGCAGCCGTGTTGTCAGTGGCCATGTAGCCCGGCGCGATGGCGTTGATGTTCACGCCCTTGCCCGCCCACTCGTTGGCCAGCAGGCGGGTGATGCCGGCGATGCCGCTCTTGCTGGCGGTGTACGACGGTACGCGGATGCCGCCCTGGAACGACAGCATCGAGGCGATGTTGATGATCTTGCCGCTGCCTTGGGCGATGAAATGGCGGCCGGCGGCCTGCGAGATGAAGAAAGCCGACTTGATGTTGACGTTCATCACGTCGTCCCAGTCCTGCTCGCTGAAATCCACTGCGTCGGCGCGACGGATCAGGCCGGCGTTGTTGACCAGGATGTCCAGCCCGCCCAGGCCCTCAAGGGTTTCGCGCACCACGCGCTCGACCGGCTCGATGCTGATCAGGTTGGCTTCCACCGCCAGGCAGCGGCGGCCCAGCGCGGTGATCTTCTCGATGGTTTCGGTGGGCGGGGCGATGCCGGCCACGGCGACATCGGCGCCTGCGGCAGCCAGTGCCACTGCGATGCCCTGGCCCAGGCCGGTATTGCCACCGGTTACCAGAGCGACTTTTCCTTCCAGGCTGAAGGGATTGGTCATTGCGTATGCGTTCCTTGGTAGAGGCGAGCGTGATGCGGGGCAGGTGGCCACCGGCACGGCGTGCGCGGTGGCCGCCCGGCGCTTACTTGAGCTGGCAGATGTCCAGCACGTGCATGTCGGTGTAATCCAGGTTCTCGCCACCCATCGCCCAGATGAAGGCGTAGTTGCTGGTGCCGGCGCCCATGTGGATCGACCACGGCGGCGACACCACCGCTTCGTTGTTCTGGATGACGATGTGGCGCTGTGCGTCCGGCTCGCCCATGAAGTGGTAGACGCGGTCGCTGTCGCCCAGGTCGAAGTAGAAATAGACCTCGCTGCGGCGGTCGTGCAGGTGCGGCGGCATGGTGTTCCAGACGCTGCCCGGCTTGAGCACGGTCAGGCCCAGCAGCAGCTGCGAGGACTGGCAGGTGGCCGGCACGATGTACTGGTAGATGGTGCGCTCGTTGCTGGTTTCCAGGGCGCCGCGATCCAGTGCCACCGCGTCCTTGATCGACAACTGCCTGGTTTCAAAGCGCGCATGCGCCGGGGTCGAGGCCAGGTAGAACTGCGCCGGGTTGGCGGCGTCCTGCGAAGCGAAGACGACGTCCTTGCTGCCCATCGCCACGTACAGGCCATCCTTCGGCCCCAGCGTGTACACGGTGCCATCGACGGTGACCGTACCGGCGCCGCTGCCGACGTTGATGATGCCCAGCTCGCGACGCTCCAGGAACGGATGGCCAGCGGCCGACGCCGGTTCGGTCTGCGCCGGCAGCGACAGCGGGCCGTTGACCGGCGCCGCACCGCCCAGCACGAAGCGCTCGTAGTGGGTGTACTTCAGGGTCACCGCATCGGCGTTGAACAGGCCATCGAGCAGGTACAGCTCGCGCAGCTGATCGTTGCTGGCGCCCTTGATGGCGTCGGGATGGGTGGCGTAATGGGTCTTGCAGTACATGGCTTCTCCAGAGCAGGGGGCGGGCCGATGGTTCGGCCCCGGCACGGTTCACGGTCGATTCTAGCCAGACAGGAAACCGGTGTCATTTTGCGCTGCACGATGGCGGTTGGACGGCATCGGCAGGGTAGGAACGATGGGCGAGGGCGGCGCGAGTGTCAGGACCAACGGTCGTGACCTACAGGATTGATCCCTGCGGGATCAATCCTCGGGCGGTTGGCAGGAATCGCGCACGATCAGGTGCGGGCGCACGCTGGCGATCTGCAGCGCAGGCTGGCCTTCGGGCTGGATCAGCATGGCCGCAGCGGTGCGGCCGGTGTCGCGGGTATGCCGGCGCACCGAGGTCAGCGACGGCCACAGGCGCGAGGCCAGCGGGCTGTCGTCGTAGCCGACGATCGACAGCTGGCGCGGAATGTTGATGCCCGCACGCAGCGCGACCTTGTAGATACCGGCGGCCATTTCATCGTTGCCGGTGAAGATGGCGGTGGGGCGGCGCTTGCCCAGCAGCAGTTTCTCGGCGGCGGCCACACCCGATTCGAAGGTGTAGCCGGCCTCGATGATGCGATCCTTCGGCAGCTCGATGCCACGCTGCGACAGCGCCTCGATGAAGCCGGCGGTGCGTTCGTGCGCCGAGCGGTACGCACTGGGGCCGGTCACCAGGGCGATGTCACGGTGGCCCAGCGAAAGCAGGTAATCGGCCGCTTCGGCGGCGCCATCGCGGTCGTGGGTGACCACCATCTGCGAGGTTTCATCCAGCGGCAGCGCAGCCACGCGGGTGAAGCGGCAGCCGATCTCGTCCAGCATGTCCGCCAGCGCCTGGTCTTCGGACGCACGCGGCACCAGGATCACCCCATGCAGCTTCTGCTGCTGGGCGAAGCGGCGCACGCCGTCGATGTAGCCCGGGCTGCGGCTGTCGCAGGGGTGCACCACCAGTTCGAAGCTGGAGCCACGCAGTGCGTCCAGCGCGCCGTACTGCATGTCCACGATGTACTGCGCGGTGGGGTTGTCGTAGACCATGCCGATCAGGAACGAGCGGCGGAAGGCCAGGCCACGGGCCAGCGGGTCGGGGGTGTAGCCGACTTCGCGCATCAACGCTTCCACCTTGTCGCGCGTGTCCTTGCGCACCAGTGGCGAGTTGTTGATGATCCTTGAAACCGTTTTCTTGGATACCCCCGACAGTCGCGCGATGTCGTTGATCGTGGCTGCCTTGCCCTTTGCCAATGCCGGCGTAGCGGCATCGTTCTTGTTGCGCACTGACATGTAGTGAACCCGATAAGCCTGGGGATTCCAGCGCGCGCTCAGTCCAGCGCGCGATAGCGGAAGCTGCGGAAGGTTACCGCACCGTTGCCGGCCGCATACAGCGCCGGTTTCAGTGCCAGGAACTTGCCGGCCACATTGTGATGGTAACCGGACACTTCCATCTGAACCGGATACTTCTGCCAGGTCTGGCCATCGGCACTGGAATGGATGGTGACGATGTGGCGGTTGTTGGTCACCCGCAGCCAGAGCCGGCCGCCCTTGGTGCTGGCCGCCAGCCGGGTGGGGCGCTCCTCGCCGTAGCGGTGCATGACGAACTGCTCGCCGTTGCTGCCCACGCCCACATACAGGCGGTCGCTGTAGAACAGCAGGGCACCGCCCACCGCGCCGGGGGCAATCTCCATCTGCACCTCGAACTGGTAGGCCGGGTCCCCAGCAATGGTCGTCAGCGGCGAGGCATCGCGCGGCGTGCTGCCCTTGCCCTGCACCACCAGGCCGTCGCCGCTGAAGCGCAGGCGCCGGTATTCATCCAGCGCCGGGTTGAAGAACGCCCACTGCGGGCCCAGCGTACGGCCGGTGAAAGCATCGGACAGGGCCATGCCGTGCGGTGCCAGCGCGCTGCCCGATGGCTTGCGCAGCGGCTGCCCGAGATCGCCGCCCTTGGCCACGAACCAGCCATCGGCGGTCCATTCGATGGGTTCCAGCAGCGCTTGGCGGCCCAGCGTCCAGAAGCCATTCTCGTAGCCGTGGTACATCATCCACCAGCGACCGTCGGTGCCTTCGATCACCGTGGCGTGGCCACGCGACCACCACGGTTCAGCGGCCGACCGGGTGCGCATGATCGGGTTGTTCGGCGCGTTCACCCACGGGCCGTGGATCGAGCGCGAGCGCGCGGTGATCACCATGTGCCCGGTCGGCGGGCCGGCGGTGCCGCCCACCGCAGTGGTCATGTAGTACCAGCCATCGCGGAAGTGGATCTTCGGGCCTTCCTGCGCGTAGGCCTCCACGTCCCAGCTTTCCGGGTAGCGCCAGCCGTCGTACACATGCTTGGGCGTACCCACCACGCTCAGGCCGTCATCGGCCAGCTGCACGTAGTCGCCGCCGCTGAGGAACAGGTAGCGCTTGCCGTCCTCGCCAACCGCGTGGCCGGGGTCGATGTAGCCGCCCAGGCCGATGTCGATCGGCGCACTCCACGGGCCCTTGATGTCATCGGCCCAGACCACGAAGTTGCTGCGGCGCTCACCGGTGCGCGCCGGGAAGTAGATGAAGTAGCGGCCCTGGTGCTTGACGATGTCCGGCGCCCAGATCGCGCCTACGTTCTGCGTGATCGCATGGCCGAGCGGCTGCCAGTTGACCAGGTCGCGCGAGTGCCAGATCGGCAGGCCGGGGTAGGCGTCGAACGAAGACAGGGTGAGGTAGTAATCCTCGCCGTCCTTCAGCACCGACGGATCGGGCCTGTCACCAGCCAGCACCGGGTTGAGGAAGGTACCGTTGCCAAGGTCGCCCTGGCGCTGGTGCTCGATGCCGCGCTTCCACTGCGCGGGCGCGGGGTCGGCAGCCAGGGCAGGCAGGGCGGCCAGCAGCAGGCCGAGCAGGGCGGTTGCAGCAGCGCGGTGCAGCGTGGTTGTCATGTGATTGCCTCCGCTCATCAGGCGCGCAGCGCGGCGGGTAGCCACAGCGACAGCGACGGGAAGAAGGTGACGATCAGCAGCACGCCCAGCGCGGCGAACCAGAACGGCCAGATCGTGCGCATGCTCTGGCCGACGCTGATCTTGCCGATGGCGGTGCCGATGAACAGCACCGAGCCCACCGGCGGTGTGACCAGGCCGAGGCCACCGGTCAGCACCAGCACCAGGCCGAAGTGGATCGGATCGATGCCATAGGCCTTGGCCACCGGCAGGAAGATCGGCGTGCAGATCAGGATCATCGGTGCCAGATCCATGAAGGTACCCAGCAGCAGCAGCATCACCACGATCATCAGCAGCACCATGAACTGGCTGTGCGCGAACGACTGCAGGAAGTCCACCGCCGCCGCAGGCACCTGCAGGTAGGCCAGCAGCCAGCCGAACACCGCTGCGGTGGCGATCACGAACAGGATCACGCCGGTGCTGCGCGCGGCATGGATGACGGTGTCGAAGAACTCGCGCCAGCGCAGTTGCCGGTACAGCACGGTGGTGACCAGCAGGGCGTAGACCACGGCGATGGCCGCGCTTTCCACCGCAGTGAAGATGCCGGCGCGGATGCCCACGAAGATCAGCGCCACCAGGCCCAGGCCAGGCAGGGCAGAAACGATACGCAGCAGCACCGCGCGCCAGCCTGGGAACACTTCCACACCATAGCCACGGCGACGCGCGACCACGTAGCCGGTGATCATCAACGCCAGGGTCATCAGCAGCGCCGGCACGATGCCGGCGGCGAACAGGTCAGCGATCGACAGGCCACCACCGGCGGCAGCCGAGAACAGGATGAGGTTGTGCGACGGCGGAACCAGCAGCGCCACCAGCGCAGCGGTGATGCTGACGTTGACCGCGAAATCACGGTCGTAGCCACGCTTGACCATCTGCGGAATCATCGTGCCACCCACCGCCGACACGTCGGCGATGGCCGAGCCGGATACACCGCCGAAGAACAGCGAGGACAGGATCGAGACCTGGCCCAGGCCGCCGCGCATGCGCCCCACCAGCGATGACGCCAGGGCGATCAGGCGTTCGGAGATGCCACCACGCATCATGATCTCGCCAGCGAAGATGAACAGTGGAATGGCGATCAGCGAGGCCGAACCAGTACCTGCGGAGATCTGCTGGACCAGTACGATGCTGGGAATGTCCAGGTAGAGCAGGGTGGCCAGCGCGGCGGCGGCCAGCGCGTAGGCCACCGGCACGCCCAACAGCAGCAGCGCGGCAAAAACAGAGAACAGGATGGTGATGCCCATGGATCAACGATCTCCTTCAGCGTCGTCGGCACCGGCTGCCGTGGCATGCAGCGCTTTCCACGCACGGTTCAGCGCGAACAACAGCATCAGCGCACCGCCCACTGCCAGCGGCAGGTAGTTGATGCTCTGCGGCAGGTTGGCGCCTGCGGTCTTGATGTCCATTCCGTCGAGCAGCAGGTCGGCCGACCAGAACGCGATGAAGCCGCCCAGCACGGCCACCACCAGCTGGATGAACACATCCACCGCCCGGCGCAGGCCCTCGCCCATGTAGGCGTGCAGCAGGAAGAACCCAAAGTGGCGATTGGTGTGCACGCCGCAGGCCGCGCCCAGGCTCATGGCGGTGGCCAGCAGCAGCAGGGTCACCGGCTCGGTCCAGCTGGGCGAATCGTTGATCACGTAGCGGGCGAACACCTGCCAGCCCTGCACCGCCACCAGCCCCAGCAGCGCGGCCACGGCGACATGGATGGCAATGTCGGCGATGCGGTCCAGCAGGCGTTGGCCGGGGCCGGGTACGGTGGAAATCGTCGTCTCGGTCATGGCAGTGTCCTCAGGCGGCGGCACGGATGCGGGCGACCAGCGCAGCCAGCTCGGGTTGCTGCAGGTACTGCTGCAGCAGCGGCTGGGCGGCGGCGCGGAAGGCGGGCAGGTCCACCTCGTTGGCTTTCACGCCAGAGGCCAGCACCGCGCGGCGCGCGGCATCTTCGGACGCATCCCATTGCTCGCGCATCACCTTCACCGAGGCGCGCGCGGTCTCCAGCAGCAGCTGGCGATCGGCCGGCTGCAGGCGCTCGAAACTGGCGCGCGACATCAACAGCACGTCCGGCGCATACGAGTGATCGCTCTGCGACCAGTAGTGCGCGGCCTCGAAGTGGCGGCTGGAATGAAAGCTGCGCATGTTGTTCTCTGCGCCATCGATCATGTGCGTCTCCATGCCGGAGAACGTATCGCCCAGCGACATCGGCGTCGGGTTGGCGCCGAGCAGGCGCATCAGCTGGATGAAGATGTCCGAAGACGCCACACGCAGTTTCAGCCCGTGCAGATCACCGGGCTGCACGATCGGATGCTTGGTGTTGTAGAAGCAGCGCGCGCCGGAATCATAGATGGCCAGGCCGACCAGGTCGCGGCTCTCGAAGCCACGCAGCACCGCATCGGCAATGCCACCATCGAGTGCGGCGCGCTGGTGCGCCACCGACTCGAACACGTACGGCAGGCACAGCGCCTGGGTGAGCGGGAAAGCGTTGTTCAATGCACCGGCATACACGCGGGTGATGTCGATGGCACCGAAACGGGCCATGTCGATCGCTTCCGATTCGCGACCGAGCTGGCCGGAATGGTATTGCCGCAGGCGCAGGCGACCGTTGCTTTCGCGCTGCAGGGTTTCGCCGATCCACTTCACCGCGGTCACGGTGGGGTAGTCGGCCACGTGCACGTCGGTGGCCGTCAGCAGCTGGCCACCGTCGATGGCATCGGCGGGCCCGCGGCCACAGGCCGCGAGCATCGGGGTGGCCAGCGCAGCAGCGCCGCCGGCCAGGAAATGTCGTCGTGTGATCATCTGCGCCCTCCCGCGCGTGTTCACCAGATCGTGCGGCGGTTACCCGGCCGGCACGGCCCTGCAGGCAATTTCGCCGAAGCCGGCAAACCGCACCAGCGCCGTCTGCCCCGCGGTGATGTCATGGATGCCGGTGGCATTGCCGGTGGCGATCAGGTCGCCCCGGCGCAACGGCCGGCCGCGCAGCGCCGAACGGGACAACGCGAACGCATATGCCGCGCGCAGGCCGCCGGGCAGCCGGGTGGCCCCCCCCGTACCGACCACCTCGCCCTCGATCAGGGTTTCGGCGCGCAGGTCGGTTTCGTCGCGGGCAGTCCAATCGGCGATCTCCGGCCCCAGCACCAGGCCGTTGTTGTTGCCGAAGTCGGACACCACCACGCGCGGGCCGAGTTCGTTGATCGTCGCCAGCGGGCTGCTGGCCACTTCCACGCCGATGTACAGGCGCGCCGGCAGCGCTTCAGCCTGCTCGGGGGTCCAATGCAGCTGTGCGGCCGGAGCGTCCTCCAACAACTCCAGCACGTACTCCGCCTCGACCGCGCCGAAGCCGCCGACGAACAACGGAATATCCACTGTTCCACCGGTAGCATTTTTCAGCTGGCGCGAGAAAACCGGGCCCAGCAGGCGGTCGTCCCCGGACGCATCGCGGCGCTCGGCGGCGATGTAGCCGACCTTCCAGCCCACCACGTGGTCATCCCAACTGGCGATGGCCAGATCCTGCACCTGGTAGGCAGCCACCAGGTCAGGCGGGACAAGGCCCGGGAAGCCGGGCAGGGCCTGGCCGCTGCGGCGCGCGGTGGTGAAAGCGTGGGCGATCGCGGCCGCATCGTCCGGCGCCGGCGTCTGCCCATGTATGCCGTGTTCGTTGCTCAAGAACGGTCTCCCTCTGGCGTTGTTGCACTGCCCATCGACAGCGTCTGCAGGAGGTGTATATGGTAAACCGGTGTCATCGTGCAAGCCGCAGCGCATCACGAGCGCTTGCCGGTGACCTCGGCCACGCTGTTGTCTGCCCGTTGGAGCCCTTGCCACCATGCGTTTTTCCCGTGTGCTGTTGTTGCTGTCAGGTCTGCTGCTGACCGTCCCCGCATCCGCGGCCGATGTGCCGTTGCGCGCCGGCGAACACCTGGGCCAGGAGCTCGCCGGCGAGCAGCTGCCGCTGTGGCCGGCGGGGCAGGTCCCCGATGAAACGGGCACGGCGCGGCCGGCGCGCGTGGTCGAGCGCAGCGATGATCCGGCCCACCCCGATCGCTTCATCGACCAGGTCGATGCGCCCTACCTGCTGGTGCACACGCCGGCCCGCGCCAACGGCCGCGCGCTGCTGGTGATTCCCGGTGGCGGTTACCAGCGCGTGGTGATCGACAAGGAGGACAGCGCGCTGGTGCCGGAGTGGGTGGACCGTGCCGGCTACACCCTTTTCGTGCTGCGCTACCGCCTGCCGCAGGCCGGCCGCGACCGCCAGGCGGCACTGGCCGACGCGCAGCGCGCACTGCGCGTGGTGCGCGACCAGGCCGCACGGCGCAGGCTGGATGCCGACAGCGTATCGGTGATGGGCTTCTCCGCCGGCGGCCATGTGGCCGCACGGCTGGCCACCGGTTTCGATGTGCCGGTCTACCCGCCACGCGATGCCATCGATCGCCTCAGCGCGCGTCCCGCACGTGCGGTGCTGGTATATCCGGTGATCGACATGGGCGCGCATGCACACAGCGGCTCACGCGGACGCCTGCTGGGCGAGCAGCCCGATGCAACGCTCGCTGCGCGGTATTCGATGCAGCAGCACGTACGCACTGACATGCCGCCGACGCTGCTGATCCACGCCAACGACGATCGGGTGGTCAACGTGCACAACAGCGAGTTGATGGCCCAGGCACTGGCCAAGGCGGGTGTCGAACACGAGCTGCACCTGTTCGCCCATGGCGGCCATGGCTTCGGCATGCGCATGCCGCCAGATTCAACGCTGGCCGTGTGGCCGCTGCTGGCACAGCGCTGGCTGCAGGCGACGGAGGAGGCACGATGAGCGAAGCAGAGACCAACCTGCAGCGGCGCCGTTTCCTGCGCGACAGTGCACGCTGGGCGCTGGCCACGGCCACGCTCGTGGCGCTTCCTGCCTCCGCGGTGCCTGGGCCGCGTGATGACACACAGGTGGTGGCACGCCTGCGTGGCGGCCGCGTGCGTGGCCAGCGCGAGCATGGCGTGCATGTGTTCCGTGGTCTGCGTTATGGCGCTGACACCTCCGCCTACCGTTTCCAGCCGCCACGGCGCGAAACGGGCTGGCGTGGTATCGCCGACGCCCTGGAATATGCCGCTTCTGCGCCGCAGACCGGAGCGGACGGGCCAGGCAGCGAAGATTGCCTGTTCCTCAACGTCTGGACGCCGGCATTGGGCGACGGCGGCAAGCGGCCGATCCTGGTCTACATCCATGGCGGTGGCTTCAACAACGGCTCTGGCAGCGATCCGCTGTACGACGGCAGCGCGCTGTGCCGACGCGGCGACGTGGTGGTGGTTACCGTCAATCATCGCCTGAACACCTTCGGCTACCTGTACCTGGGCGCGCTCGGCGATCCGCGCTATGCGGCCTCCGGCAACGTCGGCCAGCTCGACCTGGTGCAGGCGCTGCAGTGGGTGCGCGAGCATGCAGCGGTGTTCGGCGGCGACGCCGGCAACATCACCGTGTTCGGGCAATCCGGCGGCGGCGCCAAGATCGCCACGCTGATGGCGATGCCCGCGGCGAAAGGCCTGTTCCAGCGCGCGTGGACGATGAGCGGGCAGCAGGTGACCGCCGCCGGTCCACGTGCGGCGGCGCAACGGGCATCGATTGCAATGCAGGCCGTGGCCGCGCACGACCTGCAGGCGTTGCTGCGCTTGCCGACGGCCGAACTGCTGGCCGCCACCCGCGCGCGCGACCCCTCGCGGGTGGAAAGCAGTGCGCTGTACTTCGGCCCGGTACTGGATGAGGTCGTGCTGCCGGTGCACCCGTTCTGGCCACAGGCACCGGCACAGTCCGCGTCGATTCCGATGGTGATCGGCAACACCCGCGATGAGACGCGCGCCTTCCTTGGCAATGATCCGGCCAACTTCACGCTGACCTGGGAGCGTCTGCCGGCTCAGCTGGAGAAGCAGCAGTTCGTCGATCTGCTGCCGTCGGTGGTGATCGCAGAGTATCGACGCCTGTATCCGCACTACACGCCCTCAGAGGTGTTCTTCGCGGCCACCACCGCCGGCCGCTCGTGGCGTGGTGCGGTGGAGGAGCTGGAAGCACGCGCCCGGCAGACATCCGGGGCCGCACCGACCTGGGCCTACCAGCTCGATTGGCCATCACCGGTGGAAGACGGACGCCTGCGTGCCTTCCATACACTGGATATTCCGCTGGTGTTCGACAACGCCGGCCTGCCGGGCGCGCGTACCGGCGGTGGTGAGGACGCCCGAGCACTCGCAGCGACGATGAGCGATGCGCTGATCGCCTTTGCGCGTGCCGGTGATCCCAATCACGCGGGAATGTCGCAATGGGCTCCCTATGGCGTGCCGCAACGGCAGACGATGGTGTTCGATCGACACAGCCGCGTGGTCGACGATCCACGTGCGGGCGAGCGTGCGCTCTATGCAAAAGTGCCGTTCGTGCAGCGCGGCACGCAGTGATGACACCGCGGTGCAAACATTCTGTTAACCCGCCTCGGCTAGAGTCGGTTCATGGAAGCGATGTTCACGCCACCGCCGTTCACCGGCCGCGAGCGCTTGATTGCAGGGATTGATGCCGCCGTCTGCCTGGTCGATCCGCAGGCGATCACCGGCGCGCTGCAGCGGGTGCTGCGTGAAGCCATTGTCGATCCACTGATCGAGCTGCCGCCCTGCGTACGTCGCCCCGTGGATGGCCATTACGCGCGCCGTGAACTGTACCGAAGCACCACGCTGGGCTACAGCGTCATCGCCATGTGCTGGGGCCCGGGGCAGGGCACGCCACTGCACGACCACGATGCGATGTGGTGCGTGGAGGGCGTGTGGCAGGGCGAGCTGATCGTGACCCCGTATGCCCTGCTGGAACAGCGTGGCGAGCGTCACCGGTTCGCTGCGCAGGACACGCTGTACGGGCACCGTGGCAGCGCCGGCAGCCTGATTCCCCCGCACGAGTACCACACGCTGCGCAACGCCAGCGACGAGGACGTAGCAGTGTCCGTGCACGTCTACCAGGGCGTGATGGAGCGCAGCGCGGTGTTCGATCCGCTGGATGACGGCTGGTACCAGCGCCGGGTGAAGGTGATGGAGACCGAGGCGTCCTGATTGCGTTCCGCCGGGCATGGCCCGGCGCTACCGATGAATCAGTTGCCCACAAGCCCTGGTAGCGCCGGGCCATGCCCGGCGGAGAACGCGGAATTCATCGCGGCACGTCGGTCACGTTGTTGAGCCGCGTGACTTCCGCTCCGCCGTCGGCCAACGCAACACGCACGCGCAGGCCACGGCGATCCCCTGCCGGCAACGGCAACGACACCACCGCCGTCTTCGGCAGCAGGTCGGTCGGTGCCGCCATCGCCGGCACTTCGGTGCGTGCGATCTCGCGGCCCCGCGCATCTTCCAGTATCGCCACGCCCACACCGCTGGCCACATGCCCAAGGCCGTGCACGGTCACGTGTACCTGGCGCCCGTCCACCCGCACATCGCCACGGCCCACGCCCAGGTCCGGACGCATTTCCACCGGCGTGCCCGCAGACACACGCTCGAATTCGAAGACCTCGGTGCGACCCGGCTGGAACTGCATCGGTACCGACGCACTCGTCTCCAGCTGCACCGTGCGCTCGCGCGGCCTACCGTCGATGCGGCCATCGCCATCGGCGTCCACACCACTGCGCACGCGCCAGGTCCCGCTGCCCACGTTCCAGCCGGTCATGTCGGCGGCGATCACGCGCGCGCCGAGGTTGTGGCTGGTGATCGTGAAGCGCTCGCGTGAGGGCGCATGCACCAGCAGTGCCACCTGTTCCGCGGCGCCCTCACGATCGAAGCGCCAGCTGACGGTGTGCCCGGGCCAGCTCTGGTTGCGCTTCAGGGCGATGCCGCCCAGCCGCGCACGCTGCAGGAACTCGCTCGGCGCTTCCACCCGGTCGGACCACCAATGGCCTTCGGTGTTCATGTACGCGCGTTGCGCCTTGGCTTGCAGGCCCTCGGCATGCAGCGCGTCGATGTACTTCCGGTCGCCGCTGGCCTGCCATGCCATCAGGCTGGCGAAACCGGTCTTCCCGGCGTCGGCCTCGGCAGTCAGCAGCGGGTACCAGTCCTGCTGCCGGCCAAGTGCCTCCACATAGTTCTCGCCGAGGTTGGCCAGCGCGCCGGGGCCGCCGCGCTGCACGCGATAGTCCAGTGCCTGCAGGTACTTCGCATCACCGGTCCAGCGCCATGCCGCCCAGAAGGTGTGCATCGTGTCGCCGCTGCCGGAGCCGTTGTTGAGTTCGCCGCCACGGGTCTCACCCGTCGCCCAGTTGATCTCGTTGGGCAGGGTGAAGCGGCCCTTGTCGTCGGTGCCGGCGTGGGCCAGATAGCCATCGGCCAGGCCGACCACCAGCCGGCGCCCGGTCGGATCGGCGTTGTACTGGCCCAGCAGGAATGCCGGGTGCAGCACCGGGAACGAGTACGGCTTCTGCCACTGCCAGTTCGGTTCGCGGTAGACCTTGTTGCCACCGAACCAGTTGCTGGAGAACAGCACATGTCCCTGCGGGTTGCGCAGGATGATGCGCTCGTCGAACGCCTTCACCGTTTCCATCAGCCGTTCCAGGGTCAGCGGATCGCCCCAGTTGAGGTACAGCATCGCGCTGTTGGTGTTGATGCCTTCCTCGTAGGCATGCAGCTCGTCGGTCTCGATGGTGCTCAGGCCATTGCTGAACATACCGTTGCGGTACACCGCATCGGACAATGCGGTCAGCGAGGCATTCAGGCGATCCGGCTGCACGCCCATCAGGGCAAGGCCGGGCCACTGCTGGGTCAGGTCGGAATCATCGGAGATGCCACCGCCGAAATCGCCGTAGGCTACCTGCCGCTGATCGATCCACCAGTCGACGAACTGCCGCACCTGCGCCAGGTCCTGCACCTGGTGGAAGGCCCACGCCGGTACGCCCTTGGGCACCTCCGGCGCGGTGTACGGCGGTCGCCCCTGGCTGTTGTAGCTGATGTAGTTCCAGTACAACCGGCCCAGTTCGTGGTCCGGGTCGACCCGCAGCAGATCGCTCAGGTCCGCGTAGACGCGCGCGTACAGGCGCTGGCGCTTGGAGGTGGTGTGTTCCTCCACGAGGAAACCCCAGTTGTCGCGCACCTGGTTGAAGCGGTCGGCCACGTGCTCCTTGAGCGCGTCGGCGCGTGGCTTGAACACCAGCCGCACCTGTGCACCGTCCAGTGCCTTGGCGTCGAAGCCGGGCGCAGCCGAAGCGATGCTCAACCACAGGCTGTCGGCGGTGAGGATGCGGTCGCGCAGGTCCAGCCATAGCGTGCGCTTCTGCCCCGGCTGCACCGAGACGGAAACATCGATCATGTCGCGTGCCGGCCAGATCGGATCCTTGATGCGGATGTTCAGCGGGATCAGGCCATCGTGCGTGGCCGGCAGGTCGAGCGCGGGAATGTCGATGGCCACGCCATCCAGGCCGTCATGCATGTTCTCCCAGCTGTAGGCCCAGCTGCGGATCAACGGCTGGTTGGCCGGCGCATCGCCCACGCCGGAGGGAATCAGCACGTGCACGATGGGCTTGGGCTGCGTTGGCAACGAATCGGTCGGGCGCCGGCGCGAGCCCGCCCCCTTGGGCAGCGCCATCACCGTGCTGCGTTCGGCCGCCGGGTAGCGACCCTTGATGTAGCGGCGCAGTGTGTCCAGGTTGGTGTAGTCCGGCAGGGCCTGGCTGTCGATGACATAGGTCTGCTTGACCGTGCCGTCGGGCTCGGCACCTTCGCTCACACCATACGCCCAGATCTCCTGGATCGGCGTTTCCTGTTCTACGTTGCTGAAGCGCAGCACGCCATCGGTCTGCGCCGGGATGTCGTCCACGCTGCGCACCACGCCCTGCGGACGCGTCGCCAGCACCTGGGTGGCGTGCGCGGCGTCGCGGCCATGGGCCAGCGTGCCGAAGGCCGCGCCGCGGATCTCCACCCGGTTCACGGTCTCGCCGGCCGGCACGGTCAGGTCCAGGTGCTGGCCGCTTTCCACGTACGTGTTCCAGTCCGGCAACTGGAAATAGTCGTTGCGGCCGGGCAGGCGCGAGCGGTTGTAGACACCGGGCCAGGTGGTCTCGGCGATGCCGTCGGTGGCCTTCCACATCCACGCCTTGAGGTCGCGGGCGTCGGCGAATTCGATCTTGCGGATGCGCGTGCTGGCTGCGGTCAATGGCGGTGGCGGCGCACCCTCCCAGCCGAAGCGATGGCGCCAGGCACGGTCATCGGCAGCGCTGGCAACGGCACTTTCGGCGGCCTTGCCGCGCGCGAGCGCATTGACGGCCGCAGCATCGAGCATGCGGTCGTATACGCGGATGTGCTGGAAATCGCTGCCACGCAGGAAGTTGTAGCGGCTCTGCACCTGGTAGGGCGCCATCACCCGGCCGGCCAGGCCGAGCTGGTCCAGCGCGGCATCGTAATCACCGCTGGCCTGCGCACGCGCCACTTCGCGGCCATCGACGAACAGGCGTACGCCCTGGTCTTCGTCCCAGGCAAAAGCCAGGTGCAGCCACTGGTCCGGGCGTGGTGGCGTGTCCATGCGGAACGACACGCGGGTGCGGGCGAGGTTGGCATCGGTGACGAACGCATCGAAACCATGCCCGTTCCAGTCGATGCGCAGCCACGCCATGTCCCAGCTGCTGTGGTCGGCATAGCCGACGCGGAAGATCACGAACGGTGCTTCGCCCACCGCGTAGCGCGCGCGCCAGTCGAAGGCGAGGGTGCCACGCTGGGCGAGGATGTTGCCGGGTGCATCCCAGGCCAGCACGCCGTCGTCCTGCCATTGGATCGCCTTGCCACGCGCTCCGTCGTCGACGATGTCGACCTTGTCGCGGAAGTTCGGCACCGCCTCACCCTGCGCCACCACGGCCTCAAGGCCTTTGCCGGCATCGACATGGAACAGCAGCGTGGGCGCATCGGCGGCGGCCATCGCGGGGCCGGCAGCCAGGGCCACCGCCAGCAACAGGCAGCGGGACAGGGTCGAGCGGTGCGGCATCAGGCGTTTCCTTTCAACGGGCGACGGCCGGCGAGGGCCGCCGGACCGTAGCAAGGCCACGCCGCGACGGCACCTTGCGGCGCAGCAGCGGTCGTGGCGAACGACGGCGTGCCGGGTGGCACGCCGTCGGCGTTGCTCAGAACTTGTAGCGCAGCCCCAGCAGGTACTGGCGGCCGGTCTCGGTGTACTGCAGCGGCAGGCGACCGGTCAGCGGCGAGTACACCCACTCGTCGGACGCTTCGTTGGTCAGGTTGATGCCTTCCAGGCTCAGTTCCAGCTGGTCGCTGATCTTGTAGCGGATGGATGCATCGAACACCGTGGTACCGGTCATGCCATGGTAGCCATCGAGGTTGAAGCCGGTTTCCTGGCCCGGTGCCTGGGTCAGGTAGTCATCGCGGTTGGTGGCCGAGATGCGCCCGGCGAACGTCTCGCCTTCATAGAACAGCGTGGCGTTCCACGACGACTTCGACAGGCCGGTGAGGTCGGTCTTCATCACCGGCTGCCCGGCCGCGTTGATGTACTGGATCTTCGATTCCACCCAGGTGTAGTTCAACTGCATGCCCAGGTTGGCCCACTTGCCCGGCAGGAAGGTGAAGGGCTGGGTGTAGTTGGCCTCCACGCCGTGCAGTTCACCGCCCGGGGTGTTGACCGGCTTGCTGTAGGTGAAGTCATCGGTGGCCGAGGCGCCGGTGCCGGCCAGCAGCGAAGCCGGCAGGCCGCTGTCACTGTACGGACGCACTTCGCGGGTGGTCTGTACGAAGCTCTCGATGTCCTTGTAGAACAGGCCGATGCCGGCCATTGCGCCCTCGGCGAAGTACCACTCGAAACCGAGGTCGACATTGGTCGCGCGGATCGGATCCAGCACCGGGTTGCCGCTGGAGATGGTGCGTGCACCGCCGGCCACGGCCACCGTCGCGCCCGGGGTCAGGCTGCCCAGCCCCGGCCGGCTCATCACCTTGGCCGCACCCAGCCGGATCAGGAAGTCCGGGGTGACTTCCGCCACCAGGTTGAACGAGGGCAGGGTGTCATCGTAGGTGCGGCTGACCGTGGTTTCGACGGTGCCGTTGGCCAGCGTCGACTGCCCGGTGGACGACTGCTTGGTGCGCACGTAGCGCACACCGAAGTTGCCCGACAACGGCAGCGAACCCAGTTCAGTGGAGAACTCGCCCATCAGGTAGGCGCCACGGTCCTTCTCTTCGACGCTGCGCACGTTGTTGGCGCGCGGGGCGACAGCGAAGGTGCCGCTGTTGCTGTAGATGTCGAGCTGTTCGGCGATCGCATCCAGATTGGGCACGACCCAGTTCGATGGACTGCCGTTGATGCCCTTCAGTCCGGCCTGCTCGGTCAGGTTCACCGGCACGATCTTGTTGCCGCCGGCGAAGTTGGGCACGGCCAGTTCACTGGCGCGGCGCAGTTCGACGGTCTTGAACGTGTAGTCCTTGGCCAGCACGCCGCCTTTCAGGCGGAAGCCCGGGCTGATGTTCCAGTTGAAGTCGATCTGGCCGGTGTCGAAGTCGTTGTCCACGTACTGCGGACGCAGGCGGATCTCGGCCAGTTCCCAGCCGTTGGGATTGGTGGGGTCGATGCCGTAGTTGAGGATCGGCGCACGGCTGTTGCCACGGTAGTCGTAGCTGTAGCCCTTGACATCGTACTTGTCCATGATGACGGTGGTCTGCACCGGGTTCTCGTGCTTGGAGCGCGAGATGCCGATCTTGCCGGACAGGGTGAAGTCATCACCGAAGCGGTGCTGGCCGTTCAGCGCAATCTGCTTGAACTCGGTGCTCCACTCGTCGTGGCGGTTCTCGGTGCGGATGTCGACGTTGTCGAATTCGCCGTAGAGCAGTGCGTTGTCGCGGATCTCGCCGTTCTTGACGATGGTGGTCGGCTTGCCCGACAGGCGTGCGCTCGCATTGGCGCCGCGGCTGAAGGAAATCGCCTCGATGTAGTGCTCGTCGCGCGTTGCATCGATCTTCGAGTACAGCGCATCCAGCGAGATCTCGGTGGCGTCGTTCGGCTTCCACTGCAGCGAACCGGTCACGCCCAGACGCTTCTGCTCATGCTCCATCTGCACGTAGCGCGGGAAGCGCGGATGGAACACGTTGGCGCCACGTGCGGCGGCGAACGGCGAGGACGCGGCGAAGTTGCCGTTGCTCGGGCCGTTGGCCCAGCGACCGGTGTTGGAACCTTCCTCCAGCGCCTGGCGCTCGGAATAGGCCACCGACAGCAGCGCGCCGAAGGTGCCATCGGCGAAGGTGTTGGAGACCAGCGCGGCAATGCGCGGGTCGGCCTTTTCGGCCATCGCGTTGTAGCTGGCCTGGCCACTGGCGGCGAAGGTGAACCCGTCGTAGTCGAACGGACGCGCGGTGCGCAGATCGACGGTGGCGCCCAGCGAGCCTTCCTCGACGTCGGCCGAGGCGGTCTTGCGCACCAGCAGCTGCGAGAACAGGTCCGAGGCGAACACGTTGAAGTCGAAGCCACGGCCGCGGTTGGTACCGCCGCTCTGGTCACCGGCGCCGACCGTGGTCAGCGCTTCCATGCCATTGATGCGCACGCGGGTGAATTCCGGGCCGAGGCCACGCACCGAGATGTTGCGGCCTTCGCCGGCCTCGCGGGTGATGACCACGCCCGGGATGCGCTGCAGCGACTCGGCCAGGTTCAGGTCCGGGAACTTGCCGATGTCCTCGGCAACGATGGCATCGACCACGCCGGCTTCGCCGCGCTTGATGTCCAGCGCCTTCTCCACGCTGGCGCGGTAGCCGGTGACCGTGACCGTATCCAGGTCGGTGGCGTTCGGGTTGGCGCTCTGCTGCTGCGCGCCGGCGTTGCCTGCCAGGGCCAGTGCGACGGCCAACGCGAGCAAGGTAACCGGTGTCTTTTTTTCATGGTTCCGAGAATGCATGCCTTTCCCCTCTCCCAAAGGTCTGGTATCGCGGCTGTTTCAGCGGGATGACACCGCTGGTCAAGCCGGACGTTAACAGCACGTTCCCGATCCGGCATCTTGCACCGCAACAGATCTGAAATGTCTCCAAGACGCTTGCAGGACAATGCTTCCAACAGTTTGCTAGGCTTAGGGCAAGGATGGGCGGGATTGAAATGACACCGCTAGCCAAATCCACGCCCCACGCGTGGTCCACTACCACGCCGCCCAGTGTCACATGCGGGCGGCACGCGTGAAGGAGCAGAAATGGGTCGTATCGTGTGTTTCGGGGAATTGCTGCTGCGCCTGGGTGCACCCGGTCGCGAACTGCTGCTGCAGTCGCCGCAGCTGCAGGTGCACGTCGGCGGCGCCGAGGCGAACGTGGCTGTCTCGCTGTCCCGCTTTGGACATAACGTGGCCATGGTCAGCACCGTGGCCGGCAACGCGCTCGGCGCGCATGCGCTGGCCGAACTGCGCCGGCATGGCGTCGATACGCGCAGCGTGCGCGAGGATGCCGACGGTCGCATGGGCCTGTATTTCCTGACCACCGGCGCGGTGCAACGGGCCAGTGAAGTGGTCTATGACCGTGCCGATTCCGCATTCGCCAACAGCACTGCCGCCGACTACGACTGGCCGACGCTGCTGCAGGGCGCGCAGTGGCTGCACCTGTCCGGGGTCAGCCCGGCGCTGGGCCCGGACGTGGCCCAGGCCACGCTGGCCGCAGCGCGCGCCGCCCGTGCGCAGGGCGTGCGTGTGTCCTTCGATGGCAACTTCCGGCCAAAGCTGTGGCAGCGTTGGGGCGGCGATGCGCAGGCGATCCTGCACGAACTGTTCGCGCAGGCCGACATCGTCTTTGCCGATTACCGCGATATCGAAGTCATCCTCGGCCAGCGTTTCGAACACGCCGATGTGATCGCGCGGGTGGAAGCGGCAGCCGCAGCGGCATTCGACGCATTCCCGCAGCTGCAGTGGCTGGCCTGCACCCAGCGGCAGACGCTGAGCGTGGACCACCACGCGCTGGGCGCGCTGCTGCTGGGCCGCGATGGCACCCGTGCACAGGCGCCGGTGCGCCAGCTGCAGGGCATCGTCGACCGCATCGGCGGCGGTGATGCCTTCGCGGCAGGCATCCTGCATGGCATCCTGTCGGCCTTCGATGCCGACGCCACCGTGCGCTTCGGCCTGGCCGCCGGGGGCCTGAAGCATTCCATTCCCGGCGATTTCAATCCCGTCAGCGAAGCTGATGTGTTGGCCCTGGTGGGCGAGGAGCGATTCGATGTCCGGCGCTGATCCACGCGTTCGTGCGGTACTGAAACTGGCACCGGTGATTCCGGTGTTCACCCCCGATGACATTGACGATGCGGTGCAGGCCGCGCAGGCGCTGTTCCGTGGCGGCCTGCCGGTGATCGAGGTGACCCTGCGCACGCCGCGTGCGCTGGACGCCATCAAGGCGATGGTCGAGGCCGTGCCGGATGCGGTGATTGGTGCAGGCACCGTGCTCGATGCCGCGCAGATGCAGGCGGTGAAACAGGCCGGCGGCCGCTTTGCGGTGTCGCCCGGGGCGACCCCTCGGCTGTATGCCGCCGCGCGTGATGCCGATCTGCCCTACCTGCCTGGCGTGGCCACCGGTTCGGAGCTGATCGTCGGCCTGGAACATGGCCTGGATACCTTCAAGTTCTTCCCGGCGGTGCAGGCCGGTGGTGCGGCGATGCTGTCGGCCTGGAACGGCCCGTTCGCTGATGTGCGCTTCTGCCCAACCGGTGGCATCAGTGCGCAGACCGCCAGCCAGTTCCTGCATCTGCCCAACGTGCTGTGCGTGGGCGGTTCGTGGCTGACCACCGCCGCGCTGATGCAGACCCGCGACTGGGACAGCGTCGAGCGCCTGGCGCGCGAAGCTGCGGTGCTGGCGGGCTGATTCCTCGGCCGCTGCTGGCGCCGGGCACAGACCCGGCGCCAGCGCATCCACTCAGCCGCGTGGCGTACCCAGCCGGCGGTACAGGGTGCTGCGGTTGATGCCCAGCCGCTTGGCGGCCGCGCTGACGTTGCCCTGGCATTCGGCCAGCGCCTGGCGCATGGCCGCCTCGGCGATCTCCTCCAATGCCCCGCTGGCAGGCACTGCTGGCGCGATGGAGGTGCCAGCACGCACGTCCGCGGGCAGCAGCTGCGGGCCCACCGGTTGACCCGGCTCAGCCAGTGCGGCCAGCGTGCGCAGGCAGGCACTGAGCTGGCGCAGGTTGCCGGGCCAGGCATGGGCGGCCAGCGCCGCGCGCGTCTGCGCCGACAATGCATGGCCCTGTCCCAGCTGCTGCCACAGGGCATCCACCAGCGCAGCGCGATCGGGGTGCTGCCGCAACGGCGCCAGGGTCACCACGTGGTCGGCGATGCGGTAATACAGATCCGCACGGAAGCGACCGGCATCCACCGCCTGCGACAGTTCGCAGTGGCTGGCGCAGACCAGTGCGAAATCCAGTTTCACCGGCTTGCCACCGCCCAGCGGTGACAGCTCGCGTTCCTGCAGCACGCGCAGCAGGCGCGGTTGCAGCGCCAGCGGCATGTCGCCGATTTCATCGAGGAACAACGTACCGCCCTCGGCCTGCCGCAGCAGGCCTGGGCTGCCCTGCCGGCGCGCACCGGTAAAGGCACCTTCCTCGTAGCCGAACAGCTCTGCTTCGATCAGGCCTTCCGGCAGCGCCGCGCAGTTCACCGCGACGAAGGGCTTTCCCGCACGCGTGCTGCGTGCGTGCAGTTCCCGCGCGAAGACTTCCTTGCCGGTGCCGGTCTCGCCCTGCAGCAGCACCGGCAGCCCGGCCTGAAGCACGCGTCCTGCGGTGGCCAGCTGCTGTTGCTGCCCGGTATCGAACAGTGGGCCCTGCGCACGGGCCGGCAACGGCGCGGTCGGCCCGTGCGTAGCCACACTGCGTCGCGACGCGCGGGCCTCGCGCACGCCGTACAGACGACGGCCCTGGCGATCAAGCAGCACGCCGTCATCTGCCAGGCGTGACAGCGGCTGTTCGAACAGCGCTTCGTACGGCGTGCGGCCGATGTCCTGGCGATCCAGCCCGAACAAGGCAAGGCCGGCACGATTGGCCGCGACCAGGCGACCACTGCGGAAGCCAAGCACACCTTCGCGCGCACTGCCCAGCAGCGCAGGTTGATGATGCAGGCGCAGCAGCTCGCAGTCGGCCAGGCCGTCGGCAAAACCGCGGTGCTCGATCTGCGCTACCGCCTGCCGCACCAGCGCCAGCGCGTGCACGTGTGGCAGCCGCGCGTCGCCGGACACATCGAGCACACCCAGGCATTGCCCGTAGGGATCCAGGATCGGCACGGCCGAACAGGTGAGGATGCCGTGCGGGGCGAAGTAGTGCTCGCCGCCACGCACCTGCAGCGCGCGCCCGTCGACCAGCGCGGTGCCGATCGCGTTGGTGCCGACCGTGCCCTCGTCCCAGCGCATGCCCGGCATCAGCGCGACACGACCCGCTTTGTCGAGGAAACCGGCACTGCCTTCGGCGTCGAGGATCCAGCCGTCTTCATCGGTCAGCAGCACGATGCTGCCGCTGTGGGTCATTTCCGCAGCCAGTCCATCCAGCTCCGGGCGCGCTTGTCGCCACAGGCGCTCGCGGCGCTGGCGCAGTTCGCGCAGGCGGTTGTCGGTCAGTGGTTCGGCGGCCGGCTGCGCATCCACCAGCAGGCCGTGGCGCTGGCAGCGCTGCCAGGAATGCAGGATCGCCTCGGGCACCGCACCGACCGGGGCAGCGCCACGCTCGAAGAAACTGCGCCGGGCACTTCCCAGGCGGGGATCGGGAGCAAGCGGGGACACCGACAGCCTCCTGTGTCGCACATTGCGACAGTTGTTGCGGGACCTGTCCCGATTAACAGCACACCCCGCGTCGACCTGCAATGGCCGCGCCTGCTGCGCTGCCGCAGGGCGGGAGACAGGATGACCCGTGGCCGGGCGATGAAGGCGTGATGCAGCGCAGCAGGCCAGAGTTGGCATCGTCTTTGCGCCTGTGGATGCACCATGCCCACCACAGGAGCCGCCATGAACGCCGTACCGTCCACCCGCCCGCATGCCACCGATCCGCGCTCACTGTTCAAGCCGCGCTATGGCAACTACATCGGTGGCGAATGGACCGCCCCGCGCAGCGGCCAGTACTTCGACAACATCTCGCCGGTGAACGGCCAGGTGTTCACTGAAGTTGCCCGCTCCAACGCCGAGGACATCGACGCCGCACTCGATGCCGCGCACGCCGCAAAGGACGCCTGGGGCCGCACATCGGCCGCACACCGTGCGCTGCTGCTCAACCGCATCGCCGATCGCATCGAACAGAACCTGGAACTGCTGGCCCACGCCGAGACCTGGGACAACGGCAAGCCGATCCGCGAGACGCTCAATGCCGACGTGCCGTTGATGGCCGACCACTTCCGCTATTTCGCCGGTTGCCTGCGCGCGCAGGAGGGCAGCCTGTCGCAGATCGACGACGACACCGTGGCCTACCATTTCCACGAACCGCTGGGTGTGGTCGGGCAGATCATCCCGTGGAACTTCCCGCTGCTGATGGCGGCCTGGAAGCTGGCGCCAGCGCTGGCCGCCGGCAACTGCGTGGTGCTCAAGCCGGCCGAGCAGACCCCGGCGTCGATCCTGGTGCTGATGGAGGTGATCGGCGACCTGCTGCCGCCCGGCGTGCTCAACGTGGTCAACGGCTTCGGCCTGGAGGCGGGCAAGCCGCTGGCCAGCAGCCCGCGCATCGCCAAGATCGCCTTCACCGGTGAAACCTCCACCGGCCGCCTGATCATGCAGTACGCCAGCCAGAACCTGATTCCGGTGACGCTGGAGCTGGGTGGAAAATCGCCGAACCTGTTCTTCGCCGACGTGATGGCCGAAGACGATGATTTCCTCGACAAGGCGGTGGAAGGCTTCGTCATGTTCGCCTTCAACCAGGGCGAGGTCTGCACCTGCCCATCACGCGCACTGGTGCAGGAATCGATCTACGAACGCTTCATGGAGCGTGTGCTCGAACGCGTAGCGGCGATACGCCAGGGCAATCCGCTGGACCCGAACACCATGGTGGGTGCGCAGGCATCGGGCGAACAGCTGGAGAAGATCCTGTCCTACATCGCCATCGGCCGCGAGGAAGGCGCCGAGGTGTTGATTGGCGGTGACAGAGCCGCGCTCGGTGGCGACCTCGCCGGCGGCTTCTATGTGCAGCCGACCGTGTTCAAGGGCCACAACGGCATGCGCGTGTTCCAGGAGGAGATCTTCGGGCCGGTGGTGTCGGTGACCACGTTCAGGACCGAGGAAGAGGCGCTGCAGATCGCCAACGATACGCTGTACGGGCTGGGTGCCGGCGTCTGGAGCCGCGATGCCGCGCGACTGTACCGGGTGGGCCGCGCGATCCAGGCCGGGCGGGTATGGACCAACTGCTATCACGCCTACCCGGCGCACGCCGCGTTCGGCGGCTACAAGCAGTCGGGCATCGGCCGCGAGAACCACCGGATGATGCTCGACCACTACCAGCAGACCAAGAACCTGCTGGTCAGCTACGCACCGAAGAAGCTCGGCTTCTTCTGAGGATTGATCGGGATCAAGGCGCGGGCATGGGGCCGGCGCCATCCTGTCTGCAAGCGCACTACGGAGAAGCACGCATGAACAGAACCATGAAGGCCGCCGTCGTCCGTGAGTTCGGCAAGCCGCTGGTCATCGAGGAAGTCGTGGTACCGCGCCCGGGGGCGGGCGAGGTGCTGGTCAAGATAGAGGCCTGTGGCGTCTGCCACACCGACCTGCACGCCGCCGAGGGCGACTGGCCGGTGAAACCGAACCCGCCGTTCATCCCCGGTCACGAGGGCGTGGGGCACGTCGTGGCCGTGGGAGGCGGGGTAGGGCACATCAAGGAAGGTGACAGGGTCGGCATCCCCTGGCTGTACTCGGCGTGTGGCCATTGCGAACACTGCCTGGGCGGCTGGGAAACGCTGTGCGAAACGCAGCGCAATACCGGCTACTCGGTCAACGGCGGCTTCGCCGAGTACGCACTGGCCGATGCCAACTATGTCGGCCTGCTTCCGAAGGAAGTGGGCTTTGTGGAGATTGCACCGGTGCTGTGTGCCGGCGTCACCGTGTACAAGGGCCTGAAGGTCACCGACACCAAGCCCGGTGACTGGGTGGCCATTTCCGGTATCGGTGGCCTGGGCCACATGGCGGTGCAGTACGCCCGCGCGATGGGCCTGAACGTGGCAGCGGTGGATGTGGACGACACCAAGCTGGCCCTGGCCCGACGCCTGGGTGCACAGGTCACTGTCAACGCCCGCACCACCGATCCGGCTGCATTCCTGAAGAAGGAGATCGGTGGCGCGCATGGTGCGCTGGTCACCGCGGTTTCGCCCAAGGCTTTCGAACAGGCCCTGGGCATGGTCCGTCGCGGCGGCACGGTCTCGCTCAACGGCCTGCCACCGGGCAACTTCCCGCTGGATATCTTCGGCATGGTGCTCAACGGCGTGACGGTACGCGGCTCGATCGTCGGCACCCGCCTGGACCTGCAGGAATCGCTGCAGTTCGCCGCCGAAGGCAAGGTTGCCGCCACGGTCAGCACCGACCGCCTGGAGAACGTCAACGAGGTGTTCGCGCGCATGCACGCCGGCACCATCGAAGGCCGCGTGGTGATCGACTTCGCTGCCTGACCCCCTGTGCATGGCCGCCGTGCCCGTTTCCCTCTCCCACGGGCGCGGCGGCCATGCCGATCTGCCGGCGCCGCCGCGCACCCCGGCGGCCGTACAATGCGCGCATGCCCGGCATGCTCAAGACCGTCTTTCTCTCCCTGCTCGCGCTGATCGGCGCGCTGCTCGCGCTTGCCCTGGTCAGCAGTGCCGCAGGCTGGCTGCCATCGCTGCTGGGCATGACGCCGGGAAGCGAGGCCCAGCTCGGCTGGGACCTGGCGTTCACCGTGCTGGGTGGCATCGCCGCCATTGCCTTCGCCACGTATTACGCGCCGTGCTGGCCACGCGCGCATGGCACCTCGATCTGGTCATTGCTGGTGCTCGGCGCGGGCTATGGCCTGTGGGTGATGGGCGGCGACTTCCCGCACTGGTTCGTCATCGGCCTGCTGGTTTCGCTGCCGGTGCAGTTGCTGCTGGGCTGGTGGTTCGGCCGCCGCGCATCGCGCGATCGGCGCTGAACGGATACCGGTAGTGCCGGCCGCTGGCCGGCAACCTCCATGATCCTGCAGTTGCCGGCCAGCGGCCGGCACTACCGCTGCAGCGTCGGCAGCGTCTGCTCCAGCGCGTCGATGCCCTGCCACGGATCCGCCTTCAAACGCTTCGCCCGTGCCAACGCCTTGTCCATCGGAAACGCATCGGCTGCGCTCACCCGCGCCAGTTCCTCCCAGCGCAACGGCACCGCCACACCCGCGCTCTCCCGCGCGCGCAGCGACCACGAACACACGCTGGTCGCTCCACGTGTATTGCGCAGCCAGTCGATGAAGATCACCCCGCTGCGTTTGGCCTTGCTCATCGTCGCCACGTAGCGGTCCGGCGCCTGTTCGGCCATCGCCTGCGCGAACGCCTCGCAGAACGCTTTCGCGTCGTCCCAGTCGGCTGCGGGTTGCAGGGGTACCACCACATGCACGCCCTTGCCGCCCGACAACCGCACGAAGCTCTGCAGCCCGGTCTGCTGCAGTCGATCGCGTACATCGCGCGCGCCGCGCTTCACGTCGGCCCAGCTCACGCCCTCGCCCGGATCAAGATCGAACACCAGCCGGTCGGGGTGCTCGGGATCGGCCACCGTCGCCCCCCAGGGATGCAGTTCCAGGGTATTCATCTGCACCAGCTGCAGCAGGCCGCGCTCGTCATCGATATAGACGTAGTCCTCGCGCCCGCTCTTCTGCTCCAGCGGCACCGCATGTACCGCATCACCCAGGCCCTGGCCATGGTGCTTCTGGAAGAAGCAGGCCTTGCCGACGCCATCGGGACAGCGCAGCAGCGACAGCGGTCGCCCACTGATTTCCGGCAGGATCCAGCGTGCCATCTGCCGGTAGTAGTCGGCGACGTCACCCTTGCTGAGTTTCTTCTTCGCAAACACCACGCGCTCGGGATGGGTGATGGCAACGTCGTTGCCATCATCGGCCGGTGTTGCACTCATCGCCAGGTCCTCCTTCTTCTTGTCACTGCGCAGTCGCTTGAAGCTGGCCTGGCGCAGCAACCCTTCCTTGCCCCAGCCGCGGAACGCGACCTCGGCCACCGTTACCGGCTTCACCCAGCGCACGCTGGCCGCACGCAACGGCACGTGCGCCGGCAGCTCCAGCACCGCCTCCTTCACCGCCAGCGGCGCGAGCGTGGCCGCCAGCGCGCGCAGCCCTTCGTCGTCGAAGCCGGTACCGACGCGGCCGACATAGCGCAGGCCGCCCTTGTCCGGCGTGGCCAGCAGCAGCGAACCGAATCCCACCCGCGAGCCTTTGGGTGCGGTGTGGCCGATGATCAGGAATTCATCGGTGTCCTCATGCTTCACTTTCACCCAGCTGCGTGCGCGGGTGTTCACGTAAGGCGCATCGGCCTGCTTGCTGACGATGCCTTCGAAACCCGCCTTGCCGCTGGCCTCGAACACCGCAGGGCCGTGGTCGATGACGTGCTCGCTGAAGGCCAGCGTGCCCGGCTTGTCGCCGACCAGCTCCTTCAGCAGTGCCTTGCGTTGCAGCAGCGGCGCGCGGCTGACATCGACCCCGGCCACGCCCGGCAGATCGAACACGATGTAGCGCAGCGGTTGTTTCGAGCTGCCGTCGATCACCCGCTGCAGCGCGGTGAAGTCGCTGCGCCCCTTGTCATCCAGCACCACCAGTTCCCCGTCCAGGCGCGCATCGCGCACCGGCAGCGCCTGCACTGCCTGCACCACTTCGGGAAAGTCAGCCGTCCAGTCCAGGCCATTGCGCGAGCGCAGCGTCACCTCACCTTCGTGCAGATCGGCCAGCAACCGGTACCCATCCCACTTGATCTCATGCAGCCAACGCTCGCCATCGGGCGCGGTGTCGCGGTGATCGGTGAGCTGTGGCTTGAACTGCCTCGGGTAGCTTTTGTCGCGTGCCCCATCCAGCTGCAGCGCGCGCGCATGCCAGCGTGCATCGGCCTTGCGCGGGTGTGCGGCACGTGGCGCTGGAACCGTCTTCTTCGCTGAAACCCGGGACGTCTTCGCGGATGTCCGCGCTGGCGTGTGCAGCAGATCGTCCGCCTCCGCATCCCGTGCCTGCGCGTCATCGCGCTTGATCAGCAGCCACTGCACCTGGCGGCCCTTCATCGCCGTGCGTACCAGTTTCCAGCCGCCTGCCAGGCGCTGCCCGTGCAGCACGAAGTCGATCTTGCCCGCAGCCAGTGCTTGCATCGGATCACCTTCGCAGGCCCAGCTGCCGTGATCGAATTCATCGACGTGGCCGGCGCCGTAGTGGCCTTCCGGAATATCACCTTCAAAGCCGGCGTAGGACAGGGGATGGTCTTCCACCTCCACCGCCAGGCGCTTCTCCCCCACCCGCAGCGACGGCCCCTTCGGGACCGCCCAGCTTTTCAGCACACCATCCATTTCCAGGCGGAAATCATAATGGCGGCTGCTGGCGTGGTGCAGTTGGACCACGAAGATCGGCCGCCGCTTCGGATTGCCCCGTGCCGGTGCATCGTCCGGCTCCGGGGTCTGTCCGCTCCCCCCGCCCAGCCGACGCTTGCGGCGGTACTGATGCAACGACATGGCTCAGCCTGCCTTGCGTCGCGCAGGGGTCTTCTTTGCAGCCTTCTTCGCAGCCTTTTTTGCCGGCGCCTTCTTCGCCGCTGCCTTCTTCGCTGGCGCCTTGCGCGTGGCCGCCTTCTTCGCCGGCGTGCGCTTGTTGGCGTCCAGGCTCTTCTGCAGCAGCGCCATGAAATCCACCACGTTGGTGGTCGCATCCTCACGTGGTGCCGGCTCGTCCTCCACCTGGGTGGTGCCGCCCTTGGACTTGATGCGCTTGTTCAGCACCTGCTGCAAGCGTTCGCGGAATTCATCGTGGTACTGCGAAGGATCCCAGTCACCGGCCATCGACTCGATCAACTGCTCGGCCATCGCCGTTTCCTTGCTGGTGATGCGGTAATCGGCCAGCTTTCCACCGGGCAGCTTGTAGTCGTCAGGCTCGACCAGTTCCTGCGGATAGCGCAGGATCATCAGCACCAGCGCGTCATCGTTGGGCATCACCGCGCACAGGTACTCGCGCGTGCGCACCACCACCCGGGCGATACCGACCTTGCCAGTGCTGCGCAGCGTTTCCCGCAGCAGCACGTAGCCCTTCTCGGCCTTTTTACCCGGCACCAGCAGATAGGGCTTCTCGTAGTAGCGCGGGTCGATCTGGCTGGCGTCGACAAAGGTTTCCACCTCTACCGTTTCATGGCTTTCCGGCGCCGCCGAACGGATATCGTCTTCCTCCAGCACAACATAGCTGCCCTTGTCGTACTCGTAGGCTTTGACGATGTCCTTCCACGGCACTTCCTCGCCGGTATCGGCGTTGACCCGTTCGAAGCGGATCGGTTTGCGATCGCGCGAATCGAGCATGCGGAAGTGCAGGTCGACCTTGCGCTCGCCGGACATCAGCGAGACCGGTACGTTGAGCAGGCCGAAGGAAAGCGTACCGGTCCAGATCGGGCGGGCCATGATGCGCACCTGTGTTTCAGCAGGGGTAGCCAGCTTCAGCCGGCTACCGTGAAACAACCGTGTCGGCCACGTGCAGACCATGCGGTAGTGCCGGCCGCTGGCCGGCAGCTCCTTGAATGCGGCGATGCCTGCCAGCAGCGGCACTACTGCAGCAGCGGCCGCACCGCAGCGGCGGGGATATGGTCCAGCGCGCGCCAGGCATCTTCCACCACCGGCTGCGCCTGTGCCCAGTTCAGGCGCGACTGTCCGCGCATCTGGTCCCAGTGCTCGGCCAGTTCGCCACTGGTATCGGCCTCACCGCCCCGCGGCCAGTCAGCGGCATGGGTGGTCAGCGCGAAGGCGTACACCGGGCACAGATCGCGCCAGTTGCGATGCCCCTGTCCGCGGCGTTCCTCGTAGTCGCTGAGCATGTACTGCAGGTAATCCTGCGCCACCGCCTGCGGATCCTCCAGGCGGCGCGTCCGGCGCTGCGTGCTGCGCTGGCCTAGCGGATCCAGCAGGGCATTGAACACGGACGGGGCGGGGCGTTCAAGACGGGGCATGGCCGGCTCCTGCAGCAGGGCGGGTGGGCAGGAATACGCGCGGCGCCGTTATCCAGTCGTGACAAAGATGTTCATGACGCCAGGTTCGCAGTGGCTTTACTTCATCCGCGCTGTAGTGGAGGCCTACCGGAGGAACGCCCATGACCACCACCCGTGACCCCCTGCGTGAGAACCACACCGCCGAGCCGGGCGAGCAGCGCGGCAAACACGATCTGGCCGACGCCGAGGACCGTGGCGCCGGCATGTCGACACCGGACGAGGGCGTACTGCCTGTCGTGCGCCGGCCTGAACAGGCCGCCCAGGACCGCAAGGACTGCGGTGACCGCAATCGCGGGGGCCAGGAAAGTCCGCTGAAGCGGCGCGAGCGCAAGCAGCACGCCAGCGACAACCAGGACGAGGCGCTGGAAGAGACCTTCCCGGCCAGCGATCCGACCTCGCCGTTCGTGCCGGCCAAGGCCCCGGATTGAGCGTTAGCGCCGGGCCATGCCCGGCGGATCCGTCACGTCCGCGCTGCGCGCTCGCCGGGCATGGCCCGGCGCTACCGGGGCCCGCCTAACGCCATGACCACTGCAGGCCAACGCTGGCGCGGCGGTCCGGTCCCGGTTCAAAGAACCGGCCGTTACCGTCGTTGACGATCACCGAGCCGATGTAGCGCTGGTCCAGCACGTTGTCGATACGTGCGAATGCGCGCAGGTCACCCGGCTGCAGCGTCCAGCGGCGACCGGCCTCCAGGTTCAGCAGCGCGTATCCCGGTGCGCGCTCGGTGGCGATGTCATTCACCACCACGTCGCTGCTGGCGGCCGCTTCCAGCGCCCACTGCCACTGCCCCGGCGACCACTGCAGGCGGGCATACGCCTGCTGCCGGGGCACGCCGGGCAGGCGGCTGCCAGCGGCAACCACGGTGTCGGGCACTGCGCAGTTGCTGGCCGCACAGGCCAGATAGGGCGAACGCACCTGCGCCTGCAGCCAGGTCCAGGCCAGCTGCAGCTCCAGCTGCTCGGTCAGCGGCTGCCGGTACTGCAACTCCACGCCCTGGCGGCGGGTACGGCCGATGTTGCGGTACGTACTGCGGCCATTGGTGTTGCTGGCAACGGCCAGCTCATCGTCGGTATCTGCACGGAACAGGCTCGCATCGAGCTGTCTTCCATCCTGCGCGTGCCACTTGCTGCCCACTTCCAGGCTGCGGCTGCGGGCGGCCACAAGATCCAGCGCCAGCCCGGCCTGGCCGTCGGCGCGGTAGCCCAGCTCGTTGAACGTCGGGGTTTCAAAGCCACGCCCGATCGCCGCGTGCAGGCGCCACTGCGGGCTTGCCTCGAAGCTGATACCCGCCACTGGCGTGGTGGCCTGGTAGCGACGGCGACCACTGTCGTCCGGGTTGCGCCCGACGATGTAGCGATCATCCGATTCGAAGCGCACCGCGCTGTGGCGCACCCCGGCCAGCAGCGACCAGCGCGGGCTCCATTGCCACCACGCCTGGGCGAACTGGTCCACGTTCTGCACGATGTCGATCTGGTCGCGACGCAGGCGGCCGCGTACCCCCACGGTGGTGCCGACGAAGTTCTCGTAGCCGGTACGGTGCTGGCGCTGGCGATCGGCATTCACGCCCACTACCAGGTCCAGCGGGTGTCCCCACAGATCGCCGTTCCAGCCCCAGCGCGCGTCCAGCCCGCCGTAACCGCCGTCGAGATCGATCACGCCACCGGCGTGCAATGGGTTGGCCTGCGGTCCCGGCGGAATCGGCAGGTACTGGGTCACCGCGCGCTGCCCGGCATAGCCCATCAGCTGCCAGCGCTGCGCACCGGCTTCACGGGTCCAGCGCAGGCCTGCCTGCTGCTGGCGCACCGATTTGCGGGTGTTGTACTGCTCAGCCACCGCCGTGGCCTGGCGTGGATCGGCCGCCACCTGCGCGCGGGTCAGGCCCAGCGGGTCCTGCGCGTTGGGCGCCTGCAGCGCATTGAGCAGCAGCTCCAGGCGGCCGCCGGCGAGCTCGGTGCCAAGGCGCGCGTTGAGCGATTCACGCCGCGCGCGGCTGTGGTCACGCCAGCCATCGGTGCTGAAATGGTTGGCGGCCACGTTGTAGTCGACGCCCGGGCCCGCCCCGCGCAGCTGCGCACCGACGCTGAGCGTGTTGTCGGCACCGGCATTCACCCGCACCCGCCACGGGTCACCGGCCTGGCCCTGCGCGCTCCACACCTGCAGCACGCCCCCGGACGAATTTCCATACAGGGCCGAGAACGGCCCGCGCAGCACCTCGATGCGCTCGGCGCCGAGCAGGCTGGCGTGCGACAGCTGGCCCTGGCCATCGGGCATGGTCGCCGGTACTCCATCGATCAGCACCCGCACCCCGCGCACGCCAAAGGTCGAACGGGCGCCGAAGCCACGGATCGACAGCTGGGTGTCCTGCGCGAAGTTCTGCCGGTCCCGGGCCAGCAGGCCCGGCACCCCGCCCAGCGCCTCGGACAGCTGCGTCCCCGGGCCGGTACGGTCGGCGTCGATCCACACCGTATCCAGGCTGGCGGGCAGGGCGAAGGGGTCGACGCCGGGCACCCGCGCGGCCTGCACCTGCACCGTCGGCAGGGCGGTCGGCAATGGCTCGGCCGTCACCGCCAAAGGCAGCAGCAGGGTGGAAAGCGGCAGGCAAAGGCGGCGTGCGGCAGGATTCATGATTCAGGTTGATGGCTCGGGCGGCAACGCACGCCATGGTACGGGGCCGCGGATGACGATGGCGGCGGCCAGCCCCGGCAGGCTTTGTTACGATGGGTCGGTTTCGGCCGACAGGCCGCAAGCCGCGTGGCGCAATTCCTCCCCCTTTCCGTCTACCGAACGAGTACCGCCGTGTCCTTCTTTGCAAACGTGGAACTGGTCCCAGGCGACCCGATCCTGGGCCTGACCGAGGCGTACAACGCCGACAGCCGCCCGAGATCGGAAGAGCGTCGTGT
>Ga0308171_1000648_pt1 | contig 65230 bp, 63 predicted proteins | sample PhyGR1_FD_202135 | JGI IMG/M metagenome (GOLD analysis project Ga0308171, IMG submission 202135) | Phyllosphere microbial communities from UC Gill Tract Community Farm, Albany, California, United States - DLSLSG.R1 | ecosystem: Host-associated > Plants > Phyllosphere > Unclassified | place: USA...
AAAGACTAAACAGTGTTGCCAGACAGCTCAACGAAAGGCCGAGAAAAACGCTAGACTATGAATCACCCGCAGAGCGGTTTAGCCAGTGTGTTGCATCCATCGGTTGAACTCACAGCCAGAAGCGGACGTCAGTGTCCATGTTGGATAGTCGTTACCATCTCGCAGAATCTCACCGATTTTCGGGCTCCTTTAACATGTCCTTAATTTTATTGTGTCTGACCATCCAGAGGATGTTTGGCTTCAGGCACCAAAGAGTGTCAAATGCCGGCCCGGACACCATGAAAAACGTCGGTGGAAAGTCTTTTAAGCACTTCTCGCAGCGAGTCCACAAACGCGACAGAAGCGGGTGACAGGCTGGCATTTTTGAGGCGCAAAATGCAAATACTTTCCAGAGAAAGAGGTTGAAAAGTGGGCAGGCAGATAAGCTGAGAATGATGTTCTTCATTAAAGATAAATGAACCTGGTAATATACCGAGAATATCTCTTCTTTTTAATAACCCTAGCGTATTAAAGAAAGATGCAGTCTCAACAGCAGGTAACGGAGCCCTGAGGTTTTTTCGATAAAATAGATCATCAAACTGTTTACGTAGAGAAGTTTCAGGCGGGGGAAGTATCCATGACTGCAACCTGAAATCCTCAAGGCTAATATTTCTCTTTGAGACCAAAGAATGGTTAGGACGCGCCACAATCAACGCCTTTTCATTAAATAAAACGTCCTTATGAAGCAGGCTGTGAACGCTGACATCGGTCTGCCTGCCCAATATAAAATCAAGCTCACCTGAAATAAGGCGTGACAATATCTCACTATTAACACCTTCTACAATTTTAACCTGAATTGAGGGGTTCAGGGACAATAAATAGTCAACAGCAGCTGGCACCAGATAGCTTGAGCTGGTCTGCATCACTCCTATAGCAATATGTCCGTGATTACCCTTACCCAGTAACTCAATAGTTTCAGACATGCTTTCAATCTGGGCGAGCACTATTTTACCACGCTCAGCGAAAGCACGACCTAATTCCGTTGCGGTAACACCTCTGCGGTTGCGGTTAAAAAGCGGAGACCCTATAGCCTGTTCAAGTTCATTTAGCAATTTGCTTGCTGTGGGTTGCGAGATGTTGAGCGCACTCGCAGCATGCAGAACGCTACCGAATTCTACTAGCGCGACAGCTAAGCGAAAATGCTTAACTGTCGCCCAACTCTGCCTGTTTTTCATTTTCATCAGATATTCCATTTTCGCATACCACAGTAAATATAATTTTCATTTACGAAATTTATAAAAATTAATAGAATCGATTTTTCCTGCATTGATTCAGTTTAACAAAATCTTGAGCCACTAACGTATTTGCAGGAATCTGAATGTTTACATGAACTCCCGGAGAAAGAGAATAATCAAATTTTATGACTGAAAAAAAAGAGCTTAGCGATATTCATTTTAACAGTTGGGTTGACCGCCTCCTTCCCGCCGGGTGGAGGCCTTATGCACGCCTCGCCAGACTTGATCGCCCGGTTGGCACATGGCTGACTTTACTTCCCTGCATTGCTGCACTTGTTCAAGCCTCGCACGGCGTGCCCGATATAATTCGTCTTGGTATATTTTCTCTTGGGGCATTGATTATGCGAAGCGCTGGCTCAACAGCCAATGACATCGCCGACAGAAATTTTGATGCTCATGTTGAGCGTACACGTTTTCGGCCTTTAGCGAGTGGAGAACTGAAAGTAAAACAGGCTCTGGCATTCCTGTTTTTTGAGTTGATACTGGCAGCCTCACTTCTCATATTTTTAAACCCTCTTTCGCGCTGGCTTGCTGTTGGATTAGTACCTGTGGTTTTGATATATCCCCTATGTAAAAGATTTACATACTGGCCACAGGCTCCACTCGGCATGGCCTTTAACTGGGGGATGCTTATGGCCTGGTCAGACACAAATGGGATTGTGCCTGCTGGAGCAATTGCTATGTGGCTCGGTGCCGTCTGCTGGCAGGTTGGTTATGACTCTATTTATGCTTATGCCGACATTGCAGACGATGCTAAACTTAAACTAAAATCTACGGCATTATTATTTTCAGATAAAGGTCGCCAATGGATCGGTTCTTTTTATGCTGCCACGATAGCGCTGTGGAGTTTTGGCGGAATGCATCTTCATATGTCCACAGCTTACTTCATCGTAATTTTCCTGATAACTTTACACTTTTCCTGGCAAATAAAAACATTCAGCATCCATCAGCCAAATCAAAGCTTGAATTTATTCAGAGCGAATGTTTTAGTGGGGGTGTTATTGCTACTTGCAGCTATATTTGGTAGCTTTTGATAACTTAAAAAACTTTTCATATTCAGTTCCGTCTGTAAAGTGTCATGGTTTAACAGCGAGAAGACGATAAAAACTTTACACTACATAAGCCATAAATTCAGGATCGTTACATTACGTTGACTGCAATACCGACGCTCATAATCTTGACTGATTTATATCGCAGGAAAAAGAACGCGATTCAAAAATTGAGAAATCTGAGAAATCTGAGAAAACATTAGATCCGCGCAGCATAGTGGATTACCGCCGTTAAACAAGAGTCGTGCAATAGTCTCTTTTACGGGCTATCAGTCAGCCATTTCTGAAGAAGACGTAGTGTGGATTCCTTCATACTATTCCTGTGCCAGACCAGATAGCAGGTATGGTTGCCGCAGTCCAGCTGGCCGTTTTCCATCTCAATCAGGATAGGCATTTTGACGGCAGTCGCAGTTTTTCTATTACGAAAGAAACAGCCCTGGCATTGACTAAGTCCGCTTGTCGCTCACAGCGGACATCTTCCATTTAAACAAACAAGCATTTAAGCAAGTTCAAGACTGGATATTACGTGTTTCAGCTCAGCAACTTTGTCACCCCGGATAGGTAATAGTGGACGCGGAAGGCAGTTTTCGTCAGCCAGACCAAGAATACTGGCCGCAGCTGAGATAATTCTAAAACCACCTCCTTGCTGATGAAAAAGCTCCCAGAGTGGGCTGAGGCGTTTGTGATTTTCCCGAATTGCAGCGTGGTCTCCCGCCGCTGCCGCATCTGTTATTTTCTTTGCCACATCAGGGAAAAGACCACCAAATACAGAATACCAGACCTCACAGCCAGCTATAAGACCGTTGGCAGCAGAGCCGTCACCACTGATACCGATTGTCACTTCAGCAGGCAGTTTGCTGCGCAGGTTTCTGACCATAGAAACTGCAGCTTCCCTGTCTGAAGGAACGGGCGGAATTTTAATCGAATGTACAGCTGGCAGCGTTGCAATTTTACAGAGCAGGTCATCTGAAAAGCTAAAATGGGTTTTTCCGGGATTGTCATAGACACAGAGGGGGACGGTGATTTGACGGGCTACCATTTCAAAGAGTTCGTATACTTCGTCTTCGTGCAGTGCCTGGTAAGAAAGCGGAGGCAGTAGCAGAGAACTTGCACCAGCTTTCTGTGCATCATCAGCCAGCCGCAGCACTTCATCTGCGCTGACTGCTCCAACACACACCATTACCGGAATATTGTCTGCATTATCTACAGCCAGTCGTGCTATTCGCTCACGTTGTTCACGAGTCATATAGGCGTAACTGCCCGTCGATCCGAGTACGCCAAGAGAATCGACTTTCGCATCTGTCAGTCTTCTCAGTATTCTCAGAAAGCTTTTCTCATCAGGAGAGCCTGATATAAACGGAGTGAGTGGAAATGCGCTTAGACCTTTAAACATGATTTTTCCTCTTTAATCTGGCTTGTAGACGGATTGCCCTGCTCCCCGTTGATTCACTCATACGCTGTTAGCAATGTCCGCTCCTCGCTCATAGCAGACATCACCTACCCACCGTCCGCTTCGTGCCAGAAGCAAACATGTAAAGTCAAAAAGCCCCCCTCTTCCACTCTGCCCTTATCTAAACAGTCTGGCTGCTGCTTTCAACGTCGCCTGTCGCCTCTTTTCAATAAAAGGCGCGGCCTGCTCCTGTGCGTTTTTTAACTGTTCTTTAGATGCGGTACGGGGTGAGCCGCAGGCAAAGGGAGGTTCGGGGTCATATTCCAAATGCAGTTGAATAGTCTGAGCAATATTGCTTCCGTGAATTTCTGACACAACGTTGAGCGCAAAATCGATACCTGATGTTACGCCTGCGCCGGTGATACGATTACGGTCACGAACTACGCGCTCATTGACCGGCTCCGCACCTAACAACGCGAGTTGATCCAGTGAAGCCCAGTGCGACGTTGCTTTATATCCATTCAGAAGCCCTGCTGCGCCCAGAACCAGCGACCCAGTGCAGACAGACGTCACCAGCCTGGCGTGTTCACTTTGGGAACGGATAAATGAAAGGACGTCGTCATCGTCCATCAGGTTTATCTGTCCTGGCCCACCGGGAACACAAATTACATCCAGTTGTGGACAGGTTTTAAATGTGGTCGTTGGCTGTATAGCCATCCCACGATCGGACACGACAAGATCCCGGTTTTTCCAGATGAGATGAACCTGTGTGTTCGGTGCCCTGGCAAAAACTTCATACGGGCCAGTAAGATCAAGCTGAGTAAGCGCCGGAAACAGGAGCAGCCCGATGGATGTGCAGACAGAATCACTCATAGAAAATCCTTCTATCTTAAAAAGATATAATGGCTTTTCCTTTAATAAAGACAACCCTTTGCTTAAAAAACAGACGCGCGCCGAATTCATGTCATGCTCAACTCAGCGGTATTATGCTGGCGTTAAACGATGTCTTGCTGGCCTGACATCATGACGGCGACGACGGTCAATCATCAGCCTGCTGGCCGCAGGCTGTTCATGATCGCTCTCCGCGTCGTCGCCGTCTCAATGCCGCGTTCGTCAGGCGCAACGTCATCCGAAACATGACAAGATTTATCCGCTCGTTTTTTCACGCTTAGCCATTGGTAATAACGAGCCGCCCTGTCACATGGCCCTGCGCGCTGAGTTCGTGCGCAGCCGAAACCTCCTCAAGCGTGAAGGTGCGCTCCACCGGCAACGTGAACGCACCCGCGACAAACAACTTTGCGGCACGCTCCAGGGCTGGTGTGGCGTTACTGTCCTCAAACAACGTTCTCACCCCATATTTGGGCGCCTGGAGGTCGGAGATTGAGACAACGCTTGACGGCGTACCGGTGATCGCCACCAAATCAGGTATGACGCCGGAGCCGGCGATGTCGACGGCCGCCTGTACACCGCCCACAGCTAGCGCGGCAACCCGTTCGGGAAGTCCGGGGCCGTAGGTCGTCGGAATCGCTCCCAACGATCGCAGATAGGGGTGCTTCGCCGCGCTAGCCGTGCCAATGGTATGGATGCCCGCTGCCCTGGCGAGTTGAATGACCGCAGAGCCCACCCCACCGGCGGCACCGCTGACTAACAGCGTTTCACCGGCTTTCAACGCTAACGCCGCAATGATTCGGGTGGCCGTCTCGACAGCCACCGGAAACGCCGCCGCCTCTTCAAACGAAAGGGTTTCAGGCTTGTGTGCCCATTCATAAAGGATCGCATATTCGGCCATCGTCGCATGGCCTCTGCCAAAGACCGGATCGCCGACTGACACGCCGGTCACCTCTTTCCCCACGGCGTCGACAACGCCCGCCGCGTCGTAACCCACGCCAGCCGGAAGCTCAAGCGGCATCATCTCGCGCATATATCCCGCGCGAAGTTTCCAGTCGATCGGATTGATGCCAGCAGCTTTGACTGCGATGCGTATCTGACCAGGGCCGGGGTCAGGTAGATCGATATCTTCTACCTTCAGGACCTCTGGGCCGCCATATTCATAAAAACGGACTGCTTTCATTTGATAACTCCTTACCCTGTGATGAGAGGCCCTATCTTCCACTGAACCATAAATGGCGTATAGTGCTTAAAAATAAAACAGTTTGTCTCAAATATGGAACGAAATATGGATCTTAGTGCACTCGCCGATTTCAATCTCGTTGCCACTCATGGCGGGTTTGGGCGTGCCAGCCGCGCGAGTGGACGGCCGAAAGCGACCCTGTCGCGCCATGTCAGCGCGCTGGAAGAGCAGATGAAAGTACGGCTGATCGAACGTGGTGGGCGCACGCTTCGTCTGACGCCGGAAGGCGCGATCCTGCATGCCCGAACCCTTGATCCCTTTGACGAAATTACGCAAGCGGTGGCAGAACTAAAAGCGGGCATAGGCCAGCCGCGTGGCGTATTGCGCGTTAGCGTGCCACTGTTGTTCGCCGATGTCTCGGTTGGGCGCTTAAGCGCGGCCTTCTACGCCGCCTACCCCGAGATACGGCTTGATGTCATCGCGGAAGATCGCCTCGTCGATTTGGTGAGCGATGGCTACGATGTCGTGGTGCGCTTCAATCCCCGCCACGACGACACGCTGGTCGGTCGCAAGTTTTTGAACGATCGCCTGGTACTTGTTGCGCCTCCACACCTGCCGCAGCCGCATTACGACGAAGAACCGCTGAAGCTGCCAGCGGTTGTACGCGCGGGTCGCGCCGTGGTTCCCGAATGGTCCATCATCGATGCTTCGGGCCGCGTGCGCACTTATCTCCCACAGCCAGTCATGTGCCTGTCGACGCCCTTTATGGCGCGCGATGCGGTACTTGCTGGCGCTGGCGTGGCCGTATTACCTCGCTCTGCCGTTGCTGACGCGTTAGCCTCGGGCCGGTTGGTCGAGTGGGGCACGGCGCAGGTGCCTGCTATCGAAGGTTGGGTACTGCACGCGTCGCGCCGACTGGTAAGTCCTAAGGTGAGCGCGTTCGTGACGTTCCTGTGCGAGCACTTCGCCTGATGCGCGCATCGACGCCGGTGACTGTGTCCACCCAGCCCAGCCATACCAGACTCAAGCCAGCCACGTCCCGATGGCGCGGCGTTGACGTCCGCAACCTTTTGCGCACGTCAACGCAGAAGTCACGCATGCAGAAGCTGCCCTGAAACAGGCCGCCGCGGCATGTGTTCCGCCTACTGATCAGGAGGGATACGACGTCAGGCACTCTCCAGATGCACCGCGAGCCAGCGTCCGTGCTCATAGCGCAGCAAACCGGATGCCTCAAAGCGCCAGAGGTGAAGCCAGCCGTTATCCAGCAGTTGCCGGATGACCTCATGCTTTGCGATTACCGCTTCAATGGCAGTTTGCGGTGCATCGATGACCACGGTCAGACGCAGCGGCTCGTGCATCCAACGCTTGCCGTCATGGAGCGACTGCCGTGACAGACCGATGCGCAGATCGCCACCGTTGCCCTCGAAGACGCCGATGCGTCCACCCACGACGTTATGCAACACCTTGTTGCCGCTGCCCAGCCTCTGCGGATCGCAAGTGGACGCGTGATACTGCCAGTTGATCCAGTGTGTGACCAGCATCGGGGCGGTCATCAGACCTTCCAGCAGGCTACCGTCAACATCCTGACTGGCATCGTAGTCATGCAGGAAACTGCGCCCGCTAAGGACTACGCCACGGCTGCGCTGACGAGGCGCGATCAGAAAGGCGGCGTTGCCAGCAAGCCCCCATTCAGGCCGGGTTTGTGCACCGTCGTTAGCGCGACGACGTAACTGCCCCAGTAACTCATCTTTAGGCGCTCGCGGGTCCAGTTGAAGATCGGGCGCGCGGGCGCGGCGAACCTGGTCACAGGCTTGATTAACAATGGGTTGCAACCATGCACAGCGCGCACGCGCGCCTTGTGGCAACAGGTCGAGATCAAACCACTCGATTTCATCGGTGGTGGTATTGTGCAGCGCCGCCACAAACGCCGTGGAGTCCGGGACGTTCACCCCCTGCAATTTCAGCCCCTGGCGAACCGTTGGCTCGTTGAGCAACTGCGCCAGGCTGCGCGCATTCACTTCGCCGGTCTGACCACAGCATGCACCGCAGTCCAGTGCCGCTGCGTGGGCATTGTTGGCTGACTGACTGCCATGCCCAACGAGAAGCACTATCGGTGCCAGACGTTGTGTCAGGCCCATGGCATGAAGAATGCCTGCCGCCAGCTTAACTTTGGCCGCTGTATCCAGCCCAACCAGTTGAGGACGGCAGATCTCACGGTAGCGCGCGGGCAAGCCATCCAGATCGTCGCGGGGACGTGCTTTTTTGCCTGGCAGTAACCTGTTCATCAGCTTGACGGAGTAGCTTAACCCGGCCGCTTCCACAAAAGAGAAAGCGGCACCCGGCCAGTGGCTAATGGCATGCCACTGATCGGCCATGGCAAACCGGGTCTGACGCGATCTGCTGGCTGCATTTTGCCGTGCGGTATCGGCTTCGCACTGCGTCGAATCAGCACAGACAATACGGTCGTTGACCTCTATGGAAGGCGCAAGTAAGCCAGGTAACTGGGGACGCCGGGCTTGCGTAGCCAGCGGCGTGTAGGCCACCGGAAGGCCGAAGAATCCTGCACAGCCGATGGTCTGCACGCCAGGACTGGCGGCCTCCAGGGCGCGGCGCAACGGTTCACTACGTACATCAATGCAGAAGGCGGCCTGGGCGTCGACAGCCTGCGCGCCCACCTCCTGGCCCTTTATCGAAGTCAGCCGATGCGCCAACTCACGCTGATAGCCGGTTTCCAGAGCCAGCTGCCAGACTTCGTCAACCAGCATGGCCTGTTCGGCCTCTTCCAGCACCTGAGGGGCTTGTGTCCAGGCGTGCTGAAGCGAGATAAATGCCTGCCGGGTAGCCGCATCATCTTTGCATTCTAAAAGGATCATGCCCCAGGCTAAACGAATAGCCAGCAAGTCGCGCAGGTGCGTATCCTTGCCGCCCGCCAACTCAGCCTGCCAGCCCAGATAAGCGCACCAGGATGCCCACCCATTGACGGTGAGTAACACCGACTCCAGATAATCTGCCCACACCGTTTCAGGCAAGCCCAAACGCTCGATGACCCAGCGCCCCGCATCCATGGCGTTATCCGGCAACGTCTTGATAGCCTTGTGGATGTTCGGTAAGCCCATTAACAAACCAATGCCATGGTCATGCTTCAGAGTATCTCGCCAGAAGGTATACAACCCCTGGTGGCGATCGGGCTGCCAGCTCGCCTGATGTTCGTCGAAGTAAGCAGCGCAGGTCTGGCTAACCTGATGCGTGATCGCTTGCCGCCAGGATAACCTTTTGTGGCGATGGGGATCGTTGTCGAGCATATCAATGAGTAGCGGTAATTGTCCCTGCCGGGCGCTTGCGTGCAGCGCCTGGGTGCACTGTTCAGTCGTCAGGCCAGCCGCTTGCGCCTCAGGTAGCTGACGCAGCGCCTGGGTCAGATCGGCCATGCTAATGCGACCTTCGCGCCAGGCCAGGCTCTGCCGATCTCGCGGTGGGAAGACCTGAATACCGCCGAGCACCGCCATCCGGGCAGCCACCTTGCGCACCGGCATGCCGATACGCGACCAATGCGGATTGACCGCGATAGCGCGATCCAGTGGCCATGCAGGTGCAATCGCATGGCAGGCCTGCTGGCAGGCTTGCTCGATCGCAACCTGCCTTGAATCTGCATTCGCTGCGGATTGAGCCAGGCTCGCCGAAACGGGTTTCTCTTTGTGGGTCAGTGTATCCATCAGGAAACTCTCCAGTTTAATGGTGTTATTCAGCGCGGCCTGTCGACAACAGGTGCATCAGGGACGTCAGGCTCAGCGGGCGTGGACATTGCGGAAACCCCGTTCGCGGGCCATAGAAGCAGCATCAGACGCGTATAGGCTTCGTCCAGGTAAAAACCCGCGTAGCTCCACCGACGCCAGCGCGACAAGCGTTGTGGCTGCTTTTGCAGCAACACCTGACAGACATACAGTGCTGCCATACCTGCCAGCGCGATCAGGCCCAGACGATCATCAGGAGCGTCCTGCAAACCGAGCGGCAGCGTATGCAAAGCCAGGGCAACCATCGTCAGGCCGATAACCGTGAAGAGTCCGAAGAGAGATTGCAGCGTACGTGTCGAGCCGTCTTGCGCGTCAGGCAACCACAGCAAGGGTGCCCACGCCATGCCCAGCACAACACTCCACCACCAGGGCCAGGCGGCAAGACCTGCCAGCGTCAGCACCAGAAATACCGCTGAAATCGTTAATAGCGGGGCAAGAAGCACGCTCACCGTGCCGGGCAAGGAAACCCGGTGCAGCGCCTGCTGGCGAGTGTGTCTTACGCCTTCTGACGCGGACAGAAAAGCATGTGCTTTGTAGAGCGAATGACCAATGAGATGCAGAGCCGCCAGGGTAGTCAGGCCAAGTGCGCACTCAAGCAGCATAAAGCCCATTTGCGCGACGGTAGACCAGGCCAGGCGTACTTTTATGCTGATGCGCGTCAACATGACCATACCTGCCAGCACCGCGGTCGTCAGCCCAAAAACCAGTAACAAGACTCGCGCAGCACTGGCCTGTTCTACCATCGGTGCGAAGCGAATCAGCACAAAGCCACCAAGATTGACGACGCCGGCATGCAGCAGCGCAGATACCGGCGTTGGGGCTTCCATCACCTGTATCAGCCAGCCATGCACGGGCAGTAAGGCTGTGCGGAGAATGACCGCCATCACCAGTAATACGGCGCTCGCCTGCAAGGACACAGACGCACCCTGCTGGGCGATGTGCATCCACAGGGCTGACAGCGAGAAACTGCCGACATCCCACCAGGCCAGCGCGGAAGCGCCGAGCAACATCACGTCAGCCATCCGATCGGCAATGTATTTTTTGTGTGCCGCAAACAGGGCAAAGGGGCGATCCGGGTAAAAGCAAAGCAGGTGTTGCAGCGCTATGCCTACAGCGGCCCAGGCCGCGATGAGCAGCAGCCAGTTATCGGCCAGCAAGAGCAGATGGACACTGCCCAGAACAGCGGTCAGTGCGCCCATGTAGCGTCGCTGGTTGGCTTCCCCTTCAAGATAACGCGCAGAAAACGACGCGATGACGTTGCCGAGCAGCTGCACCAGCAAAGCCAACACCAGGCCAAACGTCGTGGCTTTTACTATGCCGGGCCATTGCTCGACACGGATGTCCGCGGTAAGAGACAGTCCGGTGAAGACAATGGAGCCATACGACAGAATCTGCAAAACACGCCAAAGTGTCGGTGTAGGCACCCCGCCCAACCGCGTCAGTGCCGTTAACCCGAACATTAAAATTGCCGGTGCTAAAAAACAAACCAGGTAAAAAGCTTCAAGGATATTCATCGCCTAGCCCTTATGAATGTGACTGAGGGTATGTTCCTTGACGCAAACTATTCTGTAAAATATATTTATTTGAATAATTCAATACTTAAAAAAGAACAATGAACCTTAACCAGTTAAATTTCCATCACCTTTTTTATTTTTGGCGCGTCGCCAAACTCGGGCACCTGACGCGGGCTGCCGAAGAGTTGGCGACCTCTCAATCGGCCGTTTCGGTGCAAATCCGACAGCTTGAGGAACGGCTTGGCGAAAGTTTATTAATCCGCAAAGGCCGCCGCCTGATCCTCACGGACACAGGTCAGCTGGTCATGGCCTATGCCGACAATATCTTTGGGCTTAGCCAGGAGATGCTGGGACGCTTAAAAGGCCGTTCAGCCGGTGTCACACGGTTACGTGTGGGCAGCGTGGCAACCCTGTCGCGCAATTATCAGGAAAACTGGATTCGGCCTGCACTTACCGACCCAACTGTCGTGCTGACACTGGAGTCGGGATTGCTGGAAGGCCTGCTGGTCAGGTTGATGCAACATCAGCTCGATGTGGTGCTGGCCAATGAGACCGTTCCCGTGGACCCCGATCATCCTTTGCACTTCGTGTATCTGGGCAGTCAGTCCATCTCTTTAGTCGGCCCGGCGAGCAAATGGGCATCGCGCCGTCTGCGCATCCCGGAAGATCTGGATAACGTGGAAATTGCCTTGCCCGGCCCACGTCATGCCTTGCGCGCGCAGTTTGATGTGCTGTGCTCTGCGGCGGGCGTAACGCCCAGAGTGCGCGCTGAAGTGGACGACATGGCTATGCTGCGTCTGATCGCTCGCGACAGCGGCTGGCTCACCGTATTGCCCGAGGTCGTGGTTCAGGATGAACTGCGTACCGGCATTCTTGTCACCGTAGGCCAATCGGCGGAGTTGCAGGAGCGCTTCTACGCCATTACCACGCCACACCGGCACCGTATCGACGTGCTGGAGCAACTCCTGACGGGGGCGCAAAAACGCCAGGCACAAGGCTAAGCATCGTGCCGAGACAGGCAGCCTGACAACGTGCAGTTGACAGGCAATGGGCACGATGATCTCGCCCTTGTTTAGCGTGTTTCTCTGCCGGAAGCGGTCTGCTTCGTGAAAAAGGGTGATTTCATTTGGGATTCCGCCATTGCGTAACAGCTTGCTGTAATGCTTTTCGCAAAGCGGATCACAAATCGGCGCGTCAGATAACCCACTGCACAATTTAATATTGAATCTCCATTTTCACAGTGCCAGGATAAATCGGCATCACGCTTGTTACCGATTATCGGGCAAAACCTGAATGCAGGCTGGGGGATATTCCCTTCACCGCTGTATTTATGTTTTGCCCGATTTTGTTTCAGGAGTGAGCGATGCTGGTCAGACAAATACTGAATAATAATGTGGTCAGTGCGATTGATGATAACGGCCTTGAAGTTATTTTGACCGGACGCGGTCTGGGATTTAATACGCACAACGGTGCCAGTATTCATCCTCACGAGGCAGAAAAAATATTTCGTCTGGAAGATTCATCGATCTCTGCACGCTTTAAAGATCTGGTCAGTGAAGTCCCTATCGATATTCTCCAGCTTACCGCCGATATTGTCAGCCTGGCGCGCGAAAAGCTGAATCATAAATTAAGTGAAGGGCTGTATGTTACGCTGGCCGACCATCTTCATTTTGCCCTGGAACGTCATAAAAATAACGCGCTGCTCGCGAATCCACTGGAGTGGGAAGTGCGCCACTTCTACACCGCTGAGTATGCGATTGGCCGTCAGGCGCTGGGCATGGTGGTCGCCCGCACCGGCATGCTGTTACCGGACAGTGAAGCCTGTAGCATTGCACTGCATATCGTTAACGCCGGGCTTAACGACACGCTGGGAAAAACCGCAAAAATTACCCAACTCCTTTATCAGCTGCAACAAATCGTAAAATACTTTTTTACCCTTCATACGGATGAACACAGCCTGAATTACCAGCGCTTTATTACGCACCTGAAGTTTTTTGCCCAGCGGGTCATCGATGGCGAGGTGTTAAATAATAACGATGACGAGTTTTTTGCGCTGGCGCAGCAGCGTTACGCGCGCACCCTTAAATGCGTTGACGCCATTAATGAGTTTGTTAAAAAACATTATCACCACAGCATGAGCAACTCTGAAAAACTCTATTTGACAGTGCACATCGAAAATATTGTGCAGCGCAGCGCGCCCGAGGTTTTACCCCCTAAAACGTGATGAAAAACCCATTTCGGCTTGTGACTGTTCAATCAGGCAAACCCCAGAAGCCTACCCACCCGGTTAACCCCGGTCATTGTGGATGACGTCATATTGACTTCAGTCTGGAGGGATTTATGAATTATCAGGACACCGCACAGCAAATCATTACACTGATTGGCGGGAAAGATAACGTACTGTCTTTATTTCACTGCATTACTCGCCTGCGTTTTTTACTTAAAGATAACAGCCTGGCCGACCGTCAGGCGCTTGAAGCGCTGGATGGCGTGATGGGCGTTAACCTTTCTGGCGATCAGTTTCAGCTAATCATTGGCAATGAGGTTGACCCCTTGTGCAAGGCGCTGCTGAGCCAGTTGCCGTTACAGGACACCCCGCAGCGCGCCCCGTCGCGCAGCCATCCCGTCTCGGCGCTGCTGGAGGGATTATCCAGCATCTTTTCGCCCATTATTCCCGCCATTGCCGGTGCCGGTATCCTCAAGGGGATACTGGCGCTGTTGGTGGCGTTTCACTGGCTTGAAGCGCATAACCAGAGCTATCAGGTGCTGTTAGCCATCAGCGACGGCGTGTTTTATTTCCTGCCGCTGGCACTGGCGTTCAGTGCGGCCAGGCGGTTTGATGCCAATCCTTACGTCGCCGTGGCGCTGGCGGCCGCGCTCTTTCACCCTGCCCTGCAAACCCTGTTCAACGCCGGTGAGCCGATCCACTTTCTGGGATTACCCGTGCCCGCGGTGAATTATGCCTCGACGGTGATTCCGGTGCTGCTGTCGATATGGCTGCTGAGCTATGTGGAACGCCTGATCGACAGCCTGATGCCCGCGGCGCTGAAAACCATGTTTGTTCCGCTCCTGAGCCTGCTGATTGTCACACCCATTACGCTTATCGCCATCGGCCCATTGGGGATCTTTGCCGGTAACGCGCTGACCGGCGGCATTATCTGGCTGGTCGAAAACATGGGGATTGTCGCCGGCATTGTGGTGGGCGGGACATTATCGCTGATTATTATTACCGGTATGCACTATGTGCTGGTGCCCGTGATGATCCACAACATCAGCCAACTGGGCTTCGACCCGTTTAAAATCCTGTTTTATGTTGCCAATCTCGGTCAGGCAGGTGCGGCATTCGGCGTATTCCTGCGGGCCAGAGATAAAAAGCTCAAGTCACTGGCGCTCACCACCAGCTTCAGCGCCGCAATGGGCATTACCGAACCCGCGATGTACGGTATCAATATTCGTTACAAACGGCCGTTTGCCGCCGCCCTGCTCGGCGGGGCCTGCGGCGGCGCGTTTGCAATGGCAATGGGGGTAAAAACCTATGCGTTTGCGCTCAGTGGACTGCCCGGCATTCCCGCGCTGGTCGGCCCGACCTTTATGTATGCCCTGCTCAGTCTGGCAATCGCCTTTGGCAGCGCCACCCTGCTCACCGTGCTGCTGGGTTTTGATGAGTCGACCCAGCAGTCCGCCGCCGATGTGGCGTCCGCACCCGGTCTTCATCGTCACGATCCCGAAAAGCTCTTTGCGCCCGTGAGTGGTGAGATTACGCCGCTGAGTGCGCTGGCCGATCCGGTTTTTGCCGACGAGATTTTTGGTAAAGGACTGGCTATCTACCCGACGGTTGGCGAACTGCGTTCTCCGGTGGACGGCAGAGTCGAGTCGCTGTTTGAAACCCACCATGCGCTGGGGCTGAAGAGCGACACCGGTGCGGAAATCCTGATCCACATTGGCATCGACACCGTCAAACTCGGCGGCCGCCACTTCACCAGCCATATTCAGCCCGGGCAGTTTATCGGCACGGGCGATCTGTTAGTTACGTTCGATCTGGCCGCGCTTCAGGCCGAAGGCATCGACCCGAGCGTAATTGTGATTGTGACTAACAGCGAGCGCTATGGCGCTATCCACCCGGTCAAAGCCACCGGGAACATCGCCTGTCGCGATGCCTTTCTGACACTCACCGCCGCAGCGGTTTAAGGAGCAAAATATGACGTATCCAACAGCCTTCCCTGAGGGTTTTTTGTGGGGCGGAGCAACCGCCGCGAATCAGCTTGAAGGTGCCTGGGATGTCGGTGGCAAAGGATTATCGGTTTCCGATGTGTATACTTTTGACACGGCTACCCCGCAATCACAATGGCTGGATCAGTGGCTCAGCATGACGCATGCTCAGGTCGCAGAAGCCCAGAACCCAGACAGTAAAAAGTATTATCCCAAGCGCAAAGGCAACGGCTTTTACACCCATTTCAAAGAGGATATCGCGCTGTTCGCCGGTATGGGATTTAAATGCTTTCGTATGTCGATTGCCTGGACGCGCATCTTTCCGCGCGGCGATGAGGCGGAACCCAACGAGGCGGGCCTGCAGTTTTATGATGAGGTACTGGATGCCCTGCTCGCACAGGGTATTGAACCCATTGTCTCGCTGTCGCATTACGAGATGCCGCTGGCGCTGGTGACAGACTACGGTGGCTGGCCGAACCGTCAACTGGTGGACTTTTACGTCCGCTTTGCCACTACGGTATTCACCCGCTATCGCAAAAAAGTGAAGTATTGGATGACCTTTAACGAGATCAACTGCGTGAAGCACCATCCGTATGTGAGCGTGGGCGTGATTGAGGAAGGTCATCCTCACCTGGAGCAAGATAAATATCAGGGCGCGCACCATCAGTTTGTCGCCAGCGCGCTGGCCACCAAAGCGTGCCACGCGATTATCCCCGGTTCTCAGGTGGGCTGTATGATCAGCTATCAGATCCTCTATCCGCACACCTGCCATCCGGATGACGTACAGGCCTGTGAAGAGATGCAGCGCGTGTCGTTATTTTTTAGCGATGTGCAGGCGCGCGGTTATTATCCGGCTTATGCCGACAGAATGCTGGCGGAGAAAGGCGTACAGCTCATTAAGGCCGTGGGCGACGATGAGATCCTGCGGCAACATCCGGTGGACTTTGTTTCCTTCAGCTATTACATGTCCAGCACCGTCAGCGCCCAGCCGGAAAAACTGACCGGCGCGCAGGGCAACCTGATTACTGGCGGGATTCGTAACCCGCATCTGGCGACCAGTGAATGGGGTTGGCAAATCGATCCCAAAGGCCTGCGGCTGGCCCTGAATCAGCTTTATGACCGCTATCAAAAGCCGCTCTTTATCGCCGAAAACGGTCTGGGTGCGGTGGATACCGTCAAGGCCGACGGCAGCATTGATGATGATTACCGTATCGACTACCTGCGCCAGCATGTGGCACAGATGAAAGAAGCGATTGCCGACGGCGTTGCACTGTTTGGCTACACCTGGTGGGGGCCGATCGACGTCGTCAGTGCCGGCACCGGGCAGATGTCCAAACGCTATGGCTTTATTTACGTGGATCAGGATGATATGGGCAACGGCACCCAGAGGCGTTCATTGAAAAAGAGCTATCACTGGTATAAAAAGTTGATTGCCTCTAACGGTGAAGACACCGGCTGCTGATCCGGTTTATCGCCATGATCATGACCTGCAGGCAGGCGCTGTCGGCAGGTCATGTTATTTCAGCCTCTGCCACGCTGGTACGGCAGACTGACTGCCATCTGAACCCCAAGGAGAAGGTTGATTTGAACACCCTGCATCTGGTCGATCCCGAACTGCTGCCCGCCCTGGCAAACAGCGCGCCGCTTGAGCTTACCCCGGAAACCATTGTGGCGCTGCGCCGCGAACGCCAGGACGCCGCCGTAAAACAGGTTCAGACCTACCGTGACGGCGGACTGTACATTGAAGAACACAGCATCGATTCCCCCGACCATCCGCCCGTCAGAGTCTGTGTGATTACCCCGGTGAGCGCGACCCCAAGGCGAATGGGCATTTTGCATATTCATGGCGGCGGTCATCTGTTTGGCAGCCCGGAGCAATCCCTTTCACTGACCAGCGTAACAGCACTGCGCCACAACTGCGTCGTGGTCTCAGTGGACTATCGTCTGTCACCGGAAACGGTTTTTCCCGGTTCGCTGGAGGACTGCTATGTGGTGCTGAACTGGATGGTGCGTCAGGTCGACATGCTGGGCATCGATCCGGCACACATTGGTTTAATGGGCGACAGCGCCGGTGCCGGGTTGGCCGCCTCGCTGGCGCTGCTGGCAAGGGATCGCGATGGCCCCAAACTGGCCTTCCAGAATCTGATGTTCCCGATGCTGGATGACCGCACGGTGACGGAAACGCATCCCAATCCCGTGACCGGCGAGTTTGCCTGGACGCGCGAATATAATCGTATTGGCTGGACCGCACTACTGGGCGAGGAACCCGGCAGCGAAACGATCTCGCCTTATGCCGCACCGGCACGCGCCAGTAACCTCGCGGGGCTTCCGCCCGTCTGGATAGGTGTAGGAACGCTGGACCTGTTTCTGGATGAGAACCTCGACTACGCACAACGGCTGATCCGTGCCGGTGTCGCCGTGGAGCTGCACGTCTGGCCCGGTGCCTTTCATGGCTTTCATGCCAGTGACACGGCGGCAGTGTCGCGACAGGCCAGGGAACTGCGCCAGCGCTGGCTGTCGCGCTTTAATCCCTGTCCATGACGCCAGAATCAGCCCGGTCTGGCAATTGGCCTGCCAGAATTTACGGCTACCGTTAACTCACCCGGAGTCATCAATGCAAACGCTGCACATCGTACCCCGCCTGATGAAAGCACTGCGGGCGGGGAAAAAACGCCATACGATACGCTGGCAGGAAGCCAAAATCACCCCAGGACCGCTGCGCTATATCAACAGCGAAGACCCGGAATCCGTCGTCATCGTTAACGTTGAACGCGTGGTCACACTGCCGCTGTCCTCCGTGGCGCAGTATCTGGGTAAAGGCGATGAGTGGCCCGATGCGGTGCTGTTAGCAGGAATGCAGGCGCATTATCCGGCGATTCAGCTCGGGTCAGAGGTTGAGGTTATCCATCACTCAGCGCCGCTTGAGGATGAAACCTGACGACGCTGTTTTCACCGGAGAACGTCATGCTAGATGTGCTTAAACAGCTGGAATGCAGCCTGCATCATGAAAAGCGCCACGATTTAGCGTGGCTTGAACAGAGACTGCATCCCGAATTTAAAGAGATCACCCTTTCAGGCACGCTGCTGAACCGTGAGCAAATCATCGCGGCGCTCATGAATGAAGAGAACGCACAGGCCATTATCAGCAGCGACTTTCAACTGATGGAGGTCGGAACCCAGCATGCCATTTTGCTTTACCGCACCTCACAGCCGGACGGCAGCCGTGCCGCATTACGTTCGTCCCACTGGGTGTTATCCGCAACGCATGGCTGGCAGATGATTTTTCATCAGGGCAGCACGGCAGCCGCTGGGTCATAGTTTGGGGGTTGGGAAAAAAGCGTGGGCTGTCCACGCAGCCGTAAAACAGACCCACAACCTGTGGCAATCATGGCCGACAGGCAGCCATGCGCGTTATTTCACCACAGGATTTTTCTGCAGCGACAGCGCATCCATAAATGCGTCATCTAACTGGAGATGCGCTTTTACCAGCTCACGCGGCGTACCGGCCAGCCACTGATTGAGTGAGATATCGGCGTAATAGTCACTTTTGAATAACTCCAGGAAACGCAGCGGCCCCTTGCCGGTGTTTTCAACATAGTGGCCCATGGCGAAGGGCACATAGCCGACATCCCCTGCCCGATAATCAAATGTTCTTGCCTGACCCGATGAGGCAAAAACGCCCATGCGTCCTTCCCCTTCCAGGTAGTATTGCCATTCATCGTTATTCGGGTGCCAGTGCAACTCGCGTAATCCGCCGGGGGCGATTTCAACCAGGGCTGCCGCGATGGTTTTGGACACCTTAAAGGTTGAGGAGTCGGTGATTCTGACCGTGCCGCCCGGTGCCTTTATGGGTTCCTGTGCCAGCATGTGGTGGGTAAAGGTGCGTTTGGCTTTGGTTGCGCCTTTCACCGCCACTGACTCCAGGCTGCCGGGCACCTTCGCGGCAAAAATATATTCATCCGCTGGCGAAGGCAGGTGGTCGAAGGTGGATACCGGGACGTTGAAGTTTTTCGCCAGAATGTCCGGCGGGATATGTTTGAACCAGTCGGATAACAGAAACGTGCTGTCCTCATCAAATCCGCCATCGTCGAAGGCCAGCAGAAACTCGCATCCATCAGGCCCGATGCCCTGAATTGAATGCGGGATGCCCGGCGGGAAATACCATAAGTCTCCCGGGCCAATATCATCGATAAACCAACTGCCATCAGTATCAAACGCGGTGACGCGGGCGTTGCCGTAGGTCATGTAGGCCCATTCGCCCTCTTTATGCCAGTGTAATTCGCGGATGCCGCCGGCATTCAGGCGCATGTCCACACCGGCAATGGTGGTCGAAATGGCTAATTCACGTTTGGTGACCTGGCGCGTCCATCCGCCGCTGCTTTTGCGCACGTGCGCATCACTGAATGAAAAACGCAGGTTCGGTAACGTCCCGCTGTCGGTCGAAGGTGGATTAACGATGTCCGGATTTTCTGCTTCGCGGATGGGATCGTGCGGCCCGGGATCGCGACCACCGGTAGGAAAGGACTGAATGCTGTCATGCGCATGGACCTGTCCAGCCGCCAGCGCCACCGTCCCGCCTGCGGCAAACGCCATAAAACTTCTTCGGGTTAATTTACTCATTAATAAAATACCTCATTCCTTGCTGATAAAATCGCCGACATGCGCTGCCATAAGTAATCTATAGCGGGATAAGTTAAATTTTATTAATGGTATATGTAAATTTTGATGACATCCGCACGCCCGATCTGGCGCAGAAATTATCAACCGGTGCTAACTCTTTTCAGCTGGTTGATGAAAGGTTAACTTTTCTTATCGATATCAGCCCGCAACTGGCACAAAAGGGTAATTTTCGCGCGTAATGTCAATATCGACGCCGATCATACTTCGTTACAGGCCCGCTCCGTTTTCGCCGCGCTTGCGGGCTGATTGCTGGCATGGCGCAGTGCCGCAGGAAAGTATTAACCCGGTCAGGCTGACAACCGCGCACGGGAATGATTGGGGAATATTCAGGCAAGCGTCAACATCGCCGGGGTGCGGGCTAATGCATGACCGGGAAGAGGTGAAAGCCGGGAATCATACGGCGGGATTGCTGGGCTACGCAGAGGCGCTGTGCGTCCGGCCAGGCCGTATCTGCGCCAGCCAGACGACAGGGACAGGCTGTCAGAACAGGACATCCTGACGCGGCGATGAGGCTGCGGACTGCGGCGCGCGGGCTGAGAATGCTGCACCTTCAGCCTGCTGCGGACAAATCGGGTAAGCGCGGTGGCGCTCTGGCAAATTCACAATAATGATGCTGTCTTCAGGTCCATCAAGCACATCATCCATCAGGCTCAAATATTCATAAGGATTTTGCATAAATCGTCTCTGTTCCGTTATCCATAGTGAAGCAGGTCATACAGCAAACACAGGCACGATATGATCATTGCCAGGGATCGATAATAGCTGCTGAGCACCATGTCACAAGCAGATTACGCTTATATGACAGCCAACAGGCGAAAACAGCGGCGTGCGCCAGGCACGCCGCACCCGGTCAGAAGAAGCCCAGCGGCTGGATGCTGTAGCTCACCAACAGGTTTTTGGTCTGCTGATAGTGATCGAGCATCATCTTGTGAGTCTCGCGCCCAATGCCTGATTTTTTATAGCCACCAAAGGCGGCATGAGCGGGATAAAGGTGATAGCAGTTGGTCCAGACGCGACCGGCTTTAATCGCCCGTCCGACGCGATAGGCCCGGTTGATATCACGTGTCCAGACGCCCGCGCCCAGGCCATAGATGGAGTCGTTAGCAATAGCGATGGCCTCTGCTTCGTCCTTAAAGGTGGTAATGCCCACCACCGGACCAAAGATCTCTTCCTGGAACACCCGCATGCTGTTGTTGCCTTTCAGCAGCGTGGGCTGGATGTAGTAACCGCTGGCAAGCGAGTCATCGAGCTTCTCAACGCCCCCGCCGATCAGCACCTCGGCACCTTCCTGACGGGCGATTTCCAGATAAGAGAGGATTTTATCGAACTGCTGCTGAGAGGCCTGCGCGCCCACCATCGTCTCCGTATCCATGGGATCGCCGCGCTTGATGGTTTTGATACGTTTGAGCACCGCCGCCATAAAGGGTTCGTAAATCGACTCCTGCACCAGCGCCCGTGATGGACAGGTACAGACTTCGCCCTGATTGAGGAAGCCGAGCACAACGCCTTCCGCCGCTTTCTCAATAAAGCTCTCTTCGGCCTGCATAATGTCTTCGAAGAAGATGTTTGGCGATTTGCCGCCCAGCTCAACGGTAGACGGAATCAAGCTTTTCGCGGCCAGTTCCAGGATATGGCCGCCCGTGGCCGTCGATCCGGTAAAGGCCACTTTGGCAATGCCCGGATGTGAAGCCAGCGCCTCACCGGCTTCTTTACCATAACCGTGGACCACGTTAAGCACGCCCGGAGGAAGCAGATCGTTGATCAGGTCAACAAACAGGGTGATCGACAGCGGCGTCTGCTCTGCGGGCTTAAGCACTACGCAGTTGCCTGCCCCCAGTGCTGGTGCCAGCTTCCACGCCGCCATCAGCAGCGGAAAGTTCCACGGGATGATTTGCGCTACCACGCCCAGTGGCTCATGGAAGTGATAGGCGGCGGTAAATTCGTCGATCTCTGCGGCGCTGCCCTCCTGCGCTCTGACGCAACCGGCAAAATAGCGGAAGTGATCCACCGCCAGCGGCATATCAGCGGCCAGGGTTTCCCGCACCGGTTTACCGTTGTCCCAGGTTTCATTCACCGCCATATATTCCAGCTTCTCTTCCAGCCGGTCGGCAATCCTGAGCAGCACCAGCGCGCGCTGCTGAGGCGAGGTTTTCCCCCATGCGTCCGCCGCAGCCGCCGCGGCGGCGACCGCGTTATCGACATCGGCCTTGTCTGAGAGGGGAAAGGCGCCGGCGTCAGAGCCATTTACCGGCGAGGTATTGCTGAAGTAGTTGCCATTGACCGGCGCAACGAACTCACCGTTGATGAAATTGCCATAGTGCTTTTGCAACGTGATGAGAGAACGGGGTTCTCCTGGCGCGGCATAACGCATGTTGAATCTCCTTACGCAGTAGGATGTGAAACAACTTTGAAACCTATTGTTAACATATTAGATCAGCGTCAGCCTGACAGGTTTGTTATCCCTAAACTGTGACCGCGACGAAGGAAAATCCGCGATGGGTGCACTACAGATAATTCCGACTTTTTGCCGCTTCGCCAGTTAACTGGAAACTTTTGAGCACGATGGGGTCAATATGGTGATATGTTCACTCTGGAGGTAAGTAAGCATGTTAGCTTCGGCTTTCACCTTAATGCGCGCTAAAGCAGATTTCGTCCACCAGTTCATCCGTAATCCGCGCAAAATGGGCAGCATTACTCCTTCCTCTGATGCGCTGTGCCGCACCATGGTTGAATCGGTGGAATGGAACAGTCAGTTGCGGATTGCCGAGTTGGGTGCGGGAGACGGTGTGTTAACGCGTCGCCTGCTGGCTCAGATGGCCCCGAACGCGACGCTGGATGTGTTTGAAATCAGCAGCACGCTGGCGCAAAAGCTGAGCGCGCTGGATGACGCGCGAATGACGGTGCGCACCTGTTCAGCGGAGTACCTCAACGGCAGCTATGACGCCATCTTTTCTGGCCTGCCGCTGTTGTCGTTGTCGCCGGAACTGCGCGATGCCATTCTGCAGGCGGTTTATCACGCCCTGGGACCCAACGGCGTCTTTGTGCAGTTCCAGTACACCTCACTGACCCAGCCCGATCTGTCACGTTACTTTACCTGGGAACGCCGACGGGTATTAAAAAACGTCCCGCCAGCCTGGGTTTATCGCTGTACACGCCACTATGCGCCCTGAGCGCTGTTAACCGCCGGGCGCGTTTGCAACCAGAAATGGTATAAGACGCTGCGCGCCCAGTCCGCGCCCTGCAGTTCTTCCCCATCGCGCTCACAGGCTTCCGGCAGGCACGCGTCCATAATGCGGCGGTCAAACTCCGGATGAAACTGCACCGACAGCGCACAGGATGAATAGCGCAATATCTGGCAGCCATCCTTTTCCGATACGGCCAGCACCTTCGCGTGAGCTGGCGGCGTAATCACCGACTGACGATGTGAAAGCCAGGCCTCAAAGGTATCTGGCAAGGTGGCCAGCAGAGGATCGTGGCGGGCCTGCGTCGTCGTGGTTAACCTAATCAGCCCGCGCTCCCAGTCATTGGGGTTATCGTCCACCTTCCCCCCTAATGCATAAGCCATAAGCTGGTGTCCGTAGCAGACGCCAAGCAGCGGTAAACGCGCCTCCATTGCTGCCCGAATCCAGGCCGCCGTGCGTTCACTCCAGTCCGCATGATCGGTCACCATCGCCCACGAACCGCTCAACACCGCACCCGAGATTTCAGTAAACTGCGGCAGCGTTTCGCCCAGATGGGGACGGACAATAAGGTAATCGTCGGGTTGTAAATTCAGCGCCTCGATAAACCATACCGGTTGTTCACCGATTTTCTCGACCACGTTGGCGGGAGGAACATCTAACTGGATAAGGGCAAGGGGCAATACAGGCGTGGAAATCATACCGAATCGAATCCTCAAAAGGGTTGGCGTTTCGGAAGATCAGTCTGACAGTAACGATTGTAAAAGTCTTATGAATTTTTTTGGCGTTATTTTCTGCTTAACTAAATAAAAAATGTTAATCATTGCCAGAACGGCGCAGGTTCGTGCCATGATTAGCAGGTATCGGGTTTATTTTTAAAGGATGACATTGTGGCAGTGCGGCATTTCTTTATGGTTCTGATGGTGGTTTGCATCTGGGCCTTTAATAACGTGGCAGTAAAATGGGGATTAGTTGAGTTACCGCCGTTGTTTCTCACGTGGATGCGTTTTGCGGTGGTGGCGATTGTGCTCGTCCCGTTTTGCCGTATTAACCGTCAGCAGCTCCCCTGGTTAGTGCTGCTGGCCTTCACGTTTGGTTTTATGCATTTCTCACTGCTGTTTGTCGGCATGCGTTATACCGATGCCGGAACGGGTGCCATTGTGGTGCAGTTGGGTACGCCGATTGCCATGCTGTTGGCGATGGTGGTGCTGAAAGAGAAGCTGCGGCTGATTCAGCTGATCGGCATTATGATCTCGCTCAGTGGCGTGGTGGTGCTGTCCGGTAGCCCGACCATTCCTGCCTGGTGGGTGCTGTGTATACTGCTGTGCAGCGCCACCGGCTGGGCCATCAGCAACCTGATTGTAAAAAAATCGCCGCCAATTAAGCCCCTGACGCTGACAGGCTGGATCGCTTTCCTTGCCCTGCCGATTGTCGGTGCCGCCAGCTTTATGCTGGAGTCCAATCAGCTCTATGCGCTGCAACATGCGGGCTGGCGCGGCTGGTTTGCCATTCTCTATAGTGCTATCGCTTCCTCGGTTGTGGCGTACACCTTGTGGTATGCGTTGCTGAAGAAATACAACGTTAACCTGATCATGCCCTACTCGCTGCTAACGCCGGTTCTCGCGGTATTAATGGGCATCGTGGTGTTGGGTGACAGCCTGAACAGCTTCAAAATCATTGGTGCCTCGCTGGTCATCCTGGGAACCACCATTGCGGTGATTAACCTGCGCAATCTGCGAATGCACGCCCGGTTCCCGCGCCTGCGACGCCGTTAGTTCAGGCTGCTATGCTTCAGAGAAGGTGTTAACTCTGGAGCCTGTTGCATGAATACGTTGACCAGCTCGCTGTGGCAGCAGATGTGGCAAGGATTGCATGGCAATCATGCGCCGCAGCCGCTGCCCTTATTGACCGATCCCGCCACTTTTTCTTCCGCTTATGCCGTCAGTGAACTGGCGGCGACCAGCCTGGGCTTAGCCATGCAGGGCGTGGCCGATCTGCTTAACCGCCCTGCCCGCGCACAGGTTAACGTCCGGCTGGCATCCCGCTGGTTTCAGCACAGCTTTATGCCGCTTAATCGCAGTGCGCCTGCACTGTGGGACCCTTTTGCGGGCGATTATGCCTGTCAAAATGGCTGGATTCGCCTGCATACCAATGCTCCCCATCATCGCCTGGCAATGGAAAGTATCCTTGGCCGTCACCCGGACCGGGCGGCGCTGGCGCGTGAAGTGGCTCACTGGCAGGCCGCCGAACTGGAACAGGCGGTGATTGAGGCTGGCGGCTGCGCGGCGGAAATGCGCAGCGCCGACGCATGGCAGCAGCATTCGCAGGGGATGGCCGTCATACATGAACCGCTGTTCGCCCGACAAACCCTGGCCGACGGCCCCGCCGTCGCGTGGGCATTGCCCGAGGCGCGCCCGTTACTCGGCATTAACGTCCTGGATCTGACGCGCATTATTGCCGGTCCGGTGGCAACGCGTTTTCTTGCCAGCTTGGGCGCAAACGTCTTACGGATCGATCCGCCCGGCTGGCAAGAGCCCGGAGTGGACGAGGAGCTGGCCTGCGGCAAACGTCGGGCCGTGCTGGATTTAAAACAGCCTGCCGACCGGGCGCAGTTTGTCTGGTTGCTGAAACACGCGGATGTGATTGTGCACGGCTACCGCGCCGACGCACTGGAAAAGCTGGGATTTGATGCGGAATCGCGACAGGCGCTCTGCCCCGGCCTGGTCGACGTCAGTTTAAACGCCTGGGGCTGGCAGGGACCGTGGCGTAACCGGCGCGGTTTCGACAGTCTGGTACAGATGGGTTGTGGCATTGCCGAACAGGGAATGCGATGGAAACAGCATGATGCGCCGCTACCGCTTCCGGTACAGGCGCTGGATCATGCCACCGGCTACCTGATGGCCGCCGCGGTGCTGGCGGGACTGCGTCAGCGACGCCAGCACGGCAACGGCAGTCAGATGCGCCTGTCGCTGGCGCGCACCGCCTGGTTACTTGAGCAGCACCGCTACGACGCGAACGCGCAGCAGACCGGCATTACGCCGCAGCGCAGGGACAATCAGCCCTGTTTAGAGCTGACGCCGTGGGGCATTGGTATCAGGTTGCGATCCGCCGCCTGGCTGCCTGGCACCACATTACAGTGCGCCACGCCAGGAAGCCCGCCGGGTACGCATCCGGCGCAATGGTGAAAATCAGGCGTCGTCGCCCTGCTCGCTGGCGCTCTCCACCAGCTCATCGTACATGGCCTGAATCGCCTCACGGCTCAGTAGCGCCAGGGTACGATAAAACGCCGTGGTAGCATGGGCTTCAACTTTGCCGAGAAACGCACCGCACCATGGCATCAGGTACTCGTCAAACAGCGCCAGCTGGGCCGCGTTTTCATCCGCTGCCGACTGATCTTCCAGCCATGACGCCGCCAGCAGCAGGCCACCAAAGTGGTCGGCCGGTGCATCACCCAGCGGCATGCCGCGCGCGGTCAAAAACGCGCGGATGTCGGACTCCGGCTTTCCTTCCGGCCAGTCAGACGCAAACGGCGACACCTTGCAGTCGCTGCCCACAAACAGGGCATCGTAGTCTGCCGCCAGCGCCTGCGGATCGCTGTTTTGCTGTAAGCGCGTCAACAGCTCATCCTGCTCCAGCGGCCACTGCGCCGCCAGTTTACCTTCACGAATCAGCGTAAACAGCGGGGCCAGCAGCGCATCCTGCGGATGGCGGTTAAACAGCGAACCGATAATACGGCACAGAATGGAAAACTCATTCATGCATCAACATTCCTTGAGGGAGAGAAATTAAAAGTCCGCCAGCTCGGCGATAGGTTTGCCGGTACGCATTGCCAGAAAGTCCAGCAGGCGGCGCGGCGTGACATTTAACACGCGATCCTCCGGAAAATCCACTTCTCTGGCGATGCGCAGGCAGTGCTCGAAGTTGCCGAGGTTAAATGCCGTGTGGGAATCGGAGCCAAACGCCTGTAGTACGCTTTAGGATCAGGCAGTAATGATAAATTATTTTAACGCGATTAGCTTATCTTCCTGTCCACTTAACTTTCTTGAGCGTTTAAAACCCCAGACTTTACTACAAAGCATGTTTTCAATAGAATTTAAAATTCAAAATTTGACTTATGATAGATTCGTAGTGAAAATATTACGTTCCTGGTTGATTAACGACCCCTGCCAAATTAATATATCAGCTCATTATATTTCACATTCTAACTCTGGCTAACTAATGAGTGAATTAGAAGACTTTAAACTAATTAAAGAATTACTATTGGATTTTTTAAGCAAAAAGGAAATCAAAGCAAAATTTTCTCATGTCATTAACAATCAATATAATGACTGGGAGAAATGGTTTCAGATCGAATTTGAGTATTTCTTGCTAAATGAAAAAAATTATCATACCAGAAGAGAACTTAAGGCCAACTCTGATAAACGAAGCAAACTTAATCGTTTATATATGTTTGTAGACCTTATATTCAGAAAACCAAACACCGCTAAAGACCAATACATTTACATTGAATTTAAACGGGCTGTTAAAGCAACAACACTCGTTAAAAAAATGCTGGAAGACATTACGAAAGTCAGATCAATCGTAGCATCCCATTACGTTGAAACCGAAATTAAACAGCGTTCTTTCTGGTGTATAGGCTTTTATCATTCATTTCAACCCTTAACTGTGAATCGAGCACAAGAAGAAATCGATCTATATACTAAAAAGTTTCACGAACCTTTCTACCTTTGCTCTTGTAGAGGAAAATCACATCATGAAGACTGCCCTAAAATCGGCATTGTAATTATATAACATTGATTATGTCGGGGTAATTTGAATCCCGGCATATTAAACGTGTAATCCACTGCAAAATCCTCTGTTTTTTGGATGTTTTACAGCATACTGAATGCTTCACTTAACTACTTTAGTACCAGTGACGATTAAGGCCTTTTACATCCTTACTTATCGTAAATTTACCGCTCTCATTAAGGTTGAAGTTTAGGCAGCGTTAGCATGCGTACTCGATGATACGATCAATATTCCAGATATTAATTCCATCATTCTCTATGCTCTCCCCGCGCTTTACCAAGAAAATAAGCAGCACCATAACCAATCACAATTGCCCCAACGAAACCGCACAATTTCAAAGCCAGACTATCGAACACAAACAATGATGCAAGAGCAATAAAGCTCATCGCTACTGTAATTGTCCCTTCAAGAAGGTGTGCCGAGAGCTTAGCCAGCAAGTTTACAGATTTCATTGTTAATCCTTTTACATCTCTGTGGATGGCTGCTGATAAAGTCCAGGTAGGGTTTCAGGCTCTTAGTGTTGGTGCAAAACACCACTCTCCACGGCTTTACATATTCGTTAAAAAAGCTATTCCCCTCCTTTATCTGTCACAGGCTGGCTCTTTAACCTTAGCGTCGCCAGATGCCGGGCGGCTAAAAAACAATCAGCCTGTAACTCAGTTAACCTAACGCCGAGAATATGCCTTCATGAATGAGCATCCAACAATACGGCACAGAATGAAAAACGCATTCATGCATCAACATTCCTTGAGGGAGAGAAATTAAAAGTCCGCCAGCTCGGCGATAGGTTTGCCGGTACGCATTGCCAGAAAGTCCAGCAGGCGGCGCGGCGTGACATTTAACACGCGATCCTCGGGAAAATCCACTTCTCTGGCGATGCGCAGGCAGTGCTCGAAGTTGCCGAGGGTGAAGGCCGTGTGGGAATCGGAGCCAAACGCCAGCCGCCCGCCCGCTTTGCCGACTGCCTCGGCAATCGCCCGACAGTTGGGTTCACTGCCGGGACGGGAATGGGTAAAGGAGGAGTTGTTGAGCTCCAGCGCCACATCGTAGTGCGCGGCGGCTTCGGTAATGGCGGGAATATCGACGGGATATTTTGGGTTGCCAGGATGGCTGATGATGTGAACCAGTCCGCCCGCCATGGCGGCAATCATCGCCTCGGTATTCTGCGTCAGATCGCGCGGGGCATAAACCGGTTCGTGAAAGCCCGCGACAATCAAATCCAGCGATTCCAGCATCGGTCCGGAGCAGTCAATCTCGCCCTGCTGGTTCTTAATATTGGCCTCGATACCGCGCAGAATCGCCACGCCATCAATGATCCGAGGCCAGATGCGCATATTGACGAAATGCCAGTAGTGCGGTGCATCGGCCATGTCCGGGCCGTGATCGGTAATGGCAAACAGCTTCAGGCCATTTAATTTAGCCTGCGCCACATAGTCATGCAGCGTGCTGTAGGCGTGGGTACTGGCAACCGTGTGCATATGGAGATCTACCGGATACATTATCTGCTCCTGCAAAAAGCCGGTTAAGGCATCAGTGATTAATAGCCACGCTGGCGATCGACGTAGCCCTGAGGATGTCCACCCGCTTCGAGCTGACCGATGGCACGGGCAATAAAGTCCATCGCTTCTTCTTTCAGCGTGACCGCCGCATTATGAGGCGTAATTGTTACGCGCGGATGGAACCATAAAGGATGATCGGCAGGCAGCGGCTCGGTCTGAAACACATCCAGTGCGGCGCCCTTCAGCTGTCCGCTATCAAGGGCGGCGAGTAAATCTGCTTCCACCACCTGATCCCCACGGGCGAGGTTAAGGAAAAACGCCCCCTGCGGCAACTGCTGTAACAGATTATGATCAATCAAATTGCGCGTTTCCGCCGTGCTGGGCAGCAGGTTGATCAGCACCCGGGTTTCACGCAAAAAATCATCCCGCGCCGCCGGTCCGGCAAAGCTGGTCACGCCGGGGATCTGCTTCGCAGAGCGGCTCCAGACGCGCAGCGGAAATCCAAGGGCGCTAAGACTTTCGGCGACCTGTTGCCCAAGCACGCCTGCGCCTAAAATGCCGATGTGAAAGGTTTCACGCGGATATGACGGCAAAGGCTGCCACTGCGCCGACTGCTGCTGCTGCTGATAGTCGTCAAAGCGTCGGAACCAGCCTAATACGCGGCACAGCGCGTACTCCTGCATTTGCCGCGCCATGCCGGTGTCTTCCAGCCGATAGAGCGGGACGTTGTCCGTCAGCATATCCGGGTACTGCTGCAGCTGACGCAAGATCTCATCCACACCCGCGCCAAGGGCAAAAACGCCCTTCAGATCGTGGCGGCCGCGCAGCATCTCTGGCGGCGGCGAGCGCACCAGCGCATAGTCTGCCGGGGCGTTATCCCCCGGAGCCCACAGGCGCACGCGGGCCTGGGGCAAACGTTGCTGCAGGCCATGTATCCAGTCCGGTGCGCTCTGCGACGGATGAAACCAGACGATCTCCATACTGCTCTCCTTTTATTTCAGCTTCGGATAAATGTGCACAAGGGCAAGCGGTGCCCTGTAAAAGCATCTTTTTTCTAACATACCGCAAATAAATAATTCCTGCCGCTTCACATTTCCGTCGCACTGAAGGGTGAAAATTGCGGTTAAGGTCTAAAGTTGTTGGGTGGTCAATGCGTTACACAGGGCCGCATTTCGGACAAGGAGAAACACCGATGATGAACACTGAGGTAAAAACGAATAAACGGCCTCAACGCCATGCACCCATTCTGCTTAGCGTGCTACTGAGCGCCAGCGTATTCAGCACCTGGGCAGCAGAGGATTCCCGATTACTGAACACGCAACCGCAGCCGCCGGATGTCCGTTTAGGACCGCTGTTTAATGCCGTGCAACAGGCAAAATTCTACCCCGATCAAAAAACCTTTGCCGACGCGGTACCTAAGTACGATCCCTCGTCAATTCTCGCCGACTGGCAGATGCAGAAAAGCCAGCGCGGCTTTGATTTAAAACGTTTTGTCGCAGCAAATTTCACCCTGCCCACCGATGGCGATAAATACGTGCCACCAGCAGGCCAGAACCTGCGCGACCATATTAATGGCCTGTGGCCGGTGTTAACGCGTACCACCAACAGCGTGGGAAAATATGACTCGCTGCTGTCGCTGCCTAAACCTTATGTGGTGCCGGGCGGGCGCTTCCGTGAGGTCTATTACTGGGACAGCTATTTCACCATGCTGGGCCTGGCAGAAAGCGGCCACTGGGACAAAGTGCAGGATATGGTCGATAACTTTGCTTCCCTGCTGGATCGCTATGGCCACATTCCTAATGGCAACCGGACTTACTACCTGAGCCGATCACAACCGCCGTTCTTTAGCCTGATGGTTGACCTGCTGGCAACGCATGAGGGCGACAAAGCCTACACGCGCTATTTGCCCCAGTTGCAAAAAGAGTACGACTACTGGATGGCAGACAGCGACAGCGTTGCGGCAGGCAATGCCAGCAAACGGGTGATCAAGCTGGCCGACGGCACGCTGTTAAATCGCTACTGGGATGCGCGCGACGTTCCGCGCACGGAATCCTGGATGGATGATATTACGACGGCGAATAAAGCCCCGCAGCGTAACAAGGCAGAGATGTACCGCGAACTGCGTGCCGGTGCCGCCTCGGGCTGGGACTTCAGTTCACGCTGGTTTACCGACGCGCACAATCTTTCCACCATCCGCACGACGCAGCTGGCACCGGTGGATCTCAACAGCCTGATGTTCCATCTGGAAAAAACCCTGTCCACCGCTTACCGCCTGAACAAGCAGGACGATCGGGCGAGGTTTTTTGCTGACCGGGCAGAGAAACGTCAGGCAGCGATCAACCGTTACCTGTGGGACAGCAAACAGGGCTGGTACGCGGACTATGACTGGAAGAAACGCCAGATCCATCCACAGCTTACCGCTGCCACGCTGTTTCCGCTCTATATGCAGATCGCCAGTGATAAACAGGCTGACAGCACCGCCAGCGCAGTGGAAAAACAGCTGCTGAAACCGGGCGGTCTGGTGACCACCACGGTGAACAACGGTCAACAGTGGGATGCGCCTAATGGCTGGGCTCCGCTGCAGTGGGTTGCGGTAGAAGGCCTGGAGCACTATAAAAAGCCCCAGCTTGCACAGCAGGTGGGCTTACGCTTCCTGCGTAACGTACAGCTGACCTATGACAAGGAGCATAAGCTGGTCGAAAAATATGTGGTGGAGGGTGCGAACCTGGGCGGCGGTGGCGGCGGTGAATATCCGTTGCAGGATGGCTTTGGCTGGACCAACGGCGTCACCCTGAAACTGCTGGATAAATATTGCCCGAAAGATAAAACCTGTAACAGCGCACACGATATTCCCGAGGCGCAAAGCAACGCGAAGTAACCGATAGCTGGCCTTCGCCACGATAAAAAGGGCCCGCAGTCACCTGCGGGCCCTTTTTTACGTCAAGTTCTGCGTTAACTGCGCACTTTGCGGTAGATAAACAGCACAACGATGGCGCCAATTACCGCGACAACGAAGCTACCGAAGTTGAACCCGTCCACACGGCCAAAGCCGAAGAAGGTACTGATCCAACCACCGACTACGGCACCGATAATACCCAGAATCACGGTAATGATGAAGCCACCACCATCTTTACCTGGCATGATCCACTTCGCCAGGATACCGGCGATTAAACCAAAGATGATCCATGAAATAATACCCATCCGTTACTCCTTCCTTTTGTTAGTCAATGGCGATCGCCTGATTAATCAAGCGGTTCACTGCGCATAGTATAGACATGTTTTTTAAAAATGTAGCGCAAGCAGCTAATGATAGTGGTTATTGTGTTAAAGCTTTATTATTCTCCGCCGATAACGTACGGGTAGTAACAGGATAATTACATGAAAAAGCGTTGCTCATCTGGAGCCAGCAAGTGAAAGAAACCGATAAAGAACAGTACCTGAAACGTGGCACGCTGGCCGTGCTTGGCGTGATGAAGGACCTGCTTCAGTTACAAACACCTTTGCTGGTGAATTTTTCACGCGGGCAGTTTATTAGCCGTATGCTCGCTGCCGATGAAACACGTATCGTTTTTGATCTGGGGAGCAATAACCTGGATAACGACTACGCGCTGCACTGCAATGAAATCACGATTTTTGCCGAAACCCACGGTGCCAAAATTGAATTCGCCCTTGGAACACTGGAAAAAACCGACTTTGAGGGACTGCCTGCTTTTCAGGCCGCCCTGCCGGACGTCCTTTGGCAAATCCAGCGTCGGGAATTTTTCCGTATCAGCGCCCCGATGGACCCGGAGTTTTGGTGTCATTGCCAGTGGCCTGACGGCTCACCGGCTCGCCTGCGCTTACAAGATCTGTCCCTGGGCGGGATTGGCGTGCTGGTCGAAGAGGCGATGCCGGAAGGGCTAAAAAGCGGGGATGATTTTAGCAGCCTGCAGGTCGAACTGGGTGAATTCGGTCAGTTCAACGTCAGCGCTAAGCTGATGCACATTGGTGAACGCAGCATTATTACCAATAAAAATGAGACGAAAGTGACCCCTCGCCTGAGTTTCCGTTTTACCGCGCTTGAACCCCATCAGGAACGGCAGTTACAGCAAATTATTTTTGCCTTAGAGCGCCAGGCGCGCGACAAAGCACAACGCTTCCAGTAACCCGCGATTCACCCTGCGCCGCACACCGGCGGCGCATCCAGGCTATGCTTTCCCTTGCTTTCTCGTTTAACCGGAACCAGCAAGGAGAACATCCCCAATGGAAAACTGGCTCAATTCGCGTCATTTTCAGTCAATTTTTTTCAATCAAACGCTCTGGATCAACAGCGCTGTCGTCATCGTTGCCACCCTGGTCATTTACTGGTTGCTGCGCAGCCTGATTCGTTTTACCTCTAACCGTATTGCCCACTACAGCGAAGCACGCCATGTCCGCTTTACCGGCATTCTGGTCGAGATCTTACGCAGCACCAGCCAGTTGCTGCTGCTGATTTTTTCCCTGCTCATCGCCCTGCGCTTTATCGATTTACCCGATGCCTGGCGCGCCACGATCTCTCACAGTTGGTTTCTGGCCTTGATTGTGCAGATCACCCTGTGGATCGACGGCGGTATTCGTCTGTGGTTAAAAAGCCTGCTGCGCGATCCGCTGCATGTGCGCAACCCTGTCACCACCGTGATTCTGGGGATTTTGCTGCGCATGCTGGTGTGGGTGATGATGCTGTTGGCCATTTTGTCGAACATGGGCATCGACATTACGGCGCTGGTTGCCAGTCTGGGCGTGGGCGGTATTGCTATTGCCCTGGCGATTCAGACGGTACTGAGTGACGTATTTGCCTCGCTGGCGATTGGTTTCGACAAGCCTTTTGAACACGGTGATTTTATTGTGTTTGGCGACATCGCCGGGACGATTGAACACATTGGGCTGAAAACCACGCGACTGCGCAGCCTGAGCGGCGAACAGATTGTCTGTTCAAATACCATTCTTCTGCAGCAAACGATCCATAACTACAAGCGCATGCAGCAACGCCGCATCGTGTTTAAGTTTGGTATCAGCTATGCCACCTCTTCTGAGCAGGTGCGCGAGATCAGCGAGCTGGTGAAAACCATCATTCAGGGCATCGAGATGACACGCTTTGACCGCGCGCATTTTCTGGCGTTTGATGATTCAAAGCTGACGTTCGAAGTGGTCTATTTTGTGTTGAGTGCCGACTACAACCAGTACATGGATATTCAGCAGGAAATCAACCTGCAGCTGATGGCGGCACTCGAAGAACGCAATGTACGCTTTGCCTTCCCTATCCGTCAGGTCGAATTCAGCGGGGGCAGTTTGCCGCCGGTCGATCTCAAGCCGGTTCCCGATGATGACGCGGCCCAGCTACGCCGCGCGAATCGTTAAGCGCCGGGACGAACGGAGGATCGCAGCACGCTGCCCGATCCTCCGCCCTTACCCAGGCTGATAACGACAGCGGGCGACGGCCTGAAGCCAGCCCTGATAGCTGTCCTGCATTTTTTGCGCCAGCTGCGTACGCGGCATCACGACGTTACCGCCCTGTAATGCCTGCATATCACCGCCCTGCTGCCACCATCCCAGCTGTTTACCTGCCAGCAGTGCCGCCCCCAGCGCCGATGCTTCAGCGGTGGGCGCGCAATGCAGCGGACGCTGCAGAACGTCAGCCTGAAACTGCATCAGCCAGCGATTTTGTGTCGCACTGCCGTCGACGCACAGCGCAGGCAGCGGCTCACCGCTCGCCTTTTCCATGGCGAAAAAGACATCGGCAATTTGCCAGGTAATCGACTCCAGCGCCACCCGCGCCAGCACTGCCGGGGTCGCCGCATCGGTGAGGCCACAGAGCATGCCGCGGGCTTTTAAATCCCACCAGGGCGCGCCCAGTCCGGACAGTGCCGGGACAAAATAGCAGCCCTGATTATCATCACAGCTTTCTGCCAACGCCGTTAACTGCTGTGGGTCCGTCACACCCAGCATTTTCCCAAGCCAGGCCGCGCCTGAGCCGGTGTGGGTAATATTGCCTTCAAACGCAAAGCGCGGTTGCCCGTCGTGCCACGCCACGGTAGTGCTGAGGCCATTGTCGGTCAGGATTGGCGTTGCCATTGACATCATAAGCGAGGAGCCGGTGCCATAGGTTGCCTTGACCACTTCGGCCTCGCCACGCCGCTGGGCATAGAGCGCCGCGTGGGAGTCGCCAATACGTGCCAGAATCGGGGTGCCTGGCGTCAGACCGGCAATATCGGTTAAGGCGACGACGCCTGCATGACCGGCTGACGCGCTAATCTGTGGCAGCGCGGCGCGCGGCAGGCTGAACAGGGACAACAGTTCATCATCCCAGTCGTTGCTATGCAGACTGTAAAGCTGGGTGCGTGCCGCATTCGCATGGTCGGTGACGAAGCTTTCTCCTGCCGTCAGTTGCCAGGTCAGCCAGCTGTCCACTGTGCCAATGCATAATTCGCCCGCCGCTGCTCTGGCGAAGCCATCAGGCAAGGACGCCAGCATGCCGGTCAGCTTGGCGGCAGGAAACATGGGATCGACCGCCAGCCCGGTCAGGGCGGTAATCGTCGCGGCGCTGCCTGACAGATGAAGATCGCGGCAAAACGCTTCCGAACGTCGGTCCTGCCAGCTTACCAGCGGGGTTAACGGCACGCCGTCGCGGCGCTGCCAGATCAAAACGGATTCGCGCTGATTACTGAGGGCGATCGCCGCCACCGGCGATCCGGCGCACTGGGCCAGGCAGTCGGTTATCGCCTGCCTGACCGCCTGCCAGATAGCCATCGGGTCCTGCTCGGCCAGGCCGGGCTGCGGGTGCAGCAGCGTCAGGCCCTGACTGCCCCGCGCCACCACCTTTCCCTGCCGATCCACCGCCACTGCTTTAGCGTTGGTGGTACCTTCATCGATAGCAAGAATCACCGGCTCATGCATCGTCAGCCTCCTGTGCAGAGGCGCAACGCCTGGGCCGCTACGCTGCTGGCGTCAATGCCATGACAGGCCCGGGTTGAGGCGCGATCGCCCGCTATGGCGTACTCCCCATCGGCAATGCCCAGGCGCAGCAGCCTGACCGCTAAACCATTTTCAGCCAGTACCTCTGCAACCAGGCTGCCCACGCCGCCATTCACGTTATGCTCTTCAACCGTAATCACCGCACGGTAGTGGCTCAGCAGATCATGTAACTGCTGAGTATCACAGGGACGAATGGAAGGCACGGCGATCACCGCGGCGGAAACGCCCTGCGCTTCCAGTTGCTCTGCTGCGGTAACGGCTTCGTGTACCGTCGAGCCCATGGCAACAAGGGCGATGTCATGGCCTTCGTGCAGCACATCGATCTTGCCGGGTTCAAAGCGGTAATCCTCATCGTGGAGCTGCGGCAATGCTTTTCCATCCAGCCGGATGTAAACCGGCCCAACGTGATCAAGGGCATAGTCGATGATTTGGCGGCACTCCACCGGACAGGAAGGCGCGTAAATTTCAATATTGCCAAACCCGCGCAGGATGGCGATATCGTCAATACTGTGGTGCGTGCTGGCAAGTGGGCCATAGCTGGTCCCCGCATTCAGCCCAAACAGCTTGACGTTGGTATTGTTATAACAGACGTCGATCTTCACCTGTTCATTGGCGCGCGAGATCAGAAACGGCGCGGCGTTGCAGGTCACGGCCACTTTTCCGCCCAGCGCCAGACCGGCAGCCGTGCCCACCAGCGCCTGCTCGGCGATACCTACGTTGACTAACCGGCCGGGAAAGGCCTTGATGAACGGCGCAATTTTGGCCGTTGAGGTGGAGTCAGCCACCACAGGAACCACATCGATACCGCGTTCAACGGCTGCCATCAGTGCCTCTACCATCACCTCAGCCAGATGTTGTGCATTACTCATCGTTTAACTCCTCCAGTGCCCGGTCGATTTCTTCCCCCTTGGGCACCCGGTGGTGCCATTCAGCTTTGCCCTGAATAAAGGAGATGCCAAAACCTTTTTCCGTGTGCGCGATAATCACCTGCGGCTTGCCCTTTACCGCTGGCTGTTCCAGGGCGCTGACCACCGACGCCATGTCATTGCCGTTGCATTCACTGACCGCCAGACCAAAGGCGCGCCATTTCTCTGCCAGCGGGTCGGTATTCATAATGTCACGTGTCGATCCCGCCAGCTGTAGCTTGTTTTTGTCGTTAATCACAATCAGGTTATCCAGCCCGTAATGGGCAGCGACCAGCGCGGCTTCCCAGTTACTGCCTTCTGCCAGCTCGCCGTCGCCGGTGACGACAAAAATACGCCGCCGACTGTTGCTCTTCTTCGCCGCCAGCGCAATGCCCACAGCCACGGGCAATCCATGTCCCAGCGCACCGGTGTTGAGCTCCACGCCGGGCGTTTTTTGCCGCACCGGGTGCCCCGGTAGCGCCGAATTCGCCTGTTGATAGGTTGCCAGCCAGTCCAGTGGAAAATAACCGGCCTCCGCCAGCACGCAGTAATACCCGCCTACCGCGTGCCCTTTTGACTGAATGTAGATATCACGCTCGTCATCTTTCATACGATCTGGTGCGCAGTTAAGGATGCGGAAGTAGAGCGCGGTCAGGATCTCCACCTGCGACAGGTCGGCCCCGGTATGGCCGCCTGCCGGGCTGCTGGCATTAAGCTGAATAATGCGACGGCGCACCGACCGCGCCCGTTTTTCAAGCTCATCTACTGAAAGCGTAAAAGGATTCATATCTCACCTTTTGAATTTTAAGTCGACACCGAATATATATTCATGCTGGGCGCAAAACGCCCATCGCTGACAGCGAACACATGCACCGATCAGCGCGATCGGATCTGTCAGGTGAATATTCCTCCCCTTCATGAATATATATTCAATAATGATTTTATATTCATTGCCACTATGCGCTTTGCGGTCAGTCACGTCTACGGATGAAGTGATAAAAAGCGAAAAGGATCACAAATTGCCGTGGATTGTGATTTTCACGCGAGTGGTTAACAATGACGGCCAGGACACGAGAGGAAACACTGATGGCGAAACAGGATGAACAGCGGCTCATGGTAAAAATTGCCACGCTTTACTATGTCGAAGGCAAGAAGCAGTCCGACATTGCACAGTTACTCAAGCTGTCTCAATCGTTTGTGTCGCGCATCCTGAACCGCAGCGTGAAAGAAGGCGTGGTTAAAATCAGCGTCGTTCCCCCTGCCAATGTCTTTCCGGAACTGGAAAAAGCCCTGGAGCAACGTTATCAACTGCCGCAGGCCATCGTGGTGGACGTGCCAGAACACGCCTCCGCCGGAGAGATCAAACAGGCGATTGGTTCGGCGGCGGCCCACTATCTGGAAACCCGGGTGCGCGCGGATGAACTCATTGGCATCTCCTCATGGAGCGGCACCATTCGCTGTATGGTGGACGCCTTGCATCCCCTTAATACCTCATGTAAAGGCGTGATTCAGTTGCTGGGCGGCGTGGGCGCCAACGGAAACGTGCAGGCCACGATACTGACGCAAAACCTTGCCGCACTGCTGAATTGCCCGGCCTGGCTGCTGCCCTCTCAGTCGATTGAGCACTCAGTGACAGACCGCCAGCGGCTGGCCGCCAATGCGGACGTCGCCGAGGTGCTGAATAAATTTAATGAGGTGGATTTAGCCATTGTCGGGATTGGCGATCTTGAACCCTCTGCGCTGCTGCGTAATTCGGGTAACTATTACGATGCGACCATGTTACGTACCCTGGCCGGGCGCGGGGCAGTCGGTGATATTTGTCTCCACTACTTTGATGAGCAAGGTCAGCCCGTACTGGGTGCCGATGAAGATCCGGTGATTGGTATGGAACTGGAACAGGTCCGACAGTGTGCGCAGGTTGTGGCGCTGGCGGGCGGTAAAGAGAAGGCGCAGGCGATTCGCGGGGCGCTGCGTGGCGGCTATGTGAATGTGCTTATCGTGGATTACCCTACCGCAAGGCTGCTGACAGCTTAACGGTTCTCTCCTCACCTGCCGGAAAGGAAGGTGAGGAGAAAACACGGGATCAGCTGTTTGCGCGGTAAGCCGTGGTGACTTTCCACAAGTAACGGGGTGCCTGGGCGGCAGGATGTTTATTTTGCACGTGCTGATAAAACTCGTCCGGCGTCATAGAATTAATCATGGCGATTGCCCGGTCACGATTGCTGGAGAAGGTGCGCAGTAAGGCACCGGCGCCGTTAGCATAGGAAACGATGGTGGCGTAACGCAGCGTGAGAGGATCGCGAATCCCTGAAAGCGCCGACTGCTGCAGAATTTTGATGTAGGCAGTACCAATATCAATATTTCTGGCCGGATCGCGCAGCTCTGCGTTGCTCGGCTGACCGTGACGGCCCTGGGTGCGGTACACTTCCCGGCCTGCGGTCGATGCTTTGATCTGCATTAATCCCACCGCATTGGAACGGCTGACCACACCCGGGTTTCCACCGGACTCCACATTAATAATGGCGCTGATCAGTTTTTCGTCCACACCATACTGGTTGGCGGCCGTTTCGGTAAAGAGTGACCAGGTTCCGCTGATGCGTGAAGGCGCGGCCTGAGTTAACGGCGTATTCTTCTCTTTAACGTAGGTATGCGGCGGTTCACTGGCACAGCCCGTCAGCAGCAAGGCTGAAATGACAAAGTAGCGAATTTTAAGCAATTTTTTATCTCGTCGCAGAAGTGGCGGAAGCTATCATACCGAGCCGGCAGAATTGCAAAATTACCGTTTATCCTAATTACAGCAGTCTGATGACATATTTGCGATTTTTCGCCATTATCGTGATGTCTGTCACTGACTAATTTCAGGAATTTACTATGACGTCACGTTCTATCCGTCTTATTGCCCCTTCAGGCTATTGTCATAATCAGCCCGCTGCCCTGCTCGGGGTGGAACGCCTGCGTGCGGAAGGACATCGCGTCGACAATGACGCCGTTATCGCGCGTCGTTTTCAGCGCTTTGCCGGCACCGACGATGAGCGACTGGGCGATATTAATGAACTGGCTGATTTAGCGACCTTACCCGATATTGTGCTGGCGGTGCGCGGCGGCTATGGCGCGACCCGCCTGCTGCCGTCGGTGGACTATGCGGGCCTGAAGCGCCGTTTTGCGCATCAGCCGCTGGCGCTCTGTGGGCACAGCGATTTCACCGTACTCCAGTTAGCCCTGCTACAACATGCTGGCGTCATCAGCTTCAGTGGACCGATGCTGGCGGGCAATTTTGGCGCTGAGGTTTTATCCGAATTTACGCTGCAGCACTTTTGGCATGCGCTGACATCACCTACAGTCAAGGTGGCCTGGCAGAGCACGACGCCCGATCAGGGTCGCTGGCAGGGGACGCTGTGGGGCGGGAATCTGGCGATGATCAGCTCGTTGATTGGCACACCGTGGATGCCGCAGATTGAGAACGGCATTCTGGTAATTGAAGATGTTAACGAACATCCGTTCCGCATTGAACGCATGCTGCTTCAGTTACAGCAGTGCGGCATTCTGGCCCGGCAGCAGGCGATTATTACCGGCAGTTTCACCAGCACCGCCCTGTCTGAGTACGACAACGGATTTGATTTTTCCACGGTCTGGCAGCGCATTCGTGACATTAGCGGTCTGCCGGTCATCAGCGATCTGGATTTCGGTCACGGTCCGGATACCGTCACGTTACCTTTGGGTGCCACGGCAACGTTGCAGGTGAATCAGGGTCAGGTGGCGTTACAGGCAAGCGGACATCCCGTATTGCACACATAGCTGAAGTTGCAGGAGATCGACATTGAAGCCGCTGTATGACGATTTGTGGATCTCAACGCCGGAATTCCCGGAAGAAGATACCGAAGACATAATGATGCATGGTTTTTTACTGCGTCATCCGCGCGGCAATTTACTGATTGGCCGGGTTGAAAACCCGCTGGATCATGAGGTGCTGGCCGATGATAACGGTGTGATCCGGCATTATCTGACCCACTGGCACGAATCCGCGCCCGGTGCGGCGCGCATTCAGCAACGCTTTAACAGCGCGCTCTATTGTCACAGCCGCTCACTGGGGCAGATTAGCCGTTTTGTGGAGCCGGACGACACCTTTACCCAGCAGGAAACCCATTTCGGTGATTTTCATCTGTTGCCGACGCCCGGTCATACGCCGGGCAGTTGCAGCTACCTTTACCATTCACCTGTTGGTCTGACCTACTTATTTGTTGGCGATACGCTGACGCGTCATCATGACCGCTGGGTCACTGTGCTGGTGCCCGAGAGTAATCCTGCCGAATTAGCCGCTTCGCTGGAGCTTTACCGCACCCTGCGCCCGGATGTGGTGCTGATGAGCACCACACGCGGTCACCTGTCCTGGCAGAAAGTGACCCTGCCCGGCTGGCTGGCTGCTATCGATGAGGCAGAGTTGCAACCGCTGGATCTGCGCCAGCAGGTGCTGCTGTAATCACAGGACTTTGGTCAGATAGTGACGCTGGTGATGACGGATATACTGGTCGAGCGTTAAACGGACGCCGTAACCCAACTTTTCATAAAACGGCCGCGCCTGAAAACTGCCGGTATCCACCTGGGCAAAACGACATCCTCGCTGGCGCGCTTCCTGCTCGGCCGCCAGCACCAGACGGCTGCCGGTGCCCTGCCCACGAAGTGTATGACTGACCCAGAGTAAATCGATACGTAGCCAGTTACCGGTCGTAGTACCGGTCAGTCCTGCCAGCTTCTTTCCCTGCGGATCGCAGATAAACAGCCCCAGCGGTTGAATTAACGCCGCATCATAAAACTTGCTGTTATGGGCATTCAGGCCCAGCCGGAGTTCATCCAGATCTTTGCTGGTCACCTTGTCAGTAACGGTAATCTGCATTGGCCTTCCTTATCGCGGCGGATCAAGAGTCGTTACGCTGCCTGTCGTCATAACGTTCCAGGCTCAGGGCGTCCACATCACGCATCGCGCTGCGGCTGCATGGCACCAGCTTGTCGCTGTCATGGTAAACGAAGAAAGTGTCGAGGTTGCTTTTGTTGACGATAAGCTGGTCGCCGTTGCGAAAGCGCGTAATGGCAACATTATCGCCCCCATTAATACGGGTGTGCAGCTGCCCCGCCGCAATCTGGAAATGCTGTTGAGGCCAGGAAAGGGTACTCAGGCCATATTCCGCCCGTGAAATGGTCATGGTGGGTCGTCCGGGACAATGAAGCTGGAATTCGCTTTCGCTCCACGCTGACGCGCTGTAACAGGCCAACAGGCACAGGGCAAGACGGGCTGCTTTCATCTGATTCCTCCGCTGAATAGGTGATTCCACACTGTCAGAGGAGTTTACCACAGACAAAGCCAGGCGAAGAAAGAGCGGAAAGATTACCGCAGTGGATGGGGCATAGCGGATGGCTATGCGTTCAGATGCGCTTTGCAACAACGAAAAACGGAACCGTCGGCAGGGTAGCTGTCAGGCCACCAATGCCCTATTCTGCCGCAACTTCAGCCGCGACCAGCATCAACGCCAGACCGGCCTCTTCGCTGTCGAAGCTGCTCATGACGTCGCGAATGTCAGATGCACAGGCAATCACCTGCTGCCTTTTTTCTGCATCCAGTGCTTCGATGGCGTGGCGAATAATCATCAGGCTGGCTTCTTCTTCTTTCATCATTTATCCCTGAATTTGCTTAAGCGATACGCAAAGATGGCAAGAATAACGTTTATTCGACCTCAAAGTCATCTTTTGCATTTCTGTTGCTTAACGATTGAACAAAGCGCAAATCAGCCTGTGTAGCAGAACTGCTATGATCATGTTATTTGTGGCGTTACACGATAGAATCGTTCACCGCTTTCATGGACTCGGGCAGGAACAGGATATGTTGCGATCGCTGGTTTTCATTTTTATGGCACTGCTCACGGGCTGCTCATCGTCGCCGAAAGGCGTGGACTGTCCGGGTGAAGTCAGCACCCTTTACGGGCAGTCGCTGGGCCAGACCCAGGGCACTATTTTCGATCTGGTGACATCCTTTCGCGTCAGTCGTGACGGCGCCAGCGTGCAGAGCGGCCCGCTGCAGTCGCAGGATCGCTTTCAGTACATTCCTTCCGCCGTGACGCGCGAAGGTTACTACGCGCAACGTCTGTCGGATAAACAGTTCCGGTTGATCAATCCCTATCAGGACACCCTGATCACCTGGACCTGCCCGTAAAGGGGTGATTCCTGTCACGGGATGATATAGTGTCAGGAAACGTCAAGCGACAGGTCATCCTTCACATGGAAAAGCGTCTGGATAACAACGGCTATATCGATTTCCCCTTCCCTGCGACCCGCAATGAAGACGGCACCCTGAACCCGTGCGGCATCGATTTAACGCTGGAGACGGAACGCCTGGAAGAAATTCTTGTGCTTCGCCATTCCGCTAACCTGCAGCGCCTGGTCGAAGAGGTGAATCTTCAGGACGGGTTATTTATGACGCTGGCCTGCGACTGGCAGCAGCAGGAAAACGCCGTGTGCGGTTTTATCGATGTTGCCTTTCGTCCCGAATTGCCTGGCCATCCCCATGATGAGGCGCTGCAGCTGGAAGCCGCGTTTTATGCCTACCTGAAAGAACAGGCGCAACAGCATGCGCTGGCAGAGGATGCTCTGGTTAACTATGCCCGATCCGTGCTTGACTGGGGCTGGTCACCGCTGCAGCAACGCCAGCGCCGCTACGAAAAAATCACCATTCAGTATTACTGCCCGCAGTCTGATGATGCGGAATGGTGCTTTGACCATCTCCGCCACTTTCTGGTGAGCTGGTATCCCAAACACATCGCGTCCCCCCATCGTCTCGTGGAATGAAACAGCTGGTAATGATTTTTCTCCGCCCCCATTCGCGCGGTGTTCGTCATCGCGCTTTCCCGCTTCACGCCCCTGCCTGAGCGCCTTGTGGGGTAAAAAAGGCCCCTTGCGAGCGGTGTTTTCATCTGGTCATCGCGCACTCAACAGAAGATTAATGCGCCCTGGAGCAGCACGACGGCAAAGGTTTGCTACGCTTTAAGTGACTGTGATAACCAAGGAGATGAAGCATGTCAGGAAAAATTGAAGATGCAGTAAAAGAAGTCGCCGGTGCCGCAGAGCAACAATGGGGTGAGTTTACTGACTCCCCTCGTCATCGTGCCCGTGGTGCAGCTCGCCGCTACACCAACCAGGCATCCTACGCCGCTCGTGATGCCGCTGATTGCATCAAAGATCAGGTACAGTCTAACCCGTTTGCGGGTCTGGCCGTGGCCGCCGGTGTTGGCGTGGTGCTTGGCTTCCTGCTGAGCCGCAAATAAGTATCAAAAACGGGAGCGCTTGCTCCCGTTTTACCCTCACGCCAGATCCCGCAGATGATCGTCTTTATTCAACGTCATTAGTGCCGGTATAGAGATCAGCGCGGTCGCCATCATATACCACGCCGGAATATCCAGATTTCCTGTCTGCTTAATCAACCCGGTAATAATCAGCCCGGCACAGCCTGAAAAAACGGCATTCGACAGTGAATACGCCAGCCCCAGTCCGGTATAACGCACCCGCGTAGGAAACATTTCAGCCAGCATCGCCGGCCCAGGCCCTGCCAGCAAGCCCACCACACCGCCAGCCATAAATACCACCAGCGCTTTGCTGTATAGCGTGGCCGTTTCCGCCTGCAGCACCTTCAGCAGCGGCATCGCCAATACCAGTAACAGCACACTGGCCACCACCATCACCCGACGTCGCCCCACTCTGTCACTCAACATGCCCGCCGGAATAATGGTGACCGCGAATCCCAGATTAGAGATCACGGCAATCAACAACGCCTGATGCTGCCCGGTGTGCAGCGCAGACTGCAGATAGGTTGGCATAATGACCAGGCAGGTATAACCCGCCGCTGACCATAGCATCACGCGCGCAATCGCCAGCAGAATGCTTTTTAATGTCTGTCCCCGGTCCGCGTGAATGACCTGCTGCTGTTGCTGGCGCACAAAGCCCGGTGTTTCATCCATGGCCAGCCGCAACCAGAGCGCAACCATCCCCAGCGGCAACGCCAGGATAAAGGGAATCCGCCAGCCCCAGGCCAGCATGGCTGGCGGACTGAGCGTATACGACAGCAGCGCCACCAGCCCGATCCCTGCCAGCAGGCCGAGTGCGACGGTCAACGACTGCCATGCGCCATACAGGCCGCGCTTGCCGCGCGGCGCAAACTCGGTCATCAGAGACACCGCGCCGCCGTATTCGCCCCCGGCAAAAAGCCCCTGCAGGATGCGCAGCCCGGTCAGCATCAGCGGTGCCGCAATGCCCACCGAGGCATAGGTGGGCACGAGGCCGATGGCCGCAGTCGCCAGCGTCATCAATACCAGCACCATAATCAGCGTGGGTTTACGTCCGATCCGGTCGCCAATTCGACCAAACACCAGCGCGCCCAGTGGCCGAAAGAAAAACGCGACCGCAAATGAGGCCCAGGTCAGAATCAGCCCGCTCAGCGCCGACTCGCCCTGTAACTGAAAAAAGTTCTGGGCAATCAGCGTGGCGAGAAAGCCATAAATGGCGAACTCATACCATTCAATAAAGTTGCCCACCGAACCCGCAACCAGTGCGCGTCGGTGTTGCTTTACCTGGGGTGAAGCGGTTTCCATTTGACTCTCCTCACGTTGCCGTCTGCAAAACCAGTACGGTGATAAGAGAGATAGTATAGAATTCCAGCAGATAAGGTTATGTATCCCAGACGAGAATAATGACATCACAACATCACGCCCTTTTCAGCCACCTGAGCCGCGTGCTCAGCGCCGAGAGCAATACTCCGCTCTATAAACGTTTTACGCAGGTCATTAAAGATGCCGTGCGCGACGGATTGCTGCGTAATGAAGAGGTGCTGCCCAGCGAACGCGACTTTTCTCAACAACTGGGTATTTCACGCATCACGGTGCGTAAGGCGATGGATGCGCTTGCTCAGGAAGGGATCGTTCACCGCTCGCGTGGCTATGGCACGCAGATTTGTAGCGCACTGGAATACTCGCTGAAAGAGCCACAAGGGTTTTCACAACAGGTGGTCTTGCGCGGTAAAAAGCCCGACACGGAATGGCTGCAAAAGCATCGCATCCGCTGTGAACATGCGATCGCACAAAAGTTGCAGTTGCCGCCGGGCAGCGAGGTGTATTTGCTGAAACGGCTGCGTTATGTCGATCAGCAGGCTGTGTCGGTGGAAACCTCCTGGGTGCCGTGCGAATTAATCAACGATGCCAGCGACATCGGCATTTCGCTGTACGACTACTTTCGCCGTCACCAGATTCAGCCGGTAAAAACGCAAAGCCGCGTCAGTGCGCAGATGCCGGATGCTGAATTACAGCGCCTGATTGCCTTGCCCGAGTTGATCCCGGTGCTGGTGATTAAGCAGTTGGCGCTGGATGCACATGAGCGCCCACTGGAATACAGCATCAGCTACTGCCGCAGTGATATGTACGTGTTTATTGCCGAGTAAGGCACTGCTGCCAGTGGCGGATCAGGGCTGCCCGATCGGGGGCGCTGTCGCCGCCACGCTGCGACACCACAAAGGATGCGACCGCGTTGCCCAGCGCCACGGCGTTTTCAAGTGGCCAGTCAGATGCCAGCGCGGCCAGTAAGCCCGCGCTATGGCTGTCGCCGGCACCGATGGAATCGACCACGGTTGTTTTGAATGCCGCTCGCCAGCCATGCTGTCCGTGATGGCTGAACCCGGCACCTTCACTGTCCAGCCGCACCACCAGCGGGCTGGAAAAATAGTCAGACCACCGGGCGATCAGCGCCTGCGCACTAAAACGCTCAGGTATCGCCAAACGCTGGTGCCAGACGTGTTCCGCTTCCTGTCGGTTAAGGGTAATCACGGGCTGCAGCGCCATCAACCGCTGCCAGTGATGTTGGCTGATATGCGGCAGACGCGGGCCAAAATCGATCAGCAGTCGTTGCCTGTTCGCCACTTCCTCCAGCCACGGCACCAGGATTTCTGCATTTTTACCGCTGAGTTGATAACCCGACACATACAGCCAGCCGTCCCTTTGCAGGGGGACAGACGCCAGCATCGCCTCATCCCACTGGTTTTCCACCCCGGCCATCGACAGAAACGTCCGCTCACCGTCGGGTTCGACCAGCGCCAGGCACCAGCCGTTGTCGCCCTTACGGGTTTCCGTGACGCTGGTCAGGCCACAGGACGCCAGTTTTTTCCGCACCTGATCGGCCCAGATGCCCTGGCCCAGCGGTAACGCGTTTACGGCATCCAGCCCCAGCCGGTGCAGGGCCAGCGCCACGTTCAGCGCGCAGCCACCCACGCTCAGGCTTTGCTGCTGAAGCTCGCTGTCACCGCCGCGCTGAGGAAGCTGTTCGGTGCGCGCGATGACATCCACGACGGCCGCGCCCAGTACACAGATTGCGGCCTTATTATGTAATGTCGCTACGCTGCGCGGATCAAGCATATGCCGCCTCCCGCTTCTGGCGAAAAGCAGTAAACGCACGGCTGTACGCTTCGAAGTCCAGTTGATTGACGCTGTCCAGCTGCTGCCTCAACGCGGGATCGATAGCGTCGATACCGTTAAGCGCGCCACAGATAGCAACGGCCATTGCACCAATGGTGTCCGTATCTCCGCCAAGGTTCGCGCAAAGAATGGCACAGCGATTGGGATCGGTCTTTGCCAGCTCAACCATGGCAATGGCGGCGGGCACCGACTCGATGGTGCTGGTGCCCGTTCCCACCAGCGCATAGATTTGATCCATAGTGGATTCAATACCGCGTCCCTGCTCAACCACCGAAAACGCCAGTTCCAGACGCGCGGCCATCGACGCACTAAAGGTGGTTATCTGTCGTTCCTGCGCCGTCCGGGCAACGGCGGGCAGTGCGTCGCGTATTTCTCCCCAGCCTGCGCCCTCCACGGCACGTGAAACAGCCCAGGCAATTACGGTCGCCCCGGCAATCGCCACATCGGCCTTGTGCGTTGGGCTGGATGCCAGCGCGACCGCATCAATAAAACCCGCTAAATCACGCGCGGGTAACAGGCAGCCCAGCGGAGAAATGCGCATGGCCGCACCATTCGTCAGGCCGTTATTTTCCAGCGCGCTAATCGGCTGACCGGCCTGTAAGGCACGCAGGGCAATTTTTGAGGTTGGCCCCAACACATTTTTATTAAAAGCATCAAACCCTTCTGCCCAGCGCAGGATATTCATCCCAATCGTTTCAGCGACGATCTCGCCATCATGGCTGATGATGGCATCTGCCAGCGCCAGTGCCATGGAGGTATCGTCGGTGAATTCGGCGCGGCCAAAATAGCAGGCTGCGCTGTTCTCCGCCGGGCCGGGCAAAAAGCGATCTATCCAGCCAAAGTGCTGTTTCACGCGGCTACGCGGCCACAGCTCTGACGGCATGCCCATGGCATCGCCAAGTGCCTGACCATAAAACGCGCCGGTAATCCGTTGTTGTGGGGTAATCATTTTTTCTTCCTTATTTTTGGCTTTCCGTCACGGCGGCAGGATCAACCACGTTGAGCTCATCGCTGCGCTTTTTGGCATCGCGGAACAGCAGAATAAACGCCACGGTGATCAAGACGATCATCACGCAACCAAACAGCCACATCCCAGCCCAGTTGAACGTCAGGCCGTTGCGCGGCTGACTATAGGCAAACATCTCCTGCATCAGGTAACCGCCCAGACGATAGCCCAGCAGGCTGCCTATCCCCTGACAGGCCAGGGTAATTAATCCCTGCGCTGCATTACGCATGCTGACCGGGGATTTTTTATCGACGTAGATGTAGGCGGTAATAAAGTAGAAGTCATAGCTGACACCGTGCAGCAGGATGCCCATAAATAACAGGCCATAGGTGAGCAGGTTCTGGTCGCTGCCGAAGACAAAAAACAGATAGCGCAACGCGGCCGTTACCAGGCCCAGCAGCAGCACGTTTCCGATCCCAAAGCGTTTGATAAAAAACGGCAGCGCCAGTAAAAACAGAATTTCGGACATCTGCCCCAGCGTCATCCAGCCGGTGGCATGGGCCAGGCCGACCTCGGTCAGATACCCTTCCGCAAAGATGTAATAAAATGCCAGCGGCATGCTGAACAGGAAGGAACAGACAAAAAAGACGAGGAAGCTGCGATCTTTCAGCAGATGCAGGGCATCCAGTCCCAACGCCGTTCGCAGACTAAACTTGCCCGTGCTTTTAGGCTGGGTGGCGGGAAGCATAAAGGCGAACAGGCCCAACAGTAGTGAGCTGGCGGCGGTGATCAGCAAAGGAATATTACTGGCGGAGATATCGCCAAAGCCCAGTAGTGACGGCAGAAAACCACAGACGATACCGGATGCGATCCAGCCAAGCGTACCCAGTACGCGGATGCGTGGATAATCGCGCTCGACATCTGCCACGTGTGAAAACGCAATACTGTTAGTGAGCGCAATGGTGGGCATATAGGTCAGCGCATAAAGCAGCAACAGGGGAAAGAAACCACTGAAGTGCGTTTGCTGCGCCGCGAAATACATCAGCCCTGCGCCCACGATCATCAGCACGCCCAGCACCTTCTGCGCCTGAAAGAAACGGTCTGCCAGGGAGCCCACCAGAATCGGTGACAGGATGGCGGCAAGAGAGGTACAGGCATAGCACCACGCAATTTCGACGGGCGTGAAACCATTTTTGCTGAGAAAGGCCCAGAGCGGGACAAACCACGCGCCCCAGATAAACCATTCCACAAACATCATAAATGACAGGCTGGCCGTTTTCGTTTTCATTATAGTGTGTTCCCTGGTGTTGGTAAGGCCAATCTAACACCACGCACATAACCTTTATAATACCTTTAGCTGAAATTTTGAGCTACATCGCACTATCTTTCCTGCCGTTGGCGACCTTATACGTTGTTAAAGACGTCCTCTCGGTGAGGCGAAACATGACGGCTGATTACGTCAACGGGCTTTGTTGCATCACGACGCAAGCGGCGCGCGAGCCAAAGCCGTTATCCGTGAGTATGGTGCGATTAGCAGTATAAACGGTAAAACGATGGGCGATGAGTGGTAAGCAGTAGGCTTTGGGCTTTGGGCTTTGGGCTTTGGGCTTTGGGCTTTGGGCTTTGGGCTTTGGGCTTTGGGCTTTGGGCTTTGGGCTGTGGGCTGTGGGCTGTGGGCTGTGGGCTGTGGGCTGTGGGCTGTGGGCTGTGGGCTGTGGGCTTTGGGCTTTGGGCTTTGGGCTTTGGGCTTTGGGCTTTGGGCTGTGGGCTGTGGGCTGTGGGCTGTGGGCTGTGGGTGACAGTAAGCCGTAAACAGTGAACCTTAAACATAAAGCCCAGCCCACGCCTGGCTTCAGGCTGATGGCGGGACTTGTCAGGCTCAAAGGAAACACCGGGTGCGGTAAAGCGCCGTCATCCACGACAGCGCCGCATCCCAGAATCAACACACCTTCAGTTGTGAAATCTGCGTGGCTTTTCCATACGGAATCCCATCCCGATGAGTCGGCCAAAAATAAAGCGAAGAAAGGGATACTTACGGATGATGTCAGGCATTTTACTTTTGCCCTCACTGCCCGGTTTCTTTTTACTGCTCATTTTGATTTGCAGGAACTGCGTTGCAACGGTGGGAAACTGGCGACGCTTCTGCACTTTTTCCAGATCCCTTAACGTGATCTTTCCCTTTAACAACGGCAGGGTCAGCAGGTTCGCCGTGGCAACGGCATCCTGGATAGCAAGATTAACGCCAACGCCACCAATCGGAGACATGGCATGAGCCGCATCACCAATACAGAGCACGCCCGGCTTCGCCCACTGGTTGAGCCTGTCGATCCGGATAGACAGCAGTTTGAATTGATCCCAGTTGTCAATTTCCGCCAGGCGCGCAGGACGAAAGGGAGACACGCTGGCAATCTTGTGTTTCATCGCCTCAAGCCCCTCGGCCTGGAGCGCATCAAACTGCCCTTTCTCGATGGTCAGCCCGCACTGCCAGTAATCGCCCCTGTCGATGACGATAAAGTTGTTGCGCGGCCCGGTATGGCCCATGCCTGACTGGGGATCGTCAGACTTTTTGTCCAGACGAAACCACACCACATCACGCGGCGAGCCAAAATGCTGACTCACCAGGCCGGCCTGGGCACGTACGTTAGAGTTACGACCGTCAGCACCAATCACCAGACGGGTACGGATCTCAACCGGCTGGCCTGCCTGTGACGCGACAACACCGCTTACCTCACCCTCTTCTGTTAGCAGCTGCTTTAAGGTCGTGGATTTCAACAGGGTAAAGCCGGGAAACTGTGCGCTGCGTTCCGCCATGAAATTCAGGAAATCCCACTGTGGCATGAATGCGATAAAACGACACTGGAGCGGCAGACGCGAAAAATCGGCCATCGTCACCTCCTGGCCGCCCATTTCCGCCTGCAGCTTTTCTGCGCGCTGGTGAGGCAGTTTCAGCAGGTCATCCAGCAGACCCAGATGGTGCATCACCTCAAGGGTGGAAGGGTGAATAGTGTCACCACGGAAGTCGCGGAGAAAGTCGGCATGCTTCTCGATCACCACAACCTGCAAACCGGCACGCGCCAGTAAATAACCCAGCATCAGACCGGCCGGGCCGCCGCCGACAATACAGCAGTCAGACATAATGTGTTCAGTAGATGACATGGCTTACCCCTTAAAATGTACGTTGTCAGTGTAGGCCAGCACGGATGATTTAAGTACCGAGGGAGTACAGGGATATTGCACAGGTCGCTGCCAGAAACCGCGCGCTGACGCTGTCAGCCGGGGTGATCTTCTTTTATTTCAACCAGCACCAGCGGGCATTTTCTGACCTTACAGGCGTGATGGTATGCCATGGAGCACACCGAACAATAGTCGGCAGAATCGGACTGGTATTCATACTCCTGAAAATAGCGGAAGCCGCCGCTGTCCGCGTCGGCGCGTGCGCTGTAAAACGCGTGATCAGCAAGCTGCTCATCCAGTTGCATGAACGTCAGTGCTGAAGGGTTGTGGTAACCCACTTTAATGCGATATGTCGTCATACCTCCATGATTACCCTGATGGAACCGGGTAGCAAATTGTTATCATTGTTGATTGTGATAGACAGCGGTTATCAGAACAGCCCTTATCAGAGGCAGATGCACAGCTATAACATTTTAGCTGAGCAATTATCACAATAGTTACGAAGCTGCTGGGTAAGTGCGTCTTATTATGTTATTCACTCGTTCGACCTCCATCAAAATTGATAACTTATTGCTGTTAACCTGAAAAAATGGCGTTTAGCTCTTACATTTAGCGATCAAATGACATCTCGATAAATGACAACATTGTCAAAAAGATTAAATAAATTTCATTGAATTGTAAGTGAACACACAAAGATCAAATCGCGTTGACTATCTCGTGCATCATTGCGTAAAAATTAAGCAAGCAACATATTGCTATCATATTTAAAATACACCATTAATATTATGATCATAATTCATCTTTAGCCTCACAGGAATTAACAACACATTAACGCCACCTGTTATTGATATGTTGTTTTTACAAAAATTTAATCAATGGACCGTTTTTATCTTAAAGTGCGATAATTTTATTGATCGCATCCTTAATATTAATAGAAAAATCCTGGGGAGGATGAAATTATCTGAATTCATAAAAAGTATACTGTCTTTTTAAGTTCACAATAAATGGCACTGTTGTGGGATAAATTTCATTTTTGCGTTAAAAATAAATGAAACATAACACTTTAGGATTATTCCATGTCCATTGCGCCATGCAATCGCCCAACGCGTTGAATTAGAAGGTTTAATAATGCTATGTTTATCTCACCTTCCTTAACGAGCAGCAAAACAAGCTTATGAGAAGGATTACGAGAGAAAGTATATATTGCTTTAGTTGTCGCTACCGATGTGAATTAGCCAATGAGCTAACAGAAGAAATTAAACGGTGCCCGATACAAAAAGTGGTTATTTGGCCAGCGCGGAACTACTACTTAATTAATGGCATTCTTTCCGTCGTTTCTGGTCGATATGAAAGCTTATTTACAAAAGGTTGTATATTTGTGGATTTTTCAACACACAACATACGCTTTTTTACCAGTCATAACTGGCTGGATTATTTGAAATCGCAGAGTTTAATTATCATCCTGGTTTGCGACCGCAGACTGGCATCCTTAGCTGCTTTCTGGAAAAAACAGGATAAAAGTATTAATACGGTCATTTACCCAGGAACAGCCATCGTCGATATTAAAAAATCAATTAACGCATGTTACTACGGTTTAAAAGGAGGTGAAAAAAAAGGGATTAATCCGTTAACCACTGATGAGGTTAAGTTTCTTGATCTGGTCAATCACGGATTTTCTCTGAGTGAAATATCAAAAAAAATGGAGCTTAGCGTTAAAAAAATTTACTGCATCAAAGATTCGGTTCGTAGGAAGACGGGAAGCAGCCTGAATCAGTTGTTCTCCAGTTAAAAATGTAAAAGGAAAATACCTCATGTTAAAAACCAAAGCTATGGCCTTATCCCTGTTAATCAGTGCGACGCTGGTATCAGGACAAGCATTCGCGAATTCTGATAACACCATTAACTTTCAGGGTGAAGTGAGCGATGAAACTTGCTCAGTCAACGTGAATGGTAATAACAGTGCCCCGCTGGTGTTGATGCCGACAGTGGGCGTGAACGAACTGGATGCAAGCGGAAAAGTCGCGGGCAAAACGGACTTCTCCGTCGCTATCAGTGGCTGTACCGGCTCGACTAATTCAACGCGTGTATCCACCGTATTTATTGGTAACAACGTGAGCGACACCGGTAATCTGAAAAACAGTGGTAATGCTGAAAACGTCGAAATTCAGTTACTGGACCCCACCGGTGCAGAGATTAATTTAACCAGTACCTATATCGGTGATGGTGATTTAACCCTGAGCTCCGGCGAAACCGAAAAATCGGCTACCTATGCCGCGCAGTATCTGGCGACCGACGTAGCAACGGCGGGTACCGTTAGTGCTTCACTTCAATATGCGGTGACTTACCAGTAATACTGATCCGGTGCACGTCAGTTGTCTGGCGTGCACCATAAACTATTGAGAACTGATTTATGTTTATTCGCAGACTGTTATTGGCGTTGACGCTCTCGCTAGCAGTAACCCCCGCATTAACATTGCCCTTTTACGCAAACGCCAGCGTGACGATTATGGGCAGCCGTATTATTTACCCTGGGCAGGCGCGTTCTGTGGATGTGCAATTTAAAAATAACGATGCCATTCCCTATGTTATTCAGAGCTGGTTTGATAACGGTGACGAAAACTCACAGCCAGAAAATCGCGTAAATACGCCTTTTATCATTACACCGCCGGTATTCCGCATTCAGCCGAAGGCAGGTCAGGTCGCGAAGGTTATGGTGAATAACACCGTTGCACAGCCTCAGGATCGTGAATCTGTTTACTGGTTTAATACCCTGCAAATTCCGCCATCAAATATAAATCAGGATAAGACACAGAATGTCATGTTGGTGGTATTGCGTAATCGCATGAAGGTTTTTTATCGCCCTGAGCGTATTGGCGCACCAAAAAACATCCTGAAAGGCATAACAGTCACTCCCCTGTATCAGGCGAATAAAGGCAATGGGATTGAAATTGACAACCCACAACCCTGGCATGCTTCCCTGGTGGATGTTGTTTTAAAAGTAGGGAATCACACTTTTAAAAGTGAGGCCGATATGGTCTCGCCCTTTGCAAAGCAAACCTATTGGTTTAACAACAGCAAACGTTTGCAGGGTGCAGGCGTAGTTTCAGTCTCGGCAGTTAACGATCAGGGAGCTAAAATCAGTGAAAACTTTACGGTTGACGTTAATTAGCCCGAAACTTATTGCTTTTACCGTCTCGGCCTGTTTTTCGTGTTATGCCTGCAGTGAAGATTATTATTTCGACGCCTCACTGTTTAAAGGGGCGACATTTGGGAAAAACATTGAACAATTCAACCAAAATGCAATTCCTGAAGGAAGTTATCTTGTTGATATTTACCTCAACGATAAAATAATTAAATCCGGCGTCAAAATTAACTTCAAAAAATTCAGTGACGAGGGAGAGGTGGAACCTTGCCTGCCGGAAGAGATCATCAGGTTAATGCAGTTAAAAAACCAGCGGGTGGAACAAACGACAGTCCACTGTCAGCCATTATCAGACTGGACGGAAGCAGGCAGCTGGCGTTTCGACCAGGCTTCACTTCGTTTGCAGTATATGTTCCCCCTTGCCAGCCTGAATCGGGTTCCCCGTGGCTATATCCCCGTTTCTGAATGGGATGAAGGCATTACGGCGTTATTTCTGCGTCACAACACTAACTTCACCTGGTCGGAAAACCGATCGTCTGATTATCGTTATCAATATTTGTGGAGCGGCATTACCGCAGGCACGAATCTGGACAAGTGGCAGTTTCGTCATCAGGGCAATATGCGCTATCTGCGCAACAGTCATAGCGGAAGCCGTTATCAGTATAATCAGGTGAGAAACTGGGTGCAGCGTCCTGTGGAGAGCATAAACAGTCAGCTCTCATTAGGTGATAATTATACCAACAACTCGCTGTTCGGCAGTCTTGCCTTTAACGGCATTAAACTCGCCTCAGAAGAACGGATGTGGCCGCAGGGTAAACGGGGCTATGCCCCGGAAGTCCATGGTGTTGCCACCTCTGATGCCCGCGTTGTCGTTCGGCAGCTCAACAACGTGATTTACGAAACCAGCGTTCCCCCCGGCCCCTTTGTTATTGATGACTTATATAACACCAGCGGTCAGGGCGATCTTGACGTTGAGATTATTGAAGCCAACGGCAAGCGGTCCACTTTTACAGTGCCCTACTCGTCCGTGCCGGACTCTGTTCGTCCAGGAAACTGGAAATACGCGCTGGCGCTGGGGCGAGTGCGGCAATATTACAGCGTGGAAAACACGTTTTTTGAGGGAGTTTTACAGCGCGGCATCAGTAACCGTTTTACGGCAACGATCGGCTCGCGGCTGGCGAAGGACTACCAGGCCTGGCTGGCGGGCGGCGTATGGGGTTCACCGATGGGCGCCGTGGGGATGAACACCATTTTTTCACAGGCACGCGTTGAGCAAAATAAAAACACCTCGGGCTGGCGCGCGGAGTTGAGTTACAGCAAAACGTTTGAAAATGGCACTAATCTGGTGTTGGCGGCCTACCGTTATTCCACCAGCGGCTTCCGCGATCTGCAGGACGTGTTGGGCGTCAGAAGGCAGAATGATACCGGCATCAGCTACTACTCCGATTCGATGAATCAGCGCAATCGGTTATCCGCCACCCTGAGCCAGTCATTTGATAACCTCGGCATGATCAGCCTGAGTGGCAGCACGGCTGACTACTATAACAACAAGTCACGCATCACCCAGTTACAGCTCGGTTATAACAATAGCTGGAAAAAGATCAGCTACGGTTTCAATGTTGCGCGTCAGCGCACCACATGGAATACGACGCGCGCCGAGCTAAATGTCTTCGATCAGCCGGATGACAGCCGCCAGCAGCGTTACACAGAAAATACCTTTTCATTTACGGTTTCGATGCCTCTCACCTGGCACAACACCGCTTCTGTTTCCTATCACTACAACCAGTCGAAGCAGACACAAAGCTCATCACTCTCCCTGTCGGGCTCAGCAGGTGACAACCGCGATATCGCCTATTCCCTTTATGGCGGTAGCGAGCACTACCGCAACGGCAACAGTGGACATGCACTGAACGTCGGTGGAAATGTTCAGCAGAATACCCGACTTGGGGCGTTCCGTGCCAATTACGGCCAGGGCGAAAGCTATCGCCAGGCTGGACTGGGTGCTTCCGGCAGCCTGGTTCTTCACCGGGGAGGCATCACACTTGGCCCTTACAGCAGTGATACTTTCGCCCTGGTGCAGGCCGATGGCGCACAGGGCGCACGCGTGCGTAATGGTCAGGGCGCCGTTATCGATCGCTTCGGCTATGCCATTCTGCCCTCCCTGAGCGCGTATCGCGAAAACAACATTAGCCTGGACACGCTGGATATGAACGCCGATGCCGAACTAAGCGGAGGGAGTCACCGGGTTGTGCCTTACGCTGGCGCGGTGGTGCAGGTGAATTTCGCCACGATCAAAGGCAAAGCAGTCTTGATCTCGCTCACCAGTAATGAGGGGGAAACGCCACCTATGGGCGCGGAAGTCCGTGATGCGGATAACACCCTCATCGGCGTTGTTGGCCAGGGCGGCCAGCTGTACGCACGCGTACCTCATGACTCCGGCACGCTCAAAGTCATCTGGAATAACGACGGTCAACAAACCTGCCTGGTGAATTATCAAATTACCGGAAAGCACAACGATCAGATGATCCATCTTCCCGGCCTGTGTAATAAGGAGTAACGCGTGTTTCTGAGAATAACGCTTTTGTTGATCGCCACCGGACTGATTCCGCTTCCGTTACTGGCAAACTGTACGGTCGTATCCAGTCAGAGTCAGCTTTCTACGGCGGCTAAAAATGCTGGCTATACCGCGAAGTTATGGACCGGTGCCTGTGATGAATGCACGGGGAAACTGCCGTTACCTGCAATAATTAATATCAATACAGGTAGCCTGTTTCAGCCGGCAGGCACATTACTGGCCAGTGCGGTGGGTGATCCCGTCAACACGCCCATGCGGGATGCTTTTACGCCGAATCAGATTCTGTTCCGCTGCGATGCGGGCGATGTAGATAAACTCTATGAAATGTATTCCACCAATGGCGATTGGGATACAGCGGGCAAATATGCCACGAATGAAGTTGAAGGCGCTTATTATGATAAGGCCAAAAACGTGGCGGTCAGAATGACCAACCTCTCTACGGGGGAATATTACAGTCGCTACTGGAAAGCACGACAGCTTAATGCCAGCGACTGGTATTCTGACGGGGATAAAATCTATATTCCTGCCAGCGCGTTCAGCCGTGTGCTGTACGAAATGTTTAAAATTGATGGAACTGAGCGTTTCATGAATAGTGAGGCGTATTATCCTGATAAGAACAACCAACCTCGTGGCTATATCGCGTTTAAAGGTCCCGGACTGGCCAGCGATGATCTGAAACCCGGTGACGACCATAGCACTAAGTATAGTGGATGGCATTTTAACTGGCCTGTTGGCTGGAGCTCCTTCAATACGGTCACCTACGTTCGCGGCGCTGCCTGCGAGGTGCAGGATTATCCTGCTGTAGTATCTCTGTCGGTGATCAGTGTAGGTGCTCTGGCTGATGGTGGCAGTAGTCAGGCGCCTTTTTCTGTCAATTTGCGCTGTGAGGCCGGGGCGATCTCCAGTATCAACAACTCCACCATAACATCAGCCAACGTCGCGATGGGGTTTCTGGTAAACCAGCCCCGGGCCGTTACGATGGCCAACACACTCGGCCTGACCACCAGCAGCGGCGGATTAACCTGGCTGCTCGACACAAACTATGGTGATGACAATGACAGCGCCGCCTCGGGCGTGGGGATAAAAATTTATAACAGCGCTGGTGCCGCACTCAACCTGTTACCGGATATGACCAGCACCGGCACAGGCAATGCACGCGGGTGGTATGCCTACAAAGACCTGACCACGCTTGCGTCATCAGACAACGGCGAGATCTACAGCGGCGATTTTACTGCCTCTCTTGAGGCTATTCCGGGACAAGTTATCACTTCAGGAACCGTTAATGCACAGTTACAAGTGGTGGTCAGCTTTCAGTAGCAGCCTGTTTTTCCTCACGGCGATGCTGTCAGCCCAGGCAACGGCCGTTGTGAACATTGATAAAACACGTATTGTTTTCAACGCTAATGAAATGGCGCAGTCCATTAACCTGGTCAATAGCGAGAGCAGCCCTGCCGTTTTGCAAATCTGGACGGACGATGGCGACATTCATGCTTCGCCGGATAAGAGTAAAACACCGGTCATGGCCATACCGCCGGTATTGAAAATGCTGCCTGGCGAATTACGCTCACTTAAGCTGATGCTGACCTCGCGGACGAAACTAAAAGCGGGTAAAGAGACGTTGTACTGGTTGAATATTTACCAGATACCCGCGCTCAAAAAATCGGATAACCCGGGCGAGCAAAAAGTGATTCTGCCGCTGCGTCTGCGCCTGAAAGTGTTTATACGGCCGACAGGGCTTGGTGCGCCTCAACCGGAAGATGCACAAAAGCTACGCTTTACCCGACAAAGCCAGCAAATCATGATTTCTAATCCAACGCCCTGGTATATGAGCCTGAACGTCAAAGTAGAAAAAGAGGTGCTGAGAGATATTATGGTAGAACCACAGTCTTATGTTGCGGTACCAGTCACCACACCGCTTAATCCTGGGGCAAACGTGGAATATGAAGTGATTGATGACAGCGGTAATGCGGTGAGCTATACCGCAGTAACCGGCAGCCCGACGGGGTGAGCAGACTGAGAGTGAAAGATTACAGGCGGCAGTACCGCCTGTGTTAAGACGTTAATCCCTGTCAACGCTGAGCAAGATTACGCTCAACGGCCTCATATACCTCATTGCAGCTTATCGCACGTAATCCTGCCTGCTCTTCTGCGGGGCGCAAAACCTGATGGAGATGCGGATCTTGCAAAGGAGCCGCACCATCGATGGTGCTCTGGTTACTGAACAAGGCCACCGTCGGTGTTTGCACCGCCACGGCCAGATGCAAAGGCCCCGTGTCTCCCACCACTAACGTCGCAAAACCGGAGATTTTTTCAGCCAGCTGGATCAGGTTGGTGGTACCCGCGACGTTGATGACGCGATCGCTGGATATCCCCATACCATCAATGATCCGTTGATTCAGCGCCTTTTCTCCCGGTGCCCCGATGAGTTCAATAATGAGATCGTCATGCAGGGCTATTAATTTCTCAATAAGCTGCGAATAGAAGGCTTCTGGCCAGCACCGTTCGGAACTGGACGCGCCAGCATGAATGCCAATAACCGGGACGGTATTCTGTTGACGTTTGAAGGGCGCAGGAATAAACATGGCGTCCGATGGCACATCAATACCGACCGCGGTGAGCATGTCTTTTTTCTGACGAATGAGATGAATGTTGCCGTTCTTTCTGTTGTCATAAAATGCAGATAAACAGCCGGCCAGAATAAAGTTTTCTTTGCCCTGGTAATCCGCATAGTAAACGTCTTTGAATATGTATTTTGAACGTGCCAGTGAGGCGGTGACAATGTCGTAAGGCGTGCGGGAGTGCAGGATAAACGTAGCATCCACCTGCTCGTTTCTTAAGGCCCGGGCCAGCGGCAACATGCCGGGAAATTTTCCATCCCAGTACAGGACCTTATCGATCATTTCACTTTCTGCCACCAGGGCATGATTTCGCGGCTGAATAACCAGTATGATTCTGGCATCAGGCCAGCGTTTTTTAATCGCACCAATGGCTGGCGTGTTAAACAAAAAGTCGCCAAGCGCCGTATTCGAAATAATAGCGATATTTTTCAGGTCATCCTGTTCAGAAAAACGGTCAATTTTTTTGACGCGATAACCTGTCACCTGCCACAACGAAAGGAATAATCTGGCGGCTAGTTGTTTTGCAATTTTACTCATAGTAGTCCTGACTGACGCCTCATTATCCTTACTTTGTACCACTGGGAATCCTGTTCCGCGTGGTGTTCAGTGGACAGGCGTACACTTATTTGTCACGCAGATTGGCGGAAAACTGCGGGCGCATTATATAGCATAAATGCTTTAGGGCGAAGTCAGAGCCCGCCTCTGAACGCGTATAGACGCCATAGTCCACTACCCGGCCAGGTTGCTTCCGATGCCACACGAGGACGACCTTCCTAGTGTGAACCACGAAAAATTCGTGGTAAAACGGCTTTCGCTAACCTTTGTAAGTTTACGCCCCACAGCCAGGTTGTCCGCACCAGATCGGGAGTATGGGCGAACTGAACTGTCAGGTAAGGATTGTAAGCGTTACGAGAGGATGGCAGTAAGTTCATGTTAATTCGCGCTTTTACTGCCCGTGCCGGACTGCACAATCTGCGCGCAGAATGAAGCTGGTTATTCCTGATTATGAATGGATCACACAGGGCAGCGGGGCACGGTATAGATAACTCTGGTAGTTATTGGCAGCAAGCTAAAAGTCACAAAAACGAAGAACCCCGCGAGGCGAGGGTTAAGTACTTATGTATGAGTGCGTAGTGACTACTCATAACATTTCATTATAATTTTTGCGTAACGCAGTAGGTTTATTTAGTATCGTTAAGGACACCATTTGAGAGAAACGTTATGGATAACGAAATTCAGATTGTAATGTCGCCCGTTCAGTTGGCGGCAGTGTTGTCGGATAAGACCGTCACTGAATCTGAAGTAATGAGTAACCGCCTGCTGGGTGGGCTTGATCTGCTCATGGGTAGTGTTGAACTGGCAGGCGCCACAACGCTATGTATGGTACCTGAGCCGACAGGACTGACTAAAGCGGGCTGCGTCGTGGTTGGTGCTCACAGTATGGACACTATAAACGCCGCAGCGGACAGAATCATTACGGGTAAAGACACCCGAACAGCCACTTATCAGGCAGCCGTTGCACTGGCAAAACAATTTGGAGCTGACGATAAAACTGCCTGGAACATCGGCCTGACTGTCGATGTAGGTGTGCCCGCTGCTTTTGGTCTCGCTATCGGCGCGGCCCGCGTTGTGTATGTTCGTGGCGGGACCTTTAAATTGATAGAACACGAGGCAATTAAAGGAATTAAAGCTGGCGGCCACACAATCGCAAAACACGTTGCCATTCCAGACAATGAATTATTAGCCCGTCTTGCACGTAGCCCGCAAATGCAGTCAGTTTCATCTTATTTCTCCTATGAACTAGCTGAAAAAGCAACAAGTTCGGCTTTGAAGGCTAACCGACTCAAAATCATATACTGGGCTAACTGGGCGAAAGATCCCGGTCCCCTTGAACTTGTCTACAGAAGTAAAACTGCAATTGGTTACGGTTTCAGGCAAAGTAGTTCGATTAAAGAAACATGCTCAAGTGTGAGGGTTGTTTTGCTTAAAAAATTTTACAACGGGAAGCCATATTATGTTCTCACATCTTATCCGTGGATGGGGTAAAAATAAGATGACGTACCCAGTCATGCGCGAGATTTTAACAGTCTACTTCAGTTCTTATCACGACGACTTTGGCAACTCGGTCGATGAAATAGCCTCTTACTATTTTGACACCAACGTCCTTTCAAGAGCAGATGCTCGCAATGAAATCGGTTCATTATTGAATATCTCTGACGATGAGGAACTGAAAACAAAGTTAGAGCAATTGGCAGGCGATCATTTTCGTCCAGAGCCATGGGGCGAAACATGGCGCAGCTTCCTGAAAAAATTGCTTAGGCACTTCGATGGTAATAACGAAAGCCCTGACAGAAGTCTGTGAAATCGCTATTAGATGAGATTTTTAAACTTAAAAACCATCTTGAGCCGCACATCCAGCATCGACAAGCACCATTCAAGAAGATCTTCTGCCATCTGAAATTTCATATGTATCATCCCCTCTGAAAGCTTCAGTTTGCGGCCCAGTGCACGCTTAGATATTCCTTTGATGTAATGAGCCACCAGCAACTCATGATCATCACGACGCTTTTTTTTAAGCCTGCTGATGCAGGTATCAATTATAAGGGCATCATTCTCAGTAAAGCTGAGTCTACCAGCGCTTTCAGGAAGCAGGCCCTTAAAATGAGCATCGATTTATGACTAGTCAACCTCGCTTTTAATCTGGTGTTTTAATCAGTTAACTAAACAACGACTAAGCCTGTAAGAATGGCAGAGAATTTTCGATATTGCTGACAGTAACCATCGCTATATGGGCAACACGATGCTGCTCGCTCTAATCACAGGCCAGCGACTAGGGGACATTTCAAACATAAAATTTAGCAATATTTGGGAAGATCAATTGCACAACGTTCAGGAGAAAACAGGAAGTAAAATTGCTATTCGACTCAATGTTATCAATTGGAGCCTACGCGATGTTATAGCACGCTGCCGTGACTATACAGTGAGTCACTATTTTGTAGATTTTTTGGGCTACCTCAATGGCGGAGGGGTTCAAAGGTCAAGTCAAATACCATAATTATGAACTTCAGCAAGGCGCGAGATAGAGCTGAAATCGATTGGGGAGAGGTTACACCAGCAACCTTTCATGAATAACGTTCTTTAGCAGAACGTCTATATAAAGCACAAGGCATTGATACACAGAAGCTGTTGGGTCATAAATCCCCGAACCAAACAGCCCAATACAATGATGATAGTGGGTAAGGACTGGGCGAAAATCTTAATTTGAATAATTTACCTTCTGATGATACTGTGTATTTATACAGCACGTGAAAATTTAAAGTCTTGAAGGTGTTTGGTTTTGTGAAATAATGAAACCAAACATTTTATAGGAGTTTTCTAATGCAATTGTATGCTCTGCGTGTATTGATGAGACCTCGTGATCCTGATCTTTTTTCAGAAGGCTCTGCCAAGAAAGACATTGCCCCTTTTGAAAAAGCTATCGAAATAGCAGCTAAAGAGTTACATCTCTCATCATCTACACCTTCAGTTATCAAGAAATTAAGTTACAACTTGAAGTTGAGCATAAAACCCAGTGAAGGGGTTATGGCCGGCGTGATATCAAAACAGCAAAAGGTCAAAATGCATGACAAAGACTTCCATAAGTTTGATGTAGACAATTATCCACCTATTGTTTGGATGTGGGACCGCGAAGAACAAGTCCTATTAGTGGAGAGGAAGACATCTGTTTTCAAAGATGCACAGCAGGTGGCCAAAGCTTTTGAGGATCTAGCTAACAATAATTACTTAGCTGAATTAGGGCATAGAATATTCATAGAACCTTGTCTCGATATGGAGGGCTTCTGGTCTGAATACCAAAAACTCCAGTATATCGACAAGGTAAGTTTTACGTTGATTACACCTAATATTTTTGGAAAAACGAAGCAAGCTTTGAGTGATGATTTGCGTGTCATACAGGCTGACACGAATGCAAATGCAGTAACCACTACTTTTGAAAACAAAGATGGCAATTTAAAACTTAAAAGTTCTCATTGGGCTTCAGTCTTTGTGGACTGGGTCAAAGATGGTGGTGGGTCTTGGTTAATTAAAGGAAGAAAAACATTAAAATCTCGAACAACGACAGTTTCCAGTAATCAGTCAGCAAAGATAGTGCTCATTGATGGTGAGATTTCCGAAATTGAATTAGAAGGTTACCATGCGAGTGACATCAAAGAAATCATAGCTTTACATCAAAAAAGGTATACATTTAATAATGAAAAACCCGGGCATCTGGATTAAAGCTATAGCTCTTTTCATATTGTGCTTAGCAATATCATCTACTAATAAGCAGGTTTATACTTTGCTTGAGCAAGCATCTGCGGGAGTAATTGGTTCCATTCTTGGTGGGATTACTGCAGGAATCTCTGTAATTTTTGGCATTTTGGCAGTGCTTAACAAGGGTGATCAACGCTCAGACTTTACCGGTTATTTGAATAGTCTCGAGACTGATCTAAAGCTGCTTGTGCTTTGTTTAGCTGCAGCAATTTTTCTACCATATCTTCGTTATTATGACTTACCACTAATCAACTACCCAAAGCACGAGTTGTTTCCATCAAAGAACAAGCTGATTACTGCGGCAGAACTGTTTACCGTTATGCTCTCTCTCAACCTAATTACAGAGGTGATTAGTTGCATGATTTTGGTAGTCAAAAAAAGCCTTAAAGATGATGCGGAATAGCTTGGTTTTGATAAATTATTTTGATAAACGTTAGATTGCTAATAATAAAAAACGGGAACCAACAGGCTCCCGCTCTTATTCAGTCCATAGACTAAATTACATATTCGCGATAATCGCGTCACCAAACTCTGAACATTTCAGCAGTTTAGCGCCATCCATCAGACGTTCGAAGTCATAGGTCACGGTCTTGGCAGCGATTGCGCCTTCCATGCCTTTAACAATC
>Ga0308171_1000649_pt1 | contig 65205 bp, 56 predicted proteins | sample PhyGR1_FD_202135 | JGI IMG/M metagenome (GOLD analysis project Ga0308171, IMG submission 202135) | Phyllosphere microbial communities from UC Gill Tract Community Farm, Albany, California, United States - DLSLSG.R1 | ecosystem: Host-associated > Plants > Phyllosphere > Unclassified | place: USA...
GCCCCGCCTTGATGAGGCGTTGCAGATAGGCGGTGGCGGCATGGACCGGCACGCCGCACATCGGAATCTTCTCGCCCTCATGCTCCCCGCGCGAGGTGAGTGCGATGTCGAGCACCCCCGAGGCGATCCGCGCATCGTCGAAGAACAGCTCGAAGAAATCGCCCATCCGATAGAAGAGCAGGCAATCCTCGGCCTCGGCCTTCAGCGTCAGATACTGCGCCATCATCGGGGTGGGGGTGGTCATCGAGGCGTCTATTCCAGATTCAAAACGGCAATTCGGAAGGACCGATCGATCGCGACGGCGCGGTCCATGGTTGGCGAAGGTCGGCTATAGCGTTGGGTGGATCAACTGGCGAGGCTTGGTGCCAAGTCCCAACGCTACCTAGTTTATCGATGTTGCGACGCAGCATCATTGGATGTGTTGCAGCTTCGGCAATTGGCAGCATAATCCTGGCTACCCGAACGGCAAAAGTGGCGCGTGACAGGGTTGTCAGCCGTGCCCGAAAGCTTCAAGAGCCGTAGCGTCCTTGTATCCACAGCATCGAAGGCCGCGCGCATGTCCGACGAACCCACCGACCAGTTCTCCGAGCGCGAGGCCCTGCTGTTCCATTCCGAGGGACGGCCCGGCAAGATCGAGATCATCGCGTCGAAGCCGATGGCGACTCAGCGCGACCTGGCGCTGGCCTATTCGCCCGGCGTCGCGGTGCCGGTGCTCGCCATCGCCGAGGACCCCGCCACGGCCTATGACTATACCGCCAAGGGCAATCTGGTCGCCGTCATCTCCAACGGCACCGCCATTCTGGGCCTCGGCAATCTGGGCGCGCTCGCGTCCAAGCCGGTGATGGAAGGCAAGGCGGTCCTCTTCAAGCGCTTCGCCGATGTCGACTCGATCGATATCGAGCTGAAGACCGAGGATGTCGATCGGATCATCGATGCGATCGAATTGATGGAGCCGAGCTTCGGCGGCATCAACCTGGAGGACATCAAGGCCCCCGAATGCTTCATCATCGAGCAGACGCTGCGCGAGCGGATGAACATCCCGGTCTTCCATGACGACCAGCACGGCACCGCGATCATCTGCGCGGCGGGGCTCATCAACGCCTGCCTGCTGACCAAGCGGCGGCTGGACGAGATCAAGGTCGTCGTCAACGGCGCGGGCGCGGCGGCGATCGCCTGCACCGAGTTGATGAAGGCGATGGGCGTGCGCCACGACAATGTCATCATGTGCGACCGCACCGGCGTGATCTATCAGGGCCGCGACGACATCAACCAGTGGCAGTCGGCGCACGCCGCCGCCACCGACCGTCGCACCCTGACCGAGGCGCTGCACGGCGCGGACGTGTTCCTGGGCCTGTCGGCGGCGGGTGCGTTGAAGCCCGAGATGGTCAAGGACATGGCCCCCTCGCCGATCATCTTCGCAATGGCCAATCCGGAGCCGGAAATCCGCCCCGAACTCGCCAAGGCCGCGCGCCCCGACGCGATCGTCGCGACCGGCCGTTCGGACTATCCGAACCAGGTCAACAACGTCATCGGCTTCCCCTTCATCTTCCGCGGCGCCCTCGACGTGCGCGCGACCGGCATCAATGACGAGATGAAGATCGCCGCCGCCAACGCGATCGCCGAACTGGCGCGCCAGCGCGTGCCGGAGGAGGTGGCGCTGGCGTACGGCACGCAGCACACGTTCGGCCCCGAATATATCATCCCCGCGCCGTTCGACCCGCGCCTGATGGAACTGGTTCCCTCGGCGGTGGCGAAGGCGGCGATGGATTCGGGCGTGGCGACGCGGCCGATCCTGGACATGGACGCCTATCGCCAGAAGCTGCGCGCGCGGCTCAACCCGACGACGTCGGTCCTGACGCTGGCTTACGAGGGCGCGCGCGCCCACCCGAAGCGCGTTTTGTTTGCCGAGGGCGAGGAAGAAGTCGTGCTGCGCGCCGCCATTGCCTTCAAGGAAGGTGGGTACGGCACGCCGGTGCTGGTCGGCCGCGACGACGTCTATGACCGCCTTGCGGCGCTGGGCGTCACCAACCCGCAGGAATATGAAGTCCATAACAGCCGCACCTCGGAGATGGTGCCGCAGATGGTCGACTTCCTCTATGAGCGGCTGCAGCGTCGCGGCTACCTGCGCCGCGATGCCGAGCGGATGATCAACCAGGATCGCAACATCTTCGGCTCGGTCATGCTCCAGCTGGGCCAGGCCGATGCGATGATCACCGGCATCACCCGCACCTATGCACAGAGCTTCCGCGAGATTCGCCGTGTGATCGATCCCGTAGACGGCAAGGTGCCGTTCGGCATCCACCTGCTCGTCGGGCAGAGCCACACGGTGTTCATCGCCGACACCACGGTCAACGAGCGCCCCTCGGGCGAGGAACTGGCCGACATCGCCGAGCGCACCGCCGCCGTCGCCCGCCGCATGGGGCATGAGCCGCGCGTGGCGTTCCTGTCCTACTCGACCTTCGGTAACCCGGAAGGCCAGTGGATCGACAATGTCCGCGACGGCGTGCTGGCGCTCGACAAGCGGCAGGTCGGCTTCGAATATGAGGGCGACATGGCCCCCGACGTCGCGCTGAACCCCAAGCAGATGGCGAACTTCCCCTTCTCGCGCCTGTCGGGCCCGGCGAACGTTCTCATCATGCCGGGTCTCCAGTCGGCGAACATCTCGGCCAAGCTGCTGCGCGAACTGGGCGGCGACAGCATGATCGGCCCGATGCTGATCGGCATGGAAAAGCCGGTGCAGATTGCGCCGATGACCTCGACTGCCGGGGACTTGGTCACGCTGGCGGTGCTGGCGGCGGGCGGCATCGCGCGCTGATCTTCGCCTGAAGGGTTAGGAAGGGGGCTGGGCAGCGCGAGTTGCCCGGCCCTTTTTCTATTCCTCCCCTGCAAGGGGAGGGGGACTGCCGCAAAGCGGTGGCGGAGGGGGATCGCCGCCGAGGGACGTCCTGTGTGGAGGGCCCCCTCCACCAGATTCGCTGGTCCTCCTCCCCGTGCCGGGGAGGATTAAGGCTGTCACCTCCACCGCACATTCCGCTTCCGTCACAAACCAGTCACGGCGCTGTCGCCAGCGCGTCATGCCGCGGCCCCATGCGCGCTGCCCATTAGGGTAACAAAGCCATTGGGGGCGAAATGACCATGCTGAAGTTTCTGGTGACGGCCGCGCCGCTTGCGCTGATGGCCCCGGGTGTCGCCGCGCAGACGCTGCCCACGCAGGCCGCCGTCACCGGCACGGCCGATCCGGTCGTCGCCGATCCCACCGTCGCGACCGACGATCAGGCGGGCACCTCGGGCGATGTCGTCGTGCTGGGCTTCGGCCAGAGCCGTCAGGTCCAGACGGTGACCGCCGCTGACCTGGGCCGCCTGACCCCCGGCACCTCGCCGCTCAAGGCCATTTCCAAGCTGCCGGGCGTCAATTTCCAGTCGGCCGATCCGTTCGGCGCCTATGAATGGTCGACCCGCATCTCGCTTCGCGGGTTCAATCAGAACCAACTGGGCTTCACGCTCGACGGCGTGCCGCTGGGCGATATGAGCTATGGCCCGACCAACGGCCTGCACATCAGCCGCGCGATCATCTCGGAAAACATCGCCTCGACCAGCGTGGCGCAGGGTGCGGGCGCGCTCGGCACCGCGTCGACCAGCAATCTGGGCGGCACCATCGAGTTCACCAGCCGCACCCCGTCCGACACCGCCGCCATCGCGGCCTCGGGCACCTATGGCAGCAACGACACCATTCGCGGCTTCGTCCGGCTGGACAGCGGCGATCTGGGCGGCGGGCTGAAGGGTTATGTCAGCTATGGCTATCTGACCACCGACAAGTGGAAGGGTTATGGCAGCCAGCGCCAGCATCAGGCCAATGCCAAGCTGATGAAGGATTTCGGCGACCGCGGCTCGATCACCGGCTTCTTCAATTTCTCGGACCGCCGCGAGAGCGACTATCAGGACCTGAGCCTCGATATCATCAAGCGTCGCGGTTACTTCAACGACAACATCTCCAACAACTATCCGCTGGCGGTCCTCTATGCCAAGCAGGCGACCAACGGTGCGGCGGCGGCGGCCTATGCGGCGCAGAACAACGGCTCGCTGACCGGCTTCACCGCGCCTTATGCCGGTGTCGCCAACGGCCTGCCGAACGGCATCACGCTGGACGATGGCTATTATGACGCGGCGGGCCTGCGCCGCGACTATCTGGGCGGCGTGACCTTCGACGCCAAGCTGACCGAGGCGCTGTCGCTGACCTCGACCAGCTATTACCACCACAACAAGGGCCAGGGGTCGTGGATCACGCCGTACAGCCCGACCATGGCGGGCGCGCCCAATGCCGATGGTACGCCGATCACCAACCCTGCGCCGTTGTCGTTCCGCACGACCGAATACAGCCTGGACCGGGCCGGTACGATCGCCAAGCTGGCGCTGAAGACCGGTGCCAACACGCTGGCCCTGACCGGCTGGTATGAGAGCAACACGCTGCACCAGGCGCGTCGCCTCTATGGCATGACCGATACCGCGACGCCGAACCGCAATGCGCTCGACTTCCAGCGTAACCCGATGGCGACCGTCTGGAACGGGAAATACGATACCGAGACGCTGCAATATTCGGTCGGCGATACGCTCGACATCGGCCAGCTGACGTTGAACGGCGGTTGGAAGGGCGTGCGGGTGCGCAACCAGGCCAATCTGCTGGCGGGCACGCTGGCGCGCGGGCAGATCAAGAGCGAGGACTGGTTCCTGCCGCAGGTCGGCGCGGTGCTGCATCTGGGCAACCAGGCCGAGGTCTTCGCCAGCTATTCCGAGAATATGCGCGCCTTCATCGCCGCCGCGACCGCGCCGCCCTTCTCGATCAGCCAGGCCGCGTTCAACGCCATCGCGAACACCGTACGCCCCGAAAAGTCGAAGACGGCCGAAGGCGGCGTCCGCGTCCGCACCGGCGGGCTGCAACTGTCGGCGGTCGGTTATTATATCGACTTCTCGGACCGTCTGCTGACCTATTCGATCGGCACCGCGATCCAGGGCATTCCGCCGACACTGAACAATGTCGGCGGCGTGGAAAGCTATGGCGCGGAGGTTTCGGCTTTCTACCGCCTGACCTCGGCCTTCTCGGCGTTGGCCAGCTATTCCTACAACCATGCGACCTATCAGCAGACGGTGCGCGACGGTTCGGGGAATCTGCTGGCCGAGAAGGGCCGTTATGTGGTCGACACGCCGCAGAACATGGTCAAGGGTGAGCTGGTCTATGACGACAGCCACGTCTTCGGTCGGGTCGGCGCGGACTATATGTCGAAGCGCTACTTCACCTATCTGAACGACCAGTCGGTCGCGGGGCGCGTGCTGGTCGATGCCAGCATCGGCTATCGCTTCCCTGCTGAATGGGGCGGTTTCGCGATCGAGGGCAGCGTGACCAACCTGACCGACAAGCGGTATATCTCGACCATCGGCACCAATGGCTACACCGCCAGCGGCGACAACCAGACACTGCTGGCGGGCGCCCCGCGCCAGTGGTTCGTGACGCTGAAGAAGGGGTTCTGATAGCGCCCCGCGCTAGCCTCTAGCCGCTCCCCTCCCGCAAGCGGGAGGGGATGGGGGAGGGCCGGCAGTCTCACCGAGACCATCACTCACGGCCCTGCCCTCCCCAAACCCCCCCCCGCCTGCGGGAGGGGCTTTCAGGCAGCCCAGGCCCCGATATCCGCCTGCTCCCCGATCAGCGCCAAGCCATGCGCGATCGAGGTCAGCTCGCCCCCGGTCGCGATCTTCTCCTCCCCGAAGCGCGCCTCGAACATCCGCCGGATCGCGGGCATCAGCGAGGTGCCGCCGGTCAGGAACACCCGGTCGATCGCCCCCGCCTCCGTCGCGGCGGCGGTCAGCGCCCGGTCCACCGCCTGTTCGATCCGCGCGAGGTCGGGCGCGATCCACGCCTCGAAATCCCGGCGCGCCACATCCGCCTCGATCGACAGGCCACCGCCCTCGAACCGAAACCGCGCATGTTCGGTCGCCGACAGGTCGCGCTTCACCTGGCCGACCGCGTCGTACAGCCGGTATCCCTGCTCCTCCTCGATGATCGCGATCATCCGCCCGATGGCATCCGGGTCGAGCGCGGACCGGCGCAGCTTTTCCAGTTCGGCCAGCGTCTTGCGGTTGCGCATCAGCGCCAGGCGCGACCAGTCCCCGAAATCGGCGAAGAACCCGCGCGGAATCTCCAGCACCTTGTCGAACGAGCGATAGCTACCGCCCGCACCCAGCAGCGGCAGGACGAGATGGTCGATCAGCTTCTGGTCGAATCGGTCGCCCGCGATCCCGACACCGGCATGGCCCAGCGGCTGACAGCGCCGCTCGGCCCCGGGTGCTGCGATACGCACGACGGAAAAGTCGCTGGTGCCGCCGCCGAAGTCGGCGACCAGCACGGTCGCCGGCTCGGTGATACGCGAGGCATAGCTGAACGCCGCGCCGAGCGGTTCGTAGACATAATGGATTTCGGCCCCCAGCCGCGCGAACATCGCGTCGTACCGCTCGCGGGCCAGCGCTTCGTCGGGGCGATACCCGGCATATTCGACCGGCCGCCCGACGACGATCCGCGTGGCCTGGCCGTTCAGCACCCCCTCGCTGCGCGCCGCCATCCGATCCAGAAAGGCGCGGCCCAGTTCCTCGAAGCGATAACGTTTGTCGAACACCGTCGCGTGCTCGAACACCGGGGAGGCCGCGACCGACTTGAACGACTGGATGAAGCGGCTGCCGCCCGGAAAGTCGAGATATTCGGCGATCGCCCAGGGCCCCGCCTCGACCTCGATGCCGTCATCTTCCCAGAAGCACAGGGCGGAGCGGAAGACGGGGTCTTCGCCCTTCGGCGCCTTCAGGGGTACGAGTTGCGACTCTCCCCCCACCGCGCGGGCCACGACCGAGTTGGTGGTGCCGAAGTCGATGCCGAGGACGGTGTGCGGGGTATCGGTCATGCGGGGTCCGCTACACGAAGTGCGAGGCGGGGGGAGGGGTGTTTTTGCATTCTTCTTTCCCCCCTCCCGCAGGCGAGTTTCAGGTCGGTCATGCCCCCGGCATGACCTAAACGATGCGGGGCATCGTTTACCTGAAACTGGGTTGGGGGAGGGAAAGGCCACGGGCGATAGTCTCTATGAGACTCCTTGCCCTCCCCCCGACCCCCTCCCGCCTGCGGGAGGGGGAGCAGAAGGTTAGCGTGCGACCATGTTCTCCGGCACCAAGTCCGGCCAGCGCTCGAGCATCGCCGCCGTCACGCCGTTGGTCCACCCAAAGCCGTCCTGCGTCGGATATTCCCCGCCGCCACCGGGCTTGCGTTCCTCGACGTCGTATTTCTCCAGCAGCTTGCCCGTCTCGGCATAGGTGCGCGCCACTGTCGCCACCCAGCGACGGGCGATGTCCTTGGCCAGCGCCTGCTCGCCATAGCGTCCGAGCCCTTCGACCGCGACCCATTGCAGCGGGGCCCAGCCATTGGGCGCATCCCATTGCTGGCCACTGCGGATATTCGTCGTGCGCAGGCCACCTTCGCCGACCAGCGTCGCACGGGTCGTCGTGGCGACGGCGCGCGCCTGCGCCATGCTGGCATGTCCGGCGAAGAGCGGAAACAGCGAGGCGGCGGTCCGGCTGTTCGTGGGCTGGCGCGCAACACGGTCCCAATCGGCATAGCGCTTCTCGCCCGCGACCCAGAGGTAGCGGTCGATCGCAGCTTTACGTCGCGCCGCCAGGTCGATGAACCGATGCGCCATTGCGATATCCCCCGCCGCTATCGCCCGCGCGGCGATACGGGCCTCGCTCACCCACAACAGGCTGTTGAGATCGACCGGCACGATGTCGGTGGTGTGGATCGTCTCCAGCCGCATCGGATCGGCCAGCCAGCGCGAGCTGAAGTCCCAGCCCGACTCCGCCGCCGCGCGCAGGTCGCGCTGGACCATGCCAGCGGCACGCGGTGCGGCCTTGGCGGCGGTCTCGCGATCCTCACGCCAGCTTTCGTCGCGGGGCGTGTCGCGCGCGTCCCAGTAACGGTTGAGCAGGCTGCCGTCGGGCATCCGCACGACATGCTGGCACGCGCCGGTCGCATCCAGGCAATTCGCCCCCGCCATCCAATAGTCATGCTCGCGGATCAGCGCCGCCAGCCGCCGCTTCGCCAGCGCCGGATCGCGATCGTCGGACAGGTCCATCATCAACGCCAGGAAGGGCGGCTGTGAGCGGCTGAGATAATAGGTGCGCGTGCCGTTGGGGATATGGCCGTAACGCTCGACCAGATCGACGAAATCGGCGAGCATCGCCTCGATCAGCGGCGCCTGCCCGTCGGCCTTCAGCCCCAGCATCGTGAAATAGCTGTCCCAGTAATAAATCTCCTGAAAACGGTCGCCCGGCACGACATAGCCATGGTCGAGCCCCAGCGCCGACGATCCCGCCACCGGCGCGAACGGCGCGCGGCCCAGGATCGGCCAGAGTTCGCGTATCCGCTCGCGCAAGGGGGGCTTGGTCTGGGTGTCGCCGCGCACGGTAAAATGGCGGCGGACGAAGGCGACCAGCGCGGCCTTGGCGACCGGCTTTTCACGGGCATAGGCGGCCATGATCGCCTTCGGAGCCTCGCGTGGGACGGCATCGGCGAAGGTCTTGCCGTCCGCAAATACCTGCGCCTCCTGCACCGCGCCGAACAACGGGCCATAGATATCGGCGGGGGAGGGCGGCATCGCCTGTCCCTGAAGCAACAGTGCCAGCGCGGGCAGCAGGACCAGCGGGCGGAACCGGGTGGCGATCATGATCCTCTCCTGATTATTCGGCCTGATTATTCGGCCTGATTATTCGGCCTGATTATTCGGCCTGATTATTCGGGACGCGCGGTGCGGGGCAGCAGGACGGTGGCGGACAGGCCGCCGCCCTCGGCCTGATCGAGGATCAGGCGACCGCCATGCAGTTCGGCCAGTTCGCGTGCGATGCCCAGGCCAAAGCCATGGCCGTCGCCACGTTCGTCCAGCCGCGTGCCGGGCTGGGTGGCGCGGATCCGGTCCGCCTCGGCGATGCCGGGGCCGTCGTCGACGACGCTCAGGCGAATCTGGCGATCCTCGGCCTGGGCATGGATATGCACGGCGGCGCGGGCATGGCGCGCGGCATTGTCGATCAGGTTGCCCGCGACCTCGTCCAGATCCTGCGCATCCATCGCGACGGCCAGTTCCTCGGGTATCGCGCTCGTCAGGGAGACGGCGCGATCGGCATGGAGCCGCCGGATCGCAGTCGCCAGATCGGCGATGGCGGGGGCCAGGGCGGTCGTCGTGCGTACCGCCCCCGCCTGGGCGCGCGCGCGGGCCAGATGGTGGCGGATCGTGTCATTGATGCGCGCGACCTGCGCCGCGCGCTGTGGGTCTCCCGCCAGGTCGAGCGCAAGCGTGGCGACCGGCGTCTTCAGCGCATGGGCGAGATTTGCGGCGGATGCGCGCGCGGTCGCCAGAGCCCGCTCGCTGTCGGCGGCCAGGGCGTTCAACTCATGCGCCAGCGGCTGCAGCTCGGTGGGCTGGTCCTCGTCGACCCGTGCCCGTTCGCCTGCGCGGATCGCCGCCACCTCGTCGCGGAGGCGACGCAGCGGACGCAGGCCCAGGCGCAACTGGAGCAGGCTCGCCGCCGCCAGCAACACGCCGAGCCCGGCCAGCATCGCGAGCAGCGGCACAAGCGCGGACCGGATCGGCCGGGCCACGACCGCGCGCGGCGCGGCGGCGCTGATCGTCACGGGGCCGCGTGCACTGGGGATCGTCACCTGCCGGGCATGGACGCGTACGCCCTGTTCGGTGCGCCCCTCGGCGGGTTGCGGCGGCGCGATCGGGGCAGGCGCAGCGTTGGGCGGCGGCGGTCCCGGCGGGCCATGCTCGCCCGGCGCGCCGGGGAGGGGGGGATGCGGCTCGGCCAGCGGGGGGAAGTCGCCCGAGGCCAGCACGCCGTCCGGCCCCGCGATGCGCCAGCGCCATCCGGGTTCGGCTTCGAGCAGCCCCCGCCGGTTCGCGATCCGCGCGCGGTCGATGCGCCCTTGCGAATCCACCGCCGAGGCGAGGATCGCCAATTCCGAATCCAGCCGTCGGTCGAGCCCTTGCGTGACGATCCGCTCCAGCGCGCCCGCAAGCCCCCAGCCCGCGAGCAGCAGCGCGCCCAGGATCGCGAGGCCGGAGATCAGGATCATCCGGCCATGGATCGACTTCGGCGTCATGTCGCCGCACCGGCGGTCAGGCGATATCCCAGCCCGCGCACCGTTTCGATCAAATCGGCGCCGATCTTCTTGCGCAGCCGCCCGACGATCACCTCCAGGCTGTTGGAGTCGACATCGGCATCGCCCTCGTAAACCCGCTCGAGCAGTTCGAGGCGCGGGACGACCGCTTCCTTGCGCAGCATCAGCGCCGACAACACCCGCCATTCGAACGCGGTCAGCTTCAACGGCAGGCCGTCCCGCTCGAACTGTCCGGTCTGGCTGTCGAAGGCGAGGGGGCCGCAGGTCAGGCGCGGCTGAGCATGGCCCGCCGCACGGCGGACCAGCGCGCGCAGGCGCATGACCAGTTCCTCGACGCGGAAGGGCTTGGTCAGGTAATCGTCCGCACCCGCCTTGAACCCGGCAACCTTGTCCGACCAGCCTTCGCGCGCGGTCAGGATCAGGACGGGCAGGGCACGCCCCGCCTCGCGCCACTGGCGCAGCAGGGTCATGCCGTCGCCGTCGGGCAACCCCAGGTCGAGCACGGCGGCGTCGTAGATTTCGGTATCGCCCGCATGGCCCGCATCCACGCCGCGATCGAACAGGTCGACCGCGCAGTGTTCGGCCCGCAGCGCGCGCGCGATGGCGGGGCCCAGCGCGGGATCGTCCTCGACCAGCAGAATCCGCATGACGTGTCGTCTTCCCCTTATGGCCCCGCGCCTGGCGCTATCGCCGTGCAACGTAAACCCAATCTGAACCGGCTGGTTCAGCGGGCATCGGGTCGAATCACCTAAAAGCATCTCCATCAACCAAGGAGATCATATATGTCTCGTTTCAAAATTCCGGCCCCGCGCCTGCAGGGCAAGGCCCCGCTGGCCGCGGCGGCCGCTGTCCTGATCGCGCTGGGCGCAGGCGGAGGTGCCGCCGCTGTCTCGATGACCCGGCCGACCGTCACCATGGCGCCGTCGACTCCGACGCCGATCGCCCGGCTCGCCTCGACCGACGGGGTGGTCACCGCCAAGGGGCGGGTGGCCGAAGTGTTCGGCGACCGCTTCGTGGTGCAGGATGCGACAGGCCGCGCGATGGTCGCCAGCAACCGCGATGCCATGCCCTCGGTCGGCAGCAACGTCATGGTGCAGGGCCGCTTCGACGACGGCGTGATGCACGCCCAGTATCTGGTCAATCCGCAGGGGTCGGTCATCCCCGTCGGTCCGCCCCCGCCGGGTGGTCCGCGTGGCCCCGGCGGTCCGGACGGGCCCGGTGGCCCGCGTGGTGATGGTCCCCCGCCGCCCCCCGGTGGTCCGGGCGGCCCCGGTGCCCCCCCCCCGCCGCCCGGTGGCTGCGCCCCAGGTGGTCCGGGCGGTCCCGGGGCACCGGGCATGATGCCGCCCCCGCCCCCGCCGCCGGTGAACGGTGTCACGCCGCAGGGCGCACCTCTGCCGCCGCCCCCGCCGCCCGCAGGGGCTCCGGCCCCGGTCCCGACCGGCACGGTTCGCCCGGCACGCTGATCGGGTAAGGACGAAGACGCCTTCCGGCTTCTGGCCGGGGGGCGTTTTTGTGTTTGGCGAGGGTGGGGGATGAACCCCCAAACGGGAACCTTCACCCGGCTGACCCTTTCCCACCCCATGCGCTGGCTCCGATCACTCGACATCCCGGCCGAATGGCTGTGGCTGCAACATGTCCTCGTCATCGCGGCAGCGATCCTGATCGCGGTGCTGGTGCACAGCGTCGCCATGCGCATCGCGGGCCATGCGGCCAGACGCACCGCCAGCCAGAGCGACGATCTGGTCCTCGAACATATCCGCCAGCCGCTGCGTTGGGTCGCGATCGCCATCGCGGTCAGTTTCGCCATGCGGCTGGTGCCGATGTCCGGCGACGGGCGCGATATCTGGCGGCAGGTGCTGGGGTTCGTCGTACCGGCCCTGCTCGGCTGGCTGGCGGTGTCGGCGCTGCGCGCGCTGCAGGGCGTGGTGTACTTACGCGCCGATATCAGTGTCGAGGATAACCTGCGCGCCCGACGCAAACGAACGCGTGCGCAGATATTGGGAAGGATCGGCATTTTCCTGATCGTGTTCCTGACCGTCTGCCTGATGCTGCTGAGCGTGCCGGGCATCCGCACCATCGGCGTCACGCTGATGGCTTCGGCGGGTATCGCGGGCCTGGTCGTCGGTGCCGCCGCGCAGCCCGCGCTCAAGAACCTGATCGCGGGCGTGCAGATGGCTTTTACCGAGCCGATCCGCCTGGACGACGTGGTCATCATCGATAACGAATGGGGGCGGATTGAGCAGATCCACCTGACCTTCGTCGTGGTGCGCATCTGGGACGAGCGGCGGCTGGTGGTGCCGGTCGCCAAGTTCCTGGAGAACAGCTTCCAGAACTGGACGCGCGAGACGAGCCAACTGCTCGGCTCGGTCTTCTGGTATCTCGATCCGGCGGCGGACATTCCCCGCCTGCGTGAGAAGATGGGCCAACTGGTCGAGGCCAGCCCGCGCTGGGACCGGCGCTTCTTCAACATGCAGGTGACGGATGTGAAGCCGGATTCGATCGAGGTGCGCGGGCTGATGACCGCGCGGGATGCGGCGATCGCGTTCGATCTGCGCTGTGAAATTCGCGAGGGGTTGCTGGAATATATCCGGCGGGAGATGCCCGAGGCACTGCCCCGGCGGCGGTTGGAGCATCATTCGGATATTCCTCCCCTTGGACCATGATGACATCAAGCTGACGCACATCCGGAGTGGCGGAGGCAGTTGCGGCATTCGTCTGGGGAGAAGGCGTCGAGGAGCGAGCCGACGCGGCACCATGTTGCCTCATGGGATCCTTCCGCGGCCTTTCGCATCAGATGCTTGAGCTTGGCGAAGACCTGTTCGATCGGTTTCAGGTCAGGCGAATATGGCGGCAGGAAGACGAGCCTGGTGCCGACGGCTCGGACGGCGCGGCGGATAGCGAGCGCCTTGTGGCTCGACAGCTTGTCCATGATGACGATGTCACCGGGTGACAGCGTCGGCACGAGGCATTGCTCGACATAGTCGGTGAAACTCTGGGCGTTGATCGGCTGATCGAGTACGCAGGGTGCATCGAGCCGGTCGCAGCGCCGCGCCGCCAGGAAGGTCATGGTCCGCCAGTGGCCGTATGGCAGGGCCTGTCAGGAATTTCGTGTGCGGGCAGGCATAACGGGAAGGAAGGAAACCCGATATGTCCCGACGCAAAGAGCCTGCGATACCGAACGAGTTGCTGGATCAATTGCTGGCTGGCGGCGACGCCGGCGCCGCGCTGGCGCAGGGGGGCCTGCTGGATGCGCTGAAGAAGGCGCTGGCCGAGCGCGTACCGAACGCCGGGATGGATCACCGACGGTGCCGGCAACAGCCGCAACGGCTACGGCTGCAAGACGATCACGACCGATACCGGCAAGCTGGCGATCGACGGGCCGCGCGACCGGCAGGCGAGTTTCGATCCGCAGTCGATCGCCAGATACCAGCGGCGCTTCCGCCTGCTTCAGCGCAAAGGCGATCTGCTCTTCCGTATACCGTGATGATGCACATGCTCTGAAACATCAGCAGCGTTCGATCAGGGTCGTTTACAGGGATATTGAACATATGCCGCCGAGGATATAGAAGCAGATCGAACAGAAAGAGGCCTCATGACGCTTTTCGGCTATGCGCGGGTGTCGACGCTGGACCAGGACCTGGGCATCCAGGAAGCGGCATTGCGCGCGGCGGGGTGTCAGACGATCCGGTCCGAGAAAAAGTCGGGCACCGGTCGTAGCGGGCGGACCGAACTGCAGATCCTGCTCGACTTCCTGCGCGAGGGCGACACGCTGGTCGTCACGCGCATCGACCGCCTCGCGCGCTCGATGAAGGACCTGCAGGACATCGTCCACGAGTTGAAGGGCAGGGGCGTGGCGCTGAAGGCCACCGAGCAGCCGATCGACACGCGCAGCGCGGCGGGCAAGGCGTTCCTCGACATGCTCGGTGTCTTTGCCGAGTTCGAGACGAACCTGCGCAAGGAACGCCAGGCCGAGGGCATCGCGGCGGCCAAGGCGCGCGGCGTCTATAAGGGCGGCAAGCCCCGCATCGATCCCGAAGCGGTGCGCAGCCGCGCGGCGGAGGGCATGCGGCCCGCGCATATCGCGCGCGAGCTCGGCATTTCGCGGGGCACGGTGTATCGCTTCCTCCCGCCACCGGTTGCCGGAACGACGGGCGCCGAACCGGTGAAGGGATTGGCCGATGCCGATCCGGCCTGAGCATGTCTTTCTCTATCCCATAGACTGGCCGCATATCTCGCACTTCGTCCGCTTTGTTCGGGCCAGGGGATGTTGCGAGCATTGCGGGCGACGGCATGGCGAACGGGTGTTCCACCTGGGCGACGGGCGCTGGTGGGATGCGCAGCGTCTCTATTGGCGAAGCGGGCAGGGGCGTCGCGTCCGCCGCCCGGCCGAGGATATATTGGTCCAGGCCAAGTGGACGCCCGTCGTGCTGGCCTGCGCGCACCTCCATCACGATCCCAGCGACAGCCGCTTCGAAAAGCTCGCCGCGCTTTGCCAGCGCTGCCATATGATCCACGATGCGCCCGAACATCGACGCCGCCGCTGGATGAACGCCCATTACCGGCGGGCGTTGGGCGACCTGTTCTACGGACCCTATCCGTTGCGCGGTGCCGACTGGATCACGCCGACGCCCGCCAGCATGCTCGACGATCCGCGGCTCCTATATCTGCCCAGGTAAAAGCTATGCCCCGAGCTTGTCGCTGGGCGTGACGATCAACAACCTGCTGGACAAGGACCCGCCGATCATTCCGGCGCGGGGTGGCAACAACACCTATTCGATCAACGGCTGGCAGAATTCGCCAGTCAATTTCTATGACATCTACGGCCGGTACATCCAGTTCTCGATCACGACGAACTTCTGATCCGCGACAACATGGAATACCTATCCCCGTCGGCGAAGCTGGCGGGGATTTTTATCGGATCGCGGCCAGCGTCCTACCGCTCGGGCCCTTCGCGGACGCCCTTCCCGCATCCGCCCGATAGACCAGCCGCACCCGGCTCGGCCAACGTCTCGGATAGTCTCGCACGATGTCGCGCAAGGCATCCGCATCCCACCGACTGCGTCCCAGGATCGCCTGTTGCCGCCATGGTTCGGAATCGCCAGCCGCCTCGGCGGTCGTGCCGCCCTGACCAAGCATGATCTCGACTTCACGCAGCTTTTTCCGATGATCACCTCGGGCTTGTGCTTCTTGGCAGGCATTCGTCGTCCCTGCCTTGGTCCCAGACTGTCATGGTCGATGGACCACTCAGAAGGGGCCGCTCTCGCTTCGCTGAAAGATGCCCATCAAAGCATTCAGAAGGTGGCGAACGCGCCTATCCCGAACACTATGGCCGTCGCACGGTTTTCCCGCCCGCCGGGATCGAAATACACCTGTACGTTGGGTCGGATGCTCAACGCGGGATCGAACGTGAGAGAATAGCTTAGCTCCGTCGCGACCTCGCTGCGCTGAGGATCATCGAAACCGGGGCCGACGGGCGGGCGATCTTCCTGTACCCGGGTGAGCCGCGGATTTACCCGTGTTCGACCAATCGCGAGGCCAACTTCGTCATGCGGCCGGGTAGGCACAAGCCCGGAATAGGTAGCACCGGCCACGATGATCGAGTGGACGAGGTTGGTACGCCCATCGGTCAAAGTCGCACTGGCGAACAAGTGCAATGCTCCGCTGCCGTCTGGACTCGCCGCGACGATCTGCTGCCTGGCGACCACATAGCCTCCCCATCGACCGCGCGCCGAACGACGTGGCAGCCCCGTCACGGCCGCGTCGTCACCATTGGCATCCAAGACGAGATCGTCGCTGATCGAGGTGTCATGCCAAACCCCGATCTTATACCAGCCCTCGCGGCCCGCATCGCCTCCCAGCCTGACGCGAAACGCCCGCTCGACAGGCAAGATCGCGCCCGTTTCGCCCCTGAAGCCGAGGTAGAAGCCGCGATCTTCGCGAAAGTTGGTGGGGTTGCGCTCGTAAATCGCGGCCTGGGTATAACCCAAGCGGTCGTTCATCCTCACGCGCGCGCCCCAGACTCCTACAGGTGGATTGTACCAGTAGTCGGCCGAAATGTGACCAGGCACGATGCCACAGAAATACAGACTTTCGAAGAAGCAGGGTGCGGTGCCGAATTCCTCCCCGATGCTCATGCGCCCGATTTTCAACTCCGTCGCGCCGAGCCGCTGCGAGTAGAACAGCTGCGACAGCCGCCATATCTGGCCAGCGCCGAACACGGCTTGGGGTTGCTGCAGGAGGTTCAATCCAGCTGTGGCGTTGAGATTGCGGCCATGACGGTTGGTGACGAGGCCGGTGATCGCACCGCCCTTCACGCCGGCAATCCTCTCAAGATCGAGCCGCGCACCGATCGTGAACTGCGCGGTGTATTCCACCCGCTCCCGTCTGCCCCCGCGAACGTTCCATGCTGGCATCGCGATATACTGCATTGTCGGGGTGATGCCGTGCCTCTCCAGCAGAGGGCGAAGGCCTGCCCAGTCTCCCAGGAGGTGTGGTTGCGCCGATGGGAGTCTCCCCGTGATGCCGGACTGCGCCGGGCGCGAAGGGGCTGCAGGCGGGGAGCGCTGCGCGCGCGGGGATGCAGGAACCTCGCGGGGGGAGGAACGCGAATCCGGCGGCACGGACGCCACCAGCAACAGGGCGAACAACATCAACGCTGTCCTATGGGAGGGGACGTGGAGCTAAAGAGGCGATCTACCCGTTCGTTGGATCACCGGTTCGCGCTCTTGGGCACCAGCAGGACCAGCGCCGCGCCCATCAGCACGGCGGCCGTGATGGCATAAAGCCCGAGCCGCAGATCACCGCCGACCGACACCAGCGAGCCGATGACGTAGGGAGAGACGAAGCCGGCGACGTTGCCCACGGCGTTGATCGCACCGATGCCGGCCGCGGCCCACACGCCGCCAAGGAATGCCGGCGGCAAACTCCAGAACATTACCGTGGCGCTCAGCATCCCGGCCGCAGCGATCGACAGCATCGCGATCGACAGCGTCAGGTCGTGCGGCACGAACGAGGCGATCGTCAACGCTACCGCGCCCGTCACCATCGGGGCGATCAGGTGCCACCTGCGTTCGCGCTGACGATCGGCGGAAAAGCTGAGAGCCAGCATTGCGATCATGGCTGCGAGAAACGGAAGACTGGTGAGCAAGCCGTTGGTCAACGGCGTCGTCGCCCCGGCATTCCGGATGATCGTCGGCAGCCAGAAGGTTATGGCATATTGGCCCATCACCACCATGAAATAGATGGCGGTGAGCAGCCACAGCCGGCGGTCGGCCAGAAACTGACGGACCGAGATATGCTCGGCCCTCGTGCCCGCATCGGCGGCAAGATCCTCCGCCACCTGCCGCTTTTCATCAGCGGAAAGCCAGTCGACATCGGAGGGCCGGTCGGGAAGAAATCGGAAGGTGAGCATGCCGGCGACAAGCGCGGGCAGAGCTTCCAGCACGAACATCCAGCGCCACCCCTCCCACGCGGCGACCCCCGCCATGTTCTCCATGATCAAACCGGAGAGCGGCGCGCCGATGATGCCCGCAAGCGGAATGGCCAGGAACATCGCGCTGTTTGCCCGCGATCGCCGCGCCGCGGGGAACCAGTATGTCAGGTAGAGCAGCGCTCCCGGCGCAAAGCCCGCCTCCGCCACGCCAAGCAGGAAGCGCAGGACGTAGAAGTGCGCTTCCGTCTGTACGAAGCCGAAGCAGGCGGAAACGAGCGCCCAGCTGATCAGGATGCGGGCGATCCACCGCCGCGCACCGACCCGGTGGAGCATCAGATTGCTCGGCACCTCGAAGATCGAATAGCCGATGAAGAAGATACCTGCGCCCAGGCCGTAAGCGGCGTCGGAGAAGCCGAGGCTCGAGGCCATCTGCAGCTTGGCGAAGCCGATGTTCACCCGGTCGATATAGGCGGCGAGGTAGCACAGCAGGAGAAAAGGCAGGATGCGCCACGCGATCTTGCCATAGGTATGTGTGGCGAAGACGGATGTCTTCGGCAAGGCGGCGGTGGTCATGAACCTCTCCTCGTCAGTCAGCTCCGATGTTTCGGATGCCGAGCGTCATTGTCAGTCGAGCCACGCCTTCACGTTCTCGGTCATCCTGGTCGTCGAGATGCCGTAGCGGTCGTGAAGCGTGGGAAGCGCTCCTGCATCGAGAAACCGGTCAGGCAGCCCGACCTGGTGGAACGGTACGAATGCGCCCGCGCGCATCAGCGCGCCCGCGACGGCTTCGCCCAAGCCCCCGACCACCGAGTGGTTCTCGGCGACCACGACGAGTCGCCCCGGTTTCGCCTGCGCAGCCGCCACGATCGTCGCCTCGTCGAGCGGCTTGATCGTCGGCACGTGGAGCACCGCCGCATCGATTCCATCCGCACGAAGAGCGTCGGCGGTCTCGAGCGCACGCATGGTCAGCAGCCCGGTGGACACGAAGAGCACGTCGTTGCCGTCGCGCAGCAGCTGGGCGCGTCCCAGCTCGAACTTGTAACCGTATTCGTCCAGAATGGCGGGCACCTTCCCGCGAAGCAGGCGCATGTAGACCGGACCGCGATGGTCGGCGAGTGCAGCGGTCGCCTGCTCGATCTCGATCGCGTCGCACGGATCGATGATAGTGAGGTTCGGCATGCCCCGGAAGATCGCGAGATCCTCGGTCGCCTGATGCGAGGGGCCATAGCCGGTCGTGAGCCCCGGCAGCGCGCAGCAGACCTTCACGTCGAGGTCCTCCTCGGCGATCGCGAGGCAGAGGAAGTCATAGGCGCGTCTCGCGGCGAAGACGGCGTAGGTCGTCACCCAGGGCTGAAATCCCTCGCGCGCCAATCCTGCGGCGGACATCATAAGGAGCTGCTCGGCCATGCCCATTTGGTAGAAGCGATCCGGGTGGGCAGCAGCGAAGATATGCAGGTCGGTGTACTTGCCGAGATCGGCGGTCATGCCGATGATATCGGGATGCGTTGTCGCAGCCTTGGCGAGTGCATGGCCGAACGGTGCCGCGATGGTGCGCTGCCCTTCGGAAGCGATCGACGCGATCATGGCGGACGTCTTGAGGCGGACGGGTACGTTCATTGCGTTTTCCCTTAAATGGCGCTGTTCACGGTGCCGCCCTGGGCACGCCAGCCATCGTCAACATCGGCGATGGCCATGTCCCATTCGTCCTCGTCGACACGGATGAAATGGGTCTTTTCCCGTTGTTCGAGGAACGGCACGCCGCGTCCCATCAGCGTGTCGCAGATGATGATGCGAGGCTTCGGCTCGAGGAGTTCGCGCGCGGCGTCGAAGGCCGCGACCAGCGCAGCTATGTCGTTTCCGTCAACGCGCTGGGCATGCCAGCCGAACGCCTGGAACTTCGCGACCAGATCGGGATGCGACAGCACGTCCATCGACGGACCGTCGGCCTGCTGGTTGTTGAAGTCGACGATGGCTATCAGGTTGTCGAGCTTCCAGTGAGGCGCCGAGAGTACGGCCTCCCAGGTCGATCCCTCTCCGAGTTCGCCATCTGACAACAGGTTGTAGACGAACCTGTCCGACCCCTTGCGCTTCAGACCCAGCGCCATTCCGACAGCGATGCCCAGGCCCTGGCCCAGCGATCCACCCGAAATCTCCATGCCAGGCGTATAGGACGCCATCCCGGACATCGGCAGTCGGCTCTCGTCCGAGCCATAGGTCTCGCGCTCGGCCAACGGGATGATTCCCGCCTCGATCAACGCGGCGTACAGGGCGATGGCGTAATGACCGATCGACAGCAGGAAGCGATCCCGGCCCTCCCACTCCGGTTCCTCCGGGCGGTATCGCAAAGCCCGGAAGTAGCTCACGGCCAGTACATCCGCGACGCCCAGTGCCTGGCCGACATAGCCTTGGCCCTGGACCGCCCCCATGCGCAGGGCGTGCTTGCGGATGTGGTATGCGCGCTCGGCGAGCTGGCGCACCGGCATATTCTCGACCTGGGTGCTCACTTCGGCTCCTCTCTACGACCACCGCTTGCTAGAGGCTGGTCCAGTCCCGGAATTGACGCGCAATGCCGCATCATCACAAACGCTATGTTTACATCTGAGATGAACGATGTTCATGTGAGCCATGCACATCGGCCTCAATTCGCTCAACGTCTTCGATGCTGCCGCACGACATCTGTCGTTCAAGGAGGCAGCAGAGGAACTTCACCTGTCAGCCAGTGCGGTCAGCCATGCGATCGCGAAGCTGGAACGGGATCTTGGCACAATGCTGTTCGATCGAGAGGGCCGAAAGCTGGCCCTGACATGCGATGGACGTACATTGCACGGCCCCGTCGAGGAAGCGCTGGCACTCATCCGCTCCGGGTTGAAGGCCGTCGCCAGCCGCCAGGCCAACGTGTTGCGGCTGCATGCCGCGCCCAGCTTCGCTTCGCAGTGGCTCACGCCGCGCCTTTACGCCTTCCTGGCGGCCCATCCGGGCATGGAGGTGCAGATAGCCGCCGATACATCTTACACGCGCTTCACCAACGACGAATTTGATGCCGACATCGTGTACGGTGCCAGCGATCGGGACGGCTTGATCTCACACTCGCTTGGGGAAGAGACTATCCAGCCGTTATGCACGCCGGAGATCGCCGCTCGGATCAAGGAGCCAAGCGATCTGGTCGGAGAGGTGCTGATCTCCAGCACGCTCAAGTCGGTGCAATGGGGGCAGTGGCTGCGCGCCAACGACGTCGAAGGTTGGGGTGGCTCGACCATGCGGTTCGATCGGAGCTTCATGGCGCTGAGCGCGGCGACCGACGGACTGGGCATCTGCCTGGATTCGAGGCTCCTGGCCGAGCGTGAATTGGCGAGCGGCCGCCTCGTGGCACCGCTCGCAGGGAAATCAACCGAATTGGCCGACGTGGGACACCATCTCGTCTATCCGAGGCGGAACGCCACTCGTCCGATCGTGCGGGCCTTCACGCGTTGGCTGCTTGCCGAGGTGGCCCGCTCCGGCACCTAGTGGATCAGCATGCCGCCGTTCACGTCCAACGTCACGCCGGTGAGATAGCTTGAGAGGTCGCTGGCAAGATAGAGCGCCGCATTGGCCACATCCTCGGCCCGCCCCAGTCGTGCCAGGGGAATGCCTGCCTTGATGTCCGCTTCCTGCTCGTCACTGAGCTTGCCGGCCGTGATGTCCGTGGAGATAAGACCGGGTGTGATGGAGTTGATCCGCACCTGCGCCGGTCCAAACTCGCGGGCCATCGCCTTGGCGAGGCCCAGCACGCCCGCCTTCGCGGCGCTGTAGTGCGGTCCACCAAAGATTCCGCCGCCCCGCTGGGCGGAGACCGAAGAGATGCATACTATGCTGCCGCCCCCGGCGGAAACCATGTGCGGAATGACGGCCTGCGAGCATATGAGCGTGCCGCGCAAGTTGACGTCCAAAATGCGGTCGTAATCCGTCCGCCCGATCTCTAGCGTCTTCACCGGCTGAGTGATCCCGGCATTATTCACGAGAATGTCGATGCGGCCATAATGATCGTGAACCTTGCCGATCGCTGCCAGCACGGCCTTCTCGTCGGTGACATCCGCGCCAAATCCCCGGTGGTCAGGTCCTAACTCCGCAGCGGCATTTCGAGCACTTTCCTCATTCAAGTCGAGGATTACAACCTTTGCGCCATGCTCAGCAAAAGCTCGCGCGGTGGCCCGGCCAATGCCTCGGGCCGATGCCGCGCCCGTGACGACTGCAATTTTTTTGGCAAGCAACATGGTCCTCTCCTCCGGCGTGAACCCCCGGCACTTTTCATCTCATCAGCCAATGGGAGGGGTGAAGCAAACGGGGTATATTCAACCAAGGTGAGCTTAGTTCATGTAAAGGGTATAGAAAGAGAGGCTATCGGCTGGCCCTGCTCGAGCCCGCACGTCGGGTCCTCCAGGGTTTTCCCGGCAAGAAAGAAAAACGGACGTACCTCAGCACCAATACCAGTATCGCCTCGGGCGGATTGTCGAAGTAGCCGGACCACTGTCTCACGTGGACGGAACCTCTGCCGTCCTTCTCCGCACCGGCAAGGGCGTCTGAGTTGAGGGAGCCTGTGTTCGACCCTGTCCATTGCCAATGTTCGTGCGTCCTACCAATCGATGTCGTATGGAAACACCTCGATGGAGCATCGTAGACCCGATGATGTAGAAGCGCTGGCACGGCGGTGGCAGCCTGCGCTGAAAGCGTTCTTCCTGCGTCGGCTGCGGCATGCAGCCGAGGCGGAGGACATGACCCAAGAGGTGCTTGTTCGCCTGCTGCAACAGCCGGAGGCGCGCGGTGACAGTTACGTGTTTCAAATCGCGCAGAACATGCTGATCGACCGGCAGCGTCGCCAGGCCGTTCGTGAGCGTCATCTTCGGTCCGCATCCGCCGCGCCGGAGCGCGACTGCGACCTTGTCGACGCCCATGTCATAGTAGAAGGCCGGCAGCAGCTCGCGCTGGCGATGGCGACGTTGGCGGACCTGCCCGATCGCACGCGAAAGATCTTTATCCTTTATCGTTTCGAGAAGATGACCCAGGACGAAATCGGCCTCGCCTTCGGCATATCGGCCAGCGCCGTGAAGCAGCAGGTCGCCAAGGCAATGGCGGCGCTTGCAAAGGCGATGAGGAGCGAGCGATGAAGGTCGTGAGCGGGGAGGCGGCGCCGGATCGCGACGAGGAAGCGGCACAGTGGTGCCTCGACCTGGCGGACGGCGAACTGTCCTATGACCGGCAGCAAGCCTTTGATCATTGGCACGCTGACCCGGCGAACGCGAAGGCGTTTCAGGACGCGGCAGAGGCGTGGGAAACCGTCGAATTGCTTGGTAGCGCGCCGGAGATCGTCAGGATGCGTGGCGAGGCGCTGGATACTTACCGGCGTCAAACAATGAAGCGATGGCGCACGCCCATTCGACCGAGCGCAATTGTAAAGGGTGCTGTCGGCGTCGCCGCTGCCATTGTTCTAATGGTACTTGGCCTGTCATTCTGGCCCGATCACGACACCTACCGCACTGTCGTCGGCCAGCGGCAGATGGCGACCCTCGAAGACGGATCTCGCCTATCGCTCGATGCCGACAGCGAGGTCGAGACGCTATTTGGTAGCAAGCAGCGGGCGCTGGTGCTCAATCGCGGCCGGGCCCGGTTTGATGTTGCCCACAATCCGCTGCGCCCCTTTACCGTTGCCGTGGGTGACAAGCTGGTGGTCGCAACCGGGACATCGTTCAGCGTAGAGGTGTTGGGAAGCCAAGCACATGTGACCTTGTTCGAGGGGCATGTTGCCATCCTCGATAACAAGGGAGGAAGCGTCCCGCTGGGAAATGATGGCGTCGCAGCCGACGGGCGCCTGCTGCCGGGGCACGAATTGACCATGCCGCTGACGTCGAGCGGAACCGCTACCATTGTCCCGGTGGGCATACAAAGCGCGCTTGCATGGCAGAAGGGACAGGTCAGCTTCGATGATGAGCCGCTTCCGCTCGCCGTGGAGAGAATGAACCGCTACCTTGCCGAGCCGCTGGTGATAGGCGACGTGGGTGCGGAGCGCACTAGGGTGACGGGCGTCTATGATAGCGCAGACACCAGAGGCTTCATCGAGGGACTTCGTCAATTGAGTCACATCCGCGCGGATCGCCGTGACGGGAAGGTCGTGCTGACCGCGGAATGAGCAAGAGCAGCGATCCGATTGGCGATCTGCAATGACCGGACTTCGGCTGGCGGCCCTAATCATCTGCGGAGTGGCATGGCTGGGGGGAGCAGCCGGGGAGGCCCATGGGGGGACGGGTACTCGGTTTGCGATCCCTGCGCAGGATCTAGCCGGCGCGCTAAAGGCTTTTGCCCGAACGACGGGGCAGCAGGTTGCATTCGATGCGCGGATGGTTGCGGGAAGGCGATCGCGGGGGGTGACAGGGACCCTCGTTGCGGAGGTTGCGCTGGGGCGACTTCTCCTGGGCAGTGGAATGAAGGCGATCCGCGGGTCCTCCGGCGTCTTCATCATCCTTCCAGCAACACCCGTTCAGCCTTCGCTCGATCAGGAGGCGAAACCTGAGCAAACTGCGACTGATATCATCGTTACGGCACGCAAGCGGGATGAGCGCGCGATCGATGTCCCGATCGCGTTGAGTGCGGTGAGCGGCGAGGCGCTCGAGCGCCGCGGTGCCCGCAACCTGTCCGACTTCCTGCAGGAAGCGCCGGGTGTCGGCATATACGACTATGGATCGGGCGCACAGAAGATCACGATCCGCGGCATTTCGACGTCGCTCGGCGCGAACGAGAACGGCTATTATCTCGACGATCTGCCGTTCACCGGCGTGACGGTGCCGATCGCACCCGATGTGCGCGCCTGGGATCTTGACCGGGTCGAGGTGCTGCGCGGGCCGCAAGGGACGCTGTTCGGCGAAGGTTCGATGGGGGGCACGGTCCGCATCCTGACCAAGGGGGCCGACCTTAACGACTGGGAGGCGAAGGGTTCCACCTATGTCTCCAGTACCGAGGGCGGCGGCACCAACCGGGGGATCAAGGGCGCATTCAACGCGCCGATCATCCCGGGCGTGCTGGCGGTGCGCGTATCCGGCACCGGCGAGCACCTGCCCGGCTGGATCGACAACAGCACCACCGGCGGGCGCAATCTCAACGAACAGCGCTTCACCACCTTCCGCGCCAAGGCGCGGTTCGATCCGACCGATCGGTTGTCGATCAACGGAAGCTACTGGTATTATAATGGCGACTTTCCCGGCGGAGATGCGACGGCGACCGATGACGGGCAGCAGTCACGCTCGATCGTGCTGACGAACCTAGCAAAATACCGCTTGTACGGCGTCAGTGCGCACTACCGTCTAAATGGTGCAGAATGGTTCTACAGCTATTCGCATAATAAGCTGGACCTTCCTCAAGCCGGCAGCTTCCTTGGCGGTATGCTGACCACGGAAACCAGTATTGTCGTTGACGCGCACGAGGCGCGGCTGGCGTCGTCGGCTAGCAGCCCGTTGCAATGGACGGTCGGCGTTTATGCCCGTGACGCGAAGCGCGCCGATGCCTTCAACTTCGCGCTGTTCGGCCTCGACAATACGGGCGAGGTGACGAGCAAGGCACGCGCGCTGTTCGGCGAGGGAACGTACTCGCTGCCCTTCGCCCCTGTCGATGTAACGGCAGGATTGCGCTATTATCACGAACGCCTGCGCGGGTTCGAGGCCGATGCCGGGGTCGTCACCGACCAGCCGGGCGGCACGTACGAAAGCCGGAATCCGCGTGTCTCTATCGCATGGCATCCGGTCGCCAATTCGACCTTTTACGTCAGCGCTGCCAAAGGGTTCCGCGCCGGTCAGCTGCAACCGACTACGTCCATTGCGCTGGCTAAGCCGCTCGGCATCGTATTGCCATCGGCGCTGAGTCAGGATTCGATCTGGACCTACGAGATCGGAGGCAAAGCCGAACTGTTTGATCGCACGTTAACGCTCGAGGCGGCAACCTACAGAAGCAATTGGCGCGACGTCGCCGTTCGTATCCCGATCGCGACGACCGGGTTCAACGGGCTTATCAATTCAGCTGGCATCGGGGTCACCGGGGCTGAGCTTGCGGCAACGCTTAGTGTGCGCGACATTCTTACCATCACCGTCAACGGGTCTTACACCGACACGTTCTATAAGGGATCGATCGCCGGCACCGGGATCGTTAAGGGCGCCCCGGTCGATGATGTCGCCAAGTTTACGGGCAATGCCGTGATTGATTACCATCATCCTATCGCTGCAGGGATAACAGGCCGCGGACGGATCAGCTGGCAGTACAGTAGCCCGCGGCGTTTCGTGTCGTTTCCGGAGTATCTTCCTGGCGATCCAATCAACCGTGTCAATGCACGTGTCGGCTTTGATCTCGACCAACTCTCGATTGCGGCGTTCATCGACAATCTGACCGACGATCGGGGTGCGGTGAGCTTCCGGACCGTACAGCCTCAGCCTTCAGGCGTCGACGACGTCACAGCATACCGCCTCCGTCCACGAACGGTTGGCATCGAACTGAGTATGCGCTTTTTTGGCGCGCTTCGCTGACGTCACGCGTTCGCCGTCGAACTGCAATATTTTTTTAATATAGCGCTGTCCCAGACACGTTCTCGCCCGTCCTACCTCATGCAAGGGACATAAAGGGGGGCTTTACCATGGCGCGTGTCGCATCCACCTACTCGCTGTTGGCGTTGCTCGCGGGCTTGTCGCCCGGTGTCGTCGTCGCGCAAGAGCATGTCGGCTCTGAAAGTCGAATCGGAGTTGTGCCAGCAAATTCCGCGACAAAGCCTGACGGTGGTGACATTGTCGTCACCGCACGCAAGCGGGATGAGCGTGCGATCGATGTCCCGATCGCGTTGAGTGCGGTGAGCGGCGAGGCGCTGGAGCGCCGCGGTGCCCGCAACCTGTCCGACTTCCTGCAGGAAGCGCCGGGTGTCGGCATATACGACTATGGATCGGGCGCACAGAAGATCACGATCCGCGGCATTTCGACGTCGCTCGGCGCGAACGAGAACGGCTATTATCTCGACGATCTGCCGTTCACCGGCGTGACGGTGCCGATCGCACCCGATGTGCGCGCCTGGGATCTTGACCGGGTCGAGGTGCTGCGCGGGCCGCAAGGGACGCTGTTCGGCGAAGGTTCGATGGGGGGCACGGTCCGCATCCTGACCAAGGGGGCCGACCTTAACGACTGGGAGGCGAAGGGTTCCACCTATGTCTCCAGTACCGAGGGCGGCGGCACCAACCGGGGGATCAAGGGCGCATTCAACGCGCCGATCATCCCGGGCGTGCTGGCGGTGCGCGTATCCGGCACCGGCGAGCACCTGCCCGGCTGGATCGACAACAGCACCACCGGCGGGCGCAATCTCAACGAACAGCGCTTCACCACCTTCCGCGCCAAGGCGCGGTTCGATCCGACCGATCGGTTGTCGATCAACGGAAGCTACTGGTATTATAATGGCGACTTTCCCGGCGGAGATGCGACGGCGACCGATGACGGGCAGCAGTCACGCTCGATCGTGCTGGGCAGCGGCACCAGATATCGCCTCTATGGTGCCAGCGCGCGATATGACCTGGGCGGTGCAGACGCCTTCTATGGCTATTCGCACAACCAGCTGAGCTTGCCGCAGTCTGGAACATTTCTGGGCGGTGCACTGATCTCGACGATCGACATTACCGTCGATGCCCACGAGGCGCGGCTGGCGTCGTCGGCTAGCGGCCCGTTGCAGTGGACGGTCGGTGGCTATGCCCGTGACGCGAAGCGCGCCGACGCCTTCAACTTCGCGCTGTTCGGCCTCGACAATACGGGCGAGGTGACGAGCAAGGCACGCGCGCTGTTCGGCGAGGGAACGTACTCGCTGCCCTTCGCCCCTGTCGATGTAACGGCAGGACTGCGCTATTATCACGAACGCCTGCGCGGGTTCGAGGCCAATGCCGGGGTCGTCACCGACCAGCCGGGCGGCACGTACGAAAGCTGGAATCCGCGTGTCTCTATCGCATGGCATCCGGTCGCCAATTCGACCTTCTATGCAAGTGCGGCGAAGGGATTTCGCGCCGGTCAGCTGCAACCGACCGTCTCTATCGCGCTCGCTCGGCCGCTCGGCATCATATTGCCATCGGCGCTGAGTCAGGATTCGATCTGGACCTACGAGATCGGAGGCAAGGCCGAACTGCTCGATCGCAAACTGACGCTTGAGGCGGCCGTTTACTACAGCGACTGGAAGGACGTCACGGTGCGGATCCCGATCGGCACGACCGGGTTCAACGGCCTCATAAATTCGAAGGGCACCAGGACCAAGGGTGTTGAGGCAAGTGCGGTGCTTCGTCCGGTGACGGGCCTGACACTGTCGGTAAACGGCTCCTATAACGACGCGACATATGCCGGGTCAGTGCCGGGGACTGGGATCATCGACGGCGCCCCCGTCGACGACGTCGCCAAGTACACCGCCAACGCATCGGTCGACTACCGTCATGAACTGGCGACGGGTGTCAGCGGTTTCGGCCGAATTGGCTGGCAGTATAATACCCCGCGTCGGTTCGTATCATTTCCCGGATTTCTTCCCGGCGATACCATCAATCGGGTGGATGCACGCATTGGCGTTGATCTCGACCAGCTGTCGATCGCGGCGTTCGTTGACAATCTGACCGACGATCGGGGCGCGGTAAGCTACCGAACCGTACAGCCGATCGCGCCGGGCGACGATGACATAACCGCCAGTCGCCTTCGTCCGCGGACCATCGGCGTCGAACTGACCGCGCGGTTCGGCGGAGCGGTCCGGTGAGGAGGGCTGTGTCCATGCGTCACCCATTCATCGCCGCGCTGCTGCTTGCGTCCGCTGCATCCGCGATTGGCCAGGAAGCGCAGCTCGATCCAGACCGTCCGGGCAAGGCGGTGCTGACGGGCTCGCCAATGCGGGTGCTGACTGACCCGCGCAGTTTGGTTTCTCCGGCCCGCCCCGACGCGGTGCCCATACCGATCCCTGATCTGTTCTTTTCGCGATCGAGCTATTTCGCGACGTGGGCGCCGGACGGCAGCGTCGTCATGGCGACCGACATAACCGGGCGTACCAACCTGTGGAGCGTTTCCGCGACGGGTGGATTTCCGCTCCAGTTGCAGCAGTCAGAGGACAAGACATTTTATCCCGCGATCACGCCCGACGGGAAAACGTTGCTATATGCGTCCGATGTCGGTGGGCGTGAGATCTACGACCTCTACGCAATGCCCGCAGGCGGCGGCAAGGCACTCAACCTGAGCGCATCGGCTGACGCCAGCGAGACAGGGCCGTTTGCGATCAGCCGTGATTCACGCCTCGTCGCCTTCAACAGGCGCGTGGCGACCGAACCAAGCACCAACGTCGCGGTGATGACGTTGGCGGACCATAAGATGCGGCTGCTGACACAGGAAAAGGAGGCTGGGACCTATTGGTATGTCCTTGCTTTCAGCCCCGACGCGCGCTTCCTCTACGCCAACCGCAAGAACGCCGGCGAGACTGCGAGCAGCGTATGGCGGATCGATGTCGCGTCCGGTGCCGCGACCCTCGTTGCCGGCAATCCTTCCAGCCAGTCTTACGAGTCGGCAAGAGCCCTGTCGCCCGACGGTCGGACCATGACCGTGACCAGCGAGAACGCCGCAGGCCTGCGCCAGGCAGTCCTGCTGGATCTGGCAAGCGGGAAGCGGACACCGATCAAACCGGGTGACTGGCCGCAGGAGGCCGGCACCATCTCCCCCGATGGGCGGATCGCGATTGCCGTGGCCAATGTCGATGGCCGCGATGAGGTATACGCTTATTCCCTGGCGACACGGACGGCCCGGCGCCTGCCGATGCCGCAAGGGCGATCGAACGACTATTTCGGCGCCCTTCCGGCCTTCTCGCCGGATGGATCGAAGCTCCTCTTTCCGCATTCCTCCGGAAGCGCCCCCTTCGATTACTGGACGCTGGACATCGTGAGCGGCGCCACCCGCCGTCTGACGCGGCTCAGCCTGGCGAGCATCGACCCCGAAACTCTCCCCCGGACTAGCACCGTCACCTACAAGAGCGCGGACGGAACCCCGATCAGCGCTATCCTCTGGATGCCGTGGAACCTGAAACGCGACGGTTCTGCACCGGTCGTCGTGCTCGCCCATGGCGGTCCGACCGGGCAGACCTTCGACGATTTCGATCGGACGGCGACTGCGCTCGCCTCGCGAGGCTACCTCGTGATCGCGCCCAACGTCCGCGGATCGACCGGCTACGGCCGGGCCTTCGAAGAGGCAAACCGGGGCGACCTGGGCGGACGTGACCTGGAGGACGAGGCAGCGGCCGCACGTTTCCTCGTCGCATCAGGCTATGCCGATGCCCGAAAGCTCGGCATCACCGGCGGCTCCTATGGCGGGTTCATGACCGTCATGGCGGTGGCACGGATGCCCGGCTTCTGGGCGGCCGGAGTCGAAGAATACGGCATCGTCAACTGGAATACGATGTGGGAACGCGGATCACCCGCGCTGCGCGAGTACCAGCGCGGCCTGATCGGCGATCCCGCGAAGGACAAGGCGGTCTATGCGCGGGTTAGCCCGCTGACCTACCTCAAGGACACGAAGGCGCCGCTGCTCGTCCTGCAAGGAGCCAATGACATCCGCGTCCCTGCATATGAAGCGACGCAGATCGTCGACGTGCTGAAGGCGGCCGGTCGTACGGTGGACAGCAAGGTCTACGCGGAAGAAGGTCATGGCTTTACCAAACGCGAAAACCAGATCGACGCTGCCGAACGCACCGTCGCATGGTTCGACAAGTATCTGAAGGGGGCGGACGATGCCCGCTGATCTGTGGCTGGCCGCCGTCGGGATGATCGCGGCACAAGCGTCGGCTGCACCGCCTGCGGACGGTGTCGTCTATGCCAATCGGCAGCAGTTGGCGCTGGCCGAGCGCGGGCCGGCACAAGGGTGGCACGTCACCCCGGCAGGCCTGCGCTGGCGCCGCGTCAAAGGCGACGGCACCGGTATCCACCCCGGACCGAATGACGAGGTCACCGCGCATTATGTCGGCACGCTCTCGGATGGCACAACCTTTGACAGTTCCTATGCGCGGAACGAGCCGATTACCTTTCGTCCCGGACAGGTAATTCCCGGCTGGCAACAGGCGTTGCCGCTCGCTGGCGTGGGTGACGTACTGGAGGTCGCCATCCCCTGGGCGCTGGCCTACGGGATCAGGGGTAAGGGACCGATCCCCGGCGGCGCGACGCTGTTGTTCACGATTGAGCTCCTCGCCGTCGACGCCAAGGCCAATGTGCCGCGCTGACCTTTTTCTGCTTCCGGAGAACTGCAATGACAACGAAGCGTACCCTTGGTGCTGCCCTCATCGCCCTAAGCACGGCGCTCGCATCGCCTGCGATGGCGCAAGACCCGCTCCAGTGGCTCGAAACACCCACCGACCCGCGGGCGCTCGACTGGGCGCGCAAACAGACGCAGGCGGCGCAGGCGAAGATCGCGGCGATGCCGGGTCATGCCGAGATCGAGGCGGAGCTGAAGCGCGTCCTGGCCGCCGGTGATCCGCCGCCCGAGTTCATGCTGATGGGGCCGGTGGCGCTTCGTTTCCAGCGTTCGGTCGCGCATCCGCATGGCGTGCTGGCCGTCGGCCACCGTTCCGGAGATGGCGCCCCGACCGGTTGGCGCGAGGTGCTGGACGTCGATGCGCTGCGCAAGGCAGACGGCAAGGCGTATGAATTGCGCTTCGGCGCTTCGTCGTTGCCCTGCGCGGCACCGAGTTACACTCGCTGCCTCCTGTCATTGTCGCCGCAGGGTGGTGACGAGAACGAGCTGCGGGAGTTCGATCTGACCGCCGGTCAATTCGTGCGGGACGGCTTCCAGATGTCGGCAAGCCGGGCGTTTGCGGTGTGGCTGGACAAGGACCGCCTGCTCGTGGAGCATGGCCTGAACGGAGCGCCGACGCTGCCGACGGGCTGGCCGGCTTCTGTTGCCTTGTGGTCGCGGGGCACGCCGCTCACCGCCGCCAAGGTCGTCTACCGCGCACAGCCGACAGACGCGCTGCTGACGGTCGGCGTGACTGGCGATGGCGATGCCCGCGTCGGCGTCATCATGCGAGCGATCGATTATTCCACCTTCGAGCATCTCGTCGTGCGCAGCGATGGCTCAGTCGAGCGGGCGCCGATTCCCGCCAAGGTCAAGATGATCATGGGAAATGTGGGCGGTGGCCGCATCTTTGCCCAGCTCGGCGAAGCAGCGACTGTCGCAGGCCGAACCATGCCGGCCGAAACGGTTCTCGCCTACGACACCGCCACCAGGCGGATCGAGAGGGTCGTCACGCCTGGTGACGGCGAGTTCCTGGCCGACACGTATTTCGGCATCGCTCCGGGCCGTAGCGGCGTGAAGCTGGTTCTCACCCGGCGGGGTGTACAGCGGATCGTCACCGCCACAGCAGGCAAGGACGGTTGGGCCGTCGCGCGCGGTACGCCGGAGCCGGAAGGAACCGCGGTCGGCTTTGGCGCGGCCGATCCTGCCAGCGACGCTGTCGTGGTTCATCGCGCGGGTTATCTCCTGCCCAACCGGTTGGAGCTGATCGGCGGCAATAGGGCGGCGGCATCACTCTACGAAGAAAAGCCGGCATTCGACGCCAGCGGGTTCGTCGTCGAGTTGAAGACCGCTACGTCCAAGGATGGCACCCCGATCGACTATTACCTGCTTCGCCCCAAGACGTCGAAACCTGGGGCGACGCCGCTGCTGATGACCGGCTATGGCGCGTTCGGCATTTCCTTCGCACCCGAGTATCTCGGCTACACCGTCGGCGGCAAGTCGCTGGTTCCATGGCTGGCCCGTGGGGGTGCGCTGGCGCTGCCAATGATCCGGGGCGGTGGCGAGCGCGGCGAGGCGTGGCATCAGGCCGCCATCCGCGAGAAGCGGCAGAACAGCTATGACGATTTCGCCGCGGTAACCGAGGCGATCATCAAGGACGGCCTGACCTCGCCCAAGCACATCGGCGTGTTCGGCAGCTCCAACGGTGGGTTGCTGGCCGCCGTGATGGGGACGCAGCGCCCCGACCTGTACGGCGCGGTGGTCAGTGACGTACCACTGACCGACCTTGTCCGCATGCCATTCATGGGGATGGGGGCAGCATGGATGAATGAATATGGCGATACGAAAGACCCGGCCATGCTGGCCGCGATCAACGCCTATTCCCCGTATCAGAACGTCGTTCCCGGCAAGAGCTATCCCCCGTTCATGATCACGGTCGCGACCTCTGACAACCGGGTCGGCCCGGGCCACGCCCGCAAACTCGCGGCAAAACTGGAGGAGGTTGGTGCCTCCGTCTATTACTTGGAGGACCAGGAAGGTGGGCACGGAGTCAGCGATCCGCTTAGCCGACCCGAGCTCATGGCAGACCGCATGACGTTCCTTATCGACACCCTGAAATAGTCGACGCAAGGACCGTCTATGACATTCGAAGATGAAGAGCCCGACTCATAATTCGAGCTTTGCAATGCGTCGGGTCATCCGCCTGATGGAGGCGATGATGAGCCAGGCTCTGGAGGAAGCGATGGTTGCCTCCCAGTCCTTGGCGAGGCGGTCGAGATGCGCGATGGCGGCGTGGAGCTTCGGCCCGGCATAGCCGCCATCGGCGAAGAAGCGGGCGAGGGATGGCCACGCATCCCGGCATCGTTCGATGAGGTCCGGCGCATCGTCGCGATCCTGGACGTCGGCGGAATGAACCAGGGCGTCGAGCAGGTTGCCAGCCGTATCGGTCGCGATGTGGTGCTTGCGTCCCTTGATCCTCTTGCCCGCGTCATAGCCACCCGGCCCGCCGGCCGCGGTGGTCGTGACCGACTGGCTGTCGATGATGCCTGCGGTCGGTTCCACCTTCCGGCCCTCTGCCACCCGCATCCCGGCGACCAGAACCGCGTTGATCGCGTCGAGCGGGCCACGGTCGCGCATCCGGTGGAAATGATACTGCACCGTCGTGGACGGCAGGAAGTCCCGGGGCAACGGCGCCTACCGCCAGCCCGTCGCCGCAAGGTACTGGATCGCGTCCCAAAGATCCCGTGCCCGGTGCAGCCGCGGGCGCCCCACCTTCGTCGTTCGGACCAGCAGCGGCGCAATAGTCATCCACTCCGCATCGGTGCGGTCGCTTGCGTAGCGCAGCCTTCTCCTGTCATGTTCGCGTCGAGCGGTTTCGGTCCAGCCCATGGGATCTCCGGGGTCTTCGCAACCCCCGGTGAATCACGACTGACGTAAGCGTGGCCGTCAGGCCGCCTTGTTATTGGGTGTGGCTTTTTTGGTAGGCCCGTTTACCCGCGTGGCGGCGGATGGCGATGGCGATGGCGGCGACGGCGCGGCGGGTGAAGCGTTCGTCGATGTCGTCGACGTTGTAGGGAGCGCCGTACCATTCGCGCAGGCGGTCGTGTTCTTGGTGGCCGGGGTCGGCCATGGCATCGAGGAACATCTCGAACCCGGGCAAGCCGCCGACATCCTCGGGCGGACAGCGCCGTTCCCCGTCGATGAAGCGCGGATATTTGACGTCGGGTTCGCCGTGGCCGACGGTCTCGACGGTGATGGTGTGTCGCCAGTCGTCGCCCCTGTCATAGGTGTAGACGAGTTCCCGCACGCCCCGGTCGATGAGCGTCGCGAGCTTCCCGTTCCTGGCCGCGGTCATGCCGCTCTCTGGCCACATCGGGTCGGGAAGGCCGTAGCGCCGGTCGCCGGCCTCGAAATACCACAGATGGCAATCCTCCCAGCCCATCGCGGCCTGGACGATGTCGTGGAGCATCTTGAGGGTGGCGGTGACCGGCACGTCGACCCGGCGCCAGATGGCGGGTTCGATGTCGTTCAGGACGATGGGCAGGCGGGCGATGGTCTCGGCGCTCATGCCGTCAGTCTGGCAGGTTCGGCGGACCAGTTCCACGGCATGAGTTCGTCCCATCGGCTGGCAGGCCAGTCGCCCGCGACTTTGGCGATGACGTCGGCGATATAGACCTGCGGGTCGACGCCGTTGGCCTTGCACGTCTGGATGACGGTGTAGATGGCCGCGGCCCGTTCGCCACCTGTGCGCGGGCCAGCGAACAGCCAGTTGCGGCGTCCGACCGCGACACCGCGCAGCGCGCGCTCCGCGATGGGGTTGTCGATCTCGAGCCACCCATCGCTCAGGAAGCGCGACAGCGCTGGCCAGCGCTTGGTGTCATAGGCGATGGCCCGGGCCATGTCGGACTTGGGTGACAGGCGGCGCAAGCCGGTGTCGAGCACCTCGCGCAAGGCGTCGACCAGCGGCCGGCCTTTCTCCTGGCGGCTTGGGCATCGCACATCGGGTGGTTGGCCGCGAACCTCGGCCTCGACATCGTAAAGGGTGCCGATCCGCTCGAGGAGGTCGGTGGCCAGCGGCGTGGGCGACCGCTCGTGCAGCTCGAAGACCTTGCGCCGGAAATGGGCCCAGCACGCGACCTCGGTGACACCGCTGCGGTAGGGCTGCACCAGCACTGCCAGGCCATCGAACCCCTTGCGCATGTCGGTCACGCCGCACGCCAGGAACACCCGCGTCGATAGCGGCACCGGGCTCACCGCAGCACCGACAGCACCCGTGCCAGTGCGCCCGCATCCACATGAGCATCGACGCTCGCCCGCACGCCACCCGGCAGTTCGATATGGATGAGCCCCGGGGAACAGGTCGCCATCTGCGGTGCTGGCGGGTGCGGCTCAGCAACCTTTACCTCGGCGAACACCGGCAACGAAGGCACGACGCCCGCCAGCTTGCCCTCACGCAGCTGCTTGCGCCACGTGTAGATCAGGCTGCTCGACACCTCACGTCGCGCGATGACATCGCAAACCCGCACACCAGGCCGAAACGCCTCGGCCAGGATATCCAGCGTCTCCGCGTCCGACCAACGGCGCCGGCCCGACACCCGGCCAACCACCTCCATCCGACCAGTCATACGAGCATTCGTATGACTGGTCGTAGACCATACGACTTCCCGCACCCCAGCGCCCTCGTCAAAGATGATACGCATCCCCGCTGCCGAAGATGCCACAAGGCGGCCCGCTGAACATGCTTACGCTGGACCGCAATCTCTGAGCGGCTATACTGAACAGGCCGCCGCCATCGAACAGCTTTATGTTGCCGCTGGACCGCAATCTCTGAGCGGCTATACTACTGGCCGCGTGGGGCTGGACGATCGCCAGTTGCCGCTGGACCGCAATCTCTGAGCGGCTATACTCCGTGTTCGCGGGCATCGACCATCAGGAAGTTGCCGCTGGACCGCAATCTCTGAGCGGCTATACTCAGCCGAATTGTCGTGCCTCAGTTCCCAAAGTTGCCGCTGGACCGCAATCTCTGAGCGGCTATACTGCTTCCATCAGATGAAGCTGACCCCGGCCGGTTGCCGCTGGACCGCAATCTCTGAGCGGCTATACTAGAGCGTTCGCTCGGGATCTGCGAGGGTGGGTTGCCGCTGGACCGCAATCTCTGAGCGGCTATACTAGATCGAACATCGGCGGCAATCACTGGTCAGTTGCCGCTGGACCGCAATCTCTGAGCGGCTATACTTAGGATCGGGAGCCACCGAACCGTTTACTGTTGCCGCTGGACCGCAATCTCTGAGCGGCTATACTACGTTCCGGCCAGCGTCGTACCCGCCAACCGTTGCCGCTGGACCGCAATCTCTGAGCGGCTATACTCGCAAGCGCCGCGCTGGCGGCGGCGGAAAGTTGCCGCTGGACCGCAATCTCTGAGCGGCTATACTCCTCGTTATCGAGCGGCTGGCCCTGGTCCAGTTGCCGCTGGACCGCAATCTCTGAGCGGCTATACTTGTGTGCAATCCTCCTGCAATGCTTATGCAGTTGCCGCTGGACCGCAATCTCTGAGCGGCTATACTGCCCGCTGCGATGGGAATATCCTTCAGGTTGTTGCCGCTGGACCGCAATCTCTGAGCGGCTATACTTGGGCCAGGCTGCGCGTCATCGCCCGCGTCGTTGCCGCTGGACCGCAATCTCTGAGCGGCTATACTTAGCCGGGGGTCGGGGCCGTCTCGGCAACGGTTGCCGCTGGACCGCAATCTCTGAGCGGCTATACTAATGCTCAGAAGCGCATCGCGTGCCGACTGGTTGCCGCTGGACCGCAATCTCTGAGCGGCTATACTCGACCGCCGGAACCCCCGTAGACGTCACACGTTGCCGCTGGACCGCAATCTCTGAGCGGCTATACTGGTCAGGACGTCGTCACCGCCGCCCGACACGTTGCCGCTGGACCGCAATCTCTGAGCGGCTATACTATAGGCGTCCGCCGCAGCGTGCGGGTCCTGGTTGCCGCTGGACCGCAATCTCTGAGCGGCTATACTCGTATTTAAGTTGGAGTGGATCACTCTTAGGTTGCCGCTGGACCGCAATCTCTGAGCGGCTATACTTCGAGGAACGTTGAAAGCTTGTCCACGATGGTTGCCGCTGGACCGCAATCTCTGAGCGGCTATACTTGACTATAGCATCGTCACGGATGAAAAGACGTTGCCGCTGGACCGCAATCTCTGAGCGGCTATACTTTCTACGAGCATTGAGCGGAGGAAGACCTAGTTGCCGCTGGACCGCAATCTCTGAGCGGCTATACTCGCGAGGCCCGGCGGGGCGTTGTGTTCCGAGTTGCCGCTGGACCGCAATCTCTGAGCGGCTATACTTCGGTGCTCGACGTCGGCCCCCTGACTGATGTTGCCGCTGGACCGCAATCTCTGAGCGGCTATACTCACGGCAGCCCGGTGCACGACGCGCGGTCTGTTGCCGCTGGACCGCAATCTCTGAGCGGCTATACTTTGGTGATTTGTCAGTAAGCCTTGCCGCCGTTGCCGCTGGACCGCAATCTCTGAGCGGCTATACTTTGGACCAGTCAGCTTCGCAGCGTCCGCCAGTTGCCGCTGGACCGCAATCTCTGAGCGGCTATACTCTACGTCTGGCACTGCCACAACCCAGGATGGTTGCCGCTGGACCGCAATCTCTGAGCGGCTATACTGCGTTGGCGCGATCGACATGCCGCCATTGGTTGCCGCTGGACCGCAATCTCTGAGCGGCTATACTATGCCGCCGAAGATGCCGTTCGGGGACTGGGTTGCCGCTGGACCGCAATCTCTGAGCGGCTATACTTGGGTTCGGTGGTCATGGTCGTTCTCCCTTGTTGCCGCTGGACCGCAATCTCTGAGCGGCTATACTCCGCGATCCGTGCGCACCGCGCGGCGGCCTGTTGCCGCTGGACCGCAATCTCTGAGCGGCTATACTGGATGATCGGGTATCGTGTTGATTTGCAACGACGAAATCCGCCATCCGGTATAGTCAAAATGCTCGCGAATCATTAGAATAAAGCCAGCTGGTCCGGGTTTTTCCGGGCGTGTCTGCGGGATTGTCCGGCGAAGCGGATGATGTTTTCGTATTGGCGGTCCGTGAAGCTCAGAATGTGGACCTCACCCTTGTCGGGCAGGTTCGTCTCGATCCTACGCAGATAGGCCTCCATCTGTTCCTTGCCACTGCAAAAGCGGGCATAGACCGAGAACTGGCTCTTCTCGAACCCCTCGTCGAGCAGATATTGCCGGAACCTGGTGGCGGCGCGCGCTTCGGTCTTGGTGGTGACGGGCAGGTCGAACATGACGAAAATCCACATCAGTCGATATCCCGACAGGAGCGCGGCAGCGGTGGTCATCGCGGCAACAGCCCGTCCAGCGCCGCGATTTCGAGCGCGGAGGGCGGGAGCGGCAGGGTCAGGTCGGTCGCGCGGCCGGATTGGAAACTGCGCGCCAGCGTCTGGGCGGCGCGCTGGATCGCCAGCCAGACCGTGGTGACTCCGTCGTCGAGCATCAGGTCGACGGCGATCAGCCCGGCATAGGCGCGCTTGGCCTCAGGCGTGACGCTGGTGATGCCATGGGCCATCAGTCTGATGGTCAGCGCATCGACCAGTGCGCGGAACGGCTCGATGACGTCGTCGGCCAGCGCGAAGGGATTGCCGCGATGCGCATGATGCACCCCGATCGACGGATGCAGGCCAGCCGCGACCACCGCGCGGGCACAGGCGGCGCGCATCACGGCATAGCCATAGTTGAGCAGCGCGTTGGTGCCGTCGGCATCGCGGTCGCGGCGGAACGCCTCGCCCATCAGCAATGGCCAGTATCGGCGCGCCGCCTGCGCCTCGATATTCTCCGGGTCACCCGATCCGACCTTGCGGGCAAGATGGTCGAAGGCGGTGGCGGAGTGGCCATTGGCGGCAAGGACCGTACCCTGCCAGCGGATCTTGGCGACGACGAGCGCGCGCCAGAGCTGTTTGGACAGCGGTCGCCCGGCCTCCCACTGGGCACGCATCCGGCCGTTCTGGGCGTGATGGCCATCGATCGGCAGGCAGATGGCGGCGGGGCTGTGGTTGACCGCGCACAGCAGCATCACCGCGCCGCGCTCGGCCAAAGCCACGATCAGGTTCGTCGACCAGGTGACGCCGTGTGCATGGACGATGACGGCACCGACGTCATCCAACGGTACGCGGCCGATCTCGACCCGGTCTTCGCTGACGACCATGAAGCCGCGATGGGCGGACAGATGCCGGTTGTCGGTGGCGATATCGACGATCCGTTCCAATCCCATCGCCGCGTTGCTCCGTCAGCCTGCGGCGGGGCGCGGCCGGGTAGGGCGGACCGCCTTGCGCGCAGGAAAGCCGGGGTCGAGGACACGCCCCAGTTCGTCGATGCGCACCTGGCGGGCGCGCAGCTTCTTGAGCCCGCCCGCCGTCGGTGCGGAATATTTGAAAGGATCTTCGTCGTTGGAGGTGGCGTCACGCCGCTTCAGGTCTCCCGATTCCTGTGGGGCGGCCAGTGTGACCTGACCGTTCTGGCCGAACTTGACGACACGCATCAGACGGCGTTCGCCACCATCGGCTTCAATCGCAATGATGTCGTTCTGTTGAAGGCTAAGAACCCGTCGGGCCGCAGGATGAGGCCGGGCAGGGGCCCCGGGCTGATGCGCGTCGAACATCGACACGATGCTGCTCCGTTCATTACCGTCAGGGTCGTGCCAGCGGGTCAGCCACTTCCCATCGGGCATTTCCCACACGTCATAGCGGTAATTGCTGTCGCCCTTATACCCCTTATAGGCGCGTCCCTCGCGATCACGGATGGGAATGACGGTCAGCGGTTCGGTCACGCGCACCCGGCGGATGCCGCGATAGAGAAGCGGCCCCAGTTCGCCAAAACGGGCCATGCGGGCCTCAAAGGCCTTGCCGTCCTGCCCTTGCGTGAACTCGGCCAGCGCGGCCCGGAGCAGCGGATCGCGTACCCGCGATATGTCAGCGGGTTTCTTGATCGAGGACAGGGGCACCCGGCGAACCACGATGCCGTTGCCCTTGGCGTCGGTTTCCCCGGTCAGGCCATAGGCGGTGTCGTTGTGCAGCCGCCCGGCGGTCTGGTCGCGGCCGGGACGAAGGCCCGCCTTGGACACGGTGCCATGGTCCGGGCGGTGCGAGACGACGATGCGGTTGACCGCCACGCGCAGGTCGTCGCGGAAACCATCCCAGGGCGCGGGGATATGGATACGCTCTCGCCCCTCGCTGCCTTCCTGGCCCGAGGCGCGGGCAATCGCGTTCAGCATTCCCCGGTCGACGATCGCGACCACCGCCGCGTCGATGGCGTGGTGGCGGTGGTCGAGCCTGTTCTTGGGCTGGTCCGCGCCGCCGCCGAAATTATGGTCGGGCAGCAGATCGTTCAGCCCCAGCTTGCGCCGCACCATCTCGGTCAGCCGGCCTGGGGACACCCAGACATGGCTCGTGCCCTCGCCGCGCCCTGGATAGAGCCAGGTCAGATATTCGCGGGCCAGCCGCCCCAGATACTGGGTGTCGACCAGATGCCGCGCCAGGAAGCCGCCATCCTGGGCAAAGCGCTGCATCGCGTCCGGCTCGAACCGCCAACGCTTGGCCTTGGGCAGGCGCGAGGCGCGTTCGGCGATGCCGGGCCAGCGATCGGTGTGCCCCCAGGCCTCATAGGGGGAACGGCGGCGCTTCTCGCGATTGGCCTCGCGCAGGCAGAGCAGCTTGTTGCCGTTCGAATCGTCCAGCGTCTCGGCGAAGGGCAGGATATGATCGACCTCGACCCGGTCGGAAAACAGCATGTCGATCGAAATCTGCTCACCGGTATAGATGCAGCGCCGATCGAGGACATTGCCGGGATTAAGTTCTTCCCACAGTTTCAGCAGCGCGCGGTTGGCGCCGGTGTCGCGCTGGCGGATTTCCTCCAACTTCCTGGAGCGACCTTCGGCGGCGAGGCGGTTGTCGCTATTCTCGCGGTTGCGCCGCTTCTTCTCCTCTTCGTTGAGCTTCAACTCGCGGGCCAGCTCGACCGCGATTTCCGTCGGTGGTCCATAGGCGCGGATCAGCCGGTTCACGACATGGCGCAGCTGGTTGAGCCCGATATGCACGGTGGGGTTGGTCAGGCGGCCGATCCGCATCTCCTCGGGGTCGGTCGGCTCGGCTGTGCCGGGCATGATATGCCGCTCCAGCGCGACGCCGTAATAAGGGAGTTCGTCGACGTCCTTGTCGGAGTCGTCGGCACGGAAGTCGCTGTGATGGCCCAGGCCGGAGCGCTGCACCGCCTCGCTATAGACGACGACCCGCCCGTCTTCGGTCCGGTCGTGGAGCAGCGAGTCGATCAGCGTCGTCGTTGCGGTGGGGCCGAAGCGACCATGGCCGTCGGGCAATCGAGCGCCCAGCACCGCCTTGGCCTCGTCCTCCGACAGGCCGTGGGTGTCGCGCAACCAGTCCTGGAATGCCGCCTCGTCGCGTTCCGATTCAAGCGCGATCAGTCGCTGGACCACGTCCCACTGCGCGTCGACGGACAGATGCGGCCAGCGTGTGCCGAACCGCTTCTTCGCCCCCATCTCGGCGGCGATCTCGTCGCCCTTCAACTCGGTGCGGTTCTCGCTCTCCTTGTTGAAACGGTCGGCGGCATCGAGCTTCAGCTGTTTGCGCATGGCCGCAAAGGTCATCTTCGCACGGGTCTTGAGCGCCAGGTACAGCGTGTCGCGCTGCTCGGGCGTCAGGCGCTGGGCGACTTCGCCCGCGCGGACGATCATCAGCGCGTTGACCTCCTCCAGCAGGCGGCGCTTCTGGAACAGCGGATGCGCCTTGGGCAGCCGCGTCTCGCCGGGGATCAGCGTGCACTGCCCGACGGGCGGCGATTTGAGCGGACGCTGGTGAAAGATGATCTCGTACAGCCGGTCATGGACCGCAGGCGTCAGCGCCTGCGGATGATGGGGCGCCTGGGATGCCCAGATTTCGGCGAACTCCTCGGCGATCAGTTTGCGTGACGGATAGAAGTCATAGCCGTCGCCCTTGGCGCCTTCGCCGGTTTCGGGACGCAGGCGGGTGCGGACCGAGGGGATATGGTTGGCATCCTGTGCCGCCTGACGCCGCTGGTGGAGGAATTCGCCCAGCGTCCGGGCATCCGCCTCCTGCATCCGATGGACCAGCCGGTCGACGCCGACCGCGATCTTGCCCGCCTCGTCATCCTGCCCGCGATCGGTCTTGCGATTGGACTGGAAACCGCGCCGCTGGTTGAGGTGGAACAGCGCACGACCGAGTTCGAACAGCGACAGCTTTTCGTCCAGCGCCCGCGCTCGCAAGGCATAGGGGTCTTCGATCGCCAGCCGCTGGCGTTCGGTCTGGTCGGTGGGGAACAGCCCGTCGCGGATCAGATATTTGATCAGGGCGGCCTGACGCTGCTTGAATCGGTCACGCCGTCGTCGCATTGCCCGTGCCGCGCGGCGATCCACCGCCAGCGACGCGCCCGACTTGGGATCGCGGCCATCGCTGAAGATTCGCGACCCCATGGCGAGGACGCTGTCCGGCTTGCCCGCACCGTCCAGCCGCAACGCGGCCCATCCCAGCGAATTCGCCCCCAGATCCAGTCCCAGCCGCCAGTCCATCTGCTCCCCCGTCCATCATTTCCTCGACCGATGATGGACCGCTTCATCCTGCGAAGAAAGATGCCAGCGGAAAACCGAAAATAGGTTCTTTTTGGTGGTAAAAGAGGCTTGACCGGAGATGCCACATCGCAAAGAATGGGTGCCTCAGAGATTGCGGTACTGGCGGCTAACAAGCAGTCATGTCTGCACCAGATAAGGCCAGCGCTACGGCGCTGGCTTTTTTCTTGTCCGGCCCAGACGTCCATCGCGCATGAAAAAGGGCGGCGGAGTCTTCACCCCACCGCCCAATCGTGTTTCGCAGAAAATCGGCTTGGCGCTTACGCCTCGCTACGATCGCCGTAATGGGCCAGTTCGTCGCCCATGATGCGGGTGACGTGCAGGACGTTGGTCGATCCCGGCGTGCGGAAGGGGACGCCCGCCATCAGCACGACCTGGTTGCCCGCCTCGGCAATGCCGTGGCGCAGCGCCATGCGCTTGGACTTGGCGACCATTTCCTCGAAGGACTCGACGTCGCGGGTGTGGACCGCGTGCGTGCCCCAGAGCAGGCCCAGGCGACGCGCCGTCTCCAGCTGCGGCGTCAGCACCAGCAGCGGCACCGAGGGACGCTCGCGCGCGATGCGGCGCGCGGTCGAGCCGCTGGTGGTGAAGCAGATGATCGCCTTGGCCGACACCGTGTTGGTGATCCGCGCCGCCGCCTCGGCCAGCGCGTCGGCGGTGGTCGGGTCGGGGGTCATCGCGGTGAAGTGGATGCGGTCGCCATGGCCGGGGTCGTTTTCCACCGACACGCCGATCGCGTTCATCATCGCCACCGATTCGACCGGCCAGGCGCCCGCCGCCGACTCGGCCGACAGCATGATCGCGTCGGCGCCGTCATAGATGGCGGTCGCCACGTCCGACACTTCGGCGCGGGTGGGCGAGGGGCTCTGGATCATCGATTCGAGCATCTGGGTCGCGACGACGACCGGGCGGCCCATGCGGCGCGAGACCTCGACGATGCGCTTCTGGAGCGGCGGCACCATCTGCGGCGGCAGCTCGACGCCCAGGTCGCCGCGCGCCACCATCACGCCGTCGCACTGCTCGACAATCTCTTCCAGCCGGTCGATCGCCTGCGGCTTCTCGATCTTGGCGAGGAGCGCCGCGCGCCCCTTGATCAGGCCGCGCGCCTCCATCAGATCCTCGGGCCGCTGGACGAAGGACAGGGCGATCCAGTCCACGCCCTGCTCGACCGCAAAGGCCAGGTCCGAGCGATCCTTCTCGGTCAGCGCGGCCATGGGCAGGACGACGTCGGGGACGTTCAGCCCCTTGTTGTTCGACAGCGCGCCGCCGACCTCGACCAGCGTGGTGATCTTGTCGGCGTCATGGAAAGCGACGCGCAGGACCAGCTTGCCGTCGTCGAGCAACAAGCGCGCGCCCGGCTCGATCGCGGCGAAGATCTCCTTGTGCGGCAGTTCGACACGGGTCGCGTCGCCCGGCGTCGGATCGCGGTCGAGGATGAAGGTGCTGCCGGTTTCCAGCATGACCTTGCCCTCGGCGAACTTGCCAACACGCAGCTTGGGGCCCTGAAGGTCGGCCAGGATCGTCGTCGGGCGGCCGAACCGCTCCTCCAGCCCGCGGATCGCCTTGATGAGCGGAATCTTCGACTGCTGATCGCCATGGCTCATATTGATGCGAAAGGCGTCGGCCCCCGCCTGGAACAGGGTAGCGATCGTCTCGGGATCGCTGCTGGCCGGGCCGAGCGTGGCGAGGACGCGGACTTTGCGCGAACGCGGGGGGAGGGCCTTGGTCATCTTCACATCCTGCTCCATTGCGGCCTGTGTCCTAAAGCCTAATGCGTTACGATCAACCTAGGAGCGACGAATATGAGCGATACGCTGGATGCGTTGAATGCAATTGATGACGCGGCGGCGGCGGCGGCGTTTCGTCGGCTGGTGCTGCACCTGCGCCACCGTACGGACGCGCAGAATGTCGACCTGATGGGGCTGGCGGGGTTCTGCCGCAACTGCCTGTCGGACTGGGTGGGTGAGGCGGCCGGGGTCGACAAGGCGACCGCGCGTGAGGCGATCTATGGCATGACCTATGACCAGTGGAAGGCCGCGCATCAGGCCGAGGCCAGCCCCGAGCAGCTGGCCCGCATGGCCGAGAGTGTGAAGAAGAACCGTTAACCTCCGCTTGAGCCCGGGCGCGGAACCGCCTAGACCGCCCGCGATCCCGACATCCGCGCCGGACCGACCTTCGCCGAGGCAGGGTCGCGTCGTGGCGGCGACATGGCAGGGCTCGTCGGGGCATACCGGATTTCAAGAAGGTTAGAGACAATGGCGGACGAGAATTTCGACAGCAGCGGCAATGTGACGGCCGACGAGCTGCGCCTGCTGATCGAGCGGGCCGAGCGGCTGGAAGAAGAGAAGAAGGGCATTTCGGACGACATCAAGGATGTCTTCGCCGAAGCCAAGGCGCGCGGTTACGACCCCAAGGCGATCCGCAAGATCATGGCGATCCGCAAGAAGAAGCGCGAGGAATATCAGGAAGAGGAAGCTATCCTCGAAGTGTATATGAAGGCGCTGGGCATGATCTGATCCCGGTTTCGGGTTCGGAGATGCGAAGGGCGGCGGGGCTGGTGGCTCCGTCGCCCTTTTTGTTTGGATGCGGTGGGTGGTGGGGCGTGGCCTTCGACTTCGCTCAGGCGGAACGGAGTGGGTGGCCGTGGCTCATAATTCCCAAACCTCCGTTCCGCCTGAGCGAAGTCGAAGGCCAAGGGCAAACCCTCACCCCATCTCCGCCGCCTGGGTCGTCCACCCCAACCGCGGAATCGTGATCGACCGCTTGCCGGTCAGGTCGGTGCGGCACACGAACAGGTCGCGGCTCTCGATATAGGCGATCAGTCGCTTCACCCGACCCAGCGAACTGGTGCCGTAGGTTTCGGCGATCTTGGTATCCGGCGGGCAGGGCAGGCCCTCGCGGGCCGCCCGCGCCACGAGCAGGAATGCGCCGAGCATGTCGTCGGGCAGCATCCCCGCCAGCGCCAGCGCCTCCTGCCAGTCGGGATCGCTGACGTCGAAAATCCCCGCCCGTGCGCAGGACAGCCGCCGGGCAAAGCCATTCAGGTCGAGCGGCGGCCGCGCCAGCCCCGCCATTCGGCACCGCACCTGGAAATCCTGGAACAGGACCGAGGCAGGGCGGAAGGTCGATTCGGGATCGTCGACGATCGCGCGCAGCACCTGTTCGTAGATCGCCTCGACTTCGCCCGCGTCCATTTCGGGCGCAGGCGGGGCGGCGGTGGTCGGCAGGGGCGGGCGGCCGAGATCGGCCATCAGTTCCTCGGCAGGCACCCGGCGCGGGCGCGGGTCGAAGGTCATCGGGAGCGTCGGCGCTTCCTCGACCGGCGCGAAGAGCAGTTCCTGTAGATCCGGCGGCGGCGCGTCGGGCAGGGGGGTCAGCTTGGGGCTGCCCGAGCGCGCCGAGGTTTCGACCGCGCCGATCTTCACCGTGATCGGCCGCCGTGACACCGCCGGGCCCAGCGCCAGGAAGGTCCCGCGCGCCAGGTCGCGGATCGCGTCCGCCTGCCGCCGCTCCATGCCGAGCAGATCGGCCGCGCGCGCCATGTCGATGTCGAGGAAGGTGCGGCCCATCAGGAAGTTGGACGCCTCCGCCGCGACATTCTTGGCCAGCTTGGCGAGTCGCTGGGTCGCGATCACCCCCGCCAGGCCGCGCTTGCGCCCGCGACACATCAGGTTGGTCATGGCGGACAGCGAGGCGCGGCGGACCTCCTCGGTCACTTCGCCGCCGGTGGTGGGGGCGAACAGCTGTGCCTCGTCCACGACGACCAGCGCGGGATACCAATGCTCGCGCGGGGCATCGAACAGCGCATTGAGGAACGTCGCGGCGCAGCGCATCTGGCCCTCGATTTCGAGGCCTTCGAGACTCAGCACCACCGAGGCGCGGTGCTCGCGTATCCGCGACGCGAACCGTCCGACCTCACGCTCGGCATAGTCGCCCGCCTCGATCACGACATGGCCGTATGCCTTCGACAGGGTGACGAAATCGCCTTCGGGGTCGATGACCACCTGTTGCACCTGGCCTGCCGACTTTTCAAGCAGGCGGCGCAGCAGATGCGACTTTCCCGACCCCGAATTGCCCTGCACCAGCAGGCGGGTCGCCAGCAGTTCCTCCAAATCGATCGGCACCGACGAGCCACGCTCATCGGTGCCCATATCCACGCGTACCGTCATGACTCTGGCGTTTGGCCGATCAACGCCCCAAGGAGCAAGGCATTTGATTCTTCAAGCGGAGCGCTCCCCTTATGGCTTTGTCGACCGCCGCCGAAATCGCCCGCCGCACGCTGGGCAAGCCCGCGCATGAACTGGACGAGGAAGAAGCCCAGGTCATCGCCGATATCGAGTCGGGCCAACTCAGCGCGCGTGACGCGGCCGATGTCGCGGACGAGACCTCGACCTGGGGCGAGAAGCTGGCCGACCGGGTCGCGGCGGTCGGCGGCAGCTGGGGCTTCATCATCGCCTTCACGGTGGTCCTGCTGGGCTGGATGCTGCTCAACTCGGACGTGCTCAGCCATTTCGGGCTGGCGTTCGATCCCTATCCATACATCTTCCTCAACCTGATGCTCTCGACGCTGGCGGCGATCCAGGCGCCGGTCATCATGATGAGCCAGAACCGGCAATCGGCCAAGGACCGGCTGGCGGCGAGTCTGGACTATCGCACCAATTTGCGCGCCGAGATCGACATCCTCCGGCTGCACCACAAGCTGGACAATGCGGTCACCGAACGGCTCGATACGCTGGAGGCGAAGATCGACGGGTTGGCAAAGGCCCTGTCGCGGTCGTAGAGAGCGCGATCATCTCAAGAGGCACCGATGGCAGGCCACAGCAAATTCAAGAACATCATGCACCGCAAGGGCGCGCAGGATAAGAAGCGCTCGGCAGCATTTTCCAAGCTTTCCCGCGAAATCACCGTCGCGGCCAAGATGGGCACGCCCGACCCGGACATGAACCCGCGTCTGCGCGCCGCCGTCAACGCGGCCAAGGCGGCGTCGATGCCCAAGGACAATATCGCCCGTGCGATCGACAAGGCGTCGCGCAACGATGGCGAGAATTACGAAGAGGTCCGGTACGAGGGCTTCGGCCCCGGCGGCGTCAGCCTGATCATCGAGGCGCTGACCGACAATCGCAACCGCACCGCGACGAACGTGCGCACCGCAGTGTCGAAGAATGGCGGCAATCTGGGCGCGGGCGGCTCGGTCAGCCACGGTTTCGACCGGATGGGCCTGATCAACTATCCCGCCAGTGCGGGCGACGCCGAGAAGGTGTTCGAGGCGGCGCTGGAAGCCGGTGCCGAAGACGTCACCTCGTCGGAAGACGGCCACGAGATCTGGACCGCGCAAGCCGACCTGCACGAAGTCGCCAAGGCGCTGGAGCCGGTGCTGGGTGAGGCGGAAGGCGCCAAGCTCGCCTGGCGGCCGCAGACGATGGTGTCGGTCGACGAAGCGGCGGCGGCGACGCTGTTCAAGCTGATCGACACGCTGGACGATGACGACGACGTCCAGACCGTCTGGGGCAATTACGAAGTCTCCGACGAAGTGATGGAAAAGCTGGCCTAAAGCCAATCCTCCCCAGGCAAAGTCTGGGGAGGGGGACTGCCGCGCGAAGTCCGGAGGTGGAGGCTGGACGTGTTCGCAATTGCACTAGGCGGTCGTGGTGCGATATCAGTGCCACCGCCGGTGATCCCGATGAGCACGTTGTTGCCGTTGGTCCGCAATCTCTGAGTAGCAAGCGTCATAACACCACCCCCTGCCATCATCCTCGGCCTGGACCCCGGCCTCGGCACCACCGGCTGGGGGGTGATCGCGGTCGAGGGCAATCGCCTGCGCCACATCGCCAACGGCCAGATCAAGACCGAGCCGTCAATGGTCCTGCCGCGCCGCCTCGCGAACCTGCACGCCGCGCTGTACGACGTGATCCGCCAGCAACAGCCCGACGGTGCGGCGGTCGAGGAGGTGCTGGGCAACAGCAACGCCCAGTCGACGCTGAAACTGGGCCAGGCGCGCGGCGTCGTCCTGTTGTCCGCGGCGCAGGCCGGGCTGGTCGTCGGTGAATATCATCCCAGCATCGTCAAGAAGGCGACCGTCGGCACCGGCGGCGCGGACAAAAAACAGGTGCAGGCGATGGTCGGGCACCTGTTGCCCGGCGTGAAGCTGACCGGGCCGGACGCGGCGGATGCGTTGGCGGTGGCGATTACCCATGCGCATCACTTGGCAAGTGCGCGGGCGATGCAGCGGCGGGTGGGGGCGGTTTAGCGTTGTCGTCTGGTTTGTGGCGCGGCCCTCCCCCATCCCCTCCCGCCTGCGGGAGGGGATGGGGGAGGGCCAGCCCCAGGCGACTCACCCAACAATAACACCCCGTGACGTCCACCCCCTTTTGTTCTAACCCCCTCCCATGATCGCGCATCTCAAGGGACGTTTGGACTCCACCGGCATCGACCATGCGGTGATCGATGTCGGCGGCGTCGGTTATCTGGTCGGCGCTTCGGCGCGCACGCTGTCGTCGATCGGTCCGGTCGGCGAGGCGGCGATGCTGCATACCGAGATGCTGGTGTCCGACGACTCGATCCGTCTGGTCGGTTTCGCCAGCGCGGATGAGCGCGACTGGTTCCGCCTGCTGACCGGGGTGCAGGGGGTGGGCTCGCGCGTGGCGCTGGCGATCCTGTCGGCGCTGGAGCCCGCCGACCTGATGCGCGCGATCGCCAGCGGCGACAAGGCGATGGTCGCGCGCGCGAACGGCGTCGGGCCCAAGCTCGCCCAGCGGATCGTCATGGAGTTGAAGGACCGTGTCGGCGGCATCGTGCTGGCGCCCGGATCGGGGGGCGGCGTGGCCGCCTCGGTCGGGGCGGGCGCGGATGCGGTGTCGGCGCTGCTCAACCTGGGCTTCCGCCCGGTCGAGGCCAATGCGGCGGTCGCGGCGGCGGAAGAAGAATTGGGGGCGGGTGCTTCGCTGGATGCGCTGGTGCGGTTGGCTTTGCGGAAGGCGGCGAAGTAGTTCTGGTGAGGGGTGGGCGTGGGCTTCGACCGCGCTCAGCCTGAACGGCTGTTTGTGATCTGGTTCTTACCCAACCTCCGTTCAGGCTGAGCGAAGTCGAAGCCCACGGGAATCCGCTACCCCAACAACCCCGGCACCTCGCGTCCGGCAAAATGCGCCTCCAGGTTCGCGACCACCATATCCGCCATCGCCGCCCGCCCCTCCCGCGTGGCGCTCCCCTGATGCGGGGCGAGGACGACATGGTTCATCCGGCGTAGCGCGTAAGGAACGTCGGGCTCGTCGGCGAACACGTCCAGCCCCGCGCCCGCGATCCGGTGCGACTCCAGCGCCGCGACCAGCGCGTCTTCATCCACCAGGCTGCCGCGCGCGATATTGACCAGCACTCCCTCGGCCCCCAGCCGGTCGAGCACTTCGCCATCGACCAGCCTACGCGTCTCGTCACCGCCCGGCGCGGCCAGGAACAGCACATCGCTCTCCGCCGCCAGCGTCGCCATATCGGGCACGAAGCGCCACGCCACGGGCTTTTCGCTGCGCGCGGTGTAGAGAATCTCGCCCCCGAACGGCTCCGCTCGCCGGGCGATGGCCTGACCGATCCGACCCAGCCCGAAAATGCCGATCCGCCGCCCGCTCGCCCGACGGCCCAGCGGCACGGTCCAGTTGCCCATACGCAGCGCGCGGTCGTTCGCCGCGATCCGCCGGTCGACCGCCAGCCATAGCGCGATCGCCTGGTCGGCGACGTCCTCGGTCAGGATATCGGGGGTGATCGCGATGCGGATGCCGCGCGGGGCCGCGGCGGCGCGGTCGATGCCGTCATGGCCGACGCCGTGGACCGCGATGATCTCCAACTCGGGCAGCCGGTCGAGCAGGGTCGCATCGACCGTCATCTGACCGCCGCCGACAATCGCGCGCGTGGTCGGCGGCGGTGTGTCACGGTGGAGGGTAAAGCGTTCGGCCAGCGCGATTTCGAGCGCGGGCGGAATGGCGGTGGCGAGATAGATATCGTCCGGCATAGTGCCGATAATAATGCGCTTTTGATCCCGAGTCCGCCACCCGTATCAAATCAGGTGTTTGTCCGGGACCAGCCGCCGCACATGTTCGCGCAATGTTCACGGCAATGCTCGACAGCGATGCCCCCCAGCCGCTAGGGCGGTGCGCGTGACCGACCAAGACCGCCTGTTATCCGCCAGCCGCCGTCCCGAGGATGTCGACGCCGCGCTCCGCCCGAAAAGCCTGGACGAGTTCGTCGGCCAGCAGGCGGCGCGCGACAATTTGCGCGTGTTCATCCAGGCGGCGCGCGGGCGCGGCGATGCGCTGGACCATGTGCTGTTCTTCGGCCCGCCGGGGCTGGGCAAGACGACGCTGGCGCAGATCATCGCGCGCGAAATGGGGGTGGGTTTCCGCGCCACCTCCGGCCCGGTCATCGCCAAGTCGGGCGACCTCGCCGCGCTTCTGACCAATTTGGAGGACGGCGACGTCCTGTTCATCGACGAAATCCACCGCCTGCAACCGGCGGTCGAGGAAGTCCTGTACCCCGCCATGGAGGACCGCGTCCTCGACCTGATGATCGGCGAGGGGCCCTCGGCGCGGAGCGTGCGGATCGACCTGCCGCGCTTTACGCTGGTGGGCGCGACGACTCGGCAGGGGTTGCTGACCACCCCCTTGCGCGATCGTTTCGGCATTCCGGTGCGCCTGCAATTCTACACGGTCGAGGAACTGACCCGCGTCGTCACCCGCGCCGCGCGCCTGCTCGACCTGCCGATCTCCGAGGACGGTGCGGTCGAGGTCGCGCGCCGTTCGCGCGGCACGCCGCGTATCGCCGGGCGGCTGCTGCGCCGCGTCCGCGACTTCGCCAGCGTGGCGGGGCATGAGATCGTCCACGCCGCCGCCGCCGACCAGGCGCTCAACCGGCTGGAGGTCGATGCGCTGGGACTCGACGCGATGGACCGGCGCTATCTGACGATGATCGCCGACGTCTATCGTGGCGGGCCGGTGGGGGTGGAGACGCTCGCCGCCGGGCTTTCCGAGCCGCGCGACACGATCGAGGAGGTGATCGAGCCCTTCCTGATCCAGCTTGGCCTGCTTGCCCGCACCGCGCGTGGGCGTATCCTGAATGCGGGCGGGTGGAAGCATCTGGGGCTCAACCCGCCGGTCGGATCGCAGGACGGGCTGTTCGACGCGTGAGTGGGTGTGGGTCGCAAGTTGCGTCCCACCTCCGTTCAGCCTGAGCGAAGTCGAAGACCAGGCGGAACCAGCGGCCATACAAGCCCCCCTCACTCGCACGACATCCCGTGGCCTTGGATTTCGCTCAGGCTGAACGGGCTGCGGAATCGTGCAAAAATGACCCCCGCCGGTCGGAAGACCGATAGGGGTCAGGTGGGTGTTTCTCTACGCTGCGTTCGGCCCGGCATCTTCGCTCGGATGACGATCAGTGACCTCGCAACTGCATGATTCCATGCGCAAAAGCGTGGAGCCACGGGTTTTGGGGATGACCGGACCGCCCGGAGAAGCAAGGCCGAACGCAAGTAACGAACCCCCTGGGCTTCGGTTGCGCGTCGCTTGCGATTTCCTCCCCTAGCAGGGGAGGTGGCGCGCGCAGCGCGTCGGAGGGGTGTCCCCCCTTTCGATAGCACAACACCCCTTCGTCAGGCCTTCGACCTGCCACCTCCCCTTACAGGAGAGGAATGGCGGCCCTCCCGAATAGTATTACCCCGATAATACACTTGAACCCTGCGGCCATCCCCTCCACACTAGACATGCGCATTTGGAGAGTTTGAGAATGGCCACGACCGCCGATACCGTGACCCAGGAAAAGGGGCTGACGCTGACGCCGCCCGATCCCGTGCCGACGGTGGCGCCGTCCCAGGCGGCGGGTCTGGTGCCCGTCGACGACAAGACGCGGACCCAGCTGGAGCAGAAGGTCGACGGTTTCGTCGCCGAGCTGATCGCGCAGGACGTCAACAGCCCCGAATTCGGCCGTCGCGTCGATGCGATCACTGCGATGGGCCAGAAGGAAATCCGCGAGGCGGCGGGCCAGTCCAATCGCTTCCTCGACCGTCCGGTCAAGGGGATGGACGGCGAGACCGGCGTAGGCAAGGACCTGACCGAGTTGCGCCGCGTGGTCGAAAGCCTCGATCCGGGCCGCCAGGGCAATCTCTCCGCGCCGCGCAAGCTGCTCGGCATCCTGCCCTTCGGCAACAAGATGCGCGACTATTTCGACGGCTATCGCTCGTCGCAGTCGCATATCGCCGCGATCCTGAAGAGCCTGTCTTCGGGCCGCGACGAATTGCTGATGGACAATGCCGCGATCGACACCGAGCGGGCGAACCTGTGGTCGGCGATGGGCCGTCTGGAGCAGATGATCCATCTGTCCAAGGCGATGGACGCCAAGCTGGAGGATACCGCCAACCAGCTGGATCACACCGATCCCGCCAAGGCCAAGGCCATCCGCGAGACCGCCTTGTTCTACACGCGCCAGCGGACGCAGGACCTGCTGACCCAGATGGCGGTCACGGTGCAGGGTTATCTGGCGCTGGATCTGGTCAAGAAGAACAATGTCGAGCTGGTGAAGGGCGTCGACCGCGCCTCGACCACCACCGTTTCGGCCCTGCGCACCGCGGTCACCGTGGCGCAGGCGCTGGCCAACCAGAAGCTGGTGCTCGACCAGATCACCGCGCTGAACTCGACCACCGCCAACATCATCGATTCGACCGGCAAGCTGCTGCGCAGCCAGACCGCGCAAATCCATGAGCAGGCGGCGGCCTCGACCATCCCGCTGGAGACGCTCCAGCGCGCCTTCCAGAATATCTACGACACGATGGATGCGATCGACAGCTTCAAGCTGAAGGCGCTCGATTCGATGAAGACCACGGTCAACACGCTGGGCCAGGAAGTCGAGAAGTCGAAGGGCTATATCGCCCGGGCCGAGGGGGCGCAGAATCCGCAGCTGACCAGCAGCGCTTCGTCGTTCAAGCTGGAGGCGCTGTAAGGTCGTGACCACCCCCCGCTCGAATGAGGTCGATGCCCAGATCGAGCGTGCGCGCGAGGTGATGGCGCGCATCTCGCAGGATTATCGCGGCCAGGCCGGGCAGACGGTCAAGCGGGTGCGGCGACGCGCTCGCTCCGCGATGCAGCGGCTGATCCTGATCGCCGTCGCCAATGCGGTCCTCCTGATCGCGGCGATGGTGACGGGCCTGATCCTGCCCGGCGGGATCGGCATTTTCGGCGCGCTGGCGGTGATGATGCTGATGCTGGCGGCGACGCTGGCCATCGCACTTGCCCCCGCCGCGCGCGCGCCGACGCCCGCCAAGCTGGCGCAGGTCGATATCAAGGCGCTGCCCGCCCAGACCGAACGCTGGCTGGAGGCGCAGCGGCCCTTGCTACCCGCGCCCGCCGTGCAACTGGTCGACCGGATCGGGCGACGGCTCGACACGCTCGCGCCGCAGCTCAGCGCCGTCGATAACGAGACGCCCGAGGCGATGGAGGTCCGCCGCCTGATCGGCGAGCAACTGCCCGCCTTCGTGCGCGATTACGAACGCGTGCCCGAGCCCTTGCGCCGGGTCGAGCGCAACGGGCGGACGCCGGATGCGCAACTGGTCGACGGGCTGAAGCTGATCGAGCAGGAGATTGGCGACATGACCCAGCGGCTGGCCCAGGCCGATCTCGACAGCCTCTCGACGCGCGGGCGGTTCCTAGAAATGAAATATCGCGAGGAAAAGGCCGAATGATCGCGCGGGCGGCGGTGGTGGTGCTGATGCTCCCCGCCGCCGTCATGGCGCAGGAGGGGCCGACCCAGGCCGATTTCGCCGCGGCGGGCGAAGCGTCGCGATTGTCAGATAGCGGACGCTATCTCGACGCCGCGAACCGGCTTCGGCCGCTGGCCTTTGGTCCTGACGGCAAACCGAAATTCGGCTTCATTTACGACCGGTGGTCGGAAATGAACACGCTGATGACCAACGAGCCGATCGGAGGCGAACCCGCGCCGATCGATGATGCGGACGCGAGGGCGATGGCGGACCAGCTCGCCGCCGCCACCCCCCGCGATGCCTTGGCCGAGATCGTCGCGCGTGCCGCCCACACCCGCGTTGTCATCCTCAACAAAAATCACGGCCTGCCCCGCAACCGCGCCTTTGCGCTGGAAGTGGCGCGGGCGCTGCGGCCGCTGGGCTATTCGGTGCTGGCGGCCGAAACCTTCGTCAACGATGCCGATCAGGCCGCGATGACCCGATTGACCAAGATCGGCTATCCGACGTTTAAGGGGACGGGCCATTATACGCGCGATCCCGTCTTCGGCGATTTCGTGCGGCAGTCGCTGGCGCTCGGCTATCGCCCGCTGGCCTATGAGATCACCGATGCCGAGCGGAGCCACGGCGCCAGCCGAACCGATAGTATCGCCCGGCGGGAGGAGGCGCAGGCCGATCATCTGACGCAGGCGCTGGCTGCCGACCCCAAGGCGAAGGTCTTCGTCTATGTCGGGTTCAGCCATGTCGCGGAACGACCGATCAGGGGCTGGGACGGCGATGCCCCCATCAGCTGGATGGCGGCGCGGCTGAAGGCCAAGACCGGGATCGATCCGTTGACCATCGATCAGGTTACGTTGGGGCCGGACGCGGGGCGCGACACCGGGCTGACGCGCCGGGCGCTGGCGGCAAAGGGCCTTCGGCGCTCCACCGTGCTGTTTAATGCCGATCATGCCGTCAGGGTCGGCCAATATGCCGATGCCGTCGATCCGCAGGTCTATCATCCGCCCGCCCGCATGGTGAAGGGTCGTCCCGACTGGCTGGCGGCGATGCAGCGAAAGGCGCTGGCGATCCCGGCGGGCTTCGTCCCGCAAAAGGGCGAACGCCTCGTCCAGGCGTTCATCGCAACCGAGCGCGAGGATGCGATCCCCGTCGATCAGGTGCTGGTGCGTGCGGGCGAGGCCATGCCTTCGCTCTTCGTGCCGGGGGACAAGCCGCTGCGGCTGGCGATGCAGGACCCGATACCGGTTCCTGCCGGGCCCTGATCCCTATTTTCAGGGCGGTGATGTGCTTGGGGCTTGCCCCAAAATGAAAGAGGCTGCCGGGGCGTCATCGCGACGACCCGGCAACCCCTAAACATGGTCAGCGGCCGGAGAGCTCCAGCCCGGGAGACCATGCGGGCCTCATGACATCAGACGCGGTCGTTGATTGGAGGAAAATACCTCCCGAGACGCGCCTATCGATATCAGAGACCGGCCCCCCGAACGAACTGAACCGACCCCCTTGCTGAACCATGAGACATCGGATCACCTCCTTTCGCTAGTTAAAGCCAATGCGCCCTTTCCAGGTGCGCATCGCCAATGTGCGTAGGCGCGCGGCGATAAACAAGACTTGAAATGCAACGATGTTTGGCCGAGCATCCTGCGCCCGCCAAATAGCGGGATTCAGCCCCGGCAATCCTCGATCACGCGGCCGATCTCGGCATAGGCGGGGATGACCAGCGAGGCCTGGCCCGCCTGCTCCACCGTGAACCGCCCCCGGCTGAACGCCATCGCGTCGAGCAACGGATCGGCGACGGGTAGCGCCAGTTCGGCCCCCGTCGCGACGCCGCGAGTCGTGACGTTTCGCGTCGTGCTGGAGGTGCGGATCGTGACCATGCCCGCCACCGCCGCCGGACGGCCGAGAACGATCTGCCGCGTGCGCAGGTCGCATGTCAGCGTCAACCGGGTGACACCCCCCGTGCCGAACACCGCCGCCGACCCCTGCGCCGTGCGCTGATAGCGCCAGTCGCCCAAAGTCAGCGGCCAGTCGCGCCAGTCCGACCCCAGCACTGGGCGTGGCGCCACCTGGGCGGGGCGGGGTGCCTGGCGGACGGGCGGCGTGGGCTCCGGGCGCGGGGCGGCGGGGATACACCCCGCCACCGACAGCAGGAGGGCAGCGGCCGCGATGACCGGGGCGAGGGGGGCGGGGGACAGGCGACGCATCGGGCCCAGCCTATGCGGGAGGGGGCCCGGATGCTCAACCCCACGCTGCGGCAGGCCGTGCCGATGCGGCGGGCATCGGAACGTACGCCGGAACCCGGCAACGCTCCGGCGGTTCATCCGGCTAAACGGAGGTTAATATGGCCGAACATGACACGCCGACCCTGATCCTTGTCCAGTCCACCGTCTCGGGCACGCTGAAGCTCGAAAGTCGCGACGGCGATGCGATCGGCAGCGTCTATTCCTTCATGGTGCACAAGCGTACGGGGCGCGTGACCCACGCCGTGCTGGCGCTGGGCGGGTTCCTGGGCATGGGCAAGAGCTTCTACCCCGTGCCGTTCAGCCTGTTGCAGTTCGATCCGGTGGGCGATCAATATGTGATCACCGTCGACCGCCGCCTGCTGGAGGGCGGGCCGAGCTGGTCCAACAATGCGCCGGTGTTCGACCAGGCCTATGCCGACCGGGTTGCGGGTTATTACGGGGTTGGGACGGAGAATTTGGATTTGGGGTGATTTTTGGAAGGGTGGTCTTTGGGGCCTACCCTCCCCCATCCCCTCCCGCCTGCGGGAGGGACGTGCCCGTTGCAGCGGCAGGAATTCCCCAGACGTAGCGCCTTGACGCCTGCCCGGTAACGCTCCCCTCCCGCAGGCGGGAGGGGATGGGGGAGGGACCTATCCACAAGACCCAACCCCCGCGAACAATCAATTCGCCTTCCGCCCACTCGCGAACTTCTTGCTCTTCCCGAACCGCGTCTTGCGCGTTCCCGGCTTGCCCTCGTTCGAGCGCCCCATGATCGGCGCCTTCTGCTCGTGCACCGGCAGGCCCAGCTCCTCGTTCTCCAGCTGGCGGATCTCGTCGCGCAACCGGCCCGCTTCCTCGAATTCCAGGTCGGCGGCGGCCTTGCGCATCTTCTTCTCGAGGTCCTCGATATAGGCGCGCAGGTTGTGGCCGACCATGTGCGGACGGTCGTCATCGATGGGCACGGTCACCTGATCGCCCGACGCCACATGCGCGATGATGTCGCCGATCTGGCGGCGGATCGTCTGCGGCGTGATGCCATGTTCGGTGTTGTAGGCCACCTGCTTCTCGCGACGCCGTGACGTCTCGGACATGGCGCGCTCCATCGAGCCGGTGATCCGGTCGGCGTACAGGATCACGCGGCCGTCGACGTTGCGCGCCGCGCGCCCGATCGTCTGGATCAGCGAGGTTTCGGAGCGCAGGAAGCCTTCCTTGTCCGCATCCAGGATCGCGACCAGCCCGCACTCCGGGATATCCAACCCCTCGCGCAGCAGGTTGATGCCGATCAGCACGTCATACACGCCCAGCCGCAGGTCGCGGATCAGTTCGATACGCTCCAGCGTCTCGACGTCGGAGTGCATGTAGCGGACCTTGATCCCCGCCTCGTGCATATATTCGGTCAGGTCCTCCGCCATGCGCTTGGTCAGCGTGGTGACGAGAGTACGATAGCCGAGCTCGGTCGTCTTGCGCGCCTCGATGATCAGGTCCTGCACCTGTTCCTCGACCGGCTTGATCTCGACCGGCGGGTCGATCAGGCCGGTGGGGCGGATGACCTGCTCGACGAAAACGCCGCCGGTCTGGTCCATCTCCCAGTGACCGGGCGTGGCCGAGACGCAGACCGTCTGTGGGCGCATCGCGTCCCATTCGTTGAAGCGCAGCGGCCGGTTGTCGATCGCGGACGGCAAGCGGAAGCCATACTCGGCCAGCGTGATCTTGCGCCGATGGTCGCCGCGCGACATGCCGTTGATCTGGCCGATCGTAACATGGCTTTCGTCGACGAACAGCACCGCGTTTTCGGGCAGATATTCGAACAACGTCGGCGGCGGCTCGCCGGGCAGGCGGCCGGTCAGGAAACGGCTGTAATTCTCGATGCCGTTGCAACTGCCGGTGGCGGCGATCATTTCGAGGTCGAAGTTCGTGCGCTGCTCCAGCCGCTGATGCTCGAGCAGCTTGCCCTCCGCCTCCAGCTCCTTCAGCCGCTCGGTCAGCTCGAACCTGATCGCCTCCGTGGCCTGCTTCATCGTCGGGCCGGGCGTGACATAGTGGCTGTTGGCGTAGATGCGGATCGAGTTGAGGCTGGCGACCTTCTTGCCGGTCAGCGGATCGAACTCGACGATATCCTCGATCTCGTCGCCGAAGAAGGACACGCGCCAGGCGGAATCCTCATAGTGCGAGGGGAAGATTTCGAGATTGTCGCCCTTCACCCGGAAATTGCCGCGCTGGAAGCCGGCGTCGTTGCGCTTGTACTGGAGCGCGACGAGCTTGCGGATGATCTCTCGCTGGTCGACGCTCTGGCCCTTTTTCAGGTCGAAGATCATCGCCGAATAGGTCTCGACCGAACCGATACCGTAGAGGCATGACACCGAGGCGACGATGATGACGTCGTCGCGCTCCAGCAGCGCGCGCGTCGCCGAGTGGCGCATCCGATCGATCGATTCGTTGATCGAGCTTTCCTTCTCGATATAGGTGTCGGACCGGGGCACATAGGCCTCGGGCTGGTAATAGTCGTAATAGCTGACGAAATATTCGACCGCGTTGTTGGGGAAGAAGCTCTTGAACTCCCCGTACAACTGCGCCGCCAGAATCTTGTTGGGCGCCAGGATCAGGGCGGGGCGCTGCAACTCCTCGATGACCTTGGCCATGGTGAAGGTCTTGCCCGAACCGGTGACGCCCAACAGCACCTGATCCTTGTCCCCGACACGCGCGGCGGCGGTCAGTTCCTTGATCGCGGCGGGCTGGTCGCCGCTGGGGGTATATTCGGTGACGAGTTCGAAGCGTTTGCCGCCTTCGGCCTTTTCGGGGCGCGACGGGCGGTGGGGTACGAAGCTGACCCCGGTTTCGGGCTCGTCGAGGGTGGTGCGGATCTGGATCGCCATGAGTGCGAATATGGGTATCTGTTCCCGTTTCGTCACCCGTCGATCTGGGTTAGCATCGCGGAAAAAGAGGAAAAGGGGATTTCCATGCGCCATGCCATTGCCGCCGCGCTTTTGCTGACCGCCCAATCGGCCTTGGCCCAACCCGCGCTGGCCGAGCCCGATTATGCCGCCGCGGTGAAGGCCGATTACGACCGCGATCTTGGCCGCCTGTGGGACTGGTTCCATCGCAACCCGGAGCTGTCATTCCGCGAGGTGAAGACGGGCGCGCGCATGGCGGCCGAACTGCGCGCGGTGCCGGGCATGGTCGTGACCGAGAAGGTCGGCGGGACCGGCGTGGTTGGGGTGCTGAAGAACGGCGCGGGGCCGGTGGTGCTGCTGCGCGCCGATATGGACGGCCTGCCGGTCGAGGAGAAGTCGGGGCTGGCGAACGCCTCGACCGTGCGGCAGGTAGGGGTGGACGGAGTCGAGGCACCGGTCATGCACGCCTGCGGCCATGACACGCACATCACCGCCATGGTCGCGACGGCGCGGCGGCTGGCCGCGCTGAAGGATCGCTGGCGCGGAACGGTGGTGTTCATCGTCCAGCCCGCCGAGGAGCGGGTCGGCGGCGCCAGGGCGATGGTCACCGACGGGCTCTACACCCGCTTCCCCAAGCCTGATTATGCGCTGGCCTTCCATGTCGATGCCGAGCGCGCGGCGGGCACGGTGTCGGCGTCGGAGGGGATCCAATATTCCTCGTCCGACTCGGTCGACATCACCGTGCCCGGCATCGGCGCGCACGGGGCCAGCCCGCATATGGGCAAGGACCCGGTCTATATGGCCTCGCAACTGGTGATCACGCTGCAAGGCCTGATCAGCCGCGAGCAGCAGCCGCTGAAGCCCGGCGTCATCACCATCGGCTCCTTCCATTCCGGACTGAAGCACAACATCATCTCGGACCAGGCCAAGCTGCAGGTCACGGTGCGTGCCAATGACGAGGCGGAGCGGGCGCGGTTGCTCGCCGGAATCAAGCGGGTCGCGCGCGGCATCGGCGTGCTGAACGGGATGCCCGAGGACAAGATGCCGGTGGTGACGGTGACCGAGGGGACGCCGACGACGATCAACGACGCGGCGCTTGCCAGGCGGCTGAACGCGGTGATGGTCACGACCTTCGGCCAGGATCACGTCACGCCATTCGAGCAGAAGGGCATGGGGGCGGAGGATTTCGCCTATCTGGTCCAGCCGGACAGCGGTGTGCGTGGCTATTACCTATCGGTCGGCGGCACCCCGGCCGAGGCATTGGCGGCGGCGAAGGCGGGTGGGCCTGCGGTAGCTTCGCACCATTCCCCCCAGTTCAAGATCGCGCCCGAACCGTCGATCGTGACCGGCGCGGTGGCGACGACGGCGGCGATCTTGGATTTGCTGAAGCCAGGGGCGGTCGCCAGCCGGTTCTGAGGTTGAGGCTGGTCTGGCCGCGAGCGCGGGGCGTGCGCTTCGACTTCGCTCAGCGCGAAGGGGCGTGGGGAGTGTTTGGCCTTCTCCCCACCCTCCGTTCCGCCTGAGCGTAGTCGAAGGCCACGTACTTCGGTCTGCCAAACTGCAACGGTAGCGCGCCAGCCCTCCGGCCGAGGCAGACGCGAAATCAGCCGATCAGCGCAACGCCCGAACCTGCGGCGTATCCAGACAGGCCCGCATCGCCGCGTCCTCCGTCCGGCCACCCGCACCGCCGACCACGGGCCCGATCGTCACCGGCTCGCCCAGTCGCACCGCGGCAAAGCGGCTCCCCGGCCGCGCCGCAGAACATCGCATCGCGGCATCGAGCAATCGGGGCGGCGTGTCATAGCCTTCATAGGACAGGCGGAACGTCCCCCAATGAATCGGGATCGCGGTCGAGGCGCCCAGCCGCTCGAAGATCTGCACCGCTTGCGGCGGGCCGACATGGCTGCCGCTGGCCATCTGGCCGGGGGCGAAGCGGAATGCGCCGATGGGCAGCAGCGCCAGGCGCACCGGGCCGAACTTCGCCGCTTCCTCGGGCCAGCGGCCGTCGCCCATGCCCGTGTCGCCCGCGAAGAAGACATTGCCGCCGGGCAGCTTCACCACGAAGCTCGACCACAGCGCCCGGTTGCGGTCGGCGAACCAGCGGCTGCCCCAGTGATGGTTGCGGGTGACGACCACCGACACACCCGGCCGGACGATCTTTTCCCGGCCCCAGTCGAGCGCGGTCGCGGGCACGCCGACCTGTCCGATCACGCTGTCATTGCCCAGGCTGGTGACGACCAGCGGCTGGTCGCGCGTCCACAGCTTTTTCAGCAGCGCTTGGTCGAGATGGTCGTAATGATTGTGGCTGATGACGACCAGGTCGATCCTGGGCAGAGCATCGAACGCCACGCCGGGCGCGGCGACCCGCTTCGGGCCGAAGCCGAACGGTCCGGCCCGCTCGGCATAGATGGGGTCGGTCAGGATGTTGAGGCCCTGGGTCTGGACCAGCACCGTCGCATGGCCGATCCAGGTCGCGACCATGCGCTGCCCCTCGACGCGCGGCTCGGGCCGGGTCTGGCGGACCGCGACGGTCTCGGGCCAGGTGGGGCGGTCGTCGTCGCCGGTCAACTGGCGCCACAGAAAGCCGCCGCGCCCGCCACGGGTGGGCATTCGCAGCGTGTCGCTGTCGCCGTCCGGGTTGAAGAACCGTTCCCCGTCATAATGGCCGCTTTCCGGCCCCTCATAATAAAGGCGGTCGAGATAATGCGGCACGATGGTCGCGGCCAGGCCGACGAGGATCAGGACCAGCGCCAGCGCCTTGGCGATCCACCGAACCGCCGTCATGCCATGGTGAGCCCGCCATCGACCCGGTATTCCGAACCGGTGACGTAGGCGGCATCGTCGGACAGCAGGAAGCAGGCGACGCCCGCCACATCCTCGGGGCTCCCCAGGCGGCCGAGCGGAATGATGTGGGACAGCTTGGCCTTATAGTCGGCCAGATCGGCGTCGCTCATGCCGCCGCGCGTGTGGAACCGCGTCTCGGTCGCGCCGGGGGCGACGACGTTCACGCGGATGCCGCGCGGGGCGAACTGGCTGGCCAGGCTGCGCGCGGCCTGGCGGATGGCGGACTTGCTGGCGGCATAGACCAGCGTATCGGCCCGGCCGCCGCCGACCGTGCCCGATCCGATCAGCAGCAGCGCGCCGCCATCCTTCATCAGTGGCGCCAGCGCCTGCGCCTGGAGCATCGGCGCACGTACGTTCAGGTCGAAATGCTGGTCGAACTCGTCGGCGTCGATCGCGTCGAGCGTCTTGAACCGGCCGATCCCGGCATTGAGGAACGCGCCGTCCAACCCGTCCTGTGCAAAGTCGCGGACCGCCCGGACCAGCGTATCGGTCGCGGCCGCATCGGCGGCGTCATGCGCGATGATGGTGGCGTCGGGCAGGGCGGCTTTGGCCTCCTCGATATGCTCGGGGCTGCGCCCGGTGGCGAGCACGCGCCCACCCTCGGCGATCAGCCGCCGCGCGGTGGCCAGCCCGATGCCCGAGGTGCCCCCGGTGACAAGAAAGGCCCGGTTGGAAAAACGCATGGACAGGCTCCTGAAAAATCAGCGGAAGCCGCGCGCGACGCGACCCTGCCACAGCATAAGAAGCGGGACGACGCCCAGTTCCATGACCAGCCCCAGTTGGTGCCCCGACGACGGCGCGCCGACCGTCGCCCAGGACAACGCCCGCGACAGCCCGCCCGCCACGACCAGTGCCCCGAGCAACCGGAACCGCGCGCCCTTGCGCTCGATGGCGGGGACACAGGTCACGAAGGCCAGCCCGAGGGCGAAGAAGATGCCCGAGACATAGCGGAACTGGCTGTCCAAGTCGGTCGGCACTGATGGCGCATGGCCCAGCCAGCCGGGCCCGCGCATCACGCTGATCCCGCCGGTGGCCAGCGGCACCAGGCAGGCGATGGTGACGACCGCCTGCAAGGCGCGCCGCTCGGTCGCGGAGACGCTCAATCCAGGATTTCCTTGCGGACATGGATCGCGCGCAACGAGACGCGGACCTCGATCATGAAGCCGATCAAGCACAAGGTCAGCAGCGTCACCGACAGGATGAAGGCCAGCGCGATCCAGGTGCCGATATGGAATTTGCCCAGATTGGCGATGAACAGCAGCGCGATGACGATGCACGCCATCACCGCGCTCGACACCGCCAGGAACAGCGCGGCGTTGATGATCGACATGCGCCGGTCGAGCAGTCGCAGCTCCCACTTGTGACGCAGCCGCTCGGGCCCGTCATCGACCTTGTGGATCATCATCTCCAGCCCGCGCGCGCGGTCGATGACGCGGGCCAGCCGCCCGGCGAGCACGTTCAGCAACTGTCCGATCGCAGCGAGCATGAAGACGGGGGCCAGCGATAGCTGGATGGTCTGGGCGATGGTGGCGACGGCAGGGAGTGTAGGCATGGCCGGAAATGGTGACGTGTCGCGCGGGGCGGGGCAAGGGGGAATGCTGGCCCGAAGTGGGGCGGTCGAAGAGGGATTTCGCTCGAAACCCATCTTTTCCTCCCCTGTCAGGGGAGGTGGCAGGCCACAGGCCTGACGGAGGGGAGCGATCCGACAGGAAAGGCCGCTCTCACCAGCGGTGACGCCCCCCCCCACCATGCTTCGCACGGTTCCCCCGCCCCTGCAGGATCCCTCTACGAAGGTCGGCACGTTGTCCCAAGACCATGTACCACCCCGGCGAAGGCCGGGGTCCAGTTCGGCGGCGGTCAGAGTATCTTATTGCCGCCCTCCAACGGGATCCCGGCCTTCGCCGGGATGGTGCGGGAGTCACTTGGCAGAGCGATACTTGCAGGGGAGGAATGAAGGCCCGGTTCTCAGCGTTACGCCTTCGCCAGCATCTTCTCGGCGCTGGTCTTCACGAACTCGCCGATCGGCCCGGCCATCATCGACAGCATCATCGGGATCGCGACCGTGCCACGCAGGGCATCGTCGGTGATGTTCATATCGGCCTTCACCGTCTGGCCCATGGCGATGATGGTCAGCACCAGCCGGTCGTCGGCAGGCCATTCGGACGTCACCTGACCGCCGCCGGGAATCTTGGATTCGAGCTTGGGCAGGCCCTGCTCGACGCGGCGACACGCCTCGGCACGGCCCAGCGAGTGAGGGATGTCGAAATTGACCGATGCCATAATGTGGTGATCTTTCACGCGGAGGAGGGCAATGCGGGCGTGCCGCGAACTTCCCTAAACGTCAAGCAAGACGGCGCGCGCAACGGCGTGCCGTCCCGACCGACGGGATCAGGCGTGATCGTCCCGCATTATTGATCGAGCAGGGTCTCGATGGCCTCGATACCGCGTTCAAGATAAAAAAGGCCGGTCCCCATGACGATCACCCCGATGCCGCCGCCGATGATGGCCGCAATCGGAAACTGGTCGTACAACATGATGCTCCATGCCTCGCCCAGAGCGAGCAAGCCCGCCAGCGCTGCCGCCATGGCCAGCAATGCGACGAGGACCAGGGCAATCCCGTCCCGACGATAAAAGGTCATCACGCCACTCCCACCAACAGACGATAATTGTCTCACGCGGAGAAGCGATTTGGAAGGGGGAAGTGGAGCGGGTAACGGGAATCGAACCCGTGTATTCAGCTTGGAAGGCTGCTGCACTACCATTGTGCTATACCCGCTCATATCCAGCGCCGTGATCGACCCTAGCCGATAGGCGGGGATGGTGGAAGGGACTGGATTCGAACCAGTGTACGCTCACGCGGGCAGATTTACAGTCTGCTGCCTTTAACCACTCGGCCACCCTTCCGGGGTGTCACTCCATCGGAGCGAGGCGCGCCA
>Ga0308171_1000654_pt1 | contig 64610 bp, 74 predicted proteins | sample PhyGR1_FD_202135 | JGI IMG/M metagenome (GOLD analysis project Ga0308171, IMG submission 202135) | Phyllosphere microbial communities from UC Gill Tract Community Farm, Albany, California, United States - DLSLSG.R1 | ecosystem: Host-associated > Plants > Phyllosphere > Unclassified | place: USA...
GTCGGCCTTCCAGGCCGATGCGTTCACGCTCTACCTGAAGACCCACAACTTCCATTGGAACGTGACCGGGTCGATGTTCAACTCGCTGCACACCATGTTCGAGACCCAGTACACCGAACAGTGGGCCGCCCTGGACGATGTGGCTGAACGCATCCGTGCACTGGGCTTCAACGCCCCGGGCTCGTACCGCGAATTCGCGGCCCTGACCTCGATCGCCGAGGAGCCGGGCCTGACCGACAGCGCGGACTGGCGTGAAATGGTACGCCAGTTGGTCACTGCCAACGAGGCTGTCTGCCGCACGGCCCGCAAGGTGCTGGACGTGGCCGACGATGCGGACGACGCGCCGACCGAGGATCTGATGACCCAGCGTCTGCAGACCCACGAAAAGTACGCCTGGATGCTGCGTTCGCTGCTGCAGTAAGGGGTTTTGGCGGGCCTGGCTGACTGAAGGCAAAGGCAAAGGCAAAGGCAAAGGCAAAGGCGTTGGCTGACCGGGTTTCCGTGTTGGCGAGCGGGGGCCAGGCCCTGCCGGGACGCGCCGTAAACCCATCCCTGGGGGCTCGTGGGCGCCATCCATGGCGCCCTGACGGTCCCGGCAGGGCCTGGCCCCCACTCGCCAGACAGATCTGGATGGACGGTTGGGCAAGCCGGAGCGGCCTCCCGGTGTGGTGATAGATAAGAGGCAAGCGACAGCAGACAGGCGCCAATTGGCGCCTGTCAGCGTTTGACTGGTTGGTGACCGGCTTTTGACTGGCTCTCCGTTGGACACCAGCCACGTGTCGACGGCGCGGTGTGGGTGGGTCTGCAGGACCGTTGGAGCGGCATGGATGCCGCTCACGAGCCCCCACGGATGGGTTCACGGCGGGTCCTGCAGACCCACCCACACCGCGCCAACCCCGTAAGAGGCGACGCCCGGTGCTTTGCGCTTCAGCTCTGGCTCTGGCTCTGGCTCTGGCTCTGGCCCCGGCTTCCCTACACACCGATCCGGCATCAGAGGACACGGCCGCCAGCCCGGGCAAGGTAAACTAGCGCGATGTCTTCCCGCCCCGCGCACGAGCTGCTCAGCCGCATTTTTGGTTACGACGATTTCCGCGGTCCGCAGCAGGCGATCGTCGAGCATGTCGCGGCCGGCAATGACGCGCTTGTCCTGATGCCCACCGGCGGCGGCAAATCGCTGTGCTACCAGGTGCCCTCCCTGCTGCGCGACGGCACCGGCATCGTCATCTCGCCACTGATCGCCTTGATGCAGGACCAGGTCGAAGCCCTGCGCCAGCTCGGCGTGCGGGCCGAATTCCTCAACTCCACCCTCGATGGCGAAACCGCCGCCCGGGTCGAGCGCGAACTGCTCGCCGGCGAACTGGACATGCTCTATGTCGCCCCCGAGCGCCTGCTCACCGGCCGCTTCCTCTCCCTGCTCGCGCGCAGCCGGATCGCCCTGTTCGCGATCGACGAAGCCCACTGCGTCTCGCAGTGGGGCCACGATTTCCGGCCCGAGTACCGCCAGCTTACCGTCCTGCACGAACGCTGGCCCGATGTCCCGCGGATCGCGCTGACCGCCACCGCCGATCCGCCGACCCAGCGCGAGATCGCCGAGCGGCTGGACCTCACCAACGCCCAGCACTTCGTCAGCTCCTTCGACCGGCCCAACATCCGCTACACCGTCGTCCAGAAGGACAACGCCAAGCGCCAGCTGCTGGACTTCCTCAAGGTCCACCGCCAGGAAGCCGGCATCGTGTACTGCATGTCGCGACGCAAGGTCGAGGAGACCGCCGAGTTCCTGTGCAAGGAGGGCATGAACGCCCTGCCCTACCACGCCGGCCTGCCTGCCGAGGTGCGCGCCGCCAACCAGCGCCGCTTCCTGCGCGAGGATGGCATCGTGATGTGCGCCACCATCGCCTTCGGCATGGGCATCGACAAACCGGACGTGCGCTTCGTCGCGCATACCGACCTGCCCAAATCGATGGAGGGCTACTACCAGGAAACCGGCCGTGCCGGTCGCGATGGCGAGCCCGCCGAAGCCTGGCTCTGCTACGGGCTGGGCGACGTGGTGCTGCTCAAGCAGATGATCGAGCAGTCCGAAGCCGGCGAAGACCGCAAGACCCTCGAACGCTCCAAGCTCGATCACCTGCTCGGCTACTGCGAATCCATGCAGTGCCGGCGCCAGGTCCTGCTCGCCGGATTCGGCGAAACCTATCCCCAGCCCTGCGGCAACTGCGACAACTGCCTGGTCCCGCCGGATGCCTGGGATGCCTCGGTGGCTGCACAGAAGGCATTGAGCTGTGTCTACCGCAGCGGCCAGCGCTTCGGTGTCGGCCACCTGATCGACATCCTGCGCGGCGGCGAGAACGACAAGATCCGCCAGTTCGGGCATACCGAACTGAGCACCTACGGCATCGGCAAGGATCTCGACGCCCGCACCTGGCGCAGCGTGTTCCGCCAGCTGGTGGCGGCCAGCCTGCTGGAAGTGGACAGCGAGGCCTACGGCGGCCTGCGCCTGACCGACGGCAGCCGCGCGGTGCTCAAGGGCCAGCGCAAGGTGATGATGCGGCGCGAGAACCCCAAGACGCGCGAGCGCGACCGCAGCGGCCAGCGCACCGGCCTGTCGGTGCTGCCGCAGGACCTGGCGCTGTTCAACGCGCTGCGCGGCCTGCGTGCGGAACTGGCCCGGGAACAGAACGTGCCGGCCTTCGTGATCTTCCACGACAGCACCCTGCGCAACATCGCCGAACAGCGCCCCACCAGCGTCGATGCGCTGGGCAAGGTCGGCGGCATCGGCGGCACCAAGCTCTCGCGCTACGGCGAACGCCTGGTCGAGATCGTCCGCGAGGAAGGCTGATGCCGGCTGCTGCCCCAACGGACCCGGCTCCAGAGGTGAATCCGGCGTTCAGCCGCAGGTGCGACCGCCCGGATTTGGCAGTAAGGTGAGCCCCATGTCCGCCAGTGGCCTGCTCCTGCGAGTCGTGTTGATCCTCAGCCTGTTGCTCAACGGGCTGAACGTCGCCATGGCCGGTCCCATGGTGCTGGCCATGGCCGAGCCGAGCCGGACCCACAGCCCCGCCCCGCCCTGCCATGGCGATGCGCCGATGCCCGCCGCACACGATCACCACGCCCTGGCGGCCACCGCGCCCGCCGACCCCGGCGTGCAGGCCCCGCACGATGGTGACGCAGGCAAGATCAAGGACTGCCTGCGCAGTTGTGCCCAGCAACCCAGTCTGGCGGTCCAGATCGCCTGGATGGCCACGCCGCCGCCGGTGTCGCTGGCGCCTGTCGCCCCTGCGCATCCCTCGCAGCCGATGCCGCCGCTGGACCGCATCACCCGCCCTCCGATCGCCTGATCCGCCGCGCTCTGCGAGCGCCTGCCTGACGTACTGCCCATGCGCCCCGGCGTGTGGGCGATGACGGCACCCCGTGTGCCTTCCGAATCGGATCCGGAGTTGCAATGTCGTTCCCCACTTTTCCCGGCACGGGCGCCCCGCCCATGCCGTCCCGTCGCCTGTTCGTCCAGGGCGTCGGCGCTGGCGGCGTGGTCGCCAGCCTCGCGGCCGCCGGCCTCAGCCCACGCGCGTTCGCCGCGGCAGGGCCCACCCTGGCCGGTGCCCCGCAGGTGCTCAGCGGCCCGCAGGCCCAGTTGACCATCGGCGAATCGCTGGCCAACTTCACCGGCCGCACGCGCCCGGCGATCACCGTCAACGGCAGCCTGCCTGCGCCGATCCTGCGCTGGCGCGAAGGTGATACCGTCACGGTGCGCGTGGCCAATGCGCTGCAGGCCCACCCGACCTCGATCCACTGGCACGGCATCCTGCTGCCGTCCAACATGGATGGCGTGCCGGGCCTGAGCTTCAACGGCATCGCCCCGGGCGAGGCCTACCAGTACCGCTTCACCCTCAAGCAGTCGGGCACGTACTGGTACCACAGCCATTCCCTGTTCCAGGAACAGGCCGGCCTGTACGGCGCGCTGATCATCGACCCGCTCGCGCCGGCGCCGTACCACTTCGACCGCGAGCACGTGATCCTGCTCTCGGACTGGACCGACATGGATCCCGGCGCGCTGTTCCGGCGCATGAAGAAGCTGGCCGAGCACGACAACTACTACAAGCGCACCCTGCCCGATTTCCTGCGAGATGTGCGCAAGGACGGCTGGGCGGCCGCCACCGCCGATCGCGGCATGTGGGGCCGGATGCGGATGACGCCGACCGACATCTCCGACATCAACGCCCACACCTACACCTACCTGCTCAACGGCACCGCCCCGGCCGGCAACTGGACCGGGCTGTTCCGCAGTGGCGAGAAAGTGCTGCTGCGCTTCATCAACGGCGCCTCGATGACCTACTTCGATGTGCGCATTCCCGGCTTGAAGATGACGGTGGTCGCCGCCGATGGGCAGTACATCCATCCAGTCAGCATCGAGGAGTTCCGCATTTCACCGGCCGAAACCTTCGATGTGATCGTTGAACCGAGCGGCCAGGATGCGTACACGATCTTCTGCCAGGACATGGGCCGCACCGGCTTTGCTGCCGGCACGCTGGCGGTACGCCACGGCCTGCAGGCCCCGGTGCCCGCCCGCGATCCACGCCCGCTGCTGACGATGGGCGACATGGGCCACGACATGGGCCACGGCCACGCGATGCCGGCGCACGACATGGCCGCCATGCATGGCGCCACGATGGACCACAGCGCACACGGCATGCACGGCGGAAGCGGCACCAGCAGCGGCACCGCGCCACGCCATCCCGCCAGCGAAACGGGCAATCCACGGGTGGACATGCAGAGCATGGCCACCGCGCCGAAACTGGACGATCCCGGTATCGGCCTGCGCGACAACGGCCGCCAGGTACTCACCTACGGTGCGATGCACAGCCTGTTCGAGGATCCCGATGGCCGCGAACCCGGCCGCGAGGTGGAGCTCCACCTGACCGGGCACATGGAGAAATTCAGCTGGTCCTTCGACGGCACTCCATTCGCCAGCGCTGAGCCGCTGCGGCTGAACTACGGCGAGCGCATGCGGATCGTGCTGGTCAACGACACGATGATGCAGCACCCAATCCATCTGCACGGCGTGTGGAGCGATCTGGAGAATGCCGATGGCCAGTTCCAGCTGCGCAAGCACACCATCGACATGCCCCCGGGCACGCGCCGCAGTTACCGCGTGCGCGCCGATGCGCTGGGCCGCTGGGCCTACCACTGCCACCTGCTGTACCACATGGAAGCGGGCATGATGCGCGAAGTGAGGATCGAAGAATGAGCCGCTCCCCATCCCGCACGCTGCCGCTGCTGACCACCGCGCTGCTGGCCGTGATCGCGATGCCTGCGCATGCGCAGTCCCACGGCCACCACGATCACGGCCACGGTGTAACGCCGACGCCGACGCCGACGCCGACGCCGACGCCGACAGCGGATCACGCCGCCATGGATCATTCGACGATGGACCATTCGACGATGGATCATTCTACGAAGGATCATGGCCACCCCGCCCCGACCGGCGTAGACCATTCGACGATGGACCATTCGAAAATGGATCATTCGAAGATGGACCACGGAAACATGGACCATTCCAGCATGGATCATGCCGCGATGGACCACGGTCCGCGGGCAGCGCCGCGCGAACCGATTCCGGTCGTGACCGAGGCGGACCGGCTCGCCGCCTTCCCGGCGATCGACCACGCAGCCATGCAGCACGCACCGGCCATTCACAGCATGCTGCTGATCAACCGGCTGGAGCACTGGGACGGCCAGCACGGCACCGGCCAGGCCTGGGAAGCCAGCGGTTGGGTGGGTAGCGACATCAACCGCCTGTGGGTGCGCAGCGAAGGCGAACGCAGTGGTGGCCGTACCGAAGCATCGGATCTGGAGCTGCTCTATGGCCGCAGCGTCTCGCCGTGGTGGGACGTGCTGGTCGGCGTAAAGCAGGACATGCGGCCCGCCGATTCACGCACCTGGGCGGCGCTCGGCATCCAGGGCCTGGCCCCCTACAAGTTCGAGACCTCGGCCACGGCCTACCTTGGCGAGGGCGGGCAGGTCGCGGCCACCGTGGAGGTGGAGTACGAGCTGCTGCTCACCAACCGGCTGATCCTGCAGCCGCTGGTGGAAGCCACGTTCTCGGCAAAGGACGAGCCCCGGTACGGCAACGGCTCGGGGCTGAACACCGTCGAGGCCGGGCTGCGCCTGCGCTACGAAATCAGCCGGCGCTTCGCGCCTCACGTCGGCATCAGTCACGAGCGCCTGTTCGGCGACACCGCCGATTACCACCGGGCGGGCGGCGAGCCTGCCCGCGACACCCGCTGGGTGGCAGGCGTACGGGTCTGGTTCTAGTCGCTGTGTCCCGGCGGCGGCCCCGCCGGGACCGGTCGATGCCGACAGCAACCCGCGCGGCGTCGGGCGCGGCAGCGTAAGCTGTCGCGCTCGTCCACCGTCTGCCAACCGATCATGTTGTCCATCCGCCGCGCCTGCGAAGCCGATGCCGATGCGCTCTCGGCGATCGCCATCGCGACCTACACCGAAACCTTCGGCGATTCGTATCCCCCAGGCGATCTGCATGCGTTTCTGGACGCGCATTACGCGCCTGCGCCACAGCGACGCGAACTGCGCGACCCGCACAGCGCGGCGTGGCTGCTGGAAGAGGCCGGGCGCGCAGTGGGCTATCTGGCCGCCGGTCCCAACGGCCTGCCGCATCCGCAGGCGCGCGCCGGTGACATCGAACTCAAGCGGCTGTATCTGCTCGCCAGCCATCAAGGCGGCGGCCACGGCGCGCAGTTGATGGCGGCCTTTCTGGACTGGCTCGACACACCCCTGCGCCGGACACTGTGGGTAGGCGTGTGGTCGGAAAACCTGGGCGCGCAACGGTTCTATGCACGCTACGGCTGCAGCAAGGTCGGCGAATATGATTTCCCGGTCGGCGCGAGCGTCGACCGGGAGTTCATCCTGCGCCGTGCCTGAGCGCGGCACGGCAGCCGCGGGTCGAGTCAGAAATCAAACAGCTCGGACAGGAAGCCTTCTTTCTTCTTCTTGCGATAGCCCTGCTGGTCGCCGTACTTGTGGCCGTGCGAGTCACCGTACTTCTGCCCAAGATGGCGGGTGTCGCGATGCTGCACATTGACGTGCGGCGGTGGCGGCGGCGGTGCGGCACTGACCGCGGCCGGGGCCACGGCGGGGGCTGCCGCGCCCGCGGAGCGCTCGATGATCTTGTCCAACTCACCGCGGTCCAGCCACACACCGCGGCAATCCGGGCAGTAGTCGATCTCGATGCCCTGGCGCTCGGACATCACCAGCGCTTGGGTCTTGCAGACGGGGCATTGCATCGGCGTACTCCTGGAATGAATGCTGCACTGTAGCCGGGGCTGCCTGAGCGGTGTGCAACGGCGCCATGACCGATGGCCCCCCGACCTCTGCCCCATGCCCGGCGTGCCCGCGCACCGCAGAATCCCGGCATCGCCCTGACACGGACCGTCGCATGCCCCACACCCCACTTCGTCGCTGGCTGGCCGCGCTCGCGGTGATCGCCACCCTGCTGGCGTCCATCAATCTGCGCGATCTTGCACAGTGGCTCGGCTACCCGATCCCCCCGCTGCCGATTGCCTTTGGCGGTGCGCTGCTGGACAACGGCTTGGGCGTGGTTCTGGTGGTGCTGGTCGCCGCCCTGCTGCTGCGCGGCGCCAGCCCACTGCATCGGGCGCTGGGGCTGCAGTGGAACGGGTGGCAGGGTCCGGCGCTGGCGCTGCTGGCGACGGTGCCCTGCTGGCTGGGCCTGTGGTGGCTGGGAGGCGTGCAGCCCAACCCGGACCTGGTCGCCCTGCTGATGCTCGGTGTGCTGTTCCCGCTGGCCGAGGAAATCGTCTTCCGCGGCTTCGGCTTCATTTTCGTGCACCGCCAGCAACGCTGGCCGTGGCTGGCCGCCGCACTGGTGCAGGCGCTGATCTTCGGCGGCATCCACTGGTGGTCCTTCGGCGGTGGCGGTGGCATGGCCCTGCAGGTGTTGGCGATCACCGCCATCGGCGGCGTTGTGTTCGCGTGGCTGAACACGCTCGATGGCTATACGGTGTGGAGCGGGCTGGCCCTGCATGTGTCGTTGAATCTGGCTTGGAACGTCTTCGTCATCAGCGACGCCACAGCGGTCGGCTGGCCCGGCACCACCCTGCGCCTGTCGGCGGCGGGGCTGGCGGTAGGGCTGCTGTGGCTGCTCCATCGCCGCCGCCGGCTGCCCGATGCCACGGCCGGCTGAACCGCGGGACTGCCCGCGCCGCGCTTCCACAGCGTCCTCACCCGGGCAGCGGCGATAATTCTGCGCGCTCGCCCCGGGCCAAGCCGGAAATACCGCTCCATGTTGTTGTCCAAACGCTTTGTCGAACCCCGCGTTCTTCTCATCGAAGATACCGAGGAAACCCGCGAACTGAGCCGCATGGCGCTGGAAAGCCAGGCCTGCCACGTGGTGGCGGTCAGTTCGGCCGAAGCCGCGCTGGGCCTGCTCAACGCCGGCGAGCGCTTCGACCTGGTGTTCACTGACGTCTGCCTGGGCGGCGTCAGCGGTATCGAGGCGGCGCACCGCATCAAGCAGCACCAACCCAGCCTGCCGGTGCTGGTGACCTCCGGGCTGCAGCCGGCCGAGGTCGTCCCGCAGCTGCGCGAAGGCATGCATTTCCTGCCCAAGCCCTACACCATGAGTGAGCTGCTGGACGCGATCCGGGCCTGCTTCCAGCAGCCGATGGCCGCCTGAGGCGCGCCCCCGCCACCCGCTTTCATCCGGTTTTCATCGGCGCCTGCGCATCGTGCGCACAGGGGCGCCGGGGCACTCATGCCGGCCCGCCTTCCGATCGCTTTCTTCTTCCCTTTTGCCGGAATCGAAGTCATGCAGATACGCTGGATGCTGGGCACACCGCTGCTGATCCTGGCCACGCTGGCCGATGCGCGCGCCGACGATTTCGTCACCTGCGAAAGTCGCGACAACCGCTATCAATCCTGCACGCTGCCCTATTCGGGCTATGTCTCGCTGGACCGGAAACTGTCCGGCGCGGAGTGCCGCCAGGGACGCAGCTGGGATTATGACCGGCGCGAGGTCTGGGTCGATGATGGCTGCCGCGCCTCGTTCCGCGTCAGCGGGGGCGGTTCGCGCCACGACCGCGACCGTGACGATGACAACCACGACGCAAAAGTCGCCGCCGGCGTGCTGGTCGGTGCCGCCATCCTCGGCGCGCTGGCGCACAACGCCAACAAGCAGGACGACCGCTATACCGACGACACCTACCAGGGTGCCCGGCACAGCTCGTACGTGCCGGGCTGGATGATCGGCGAGTTCGAAGGCTACAACCCGATGTTCAACGCCGATATAAGCATGCGCATCGACAGCGACGGGCGCATGAGCGCGCAGACCCGTGGCCAGACACTCAGCGGCTGGATCAACGGCGGCCAGCTCAACGTGGGCAACAGCGTGTTCGACATCAGCCAGAGCCGCGACGGCTTCGTGACCACGGAAGTGGGCGACCGCCAGAACGAGGTCCGCTACCGTCGCGTGCGCTGAGCCCCCGGCGCAGGTCGCCGCTTACGGGGCGGCCTGGCAGTGCAGCGTGGTGCCATAGAAGTCCAGCGTGGTCTGCCCGGCGTGCGTGGCCAGATCGACGCCTTCGCGCCCCCAGCGGCCGCCATCGTGCGCCTCCGGCGTGGTCGCGACCGGGAACACGATGGCCTGGTCGCTGCCCAGGCGCACCAGCGCCGCGGCCGGATCAATGTCGTTGTAGAACACCACCGACAGCGGCTTGCTGTCGTCGTCGCACTGATAGCGCACGGTGGCTGGTGCCGGAACGCCGCCCACGCCGATGCTCAATTCGACCAGGCGCGTCTTGTAGGCTTCCACCAGGCAGCGCCGCGGGTCCACCGCGCGCATGCAGGCATCGCGTCCCTTGATCCAGCCGCGTTGTTCGGCGGCGATATCCAGCTCGTCCGGACTGGCCTGCGCAGCCTTGTAGCGTTCGGCCAGTTGCACATCCAGGCGCGACAGCTCGGCATCGGTACAGACCCACTTCTCCGCATCGCCGGTGGCCTTGGCACAGTCGAACGAAGGCGGTTGCGCCGGGCCATTCGCGGCCGGCGCGGGTGCGGCCGGTGCCGCAGGCGTGGGCGCGGCAGCGGCATCATCGGACGGCGCCGGCTTGGAACAGGCCGCGAGCGCAAGCGCCCCGACAGCCAACAGGACGAAACGGTTCATGGCACCTCCACCAGCGGTCAGCTCAAAGACGCCCTATTGTGCGCCATGCCAGCGACACGGCCGCATCAACGCGGCATGAGACGGCCCTGACCCTGCCCTCATCCGCGGGCGACCGCTGCCTAACAGACGCGCGCCCACGATGACGTTGCGACATCACGTCGCGTTGGAGTCCGCCATGTCGAACATGCAGAACAACGAAAACAACGTCAAGAACAACGCCGCTGCCGCCAAGACCGAACAGGCGCGCAAAGACGCCCGCGCGCCGCAGCAGAAGCAGGATCCGGGCACCAAGGCCGGCACCGATACCCGCACGCCGCAGCAGAAGTAAGCTGCCACCGCCCGCGCCGGGGGCTGCGCCACCGCGCAGCCCTCATCGGGCTCGGTTCAGGGCGCTGACTGGAACGACAGTTCCGGCGTAGGCAGATAGCCCCCGCGTACATCTTCATCGTCCGGCAGCCAGGTGCTGCCTGCCACCGATGCATTGATGACTTCCAGTACGGCCGGCGGCAGGCGCAGGCCTTCGCCGATCGCCACCAGCATCAGCCGGCGGTAATACAGCACGCCGTCTTCGATCAGGCAGGCGTCGCCAAGGCGCAGGCGTCGTCCGCTGGAATCCTTCAGTACGATGGTCATTGATCCACTCCCTCGACTGGCGGCCACTGGGCGCGCGCCGGTTCGGTTGCTGAACTGCGCGGCAGGGAGGATCCCGACCATCACGTGGTGTGCGTTGCCTTCATTGCTCAGGCACACCGTGCCTGTGTGCCGCGCGCGCGGTTGTGGCGGCGCGGCCCGGGATGCGTGCTGCAGAAGCGATGCCGGCGCGCGCGTTGGCGCATCTGGTTGCCTGCAGCGGGGCTGGCTGCTTGAGGCTGCGCCGTGGCAGGGGACGGCAGCGTGAGGGGACGGCGGGATGGCTACCGGCACCGGCTGCGACGGGATGGCGGCGGCGGGTCACGCAGACAAAAAAGGCGCCCATCGGGCGCCTGATTCGTTGATGCAATGGTGGGCCGTGATGGATTCGAACCATCGACCAAAAGATTAAAAGTTTGCCGCTGAAAGCATATGCCACAAGGGCTGCGCCCCGCAACGTTTTCAGGACGCCAGCCCGTGAAACCACTGGAACTTCAGTAGCTTACGACCGGTTTTCAGGACCAGATCCCGGGATGATCAGTGGCGGCAAAGCCGCTCTCAAGCGCCGCCGCTGCTGGATCTCGGCGGGGGTCAGCTTCGGCTCCTCCGCCCTCACCCGCTCCCCAACCAGCCTGGCAACAGCCATCTTGAGCGGAACCCCCTCCAAGACCCGAGCCGCGCACCAGCGCTCGGCGTAGCGCTTCCCCTGCCCTACGCTCGCAGCCCTCACCTCTTTGTTCTGCCACAGCTTCCTGCAGGCCAGGACGACCCTCACGCCTCGCGCGTCGGGCTGCACGTGAGCCAGCTCCCGATTGCCCCACCACAGCCCCCAGCGATCGCCGTGCTGCACCCACCCCTCGGGGGTAGGTGCGGCCATGAAGCTGAGGCTATAGAGAGCAGGGAGCATGGGCGAAGGATACGCCCAGGGGTCTCACAGCTTGAGACGGGCGCCATCGCCGCAGCCAAGGCGCCAGCTCGAGGCCTCAGCCACCTGCCCTGCCGACGGAGCCACTAAGCACGTTTCTACACGTCGACCTCGCTCAGAGGCAGGTTCGGCGCCGCCTCCAGCACCCGGCCACCCCGCACCCACACGTTGTACGGGATCGTCCCGCCCAGCACGCCGATGGCGCGCATCTGCGCCCCGTCATAGGTGGTCAGGCTACTTGTGCCGTCCGCGTTGTGAGCGGTCACCGTTGCCAGTAAGCGCGGGCTGGCGCTGACCAGCCCCGCGAATTCGTCCCACAGTTCAGTCCGCATCGCTGTAGTGCCTCTCCAGGGTGATGGTCTGCTCGATCACGGCCGCTTTCTCGCCGATACGAGCCTCAGTGCGCACAGAGGTGCACAGCCCGTGCCAGGTGCCCGCCTCGCCGACGACCTCCACGAGATCCAGCGGCAGGATCCGCCCAACCTCACCCGGGCGCAGCGGGCCAGCAAACAGTGGCAGCACCAGGTCAATGGCCGCCTGCTCGCCGCGGTCGGCCAGAACATTGCGGCCGCGCTCGGCCGCCACAGCGCTGGTGTTGATGAGCGGGCTGCTCACCTGCTGGGCGAAGAGCTGCCCAGCCTCGCCGGCGCGCCGCACCTTACAGGTGACGCCCTTCCCTGCCAGCTCGCCGGTGACGACCACTGCGTCGTACAGCGGAGCACTGCGCATCTGCAGGCTTTCATTGGAAACGATGTCCTCCTGCACCACGTGGTCAGGCGTGCGATCGCGCCAGTCCCAGGGGCTGTGCGGATACCGCGCCCGAACGCGCAGGCTGGCCTCGGCAGGATGGGACTGGACAACCGCGCCGCTGGCCTCGGCTAGCCGGCTGATCGCGTCCAGGGCGGGCGTGGCGTCGTAGAACCACGCACCTGCCGGCACCAGCCAGTCGACGGTTTCATATGTGGAGCTGAAGCCGGTGTCTGCAAGCTCTTCCGCAACGAGCTGCGCGGCGCTGCGCTGCTCTGTCGTGGCTTTCACCCGACCAGGTGCGTAAGGCGCGGCCAGCAGCGCGGTGCGCGAGCGGCCGGTAAGCGTCACGCCTGCCCGGCCCCACTCACGGCGCTGGCCATAGCTTTCGATGATGGCAGTCCAGACGTAACCGTTGAGGCTGATCTCGACCAGGCGGGGCCCCGCGGCCGTCGGCTTGAGCAGGCTGAGCTGGTCGGTGTCGGCCAACTCGATGTCATAGCTGTTGCCCCAGGCATCGACCCCGGATGAGATCAAGACGCTCTCGATCTGGATGGGCAGCCGGTCGGGCAGGCGCACCACGGATATGGTGTTGATCACGACGTAAGTCCTTCGTTGTGGGCGCACCAAGTAGCACGCGGTGACGCCGAGGTTGAGGGGAACCCTGCCGGCGACTTCAAGCGCGGGGCATCCGAGATCCAAGCCCGCCTTGTTGCCGGGAACCACCGGCTTCTCGGGTTCAGGCTCAGGGGGGACCACCGGGGGACGAACCACCCACGGCAGCGGGCGCGCTGGACCCCATGGAAGTTCCCTGGCAAAGCGAGAGAGTTGCGGCCGGCGCCAGCCAATCTCACGTGCTGCTCGCCCAATCCGGGCGGCAGACCACAAGCAATCAAGCGCTGCACGTCCTGTGGGGAGATTGCGGTACGGAAGCGCCGCAGCAACGCTCTTCGACTGCGTGCCGCGCCACGCCACACCCCGCGCTCCGCGTTCATTGCTTAAGTTCCCCCAAGACAGACCCCAGCCTTCCGCTACATCGAGCAACGATTCACGCCAACTGGTCACCGCACTGCGATTGACCACATCTGCGTTCCCCCAGGCTAGGGTACCGACGATCTCTATTCCTTGGCTGAGCCGTGACCACGTTGGGCTGACGCTCGTTTCGGTAAGTGAAGCGCTCCTCCAACCCAAAGATTCAAGACGCCGGAGCCTGCTCGCCCGGCTCCATCCTGTAGAAACCTCCGCGCGCAATATCGGCCGCACCGGCTCAGGCGGCTCGACCTCGGACCAGTCGGTTCCGAGGTTCAAATGAATCCGACCGCCCCCACCGAGTAGAAGCGGGCCAAGATTCAGGCTCACATGTGATCCAGAACTGGTCATCCTCCCCGGAGCCTTTCGGCTGGCCGTACCCAGTCCTGAATCGCCGCGTTCTGCGCGCCAGTGTCGTCGTAGCCGATAACCGTGAAGAGCAAGCCAGGGCTCAGCCGATCAACGCGCCACGTACCATCACTTGCGCTATGCACGCTCGCCACGCAGTTCGAAGTTCCACGGTCATAGACGTGAATCCTGCCTCGAGCAGGCTGCCCCAGGATGCGGAAGCGACCGTCCAATTCTGTCGGATCGTCACTGCTCGGCTTCTCGCCTCCAAGGTACCCGGCACCTGCGTACGCCTGCGCCGATGAGGGCGCCCAACCAAAGCGAGCAGCTTGAACTGAGGGCATCCAGCCAAGAACTGCGAATTGCAGTCCAAATTTAACCGCATTAATCGCCATAGGTCACCAGGGATTAACCGCATCGATTAGCACTTGGCCTGCATAGTTCTCATTCCAGCTCATCGAATCGGTCTGGTAGCCCTTTGAAAGCAGATTGGTACCTACGGGAAACCCAGCCACATCAGTGACAAAGAGCCCTTCAGGGAATGGGCGCCTGTGGAGGGGCGCATATATGCCCGGCAGGAATCCGCGCGGTCGATACGCTCCCTCAAGAACCTCAATCGGGGCATAGAGCAAACCGGAGTTCCCTGCGTACGGATACGGGGGCAAGGCGGAATTTGATCCGAATGCATTTTGCGTCGTCTGTGCGGTGCAAGTGAGAATCGCAGGAAGTGAACCCGGGGATGCCGTGAGGTCTCGACCGATGTAGCAAGAAATTCTCGAATCGGAATCAGGCGCCTGCGCCCAGCCGTTCATTCCACGCAGTCCGTAACCAATGATACCGGACGCCTCTGCCTCACTCCCTTTGTAGGAGAGCGCGAAGTGGTGCCTATCGCCCGGCTTCAGCGATGCCAGATCACCAGCGTAGTGAGGGTGGGTAGCAGAGTAACCCCGCTGCTGGAATTCGTTATTTGTATCGATGAAGAGATAGAAGAACTTCTCGGTGCCTATCGCCAGCCAATGCCTTGCAGCACCGCTATCAACGGTCGACTTATCCCATCTGCAACCAGCCGACCGCAACGCAGCAGACGGCGTAGGATCTGCGCCATCATCAATACCCGTCATCGCAGAGTACATCCGAAGCAAGGATGACCTGGCCCCAGCGTCATCTACGCGCAGGTAGCATCCCGTCCCGGTGACTGGATTGTTCCGATATACCCTCAAGGCAGATCCCGTGAATGGCTTGGTCCACCCCAACCCTGCTTTCTGATCAGCACCTACTCCATAACCCGAAACAAGAATGGCGTCCAACAATGTGACCAGCGCGCCGGGACTGCCCGACAGCAACGGAGCGCCAGGATCAGTACTGCGATAAATCGTAGGGGTCAAGCTCATGCATTCTCTCCTGAAATATTTCCAATCACTTGGAACCGGGTGGAATCAGTCGCGCCTTCCGCCGCCCCCGGCAGCGTGGTACGAACCATCCACACGGGCGCAAGCCCACCAATCGTGTTGAAGCGAACGGCGTTGTTCGTCGACCAGCCCCCGCCCCAGCCCTGCCGATAGATGGTGAAGTACGGCCTTCCGGTGCGCGGGTTGAGTGGCGCGCAATCAGCGCTGACGCTCCCTGTAGCAATCGTCCCGACCGTCTCACCCATTACCTCGAAGGAGGTTGCGTTGGTGAATCTGATCGCCCAACGCTCGGTGATTGCATCACTGTTGGTGACAAGGAGCGGGAAATCCGTGTCGTTGTACGTCCCCGACGCGGCGCTTCCGGAAGGAATATCTTCCCAAGCGTTATTCCATGCGCTCTGGTCAAACAAATTCACCACTCGAGCTTGTAGGTCGAGCGACCCATTCGCCTCGCCAAGGCGCAGCGCGGTGCTAACCATTGCCTCGCCCATAGGATAGTCATGGCTCAGCGCCGAATTGAGCTCGATCTCACCAGTAATCTGTGGCTGGACGACCAGGCGCCGATCTTCCACACGCTCGGAGATAACGAGCGGCAGCTGGTACGCAGATAGGTTTAGCGGGTCGCTGAACGTGAGACGCCCTTGAGCTAGATCGTACGCATACCATGCGCTGTTTACGGGAGTACCGGCATCATCCCTGACCTCAATGGCGGCGACCTTTGCCCGACCAAAATTGATCACCTGCCCCGCTGCGGGAGCCACTACGGAATGCTTGGCCGTGTGGTGCACCAGCACAGTCTGACCAGCCTTGAAGGCCGGCACTCGACCGTCACTGGGGAGACGAACCGACTCCAGTCCGATAACCACTGCCGATAGCGGTATCGACCGGTACACCACGGCGCCGATATAGATGGACCCAGCCATCACCAAGTCAGGCATCCAAACCTGATCACCAACTGCGTTGCCTGGATCAAACCAAGGCGCACCCTCGTTGCCGGCCACGGCGACCATAGCGCCAAACTCAGCCTTTACGACGCCAGTCTCCCAATCAACCTTTCCGCGAACTGAAACGCCATTCAACGCGCCATTGATGTCTGCGGTGGCCGTCAGCTGGATACCGTCCAGCGAGGTCGCACGGAGGGTAAAGTTTCCCGGGCGCAACGGGGATCCGGGGGTGCGGAAGAATACCGCCGCGGTGCCGGGATCCGCGATGCGAGTAAGAAGCGACTGGATCTGCACAGTATTGCCACCGCCGGGCAACCACTGGCTCAGGTTGACCACACCAGATGCATAGTCGATTGCACCGGCGTACGCGCCCGCCCCACTGACCGGATCAATACTGTGATAAATGCCACCATTGCGATCAACATAGGTCCTACCCCTGAAGGTGAAGCGAACACTGCCAGGCACGATGCTGTCACTGATCGTCGGGGTGAGCAGCAGCTGCACGGGAGGAAGGGGCAACGACTCACTAGCAGTGATCTGAGCGCTTCCCGCAAGCATCCATCCCATTGATATCAGGGTGCCGGAAGAGAAGCGCGCCTCCACGTCACTTCGGACGTAGCCCTTAACCTTCCAGCGACCGCTGTTCATTTCGTAAGTCGGAACAGCGACCTGATAGACCGTGAAGCGCCCGGCCTGTAGGTTGATGGCGCCGGTGCTGTAATTGATCGACCCCAGGTTTACCGATGCAGCCTGCCCACCAACGGATTGCGCAATGATATTGCCCGCACCATCATCCTTGGCGATCACGCGCATCGTCTGCGGCACACTCGGCATGCCGTCCCCGTCGCGTACGACAGAAATGGTCCAATCCAGCAGAAGACTGCCGGCCCGCACCGGACCAGAGGGAACAGGAAACGACACGATGCCAGAGCCGTCCGCGGTCGGCTGGGCAGTAGCCGCCAGCGCTTGACCATACTCATAGATGCAGGCCAGTTGACTGTCGGCGTCAGGGAGCGTCGCAGGCCGGATGGACACCTCACCGGTCGTGTAGGAGATCGAGCCGCGAACGATGCCATCGATCAGAAGCTCGCTCTTGGCGTTGTCGGTCACCACTACATCCGAGCCGGCCACCCGGAGAGTGAAGCTTGCCGTGCCAGGAACCACGCCACTGTGGCCCAGCAGAAAATGAAGAGCCGGCGGGGTGATGGCGGCGTCACCCGTCCGGGCTTCGGCCAGCACAGGAGTTCCCCAGCTGACCATTACGCTGCTATCCAGATCTGGCAAAGCTCCGGCGGTCAGCACCACTGAGCCTGTAGCGTAGTTGACGCTGCCGCTGCCCTGACCCGGCTTGCCGACCAGCTGCCCACGACCGTTGTCATTCAGTCGGATCCATTTCCCCAGAGCCCGGTAGTCAACAACCACAGTGCCAGGCGCGGGCAGCGGCGAAATCTGGAATAGCCAGTTGTACCCTTGATTGTTCTGAGTTACCGGGATTTCATCCGTGAACCCCTGCTCCACGATGGCGCCAGCCGGCGTCGCCGTGATGCTCACGGAGGTCGAACCAACCCCGTTCTCATTCGTCAAGATGACCGAACCGGACAGGTAGTCGACTGACCCCGACCAAGGCGAGGCAGCTCCGGATCCCAGGCCACCGCTACCGTCATCCGTCAGCTCGACGCTTCCGGCAAGCACTTTGACGGAGCCGACGGCGACTGGATTGCCCAAGAAGCGGGCCACCTGCACGCCCGGCGCGAAGGCACTGGCGAACGAGAGCGATAGAGAATTGGCCGGACCGGAAGGCACATAGCTGATCGTGCCCAAGCCAGCCAGCACATCACTCACCGGCGTCTCAGCCGTGGAGGTGGGAACGATCGTCACGTATGGGGAGTCAACCTGCACGGACAGGTCCCCTGGCTTTCCAGCGCTAGTGAGCCGTTTGACGCTGTGATAGCTGGTGGCATCTACCACGTTGGTGCTGTAGATCCTTGTCGGCGGCTTCGTCCCTGTGTACCGCGAGACTTCCTGCCCGAAGAAGTCGTAGAGCAACGCATTGACAGTTTCGATCACGATCACATCACGCTCGAAAGCCCCACCGTCGTCGAAGAACGTCCGCGTGGTCCGCGACAGGATCCCCTTGACGCGGATGTACTGCTCATTGGATGCGTAGCCGGAGGCATTGGTTGTGAGAGAAAAGTTATCGTTGATATCAGGGCTGGGGGCATCCTTCATGCAATAGAACTGCACAGCCATCTGGCCGATGAAATGATTTCCCAAGAGAACGTAACGTGACTCAACGCCGCGGGTTATGTAGCCCTCAACTCGGTTCTTCGCATCCAGCCGCACGTCGCTATAGCTGCCAGTGGCAAACATGCTGACAATCACACGGGGATCAGAGGGCGGGTCGACCAGCACGCCGATCGCGTCCTTCAGCACATCGGTGGTCGGGGTATCAACGTGAACGAACATTTTTCGAAGAGTGGCGCGCCCGGTGGTTCGCTCTTCATCGCCAATGTCGGGGAACAGGTTGTTCATCTGACCGTCCACGATCTCGGCCTGAACCATGCGGCCGCCGCCGTCCGGGTTGTCGGTCAGTCGCTGCGACTGGCGCATCTTGATATCTGTTGCAGAGATGGTCATCGGTTACACCGTCATCAGTCGAAGGTTGATAGAGAAGTAGTCGCCGTCCAACGCGGGAACGGCAAAACGGATGGGCTCGGCCTCGATCGCTGCGCCGTCCGTGCGGCGCCAGGCCACCGATAGCGCTCGCTCGCCGCCGTTGTGGGCGGGAAGCAGTAGCGGTAGCGGCGTTGAGCGAGGCTGTTCCTCGCTGGCTTGCAGGGCCCGCAGAACGTCCAAGGTGACCGGGCCGACATAGGCCGAGCCATCGCGCTGGGTCTGTAGCGTGATGGGCCTACCGGCTTGGAGAGCGGACTCCTGCACGATGCGCGCACCCGTGAGACTGGTGCGTACTGCCTGCCCCACTTTCCACGCAGTGAACTCATCAATCCACTGCAGGTCGGCCGGCAGCTCGATACCGGCCAAAAGAATGCGACTCATCGGGCGCTGCTCCCACGGATTGAAACGCTCTTGCTTCGGGCGAGCTTGCTCATGACCAGCGGCGCGACCAGGTCCGCGATGCGCTCTGCCTGCTCGCGATCGGCGGCGGATGCGCTGGCGACCACGCTCCGGGTGGGCGCCACCCATTCAACGCGGACCACCTGGGCAGTTGAGCCGTCCGCGCCTACTCGCTTTGCATCAGCCTCGGCCTGCGCCTTTGCCTCAGCCTCGGCGACACGCAGGCGCTCCGCGGCGGCTTCCTTGGCGGCACGCGCGCGCTCCTGCTGCTTGACTGCGATCTGGTTCTCGACCTGGAGAACTTGTTCCAGCTCCCCAGCGCCCACCAGGTCGAATCGGGACTGAAGCGCCTTGCGCTGCTCCGACAGCTCATCGAAGCCCTGCAACGTGCCCTCCAGCTCTTTGCGGTATTCGGCAAGTTGCGCTCGCTGATCGAAAAGCCCGTTCCATACACCCGCGAACTGCTGCAGACCGTTCTTGCCACCGACGCTATCCAACAACTCCCGGGCCTTGCTGGAGATCTCGCCCATTTCGAGGGAGAAGCCACTGGCCGCGGCGCTTGCCGAGCCCAGGCTTGCTGACGCGCTTGAGCCAGCGGCGGCTACCTGCTCAGTGGCCGCTGCCGCGCTACTGGCGGATGCCGCCACGCCATCAAGCTTGCTCGCAGCCTCAGCAGCGCCGGCGGCCACCTTTTGAGTGGCCGACGCGCCTTTGGCACCCATTTCATCCAGACCATCATTGACGCGGTAGATAGCCCCCAAGTGATCCAGCTGGGATTCCACCATCGACTTAGCAGACGCGTCACTGTCGGCCACGGCTGCGCGAGCAGTATCCGCATACGCCTTGAAGGCCCGACGCACGTCCTCGATGCTGGCCTTACCCTGGCTGGCGCCGCGCTTGATGGCCTCAAAGGCTTCCTTGGCGGAGTCACGCGCGGCGTTTAGCGAGGCCTGCGACTGGATGCCCAGCCTGCCGAACTCATCGTTCAACGGGTTCATCGCGTTGGTGATTTCACGGATCCGGCTGTTCAGAGCGGCAGCGGATCGTTCCGCCTGGTCAAAACCAACCTTTCCACGCTGCCCAGCAGCTTCAAGCAGGGCACCTAAGGCGCGGGCCTCGTCCAGAGTGGCAACCTTGCCCAGGGCAGCCTTGAATGCGGTTTCGATCTGCGCACTGGTTGCAAGTGCATTTTCTGTGATGGCTCCAAACGCCGCAGTGGCATCCCGACCAGCCGCGGTGAACTTCACGCCCATCTGCTCAGCAGACACGCCCAGCTTCTGCAGCCCCGCCTGCAGCGTCTGCTCCAGCACAGTCGCCGTGTTCAAGGCGGCATTGGGGAGGGACTCAAATGCCGCCGTCGCTGCAGCCTGGAATCGGGACAGCTCTTCGCCGCTCAACTGCTGCAGCGTAGCCATGAGACCATCGCGCACGTTCCTATTGGCAGCCGCCCCTTGATCGGCGATCGATGCCAATGCCAGTCCTACGTTACCGAGGGTATTGGAGTCAGAAAAGTTCAGGCCGTTGAAGAGCTCACGTATCGAGCTTGCAGCCAGCTTTGAGTCTCGGTCGATGCCCTGCAGCTTTTCAATGATCAACTGCGCCTCAGAAGTTATTCCGGTGCGCATCGCATCAGCAGCAATCTTGGAAGCATCAGCGATCGCGATGTATCCCGTTCGCACGTCAGCCAGCTTGACCTTGACCTCCTGCAACTGCTGAATTTGAAGCTCAGTCGCCAGCCCTAGTTCCTGCTGCTGTAGCAAGTATCCGAGCTGCGCAGCCAGGTACTGACGCAGCCCGTCCAGACGGGCCTTGTACGAATCGCGCTCAAGAGCGCCCAGTCGCGCAAGCTGCTCGGCGGTTTGCACCGCCGTATCACGATAGGCGATCAGCGACACGGCGAGCTCGCGCCGGGCAATTGCATCCCGGTACAGCTCCTCCCGCAACTGACGGCTGAACTCGCCAGCCTGCTTGACCGCTGCGCTGTTCTTAGCCATCTCCTCGCCGATTGCCTGGCCAATTGAATGCAGCCCCTTGGCAGCCAGCTCCAGACCCAGCAATCCGATCGTGATGGGCACCGCCCGGGGGATAGCCTTCAGCACATTGGTGAAACTAACGGCACGCTTGCCGGCTGCATCCATTGCCGCCACGTTGGCCCACTGCGCCCGGGTGGTCGCCAGCAGTGCGATCCGCCACGTGTTTAGCTGCACTATCGCCTTGATGATGGCAAAGGTCGCGTAGGCCTTGGCCATCGTCACGATCGCACCGGTGTGATCGATCACGAACTGCGTAGCGCCCTTTGCGGCGTTGGCAAGGGTGATGATGCCGTCTGCCGTCTGCTTGGCCCAACGGGTCAGGGTGCCGTCCTTGGCAAGCCTGTCCACCGTGTCTAGCATCTCCGCCAGCTGCGCCTTGAAGTACGTCAGCACACCCTGGTCGGCAACTTCCTGCTTCCAGTCCTTGAACCGCTCCGTCGCCGCCTTCCACAGGCCAGCGATTTGACCCACCTTGGCCGCAGCCGCGGCGCCGCCGTAGGACTCAGTGAGCACGTCCAGGATGATGGCTTGCGCCTCTGCCACGCGGCCAGTCGCCTCCAGCTGCTTGATAAGCTGCTTTTGGCTGTCTTCCAGGGTGAACCCCTGCTTGCTCAGCGACTCCATCGCCTTCGAGGGGGTCTGGAGCGCCTTGCCCACCACCTCGGCGGACTGTTCCAAGCCCATGCCCAGCCGCTGCGCCTGGTCAATCGCTGCCCGCATCGCCTCGGGGAACTGCTTGCCCACGATGTTCGTGTACGAAAGCAGGCGCACCTGCGCGGCAGAGATCTGGCCGTCATCGAACAGGCCGCCCTGCAGCTGCTGGCGCATTCGGGCCAACTGCTCCGCCGTGAACTCGCTCTGCCGGCCAGTGGCGGCCAGTGCAGCCTGGATCTGGGCGAGCTCCTGCTCGGCGTCGCTGCCCTCCTTGATGATGTCCTTGATGCCATCGACGACCTTGCCGAATCCGATGAAGCCGAATGCGGTCGCCGCAACGCCCTTGAGCTTGTTGAGGATACTGCTGGTGGCCGCTGCCGACTCACCTAGTTCTGCAGTCCCTTGAGCCGCTTGGCTAGCTCGCTCCTTGTAGCCCTTTAGCGCCTCGGCCGCGGATCGACTACTCTGGTTCTGCCGACGGAATCGCTCGTCGGCATCTTCCATCGCAAGATTGCGACGCCGAACCGCCTCCGCCTCATCTTTGATCGCATGAGCCTGTGCCTCAATCGCGTCCGCAGAGCGATCATATTCAGCCAACAGTGACTGTTGCAGCGCACGCAGCCTCTCGGTGTTGTCTGCCAGACCATCCGTGTCAGCAGCAGCATCCACAAGGGCAGATGACTGCTCTTTGAAACGTTGACGCAGCTGCTCGGCCTCATGCCCGAGTGCTTGCTGACGGGCCAACAGAGACTTCGCAGGCCGGTCAATGGTTTCCAGCTCCCGCGCCATATCGGAAACAGCAGACGCCATACCGTCAAACTCACGGCTTACATCCGAGAGATCCTCCCCCATCCTTGAGAGGCTCTTGCGAAGACGCTCATTCTCTTCGGCCTCACGCTTGATCGAAGCAGTGTGAGCAACCAGCTCGGATCGAGAGCTCTCCAGCCTCTCACGTAGAATGGCCTGACTCTTTCCAAGATTCGCAGTCTGGACACCGGCCTCCGCTAGAGCTTCATCAGCACGCTCGGCAGCAGCCCATTGAGCATCCAGCGACGCCCTAAGGCGCTGCCCTTCTGAGGCCAACTGACGCTGAGCATTCAGCAACTCGCGCGACGGCTTCTCGGTTTCAGCAAGCTGAAGACTCAGCTGATAGGCCGCCATCTGATTCGCATCAAACTGCTTCTCCAGCTCCGACAGCTGGTTAAGCATGGACTGGTATCCCTGGGCCTTACCAGCGGCCGAGTCAAGCTCAATGAGGGTATCAACCAGCCGCCCAGTTTCTTGAACGGCCTCGGTGGAAACATCCCCCATCTGAGTCAACGCGAGACGAAGCGCTTCAACTCCCTCAGTGCCACTGGTCTCGAGCACTAGCCTCAGTGCTTCCTCAAACGCCGGATTACTTGCCATCAACGCTTCCCCTGCTTTGCAAGTCGCAGCTGCCGGATAAGTTCGCTGCTGCGGTACTCATTCATTTCGCGAGCCAGGCGCGTGACAACCACGTCGCCCTGGCCTATCACCATCTGGAATGCGCTGGGACCGGTAAGCATCCGCAGCTTGCGGCGACCATCACGCCCGGAAGACGCAGTTGCGTCCCGAGAGAACTGGCGCGCCACCAGGCGCCGTTGACCGTCAACCGTGGCGATGAAGGCGGATTTGTAAACTTTCCGCTCCCCCTTCTGGATAACTGCAGTCGCACCATCCGTCTTTCGACCGCCCCAGCGCCCATCGAACCCGATCAGCGGAAGCGGCTTGTCTGACGCATTGAGCGAGATGTACTCGCCGTTTTCATCTGCACCGGTCCGCACGGTGAAACGACCAGTTAGATCGCTGACGCGGATGTTGTAGATCTCACGAATGGCCCTCTTCGCTGCCGGCTCAAACCGCCGACGCACTGAGATCGCTGAGCGAGCGTCAGCCTTTGCGATCGCCGCAGCACTCACACCATTCACCTGGGCAGCAATGCGCGCCAGTGCAGCGGCATTCAGACGCCGATCGAGGGTGGCAAACTTCCCCATAACTCAGCGCCCCCGCACGAAGGCGGTCGACGCCATTTCAGGCGCCGACCACTGAGGACTGAGAGCAGCCCCCTGCCGCATCAGTTGGGCTTCTGCTCGTACACCTTGAAGGTGTACAGCGCGGTCTCTTCCGAGCGGAAGACGACAGAGCCGGTCAAGGTCACTTGGATCGGCTGGTCGCTGAACCAGTCCACGTCGCCGTCCACGGTGAGGTCCACCTGCGGAATACGGAGCAGGCCGTTCTCCCCGCTGATGCGATCCTGCACGTCGCCCAGGATCATGAATGCCTTGTTCGGCACCGCACCGCCGTTGATGGCCGTTTCCAGGTAGCCATCGAACTCATACGACACGGTCAACACATCGCCATGGGCGATGTCACCTTCCGCCTTCGGAATCAAAAGCCCTTGGCGGTTGTCGATGGTGTAGTCCTGGCCGGCCACCAACGTTTCCGAACCCTTCTTCACCACCGGCGCCGGGGTTGCCAGCACGAAGCGATGACCGAGGTCGACAGGCGCATCCTTGCTATAGATCGTCACCGACTGGTCGGTAACCTCGCCGGCCTCTACGTTGGAGGCGACCGCGGTGCCGTACAGCATGCGGGCCAGAATTGCGGTCGGCACTTCCAGCGCACCAATGCTGACGCCAGTGGTACCGGGGTTGGCGTCGGTGTGGATGATCTGACCGTAGCGATCATCACGGCGCTTGCTCTTCACTTCGGTCGTGTCGCCAGCCTCATAGCTGAACGTCAGCGAGCTCTGTTCCAGCGGCTTGTTGCCGAACTTGTCGTCGGCGTCGGGGATGACGGGGATACGGTTGGCACCGGGACCGTGCTCATAGAAGCGCAGATCGCCGGCGAACTTACGGACCTTGGGTTGGGCCATTAGGGTTTCTCCTGGGGAATGGACACGGGCTGGAAACTCTCGGTCAGACCGGCCCGCGCGGTGATCTGAGCGACAACACTGGAATGACCGCCGTCGGTGACTTCGGCCAGTTGCGAATCGACTACTTCAAACTTGGTGAGACCCAGCGGAAGCGCCCGTGAGTCAAAGGTCAGCACACGGATCAGGTCGTGCCGAGCGCGGTGAACCAGTCGATTGGGGCGATCTTCGTCCGAACCCCGCGGCACGCTGAACTCAATGGTCACGCCCACATCGGAATTGGCCTGGACGCGCCCTCCCGACGTGAAGCTGATGCGGTCCACAACAATGGCGGTGGCGGGGACGGTAATGTCTTCCGGAGCGTCCTCGTCATCGAGCAGGATCAGGCCCCTTCCGATATCAGTGAAGAACCCCGACTCAACAGTGATGAGGCGCACACGCTCTGCCAAAAACTCAACGAGCTGCCAGCTCACCGGCTCCTTGGAGGTATCAGCCAGTGACACGAATCACCAGCCAGCGGCTCAGCGAGCCGTCGTCAGAGATGAGTTTGGAATTGGAATACAGCTCGCCGTCGACAAGCACACGCCCCTTGGAAGCCGGGCGGAAGTCGGCGGTTCGCACGTAAACGACCTCGACTCGGCCGGCCACGAACTGCCTGAGCCCGCCGATCATCTCGCTGTCGCGGTCCACATAGACCTGGCAGGGCAAGGCGGGACCGCCTTCCGGCTGCGTGTACGTGGCGAGGTCCGCCATACCTGCGGCGGCAAAGCTCGCATGCAGGCCAGCGTCCATCTGGGAGAGGAATGCGCGCTGATTCATTACCGGCGATCCTCACGGCGACTGGTGACGCACAGCGCCAGCACGAGACACAGCACGACGACAGCGAATGCCAAGAGCGCGCTCACGGCTTCACCTCGGTGCCCTGGATGGCGCGGACCTGCTCGGCGCGACCATTGAGGCGTTCGATGACGGCGCGGCGCTGCGCGGCAACGTCGAAACACTGTGCGATCGGACCTTCGGGCACAGACTCGGTGCGGGTAAGCGCGGCCGGGATCGTCACGTAGACGCGCCGCTCCACCACTACAGGCTCAGGGGTCACCGCGCACTGCGCCGGGGCGGCATCAGGCTTGGGCCGCCCACAGGCAGCAAGCATGGCGGCGAGCGCCGGGATGGTCAGTAGCCGGAGAATGCTGGGCATGATGCTTCCACCTCGGTCAGGGCCAGCGCGCAGCGCGTTTCACGCGCTTGGCCGGCATAGCGATTCATGAACTGCTTCAACGCTTGATTGGCATCCGCCTCGCGAGCCTCAGCCGCAGCTAGGGCACCGGCGGCTTGCTGCTTTAGCGTGGCCGCCTGGTTCTGCGCCAGTGCCAGCTCAGCCTGGAGGACGCCAACGGTGCGGCCGTAGCCAGCGTTGGCCTTCGCCAGCTCTGCTACGCGCGTGGTGGCGCCGTCCTTCTGCGAGGTGCACGCAGTCGCGGCGCCCTCGTAGGTGGCTGCGGCAGCCCGGGCATTGGCCCGCACGACCACAAGGCACACCGACAGAACGATCACCGCCAAGGCGAAAACCCCGATCACCCACAGGAGCGGCTTCACCGCGACCACTGAGGGCAGCTTCATCGCGCACGCTCGGTCAGGCTGGCTTCGGCCTCACGACGACCGCAGAGGCCCGCCTCCAGGGTGGTACCTCGCCACAATCGGCACATCTGGCGGATCTGGCCCGCGATGCAGTGCACATCGGCGCCAGGCAGACACACGTCGCGGATCGCGCGCATCTCCGTGCGCGCGGGCCCAGTCATCGATGCACCGCGGTTGTAGACCACGGAAACCAGTGCACCGCGAGCGTCAGCGGGCAGAGCATCGAACCCGTCAGCGCCGAAGGCTCGGCGCGCACTGGAGTGATAGCGCGGGAGCGAGGCCACCCCGAACACGTCACTCGCAAGCCCGAACGGAACGCGCACGTCGCGCAGATCCCGCACGACGGGTTGCGCGGCAGCACCGGTGATCCCAGCGGTCGCCTGCAGGCGGGTGGCCACGGCCAGGGCGGACCAGTCCAGGCCGATCTGTTGCTTGGTCTGGTGGCCGCCGTCGTAGCCGATCCCCCACGTCACGCCTGATGCGCCGCCCGGCCAGATGGGCGCCTCATAGCGCCGCGTGTACAGCGCCTGGCTGCCCACCTCCCAGCGGACAATCAGCGCAACGGCAGCCGGCGACATGACCGGCACTGGGGCAGTGCTGGCCGCCGGCGGCACGACCACCTGCACAGCCTCCTGAAGTGCCACCACCACTGGCATCACTGCCGCTGCGGCCGTCTCTTGGGCTGATTCAACCACCGGGGCGACGGCTTCGGCCACCTCTGAGCGCGCCTCGGCGACAGCTGCTGCCGGCGCCGCAGCCGGGGACGGGGCGGACGCTGCAACCGGGACTTGCCCGCAAGCCGTGATGGCGACGACCAGTAGGCCGGCGAGAACACGCAGGGCGATCATCGGGCGATCCAGAAGAAGGCAACGAACAGGCCAACCAACGCCACCCATTCGGCGCGATCAAGCAGCAACAAGCGCCAGGCGGATCGGTCACCAGCCCGGGCAGCGTTATGCAGCTCGCGCTCTTCATCGTCGCGCAGGTCGAACAGATAGGTTCGCTTGAACAGCCAAGCAGCCGCGCAGGCCGTCGCCAGGTACGCGGTGGAGATCGGCAGCTGAAGCAATTGCGCCAGCATGTCGCCGCCGATGTTGCGGTCGAGCGCGCCCAGCAGAATCCAGCCGAGCAGCGCCAGGAAGATCAGGACCGGCAGCCAGACGATGAATTCCTGCCAGCGGCTGAAAAATGAAAGGATGCGGTTCATGGTGTTTTCTGCGCCTGTTCCACGGTGTTGATACGACGCTCCAGCTCGGTGATCCGCCAGATCACCCCGTTGTCCAGCTTCGCGTTGACCACCTGCACGTCGCTGGTTACCTGCTGGAGACCCTTGCCCTGCTCTGCTTGGAGGCTGCGGATGTCGTTGAGCATCCAGCTCACCACGCTGCCCGCGATCGTCAGCACGAAGGGCAGCGCGAAGATGGCGACCTTGAGCGCCACCGACGCAAACTTGCCGTTCATGGCCCGGTCGAGCTGGGCATTTGCATCAGTGGTGCTCATCGATCCCCCTGTGTTCGTAGAAGCGCCACCACCGCACACGCCACCCGGGCATATGTGTGCGGTGGTGGGCAAAACCCTTATGCGCCGCCGGTGCCGGCGGCTGCGGTGCCCGGCGTCAAGCGAACCAGCACCTCAGCGTCACCGTTCGCGGCCGGCTCAACGGCGTAGCCGAAGCCGTTGAAGTCCGCGGCGCCGCCAGCTGCGACGATCACGCGCTCGTCGGCGCTGGACCAGTTGACCGCCGCGCCATCGGCAACGACCGCGGCCGGCAGCTTCGGAAGGCGGAAGACGCCTTCCACGTGGACCGCGATGCGATCACCGATTCCGCCGTCGGTGACGGCAACACCGAACAGCTTGCCCTTCGCGACGACGCCGCCGCTCTTGACCGCCTTGTCCAGCACCACGTCCAGCACGCGGCCGTCCTGATGTGCGTTCTTCATGACTGTTTCCTCAAATCGAAAGGGATATCGCTCGATCGCGAACCGGAGACCCGGCCGCGCTCGAATGTGGCGGACGCTTAGGCCGGGTTACCCGGATTCTTGTAGATGCCGCGGTAGTCGGCGATCGCCGGCGCGGCGTCGAGGCGGACCTTCCAGGCCACGCCATCAACCGTGAAGCCCTGTTCCTGCTCCAGATACGGGGTCTGATTTCCGTCCAGGTAGCCGATGACGATGCCATCCACGAACGCCGGATTTGCCAGGCCGTACCACGCCTTCGGATCCTTCTGATCCAGACGGCCGTGGTCCCAGACTTCGAAGGTATTGCGGACGGTGTTCGGCTCCTTGTCGCCCGCGCCGACACCCACTGCATACTCGGCTTCGCGCACCGCGCGGGCCTTCAGGTTGAGTGCAACCGGCGTCAGCAGCCCCTTCATCGGCACCTGAATCAGGTTGCCGTCCTTGTCTTTCTGCAGTCGCATGGCCGACTGCATCGCGCCGACGCTCTCCGTGCTGATCAATGCGGCCGGCAGCAGGTTGCCGTGTTCAGCGCTGAACAGCCGCTTGCCGTCCGCGAGAATCGGATTGCTGTTGATCAGCTCGAACACGGCCTTTGCCAGCGTGCGGCGAGCGGCCTGGCCCATTTTGCGCGGCACGTCACTGAAGATGCCGAGCTCATCGTTGATGACGGCCTGACGGGTGATGGTGAACAGCTTGCCGTACGTCGCGATCTTCATCGCCTGCGACTGCTCGCTGAAGGTGCCCTGCTTGTACTCGCCCCCTTCCGGAACAATGTCCAGATCCGAGAAGGCACCCAAGCCCACCAGATTGGTGGCCTTGAAGTCCGGCACGTTGACCGCGCGGGTGAACTGATCGAAGTTTTCCTCCGCTTCCTGGTAGCCCTGCGCCACAGCGCGCCGCGAGGCGTCGCCCAGCAGTTGCGGGAAGTCCGAGGTGCTGTGCGTGAAAGCCATGCCCACGATCTGCATGCGGTCCATGCCGTTCACGTTCGTGCCGGTTGCCTGGACGCATGCACGCGCGATTTCGCCCATGGTCATGCCACGGAACGGGTTGCCATCAGTGGCCTGCACCAGGCCGGCACGGGCCTCAATCGCGTTCGACATGGCGGCACGGGTCAGGTCGCGCTGATCACCGCCCGGAACGATTCCAGCGTTGCCGTTGAGCGGCTGCGCGTTGGAGCCCAGCAGCGCCAGGATGTGGCGCCCGGCATTGTCGGCGGTCACACTGATATCTGCCGCGGCAATGATGCCGTTGACGTACTCGGCCACGGCCGGGATGCCCATGTGGGGCTGCGCGATCGCCTGAATGTCGGTGTTCCGCGTCCGCAGCGCGGTCATCGCAGCCACTACCGGATCTGCGGCGGGAGCAGCGGCAGTCACGGGCGCCGGGGCAGCGGGAGCTGCGGCCGGGGTTGCGGTGTTGCCCGCCGCTGCGGCGGTCGCGAGACCGGCACTGGCGAGGATGGTGGCGTACTGCTGTTTCATGGTGGGATCCTCGATGTGGCCGATCACGGCCGTCTGGCTGACCTCAGGGAGTGAGGCGAAGGTTTGCGGGGAAAGGCTGGCGACGATGTGGCGACGCAGCTGGGCTGTCACCGGCGCGCCAGCCCCCTCGATTGCTTGGAGATAGCCGCTCACGGCTACAGCCGATGCGGCCTGCCAACGGGCACTGGCACCGGGATCGGCATCCACCACCACGTCGGCCAGGCCGGCCTCGATTGCCTGCGGACCGGAGTACCAGTGGTCAGCGTCATCGGTGAGCAGCCGTTCCATGTCCTCACGGCGGCCCGAGCGGGAGGCGTACGCCTCAAGCATCGCGGCCGCATGGGCGTCCAACGCCTCAGCGTTCTGACGGAAGGTCGTGGCAGTGCCAGCCGCAACGGTGCGCGGCCCATGCACCATGACCAGCGAGCTGGCGAAGACACGGCGTTCGTCACCCGCTTGGAGGATCAGGGACGCAATGGAAGCGGCCTGACCCTCAACCGTCACCACGGTCCGGGCCGAATGGGACTTCAGTGCGTTGTAGATCGCCATGCCGTCGGTGACGACGCCACCAACGCTGTTCAGGCGAACGTGGATGGTAGAGGCGGTGATCTGCCCGATGCGCTCCACCAGATCCAGAGCGGACACCGATTCCTCGAAGAGATAGCCACCGATGGCGCCGTAGATCATGACTTCTGCGGTGTCTGCCTCGGCGTGCACCTGAAAGAGGCATGGCCTCAGTTGGCAATCCGGGCCAGCATCGGCGGTGATGGAAAGGTTGATGGCGCTTGCCAACAGGCTCACTCCACGCATGGTCATTCGCTCCTGGAAAGATCGCGCGTCAGCGAGCCGAGCACACGTGCTCGGGCCTCTGCGCTTGTATTGAGCGCCGTGGGCGCGACTTCGGCAGACTGCTGCTGCCAGTCTTCTCGCTGACGCAGCACGTCGGTCGGGTTATTTCCGTACTGCAGGATGTTCTGCTGCGGGCTGACCCAGCCCCGGTCCTCGGCCTCACCCTTTGCGTAGGCTTCTTTCAGAGGGTCGATCCATGGCATGACAGGCCGCACGTAGGTGGACGCGGCCAAGTGGCGCAACGTCCAGCCACGAGGCAACTTGACCTTGCCTGCCAGTACGCACGCTTCAATGAAGCGCTGCCGCTGAGGGCGAATGCTCATCGCGATGAAACGCTCGGCGAGCATCAGGTAGCTGCCCCACTTCTCGACCAGCTCCTGACGCTGAGCCGAGTATGTCCCGTTGTAGTCCAGCGAAAGACTGGAGTAGCTCACACCGATACCGCCGGCTGCGGCCCGCAACTGCTCTTTGCGCCAGGTCGCTGCATTCGGGTTGGGCCGATCGGTACCGAGGCTCTCAATCGATTCGCCCGGCAGCAGATCGTCAAAGATCGCGCCAGGGGCCATGCGGAGTTCGCGGACTGGAGTACCCTCCTGCATCAGCACACGACCACCGAGCCCGTCAGCGCCGCCGTACAGGCTGCCCTCGCCCTTCTTGATCTGGAAGGTCATCGACGCTGCAACCTTGGCTGCAATCCGCTCCGACTCTTCGTAGTCCTTAACGTCCTCGAAGCGCGACATGGAGCTGGCAAACACGCTGAGCCCGCGCACCTGGTGCAGCCGGGTCAGGTTGGCGATGCAGTGCATGAATTCAGCAGAGACTCGCTTCGTCTCAAGCCGGTTACCGAAGGCATCCCCAGGGTGCTGCTTGTAGACATGGAATGCGACAGGGCGGCCCCAGGCGTTTCGCTCGACGCCCTGCAGGATGTTGCGGGAGGGGTCGCTGAACTCAAGAGGTACCAGATCGGCCTCCAGCATCTCGATGCTGTAGGGGACGCCGCTGCCATGTGCCAGACCCGGCACGAAGCCGATCAGGTCCTGATAGAACACATCGCCGTCGCGGAACCAGCTCCGCGCCAGCAGTTGCTGACATGCACCGTAGTCGTGCGTCTGAGTGACCTCCGGACGGTCCCACCATTCGTCCCACAGATCATCGAGCTGCAGTGCCAGGTCGCGGTTGATCGCTTGGCCGGGCAGGCGCGGGGAAGCAAGGACATCAATGCCAGACCCGACCGTGTTCTGCACCAGGACATTCAGGGCATTGTCGGCCAGGTCCAGATCACGCTCGAGGTGCCGAGCTTGGTCCCTAAGCTGGCGGGCATCCATGCCAGCAATCGCACCGCCACTGCCCCAGTCACGGGCGAGCTTTCGGCTGCGCGACGGGCGGGTGACCTCGTGAGCACGGGCTTCAACGGGAGCCGCCTCCGCTGGGACGCGGGCGCGATCTTCGGCTGTGGTGGTCAGCAAGCGCTGGCGGGCGATCGATGCGGATGCCATTAGGTGGATCCACCGAAGTCCGCTGTCGCCCAGCCTGCGCGACGGCGGCGGCCTCCGTTTGCCTCACGGTCAACAACTGCCTGCCACTGAGCGCGGCCCTTTTGAATCTCCGCCAAATCAGCGTGCGTGAGCTGCCGCTCACCGAAGCGAACGCTCTGGCCCTTCAGCACGGCGATCTCCGCCTGTGCGTAGTGTTCGAGCATTTGCTGTGCAGTTGTCATGCTGCATAGGCTAGGGATGTCGGTGTCCACGAACTAGGCAAATTCGTGGACACGCGACATTGCAACCCACTGATTTAGAAGCGTTTAAAAACTACCTTGTCTCCATCTTTGACAAAGTCGTGGACAAGGTGCGTTTTGGTCGCCCGGGCAACCCTCCCGGGAACAGTTCATGGAGTTTTGCTCGCGAGATCTCAAACTCCTGCATCACCTTCTTAACTGAAGCGCCGCGCTCAAGTGACGCCTTGATAAGAGGAATCGGGTACTCGCGCACCGTCGCGGGGAAGTACGGCCTCTCCCCGGAGAAGCAGCGCATCACTGATTCAACGAATGGGCGCGCCATTGCCTCACTGATGCCGATGTCCTCTCGCATCTTGCCTAGAATGCGCGCACGCAACTGCTCTTCGGTTTCCTTACGACGAGCCATCAGAACCCCCACCCATCGCGCGCCGCGATGCCTGCCGATCGCGGCGGAGCCGCAGGGGCTTGCGGCTTGACCGGCGCAACAGGCACAGAACTAGGCGCCAATGTTTCACGGGAATCCGAGGGCTGGTCAAACAGTCCAGGGGATACCGGGTGGTACTGCTCTTCAAGCGCGGCCCACTGCGAGTCCCGGATTACATCGGCCTTCACCGCCGGTGCGAGCGAGGCCCAGACGGCGTAGACGACCGTATCCAGCTCTTCGTTTCTCGCCCCCTTCGGTTTGATCCATGTGCCCGCATCCTGGTCGAAGTACTCCACCGTCAAGCCCTTGAAGTAGCGCGCCGGCAGGGCACCCGGATCCGGGTTGAGCGGGTCATGGATTTCGTCGCCACGGCCGCCCGGGAAGCGCAGCATGCGCATCGAGATATTTTCGTCCGTCCCCTCTCGCTCTGCCTCATCCTTCGCAACCAGCGCCGCCGTCAGCCAGCCGTAGACCATGTGCTTGAGCACGGACGTACCTACACCCCAAACGCCAATGCTGCGCGCCACAGTCTTCTCTCGATGGTTGACCTCGGTCTTCGCCGGGCGGTAAACGGCGCGGTCCGACTTCTTCTCCGCACGACCACGCACCAGGTAGACGGCCTGCTTAATGAAGCCCAGCGGGGTCTCTATCATTCGGTTTGACCCGGAGTTCCCCACTGCCTTCTTCACGAACTGAGCCACGGTCTCGGTCCAGTTGCCGCCGTCCAGTGCCGCTGCGGTTATACCCATTTCAATCCCTTTCGGTGTGCGCCAAGTTCCTTTCAGGTACTCATCCAGCGCGTCGTACGTTTCCAGAATGGTTGGATCCAAGTCGATCACCGCGTAGTCCACAACCCAACGCCGCTGGCCGCGACCGGTTGCGATCAGCTGGACCTCTGCGCGGTCATGCTGGAAGTCGACGCCAGCCGTGAGCACCAATCCACCAGGCGGCACAACACCCCTGTGCACACCCGGCTCAACCAGCTTGGCGACCTCCTCCGAATCCTGCTGCTGCCGCTCGCCTTCGAAGGGAAGACCCAGCTTCAGGTTGTAGAAGCCAGGCATCTTGTTCTGATCGCGATCAGCCTCGGCCTTGGCGTCGGCCAGGTCCTTCCACGACGGCCCAAGACCCAACGGCGCATAGGCGGCCCAAGCGTGGAAGCTGCGATGGTAAGGATCCGCCGTCGGGTTCGTTGGCTTCCAGTACGCGGTACCGCCGAAACCTCGCTCGGCTAGCAGCGTGTCTTTGTGATGCTCCTGGATCACGCAGCCGCTCACCTCGCAGGCAAACGTGCCATCAGGCTGGAGACGTTCCACATCGAGCGTCTGCTCACCGCCACACTCAGGGCACTGCACGACGTAGACGCACATATCCCCCGCCTGGTAGCCGGCCTCGATGGCACTGGCGCCCGCGATCGTCGGGGTGCAGGCACGATAGACCTTGGCGCGGTCGCCGTAGGAACTGGCGCGCGCCTCCAGCTGCTGATCGGCCGGCCCCTGCCCGCCGAGATCCTTCGGGTATTCGTCCACCTCATCCATGAAAATGTGGCGAGCAGTGCGCTGGCGCAGCTGATTGCTGGAGTTGGCCCAGATTGCCCACAGCGTGCCACCCGGGAAGTGCTTCTCCAGCGTGTTGTCCGTCGCGAACTTCGCGCGCAGCTCAGGCATCTCCTGCACGGCCGGATCGAACTTTGACAGCACCCAGCTGCGAGCGAGGTCTTTTACCGGCTGCGCCACAATCATCGAATCCGAGCCGCGATCAACGACGTACCCGGTCCAGTTGATTCCGATCTCGGTGGCACCGATCTGGGCGGACTTCATGAAGTCGACGATGCGCACAGGCGAGTGGTCACTCAGGCAATCCATGATCTCGCGAAGGATCGGATTCCGAGCCGTGCGCCACTCGCCCGGCTCGGCCCCCGCACCCCTGGCAATGATCCGATTTGCGTCGGCCCACTCACTGACCGTCTGCCGCGGCGGCAGCGTCCAGGCCTTTTCCCAAGCAGAGCAAACGACGCTCTGCGGGTCGGCCAGCACCACATCATGCGCAACCAGGCCCAGGCTCATTCGGCGGCCTGCTGGGGAACGGCGTCAGACGGAGCACCAGTGACAAGCGCCTGCGCATCCTTCTGCATCTTCACTGCAATCTTGCGAATCTCATCCTCCAGCAGCGCCTCCACCTTGCGCGGCTCACTCTCAGCGGCCAGCTGCGACCTCAGCCTGCTGGGCAGGTTCATCATGCTGTTGAGCGCCTGGCGCACCAGGGTGAACACAGCGCGCTCCACGCCCTTGGTGCGCGTCAGCTCGTTGAGTTGCTCGCCCAGCTCCAGCTCTGCCAGCCGCGCCCGCGCCAGCCGTTCGCGACGTACCGCCTCCTGCACACTCGGGCCGCCGGAGGCGGAGAGAACGCCGGCCGTAGCGGCAGCCAGGCTTTCCGCGCCGGGTGTGCGATCGCCGCCGCGCAGCGGGTGCGTCAGGTCATTCAGCAGGGTGTCGCTGGCCTGGACGCGGATCGCTTTGCCGTCGCAGACCAACTTTCCCTCGCGGCGCATGCGGCGGATGTAGGAATCGCTGACCCCACGGTGTTCCGCGTACTGGGCAACGGTCATCAGGTCCATTTCGGAACTCATGCGGAACCCCCTAGTTCCATCGGAACCAAACTCAGAACCCGAAACACGTTCGAGCATCGCGCGCTTGGTGGCCCGCAATTCCCAAGGGCCAGGAGGACCCGCGCCGAGGGGGCCCGCCGGGGGGCCGGCCGGCCGGCCGCCGACCCGACCGCCCGTGGATTCGCGTGGAACATCCCGCCCGTCCTCACCGTCCCGACCATGAGTGAAAGGTCAGGACGGCCAGAACCCTTGGGGTTATTGAGTTGTCCATACTGTCCACACTGTCCATACCTGATGAGAGATTTTGAAAGTTGGTTGATTGGTTGCGGTTCCATGTACGCGCGCGCGAAAAGGTCTGGACGGTCGGGACGGCCTTGCAGCACTAGGCGCGAGGTCTGGCCAGTGGTGAGGACAGGTCGGGACGATCCCGCCAAGGTCTGGTCAGAAGTTCGGGCCATCGCCCACCTCCTCACGCTTATCCCGGCTAGCGCTCGCCATCCAGTCATCAATCGATACGCCGGCCGGGAACCACCGAGGCTCTCGGCCACCCTCGGGCCAACGCCGCCTGGTGCTCTCCCAGCCCAGCGTCTTCATGATCGCGGCGACGCGCATCTGCTCAGGCCTGCCGTGCTTGCCGGGGTCCAGTCCAATGGCGAAGGTCAGAAGGTCATCGGTGGTTGCCCAACGGATCTCCGTCGCGGTCCGTAGCCGCTCGGGGTATTTCGAAAGGTCCGCCCGCATGTCTACCCAGGCCTCCACCCTGCCCTCCCAGCTGTCGCCCACGTAACGGGCGGCCTGCTCTTCCTTGGCGTCCTCGGGCAGCACCCAGAAGTCAAAGCCCCCTTCGAACAGCCGGACCGCCTCCGCCCATAGCTGATCACGCTGCTCAGTGATGGCATCGATGTGAACGTCGCCATCCGTTCGGACCGGCAGGAAGCGGCGACCACCGGTAGGGTCGCGCAGATACTGGTGCTCATTGGTCGTGCCCGCGAACACGCACTCGCGGCGATAGGACCGCGGCACACGCTCATAGGGCGCGCGGAACTTGTCGACGCGCCTCGTGATCGCGGTCTTTACGCTGGTGACATCGGCCTTGGAGAAGGAATCCATTTCGCCGATCTCCACGCCCCAGGCGCCCTGAATCACCTGGTAGAAGTCCTTGCTGCTCGGTGACTCACTGGTCTCAACAAACCACTGGCTGCCGAAGATGGCGCGCAGTGCGCTGGACTTGCGCTTCCCTTGCTCACCCTCCAGAACGAGCATGAAATCGACCTGAGCACCCACCGAGGGCTGCTTGGGATCCACCCACAGCACACGGGCTACGGCACTCACCATGAAGCACTGCGCTGCGCGCCGGCTGTAGGAGTTGTCAGGCGCACCGAACAGCAGCGTCAGCATCTGCTCAACGCGCGGCGTACCGTCCCACTCCAGGGCAGTGAGGTATTCACGGATAGGATGCCGCCGGTAGCGACGCGCCACGGCGATCACTGCCTTCAGCACGAGGTCGTCGCTGCACTTCATCCGGTACCGGTCAGGGTGCTGGAGCCATGCGGCAAGTTCGTAGGCATCCGAGTCGATGAACTCTTCCCGGCTACCGCCTTGCCACGGCGGGTCCCGCTCCAGCTTCACCTGGTTGCTGGAGTCGTTGAGCCAGAACAGCCTTGCAAGCCGCTCATCGTTCTCCATGATCAAGATCAGGTTGTGGAGCGTTCCCTCGACGTTGTGGTCACGGTTGAAGGTCAGATGGTCCTTCCACGCTTCTGGATCCACCCCACCACCGCCTGGCGGTGGCGCACCGCGGCCACCGTCGACCACGGTCAATGTCTTGCGCTTCGCCACTGTCATCCCCGTATTGCCCTTTCATGCTCCCGCGCTATGCGCAGGTACTCTTTCGCGCGCTCCCGGCGCACGACGCGCGAGGATTCGTATGGGTTCTCAATGGCTGCCTGGGCCGCGAGCCGATAAACACGTGCCAGTTCACGATCAGAGAACCTGATCCGTTCCAGGAGCCGGCCGTTACGTGACATCAGGCACCACCACGTTGAGTTCGATAACCCGATTGGCGGCCCAGGCTGCGAGCTGGCGCGGAGTCCAGCGATCCAGCTCGAGCGCATCGGCGATGTCCCATCCATCGGGCTGACCGCTTACGTCGATCATCCGGATCGACTTCGCCCCGGCGCGTGCACAGAGCTGCGCTACGCCCGGGATATAGTTGCCGGCGTCGTTGTGCCAGCCCAGCATTGCCTTGCGGCCTGCCGGATCTGCATCCGGCCAAAGTACGACTTCACGGCCGGCCACCGGCGACCAGTCGGACTTGCCAACGGCATTGCCGCCACCGGCCCAGGTCAGCGCGGCGTATGCCGCCCACGCGCCAGCGCCAGCCGCGCGACATTTTTCACCTTCGGGGATCAGCACCGGCGCATCCGGCTTGGCCGCTAGCGCGTCCAAACCGCACAGAGGGCGCGGTGTAGGGAACTTGACGAGGCACCACTGCTGCTGGCCGTCGGGACCGACACACCAGGTTATCTGCGGCGTCCACTTCTTGAGCTTCTGCGAGGACTGTTCGACGAACTCACAGCGCAGGACGTACCCCAGCAGGCGCCCCTCGGCATCGCGGTAGGCGTCCACCCGAGTCGGTTTCATTCGCCGGAGCTTCCCGTTCTTCGGGTTCCAGATCGGCACAGTCCATTCACCGCCAGCCATCAGCGGCGGCACGGCGTCCGGCACCGGCAACAGCGGCACCCATTTCACGTCCAGCGGCTGATCCACGATCGTGCGCGCCGCGGGCGACGCCGGGGCAAACTCTTGGCCGCTCAGCTGCGCGCATGCCTCCAGAAACGTCTGGCCGGTGATCTTCTGGATGAAGCCGATGGCATCACCATGCGCACCGCAGCCGAAGCAATGGAAGAACCCCTTGATCGGGTTCACGGTGAAGCTGGGCGACCCTTCTTCGTGGAAGGGGCACAGCCCGGTGAATTCCTTACCGGCACGCCGCAGCTGCACGTACCTGCCGATCACCGTCGGCAGATCCACCGAGTTCTTGATGGCCTCCACATCGATGGCGCGGCTGTTCACCGGCGACCATCCTTGCGCGCAGCGCGCCGTTCCATCATGTTCCACTGCATCCGCATATACGCAGCAATGCGCTCTCGGCATCCAATGCCGCCGGTGCATATGGTTGGCCTGGGGCAATCGACCGGCACAGCATCGATGGCCGCCTTCCACTCAGAACGTGGCTTGCGGCCAATCTCCAATGCCTGCAGCAGGCAGCAGCTCACGCCCACGGCTCACCCCCTAACTCCAGCTCGCGCTGGGCAGTAGCTCGTCGCTCATCCTCGCGACGCAGGCGCTCGCGCTCTGCCATTGCCTCGTCGCCCACAAGCGCCGGCACAGCATCGGTCAGTGCACGGGCCGCCTCTTCCATTGCACGGCACGCGGCAGCACTCATCATTCCTCGCCGCCTGTACCTTGCCCGGGGCGCACGGAAGGTAGCCACGTCATTCACGGCTCACCGCTTTCCTTGCAGCCCGGCACGCGTTGCGCTCCAAGCGGAAGCACAACGTGCGAATGCTGCGGGCCAGGTCCTGCATCCCATCCGCCTCACTGATGCTCAGGTCGCCGTCAGCAACGGCCTCCAGCGTGGTGCCAGAGAGCCGGCCGGTCATCGCGTGCAGCTGCAGCAACTTGTTCTGCAGTGCCTCCAGTTCGTTGGGCCAGCCACCCTCGGGCGGTGGCGGCACGAAATCCACCATCAGGTTGAACTGACCACCCAGGGAGGCGATCCAGTCGGTAGCGAGTTCGGCCGTGTCCACAAACTGCTGGAGGTACTCGGTGAGCATCTCCACCATTTCCATTGACAGTGACTCACCAGCCAGGCCGCGCAGCTTCTTGCGCAGGCTCTCGCCGGTGATGCCCTTGCCTCGGCGCTCGCTGAGGTAGACCGCAGCCGCCTGGACATTGCCTGGCGCTTGGGACACGGCGTTGTATAGCGCATCACGCCAGTACAGATCAGATCGTTGGCACGTCATGCGTCACCCTGAAATAGGCTGCATTTCATCGTTTCGCCGTGCCCATGCGCCGCGCCAAGATGCGGGCCATGAGCGAGATCATTCTTTTCCAGCACCGCATGCGATTCACCGCGCTGCGCACGTTCGATGCACAGCACGGGTCGGGCGGCGTGGTGGCCGTGTTCTTCATGCCGGAAGGCGCCATTCCTAGCCATGGAACGCCACCTCCCACCAATGAAGCGGTCGCCCTGCAGCTTGTCGCTGCTGGCGAAGAGCCGCCCACTGGTCTGCCGAAAGCGCCATCCCGTCGGGATGGCGGGATGCGATGACAGGCTCATCAACCAGCCCGCCTACCTCGCCGGCGTCAAGCTCCGGATCCAGACAAATCAGGCAGTGATCGAGCACACGACCTCCCCCGCAAAGAGAGCAGGCCATTTCTGGGCGAGCTCAAGCCGCCGCAGCCTGGGAATGGGCTGAGCCTCGCCCCACTGAGCGACAGCTGCACGGGATATCCCGAAAACATCTGCCAATGCCGCGTCGGTATCGAGTCCGAGCGCGGTCCTGACTGCTTGTTTGGTCATGGGTTCTGTCATGGCGCGACAATTATTAAGAGGTCTTAGCATTTGAGTCAAGCCCCCTTATCTCCCGGCTTGTTAAGCTGGCTTATGGCAAACCAATCTCTCGGTCAGCGCCTTCAGAGCGCAATGCAAGCCGCCCAGTTGGCGCGGCCAGCCGACCTTGCGCGCGCCTCGGACACCACTACTGCAACGATCAGCAACTGGCTCAATGACAACGTTGTTGCCGAGCACGTGAAAGCGGTTCAGCTGTTCAAGATTGCTGACGCGGTCAACGTGGATCCGCGGGAACTGCTACTGGGCGAGCCAAGCAAATCAAGGGCAGCGGCGAATGATTCGGCACCGTCTCAACCCGTGATATTGGATAGCTGGATAGTCGCCTTCCAGCTGGTCGCTGAGGCGCTCGATGAGCGAGGCCTCGCGCTTCCACCCAACAAGCGAGCAGAAGTGACGCTACTGGCGTACGAGCTACTGCAAGAGGGACTGCAACGGGCGAAGGTGCTGCGCTTCGTCCAGGCCGCCGCGGCCTAAGACGCGGCACTGGGGGATCCAGGTGTCACGAGACAAGGTTACGCGCCTACGCCAACTGTTGAGCGAGGCAACGCCCTCAAGCGAGCTTCAGCCGCAGCATGCAAAGACCGCACAATCGGAGGCGTGGCGGCGCTTTCAGCAGTTCGAGAGTTTCCAGGCACCCGCCCCTCTTGAATCGGACTGGCGCGGCGTAGCGATGCGCGAGATTACGCGCATCGCCGGCTGGTACGGATGGACGAATGAGATCCAGAGGACACTGGATAGCTCAGGCGCTTTGCTGCTCTCCTCGCTGCCTGATGAGACGCTACGGGCGCTTCAGGAGAGAATGGCGAGCCTTGAGGACTGCGTGCAGCAAGGGCTTGGAGCACCCGATGCTCCACCGGCGCAGTGAGTTAACGGCAGGCCTGCACAACGACACGCCAGTTCTCCAGCTCGCGTGTCGATGTCGCAACCAGCTCCAGCTCCCTCCGATTGTCCTGTCCCATGAACGCTATGAACTTCTGCGCCTGGGCATCAAGCGCCGCCGCGAAGTTTGGCCTGCCTGCCTCCAGACATTCGGAGAGATCCATTGAGGCGCCAGACCGGGCGAGTTCCTGCAGATGACGAACTGGTCCAGATAGCTGGATGCGCGGCGTGCTCTCCGCGAGGCGGACAGCATCGTCCCATTCTCTGTGGAACTTGCCCAGACGTTCGAAGGCCAGCGCTTTAACGGCCTCAGTATCTGGCTGGACATGGAGACTCCTCGGGCGGCCTGCCTGATCCTTGAGAGTCACCTGCTTTGCAGGCCTCCACTCGCTTTGGATTGCCGTGTCCTCACCTGTCGCCCCCAGGTCACGAGCGATCAAAAGCCCGCCCACCAGAACAGCACCGCCGAGCAAAGCAATCACGTAAACAGCTTTCATCCCGCTCCCCAATAGTCAGCGCATCCAGCGCGGTTTGCATGTTACCAACCCCCGCCGAAGCGAGGCTGTTAACCAGCACGCAACTCCGATCGTTAAGTATTTTGCTAAGAGCGCTTGACTCAATTGGTAAAGCGCGCTTAATCTTTCCCCGTCGGCACCCCAGCCGACGGGCGACCGGCGGGTCGCCACTGCGGCCCAGCCCTCCCCTGCTGTGCAGCAGCCGCCCCTCCCCAGGCGAACGGCCCGCCGGCGCCCTCCTTTTCTACGGAGAGCGCCATGTCCTACCGCACCGCTGCCGACTCCCTGCCCAAGGCGCCGCTGCCGCTCCAGGCCGCCTCGTGCCTGCTAGCGCAGGCCGCCCGCGACCACACCCGCGCCAACGTCCTGCGTGCCCGCAGTGCCGGCGAGCACAGCCGTAACCAGCTGCGCCGATCGCGCCGCATGGGCGTTGCCGCCCGTCGCGTTGAGGCCGAGTCGCGCGACATGGCAGCCGAGGTGCGGGCATGAAAGTCCTGGTCCATGCCTACGAAGGCGATCACATCCAACGGATCAGGTTGAGGACACCAAGCGGCCTCGTGCTCACCGTTTCCTATGACCAAGCCATCCGACGGTTCTACATACATCTGATCAAGCAGGCATCCCCGAGCCAGATCCGCCGGGGCAAGTCATCTCTGATCGTTCTCTCTCACAGCGGCGACTTGAATCAGCTGCCGTCCACTCCCGTGTACGGCAGCGAGACCCATCTCTGCCTGGGCTCCATGTCGATCGAGGTGCATCCCAAATCAGTCCAAGCGCTCAACGAATGGCTTGTTCAGCTCAATCGACTTCTGCATCAGGCGGCGCGTAGTGGAGCTGCGCATCCGACTCAAGGAGAAGCCGCATGAACCGCCGGTACCGGATCGCGTGGGCTGTCGTCAGCGCTGTGGCCGCCATTGTCGTGCCCCCTCGCCTGGTGGAGATCAGCCAGGCCCACGCTGACCGCGACGCCAATCAGGCGCGCTGGGCAGCGTCTTCCAGCGTTCGCGGGTGATGCCATGCAGACCGCCCGCCCCGTTCCGCACTCCGTGCCGCTGTGTCAGCCCGGCCACCGCCCGCAAATAGTGACGACAACCGGCGCGCCCTGCGGGCATCGCCTGGGCGCTCCGTGCCCGCCACTGATCCACATCGAATGCCACCGCTGCGGCATCGCAACCGTTCCCGCCCTGAACCTCGCGATCGCCGAGCTGCGCTGGACACGTGACGACCTTGCCCAGCAGCGAATCCCGATCTCGCACCTCGCCCGCGCGCGAGGCGTGGTTCTGAACCAGATGCCCATTTCCACCGCCGCCTGAGCAGGAGACCGACATGCCCGCACCCCTGAAACCACTGGAACGCGCCGCTCTACTCACTGCCTTCAGTGCCACTGGCAACACCCTGAAGCGCACGCGCGGCGGCTTTGTGTCCCCCTCCAAGCCAGCCCAGGTATTCACCCGGCGCGTCATCAACTGGCTGGATGAGAGGGCTCTGATCGATTTTGACGACCGGATGTTCCCGACCAAGGCGATGCTCACCAAGCTGGGCGTCAAGCAGGCCCAAGCCCTGGTGGATGAAGCGCGGGCCAAGGCGGGTGCAGCGTGATGCGCGCATACGAGCGGAAGAAGGCCGAGGCCATGGCCGCTCACGCGACAGCCTATCGGCTGGAAGAAGAGGCCGCATCGCTGATCGGTTACGAAGCGATGGCCGAGACCTACCGCCAGCTGGCGCTGCAAGCCGACCAACTGGCGGCGTCCTATCGCTCCATGGCGTCGCAAGAATGAGCGCCAGCACCCTCCCGGTCGAGCAGGCCTTTGCCACTGGCAGCCACGGCGCAACCCTCGTGCTGATGGTCTGCTCAGGCTGGCTGTGGGCCGGGCTTTATGCCAGCCCCTACAGCACCACCCCCAGCGAAGTGTCCGCCGCTACGGGCCACAGGGCGACCGTTCGCGGCCGTCACCTGCAGATCGGCGCGGGACGATACGCCCTTTCTCAAAAGTCGCTCCAGTCGGCACGCCGCTGGCTGGAGCGCAACGGCGTGCGTGTGCGCGACGTAACTCTCAAGGAAACAGCATGACCACCAGCACCACGAGCGCCGTGACCCCGGCGAACTCCGCCCCGTCGATCGTGATCTACGGTCCGCCTGGCTGCGGCAAATCCAAGCATGCCGAAGAGCTTCGTGCCTACCTCGATCTGGACACAGTCGTGGATGACTGGGACGGCTCCTCCCCCTATCCGCGCGTCGGCGCCCTGGTGCTGACCAGCAACCCCAGCCCCACGCTCGCGCCCAGCACGCATGCCATGCACTTCGGCTCGGCGATGCGCGAGCTGAACAGCGAGGGTCGCCGGGCATGAGCGCCAAGATTCAACGCTTCGGCCGCGCGGCACAGATCCGCGAGGCACTGCTCGGCCTTCCGGCTGGCGCCAACGAGGATCAACTTCTTGCCTCCGGCAAGCTGACATGCACGCCCAAGGAGCTGAAGAGCTCCCTAGCAGCGATGGTGGATACCGATCAGCTGCGCGTCAGCACTGCCACGGGCGACCGGGTGTGGTCGCTCACGCAAACGATGCAGAAGCTGATGCGCGAGGCGAACACGCGGGCTACGCCCTCGCGGTCTGCCGCTGCGCGAGTGGTGCGCACCACCCCGAACGGCGATCAGTACAGCACCACGATCCAGCACAAAGATCGCGAGCGCCAGGCGCTTGCGCAGCTGCTGGCGGACTTCCGCAAGGCCGGCGGTGAGATCGAAGTCCTGGGCACGACGCCCATCCGTTCCAGCCTCACCCGCCGCCAGGTCATCGAAAGCTCTGGCCGAAACAAGGCCGATGTTGCCACCACCCAGGAGCACGCATGAGCACCGAAATCGTCACCGCCGCAGTAGACCGCCTGACAGCGCAGATTAGCGACGCCCTGTTCGGCGAGCCAGGCATGGACCTGATCGAGCTCTCCAACCGCTGCAATGAGCTGCGGAAGGCGAGCGGTTGTCACCTGCTTGGGGAGTCCCGCATTACCGATCAGGTAACCGCGGTCAACCGCACGCCGGCGGACACCGGACATCCGGCAGCGCTGAACGCGCTGCATGTGGGAGAGACGCATGGGGATGTGCCCCACGATGTTACCGACCCGTGGCGCGGGCTGTATCTGCCGACCCGCATGCCGGCGGCTTCGGAATACGGCGACCTCACCCATCCGGATATCCCTCACTGGCCTGACGACCGCGAGGAAGCGCTCGACAAGCTGGTCCATGCCCAGGGCTTCGACTTCCACATCGTTGCCGGTGACTTCACCGAGGCGGCGCTGGAGGATGGAGACGAGCTGTACTGGAAGGAACTGCGCGCATGGAATCCGGAAGCGCCCGAGGGCGAGTGGCGCCTGGCATGGAAGGGTGACACCGAAGACGGTCCCTATGCGTGGTTCGTGCGGCCGATGGCGCTGCGTCCGGATCCGGTCGCCCTCGCCGCAAATGGCAAGCAGCAGGTTGGCGAGGTGCAGCGGGATGCGTGGGCCGCGCTGGAAGCCTCCATGCCGTATCTGGAAACGCTGCATAGCATCGTCGGCGGAGAAGCACGCGCGAGTGTGTGGCGCTGCATTGAACGAGGCCGTGTCGCCCTCGCCGCCCGCCAGCCGGGGGCACAGTACCCGGTGGACGGCGACTGGCATCTGCGTGGCTATGCCTACGCGAGCAAGCAGGCCACGACCTGTGCCGGCTGCGGCAAGCACAAGCACACCCCGCTGCGCATTGACGCGATGGGCGGCTACGTATGCCTGACCTGCATCGACCAGAAGCTGGGGGCGCTGCTGGGTGAGTTCGGATACCCTCCCGCGCAGGTCATCGACCTGGCGCAGCCTGCGCCGGGCGTTACCCGCTACCGGATCGAGGATGCGCCTGGCCTGGACCCCGTCACCGTGTACGTGGAGAACTACACGCCGGGCAAGGGCCGCATGGTCGTCACCTGCTACGCCAGCGCGTGGACCGCCTTCTGGGGCGCAATGGGCGATGACACGACCCTGGAGCAGTTCGTGGCCGGCTGCAGCCCCGAATACGTGGCCGACAACATGGTCTGGGGTGCTGACACCAAAAAGTCGACCAAGGGCTATGCCGACAAGGTGGCGGCCGCAGTGGTGGCGTTCTTCAAGAGCCAGCGCGATGCAGCGCCGGGGGTGGGGTCGTGATCCGCTACCTCATGGCCGCAACCGTCGCGTGGGCGCTGGCTTCCTGCATCCTGTTTCTGTTCGGGTCGTTCACTGCAGCCAGCTTTGATCCTCTGGACTGGGCTCCGCCGGGCAGGTGCATCATCGCCCTGCTCAGCCTCGCGGCAGGTGCTGCATGCGGGACGTGGGCGTTCAAGAAGATCGACGACTATCACAACCTGATCCGTATCCACACCGCCGGCTTGGAAGCCAGCGCCCAATGGAATCGAAAATGGGTGCTTCGCTCGCAGGTTGCACAGCCGACCGATGCAGCGCCGGGGGTGGGCGATGGCTGATCCCATCAAGCACGCGAAAGCTGCCGCCAAGGCGGAGGCGCACCTGTACGTTTGGGCCGCGGTCGTTGCGCTGCTTGAAGGCAGCACGTCACCCGACAGGGACAGAGCAGCAGTGAAGCAGGTTGACCGCGTGGTCGCGATTGCCAAGAAGGAGCAACAGCGCCTTCTTGCGAAGTACGACAGCGAGATGGCCTGTATCACCAAGGAGACGACCAATGGCTGATATCGAACACCAGGTCCGCGAGCGCCCCATCCTCTTCAATGGCGCCATGGTGCGCGCCATCCTGGCTGGCCGGAAAACCCAGACCCGGCGTGCGATCAAATGGAACAACGTCGCACCTGGCTTGAACCTGCGCTTCACGGGGCTCACGGCGCAGCGCTATCCCAAGGGCTGGGTTCTCGAATCCGATTCGCGCTCGTCATCGGAATGGCGTTGCCAGCCGACGCTCTGCCCCTTCGGCCAGCCCGGCGACCGGCTGTGGGTACGGGAGACGACGGTCAACGTCGAAAAACACGGATACCTTGGCCCGGTCTATCTGGAGTCGGAGGAAGGCAGAGATTGCCTGAACTTCGGGCTGGCACCTGCGCCAGACGATATGACCGAGGTCGAACCGCACGAAGTTACCCTGCGGCCGTCCATTCACATGCCTCGGTCCATGTGCCGCCTGGTGCTGGAGATCACCGCCGTCCGCGTTGAGCGGCTGCAGGCGATCAGCGAGGCCGATGCACTGGCCGAGGGCATCGAAGAAATCGGCGGCCGTTTCACCTTCAACGGCGGCATGCACGAATCGCTGACGCCGCGGCTCAGCTTCCAGACGCTCTGGGATAACTGGGCCAGCAACCCTTGGGTGTGGGTCATCGAGTTCAAGCGCGTGGAAGCAGATCATGGCTGACGCACAACGCGATCGTCAGATGCACTGGGAAATTGGCACAGAGCTCGCAGAGCACATCGTCGGCGATTTGCTCAGCAGCGGTTGGTCGCGTCAATCGATGCGAAAGCACGAAGCGTCCGGGCCGACCCCCTGTGGCACCGCCTTCTATCTGCTGCGGGATGGCGCGATCGCCCTCGCCTACTTCCCCATCACGGCGGTTACTGATGTGAACGGACGCGGGCTCTGCTTCTCCATCCGTGACTTCTTCCCGCCGGTCCACAAATCTGTGCACGGCGACGTTGAGAGCCTGCAGCCGTTTGAAGTTGGCGACCAGGTTCTCTCGATGGACCGGGATCTGGATGGATCCTGGCATTACGAAGATGAAGTGCGGGCCAGCGAGTGGCACCTCTTGATACCTGTTTTCACGGTCGTCTCTGTCCGCCCGTGCCGCGGTCACCACACACAGTTCGGTGGCAGGGACTACTACCAGATCAAGATCAAGGACCGTGTGGGCGGCGGTGGCGGCTACCACGATCTGGTACCCATCGCTGGACGACCGTGGCAGATGCGCGGTGAGGGTGAGTGCTTGATCCGCGTCAAGCGTTCGGTGCTGGCCGTCGCTCCCCCTTCGCCGGTGCTGCCGGCTCAGCTGGACCTCTTCGCATGAAGCTCTCGGCTTCCCTCGGGCTTGGTGCGGCCCAGTTCTCTGCTCGCGCTGAGACCCCCGTGTTCGAACCGCTTAGCCGAAGCACGAAGACCAAACACGCCTGGGCCGGATATGGAACGCTGCGCGCCATTCTGGAGTTTTCGAAGTGGGCGCACGAGCAGGAGCGATTCCCCACCATCGACGCGGTGTGCACACGCTTCAACGTCTGTCGAGCTACCGCCTACCGCTGGACAAGCGCCTTGGCTGAGACGTACGGCATCGACACGCCGGTTCGCTCTGGTCGAGCCCTCGACCAATGACCATCGCCAAATTGGAGATCACCCAATGACCCAGCGACACATCAGCCATCCCGACCCGCTGGCGGCCTGCGGCATCACCGTCGTCTACACGGTGATCTCGATCGTGCGTGGATACCTGGTGCGCCGCTTCTTCAACCGCATGGAGGTTCGCCGTGGCTGAGATCCAGCACCTGGTCAACGTGTCCGGTGGAAAGGACAGCACTGCGGTCTACCTGCGAGCCATCGAGCTAGGGCGCCCGTTCCGCGCTGTGTTCGCTGACACCGGCAACGAGGATCAGCGCGTCTACGACTACATCGCTGAGCTGCCGGTCCGCACCGGTGGCCCGGTCGTCGAGACCGTGCGCGCCGACTTCACCCGTCGGCTCGCGCAGCACCGTGCCTACATCCTCGAGCGCTGGCCTGGCGAAGGCATTCCTGACGAGATCGTGCAGCAGGCCGCGGCGCTGCACGAGCCGACCGGCAATCCCTTCCTGGACCTGTGCATCAGCAAGGGGCGGTTCCCATCCCGCATGGCGCAGTTTTGCACCGAAGAGCTGAAGACCCTCCCGATCACGCTGCAGGTCGTTGGGCCCATGCTGAAGACCGGCCCTGTCCTCCAGTGGCTCGGCATTCGTGCAGACGAATCGGCAAACCGCGCGAAACAGCCACGCTTCAACCGCCACGAGTCCGGGTCGATGGTGTGGCGTCCGATCTTCGACTGGACCATAGAGCAGGTCTGGGCGCAGCACCGGAAGCATGGCATCCAGCCCAACCCGCTTTACGCCCTCGGAATGGGCCGCGTCGGCTGCATGCCCTGCATCAACTGCCGGAAAAGCGAGCTACGGAACATCGCGGACCTGTTCCCGGACCACATCGACCGGATCCGCCAGTGGGAAGAGATCGTGGCCTCGGCCAACAAGCGGCGCAGCGCGACGTTCTTCCCGGCCGTCACCGACCCGACCGACGTGGACCGACCAGGCAGCTACTCCCGGATCGACACACTCGTCGAATGGAGCCGAACCGCCCGAGGCGGCCGGCAGTTCGATCTCTTCTTCCAGGCCCAGGCCGGCGGAGGTTGCACGTCCGACCTCGGCCTCTGCGAAAGGAATGCAGCTTGAGCCAGACCAAACTCCAATCGTTCGTGGAGGCCAACGTCAGCACGGCGATCGGCTTCGGGATCTCTTGGGCGGTCACACCGTTCGTGATGGGCGCCTTCGGCTACTCAGTCGGCCCCGGTACCGCTCTCGGCATCACCATCGTCTACACGGTGATCTCGATCGTGCGCGGATACCTGGTGCGCCGCTTCTTCAACCGCATGGAGATGCGCCGGTGATCCACGTCGGGAAATGCATCGATGTGATGCGCGGCATGGCCGCCGACTCGGTCGACGCGATCGTGACAGATCCGCCCTACGGGCTTTCATTCATGAATCAACGCTGGGATTACGACGTGCCTAGCACCGATGTCTGGGCAGAGTGCTTGCGCGTGCTGAAACCGGGCGGCCATCTACTGGCCTTCGCCAGCACTCGCACCCAGCATCGCATGGCCGTGCGCATCGAAGATGCTGGCTTTGAGATCCGCGACATGATCGCGTGGATCTACGGCAGCGGCTTCCCTAAGTCCCATAACGGCCCATGGGGCGGCACGGCGCTGAAGCCCGCGCTCGAGCCGATCACAGTTGCCAGGAAGCCGCTGCAGGGAACGGTAGAAGCCAACTGGCGTGAGCATGGGACAGGCGCACTCAATACTGATGACTGCGGCGTTGGCGCAAAGTTCAGCGACGGAGGCCGCTGGCCGGCCAACCTGATCCACGACGGCAGCGATGAAGTGCTCGCGGCGTTTCCGGCTGCAAAGGGTCAGCAAGGGCCGATCAGCCAAACCGCACCCAGTGAGAAAACTGGCGGCGTCTATGGTCGGATGCGAAGGGAGGGGGAGCTGAGCGCCAAGAGCGCGAATCGAGGCGGAGTCGGCTTCAAGATGCGGCCAGGTCAGCGGCAAGTCGGCGACGGCAGTGCTGCTCGGTTCTTCTACTGCGCAAAAGCCAGCCCGCACGACCGGAACAGCGGGCTGGACAACTTCGAAGCGGGCATGACCGGCGATGGGCGGACCGTGAATGCCGACGGACCCCACCTGCGCGGAACCACGCTTCGCAGAAATATTCACCCCACGGTGAAGCCAACCGACCTCATGCGCTACCTGTGCCGCCTGGTCACCCCGCGCGGAGGGCTGGTGCTGGATCCGTTCGCCGGAAGCGGTAGCACGGGCCGGGCTGCCGTGATGGAGGGATTCCAGTTCGTCGGGATCGAGCGTGATCCCGAATACGCAGCAATCGCGGAAGCCCGCATTCGCGTGGTGCAACCGGGCCTCTCCCTGGAGGCCACTGCATGATCCGAGGGGTACTACAGTTCCATGATTTGCAGGAGCTCTGCCGTCCTGGCGCTAATCCGCGCCTGGCTACGGTGGAGTCGTGGGCGAAGCGCGAGGGCATCGCCTATCGCTACGATGGCAAGGGCGGCATCTGGACGACGCAGGACGCGCTGAACACGGCGCTTGGCATTCACCAAGCGGCCAACTCCGATCACCCATATGCACCCGAGGACATCGGCTAATGCCGCGACCGCGAAAGTTCAACCCGAAGATCCCAACGCACATCGACCAGAAGGCGCTGCCGCGCGGCGTGTACTGGGATTCGACGGGCAACGGCCGCTGGTACGTCCTGGAGCACCCGCGCAAGGCTGTCACGGTTGCCGGACGCAAGGCGCTGCTTTCTGACCTGCATGCGATCGCGGAGGCACGTGCCGGTTCGGCAGCGAAGGGCACTGTGGGGTACGTAATGGCCCGCTTCGAAGAGAGCACCACGTTCATCGGGCTGGCCGCCGGAACGCAGAAGGGATACCGGCACCAGCGAAAGCTGGTGGAGAGCTATCGCACGAACTTGGGCGTCACGCTTGACCAGCTCGCAGTCGCCCGCCTGGGCCCGGCCGCTATTCAACGCGTTGTCGAATCGATTGCGCGCGGTCGGGATGGTGAGCAGCCCATGCCAACGAAGGCCAACCACCTGCTCCGCTACGTGCGGCGCATGTTCGCCTGGGGCGTCCAGCATGGGCACTGCCTCACGAACCCGGCGAGCGGTGTCGCACAGGCAAAGGAGCGAGGGAAGATCAAGATGCCCTCGCCATCGAGTTACGCGCGCCTGACCGCGTTCGCACGCGAGCGTGGTCAGCGCGATGCACACACCGCCGGCAGTGTGGCGCCTTACCTGGCCCACCTCATGGTCATCGCATACAGCTGCCGGCTGCGCGGCATTGAAGTGGTCACACTCACCGAGGCCAATGCGACCGAGGAAGGGATCCTCAGCAACCGTCGGAAAGGTAGCCGCGACAACATCACCAGGTGGTCGCCGGCGTTGCGAGAGGCATGGGAGGCGCTGATCCAACTGCGAAAGGCCGCTGAGCAGCGGCACCGTCGGCCGCCCCAGTTGCATGCGTCGAAGAGGCCCATGCTGGTAAGTCAGCGTGGCACGGCACTTTCGAAGTCGGGGCTGGACTCTGCGTGGCAACGCCTCATCAGTTTGGCCCGCGAGGGCGACGATCCAGTGCTGGCGGAGGACGAGGTTTTCACTCTCCATGGGCTGAAGCACCGCGGCATCACCGACAGCAAGGACAAGGCGTCGGGCGGACACCGAACGGAGCGAATGCGGCAGCGATACGACCACGAGACCCCCCTCGTGGAACCAGCCGAACTCCCCGCGTTTTCAGGAGGGTTTTCAGGAGGCAACAAAAAGGGCGCATAAAGCGCCCTTTAAGTTATTGATTGCAATGGTGGGCCGTGATGGATTCGAACCATCGACCAAAAGATTAAAAGTCTTCTGCTCTACCAACTGAGCTAACGGCCCGTTGCATCCCCGGCAGTGCGCCGAGGGTGCGCATTCTAACGCATCTTGGTGCTCATGCGCACCCTTCGGGCATCACGCGTAGTGGGTCGGGTCGGGCACGCCGGCGTCCGTGAACCCCTGCGCCCGCAGGCGGCAGGCATCGCAGTGCCCGCAGGCGCGGCCCTGGTCGTCGGCGTTGTAGCAGGACACCGTCAGGCCGAAGTCCACGCCCAGGCGCACGCCTTCGCGCACGATGTCGGCCTTGCTCAGGAACTGCAGCGGCGCGTGGACCTGGATCCCCGCGCCTTCCACGCCGGCCTTGGTGGCCAGGTTGGCCAGGCTCTGGAAGGCGCTGATGAACTCGGGGCGGCAGTCCGGGTAACCGGAGTAATCCACCGCGTTCACGCCGCAGAAGATGTCGTTGGCGCCCAGCACTTCGGCCCAGCCCAGCGCCACGGAGAGCATGATGGTGTTGCGTGCCGGCACGTAGGTGACCGGGATGCCCTCGCCGCCCGCTTCGGGCACGTCGATGTCGTCGGTCAAGGCCGAACCGCCGATGCTGCGCAGATCGACGTTCACGGTCTTGTGCGCCACGGCGCCCAGCGCAGTGGCCACCGCCGCGGCGGCGTCGAGTTCAGAGGTGTGGCGCTGGCCGTAGCGCACGCTCAGGGCATGCACGGCAAAGCCCTGCTCGCGGGCGATGGCGACGACGGCGGCGGAGTCCATGCCGCCGGACAGGAGGACGACTGCTTTTTTCATTGGGGGGGTTCCGGTGGGTTGCGGGATCACCAGCACGCTGTCCCGCGCCGGGTACATCAGGAAGGCCGCGCCAGGCCTAGCGGCCCGGTTCGTCGTTCCACAAAAGCTTGTGCAGCTGCATCTGGAAGCGCACCGGCAGGCGGTCGGCCACGATCCAGTCGGCCAGCTCGCGTGGGCTGACCTCGCTCTTGCTGGGCGAGAACAGCACCATGCTGCGCTCGTTGAGCCGATGCTCGCGGACCATGCCACGGGCCCATTCGTAATCCTCGCGGCTGCACAGGACGAACTTGATCTGGTCGCGCTTGGTCAGCAGCGGCAGGTTCTCAAGGCGGTTGCGGGCCATCTCGCCCGAGCCGGGCGTCTTCAGATCGACCACGCGCGACACGCGCGGATCCACGCCGCTGACATCCAGCGCACCGGAGGTTTCCAGCGATACGTCCAGCCCCGCTTCGCAGAGCTTCTCCAGCAGGACCAGGCAGCGCTTCTGCGCCAGCGGCTCGCCACCGGTCACACAGACGTGATGCACGCCCTGGGCCAGGACCTCTGCCACGATGACGTCGATGTCCCACCAGGTGCCGCCGTGGAAGGCGTAGGCGGTATCGCAGTACGTGCAGCGCAGCGGGCAGCCGGTCAGGCGCACGAACACGGTCGGCCAGCCGGCGGTATCGGCTTCGCCCTGCAGCGACAGGAAGATCTCGGTGATCTTCAGGCGTGGCAGCGGGGATTGCACGATCTCGCTCGGGAGCGCGGCGGCAGCGGACAGGGTCGGTGTCATGGGGGCGTAGTCAGGGTTGCGGCGACGGAAACGAAAACAGCCGAGCAGGGCTCGGCTCTACAGCGACACCCCGGTCAGGGGCGCGGATCACGGTCATTGTACCCGGGCTTGGCCGCCAGAGCGGCCACGGCTCAGCGGATCTGCTGGCCCAGCCGGATCGACTGCAGCCGATCCTGCGCGGTGCGCGCGGCATCGGTGCCGGGATAGGTGGAAACGACCTGCTCGAGCGTGGCCTGGGCCTGGTCGACCTTGCCTCCGCCGTACTGCGACAGGCCGATCTTCAGCAGGCCACCGGACGCCTTGTCGTGGGTCGGGTAGCGCGAGATGAGATCGCGGAACTGCGTCTCAGCCAGCGGGAAATTGCGGGTGGCGTAGTAGCTCTCGCCCAACCAGTACAGCGCGTTGGGGGTGTAGACGCCATTGGGGTACAGCTCGATGAAGCTCAGGAACAACTGGGCCGAATCGTCGTACTTGCCGGCCTTGAGCGAATCGAAGGCGACATTGTAGGCCGTCCGTTCGTCGCCGCTGGCAGCAAGACTGCCGGCATCGCCGTGTACGGAAGGGGGCCGCTCGGAAGCGGCCACGGCCGGTTTCGGGGGGGCTGCGGCCGGCGAGGGCGCGGACGCGGCGGGGGCGGCAGGCAGCATCGGGGCGCCACCCTCCAGGCGGTTCAAGCGGCTGTCCAGGTCCAGATACTGGTCCTTGGCGGTCTGCTTGAGCTGCTCGTTCTCGTGTTGCAACTGCTCCACGGAGGACTGCAGGGCCTGCACCTGGGTACGCAGCTGGTTGAGCTGGTTGAGCATGTCCGTGTTGGACTGGTTGTTGAGCACCTGCTGCTCAAGCGAACCGACACGATCAGCCAGGCTCTGACGCTGTGCGTATGCCGGTGCGGCAGCCACGAGGGCTGCCGCAACGATCATCGATGTGAATCGAAAACGCATCGATTACTGAGCCGTGTACACGATCTCGACGCGACGGTTCTGCGACCAGCACGATTCGCTGGTTTCGGTGCAGACCGGACGCTCTTCACCGTAGGACACGACGGTCAGCTGCGAAGCCGAGCCACCGTTGGCCTGCAGAGCCGAGGACACGCCATTGCCACGACGCTCGCCGAGGGCCTGGTTGTAGGCGCGCGAACCGCGCTCATCGGCATGACCCTGCAGGGTGATGCGCGAGGACGGACGGTCACGCAGGTACTTGGCGTGGCACGCCATGATGGCCTGGAATTCCGGCTTCAGGCTGTCCTGGTCCAGATCGAAGTACACCACGCGCTGGCGCAGGCAGGAATCGGTATCCAGGTCACCCGGGCCGTACAGGCCGGAGGTGGACGGACCGGTCGGAGCCGTGGTGCTGCCGGTGTCAACCGGGGCAGCCGGAGCTTCCTTGACCTTCTTGGAGCAACCGGCCAGGACGGCCACGGACAACAGGGAGACAAGCAGAACGCGGGTGGACTTGTTCATGGCGATTACCTTTGAGGCTCCTAAAGCCGGTGAGTGAGTTGAATGCTGGCGAATCTTAACACTCTGTTAGCGCTTTGTACGGTATGGCGACCAAGAAGGTTCGCGAACGTCACCGTCTGCCAGAACCAGCCGCTGGCGCACGCGCGCATCGGCGGAAACGGCGTACAACACACCACGTCCACCCTCGCGGGCGGCGTACAGCACCATGCTCGCGTTGGGCGCGAAGCTCGGCGACTCGTCCAGCGAACCCGGCGAGAGGGTGTTCCAGCGCGCCGAACCCAGACTGCTGTCCATCATCGCGATCTTGTAGGTGTTGCCACTGCCTTGGGCGACCACCAGCTTCTTGCCGTCATAGGACAGGCTCGGGGTGGCGTTGTAGTTGCCCTGGAAGGTCACGCGCGAGGCGCTGCCACCGCTGGAGGCGACCTGGTAGATCTGCGGGCGGCCGCCACGGTCGGAGGTGAAGTAGACGCTGCCGCCATCCGGGCTCCAGGTCGGCTCGGTGTCGATGGCGAAGTGGTTGGTCAGCTGGGTCAGCTGCTTGCTGCCCAGGTCCATCACGTAGATTTCCGGGTTGCCGCTGCGCGACAGCGACAGGGCCAGGCGGCGACCATCCGGCGAGAACGAGGGCGCACTGTTGATGCCGCGGAAGCTGGTGACCAGCTCACGGGCGCCGGTGGCGATGTTCTGGATGTAGATGGCCGAATTGCCGCGCTCGAAGCTCACGTAGGCCAGCTTGCTGCCGTCCGGGCTCCAGCTCGGGGAAAGCAGCGGCTCGGCCGAGCGCACGATGACCTGCGGGTTGTAGCCGTCCGAATCGGCGACCATCAGCGCATAGCGCATCGCATCGCCCTTGCCGCTGGCGGTGATGTAGGCGATCCGGGTCCAGAAGGCACCGCGCACACCGGTGATCTTTTCGTAGATGGCGTCGGCCATCTGGTGGGCGACATCGCGCATCGCGTTGCCGCGGGCGGTCATCGCCAGGCCGAGCAGGCGCTCACCCTTGGGCACGTCATACAGCTCGTACTCGACGCGGTAGGCGCCCGAACCGGCGTCCAGCACGCGGCCGACCACGATGTAGTTCTGCTTCAGCGCGCGCCAGGTAGCGAACTGGATCTCGCTACCGCGGGTCGGGCGCTCGACGATCTGCGCTTCGGGAAGGTTGCGGAACTGGCCGGAACGCTCCAGGTCGGCGCGCACCACGGCGGCCACGTCGGTATCCGGGGCAGCCGAGCCCTGGTAAGGCATCGGCACGACCGTGATCGGCGTGGCGGAGGCATTGCCACCGATGATGTCGATATCCAGACCCTTCTGCTGCGCGGCGGCAGCGAAGGGCAACAACAGGGCCGCGAATACAGCAAGCCAGCGAGGCATCTTCTTCATGGATCGCTCAATAGGGGAAAACAGCAACGATGGATAACAGGGCGGCAGTGAACCGTTTCGCAATCATGAACCAAAGGTGCGTGAAAGCAGAGTCACCGCGCGTATGAAAATCACAATACCTTAACGAGGGGCGGTGAACTCGATGTTCAAGGCCCGGTCGAACACCGGCTCGAAACCCCGGTAGGGCAACGGCTGGGCGCGCAGCACGGCACGCTCGAGGCCGGCGCGCCCGGCGGCATCGAACTGGCACGCCTCATCGGCCTGGACCGACACCACCGCCCCGCCCGGCAGCTGCCGGATCGCCACCCGGCAGCGCGCGCCGGACGGCATCGACGGGGTGATCGACCACTGCGCGATGATCGCGTCCCGGGTCGCGGCGGCGTAGCGGGCGCGCAGCACATCGGCCCCGGTCACGTCCGGCAAGTCGGTCGCTGCGCGATGCGCTGCATCAGCCTCCTCCGGCTGCGCTGGCACGGTGTTCGCCGACGCAGGCTGCGGCAGCGCAAGCACAGCCAGAATCACCAGCACAGAAGTCATTTTCATCGGGCAGAGGGCGATCGACGCAGGACGGTCATGGCCCGCGCAGGATCAATCCTGCGCGGTGAAGTTGAAGTTGATGGTGCGCTGGAACACGGTCTCGAAGCCGCGGTACGGCAGCGGCTGGGCATTGAGCACGGCCGCCTCGATGGAGCGCTTGCCGGCGTCATCGAACGCGCAGCTGCCGACCACCTTGGCCTGGATCACCTGCCCACCCGGGATCTGGGTGATCGAGACCTGGCACTTCTGCCCCAGCGGAACCGAATCCGGGCGGGTCCACTGCCCCTTCACCTTCTGCTGGATCGCCGCGGCGTACTTGGCGCTGAGGTCATCGCTGGTGCCCCCTGCCCCGGCGGCGGGTGCCGCGGTGCCGGTGCTGCCCGCGGTGGCGGCCTGCGAGGCGGCCGCGCGCGCGGCGGTCACCTGGCGCAGTTTCTGCTCGGCCAGCTTGGCTTCGTTCTCGGCCTGGGCACGCTTGCGACGGATCTCGGCGATCTGCTTCTGGCGCTCGGCTTCGGCCTTGGCCTTGGCGTCGTTGGCCTTCTGTTCCTGCTCGGCCAGCTTCTTCTTCTGGTCGGCCTCTTCCTGCTGCTTGGCCAGGCGCAGCTTCTGCTCGGCCTGTTCCTGGCGCTTGCGCTCGGTCAGGTCCAGCTGTTCCTGGCGGCGCTTGGCTTCCTGTTCCTGCTTGGCCTTCTCGGCCGAGATCGCCAGCGCATTGACCGCTTCCTGGTCGACCGTATCGGGCTGGGCGATACGCTCCTGGGCCTGTTGCTGCTGCGGCGTCGGGGCATCCTGCGGGCGCGGTTCCTCGATCGGCTGCGGCGGCGGCACGGTGTCTTCGAGGATCGGCTCGGGCTCGGCGACCGGCTCGGGCAGCTCGGGCAGTTTTTCGGAGGCGCGCAGCGCCTGGCGCGCCGCCGACGCTTCCGCGGCGGACAACTGCAGGCTGGCCTCGATCGCCGGATCGCCGGCGGCCGCTTCGGTGGTGCGCTGGGGCGACCACAGCCAGGCTGCGATGAAAACCAGCGCCAGCAGCAGGTGCACGCCGATCGCCAGCGCGATCGGCAGACCCCACTGTTCGTCCTGCGTGCGCTGCGGTGGCAGGGCGTCAGTGTGCATCGGTCGCCAGACCCACCTTTTCCACGTTGGCACGCCGGATCACGTCCATGGCCGCGACCACCTTTTCATACGCCACGGCCTTGTCGGCCGCCACGATCACCCGCAGGTTCTTGTCCTGCGAGGCCAGCGCCGACAACTGCGCCTGCAGCTGGGTGGCGTCCATCGGCGCAGGGTCCTTGGCGTCGGGCAGCTTCAGGCTGAGCTGGCCGTCCAGGCGCACGGACACGATCACCGGATCCTGCTTGCTTTCCAGGGCCTTGGCCTGGGAGGTCGGCAGGTCGACTTCAAAACTCAGCGTGAGCAGCGGCGCGGTGACCATGAAGATGATCAGCAGCACCAGCATGACGTCGATGTACGGCACGACGTTGATTTCGGATTTCAGCTTTCGGCGCTTGCGGCGACCAAGGGCAGCGGACATGGCAGGACTCCTGTGCTGGGCGCTTACTCGTCGCCCGCGGTCTGGCGCTGCAGGATCGAGCTGAACTCTTCTGCGAAGGTTTCAAAGCGTACCGACATGCGCTCCACGCGGGTGGTGAAGCGGTTGTAGGCCCACACCGCCGGGATCGCCACGAACAGGCCGATCGCGGTGGCGAACAGGGCTTCGGAGATACCCGGGGCCACCGAGGCGATACCGGCCTGCTCACCGCTGTTGATCATGTCGTGCATGGTCACCATGATGCCGAACACGGTCCCCACCAGGCCCACGTACGGGGCGGTCGAGCCGATGTTGGCCAGCAGTTCCAGGCTGCGCTCCATCTGGTCCACCTCGCGGGTGTAGGTGGTGCGCATGGCGCGCTGGGCGCCTTCCAGCTGGGCACGGCCATCCAGCCGGCGCTTGTCGCGCAGGCGGGTGAACTCGCGGAAACCGGCTTCGAAGATCGCCTCCAGGCCGCCGACCTTGCGGTTGCGGTCGGTCGCGGCGCTGTACAGCTTGCCCAGGTCCGCACCGGACCAGAAGCGGCTTTCGAACTCGTCGGCCTCGCGGTTGGCGGCGTTGAACACGCGCGCCTTGCGGAAGATGATCACCCAGCTGATGAAGGAGCCGGCGAGCAGCAGCAGCACGATGATCTTCACCGGGATGCTGGCTTTCACCATCAGGTCCAGGTAATTGATGCCACCGTGCGACGCCTGCGCGACCGTCTGCGCCGCGGCGCTGGTGACTTCCTGCGGCAGCGCTTCGACCACGGTGGCCTGCAGGGCCAGGAGCATTGCGATCATCCGTTGTTCCTCAGTATGCGGATTCTGGAAATTCTTGGGTTTTCAGCACGGCATGGAGAGCATCGTCCATCCCGCGCGGCTTGAATGTGGCGGCGTCGAGCGCGGCGATCTTCACCTGCGCGGTCAGCAGTGTTTCTTCGCCCCGGCGCACGGCCTGGGCGAACACCATGCTGGCGCGCTTGCACTGCACCAGCGTGGCGGTGACATCCAGCGCATCGTCCAGGCGCGCCGGCTTGAGGAAATCCAGGGTCATGCTGCGCACCGCGAACACCAGGCCGTGGTCGCAGCGCATGCGCTCCTGACCATACCCCAGCGCGCGCATCCATTCGGTCCGCGCCCGCTCCATGAAGGCCACGTAGCGCGCGTGGTAGACCACGCCACCTGCGTCGGTATCTTCCCAGTAAATGCGTGTCGGCCAACTGAATCGGGGATCAACCGACATCGGGAACCTCCGCGAACAGGTCGGCCGGCGGGTTTTTCGGCTTCAGCCCCATGTGCCGGTACGCCTTGTGCGTGCACATCCGGCCACGCGCGGTGCGGATCAGGAAGCCCTGCTGGATCAGGTACGGCTCCACCACGTCCTCCAGGGTCCCCCGCTCCTCGGACAGCGCGGCGGCCAGCGATTCGATGCCGACCGGGCCACCATCGAAGTAATCGACCATGGTCCGCAGCAGGCGCCGGTCGAGCTCGTCGAAGCCCTCCGGGTCCACCTTGAGCATCTGCATCGCGGCCTGGGCGACGTCCTGGTCGATGTGCCCGGCGGCCTTGACCTGGGCGAAGTCGCGCACGCGGCGCAGCAACCGGTTCGCGATCCGGGGGGTGCCGCGCGAGCGCCGGGCGATCTCGGCCGCGCCTTCGGCGGTGCAGTCGATGTTGAGGATGCTGGCCGAGCGCCGGACGATCCGGGTCAGCTCTTCGGGGGTGTAGAACTCCAGCCGGTGCACGATGCCGAAGCGGTCGCGCAGCGGCGCGGTCAGCAGGCCCGCGCGGGTGGTCGCGCCGATCAGCGTGAACGGCGGCAGGTCGATCTTGATCGAGCGGGCCGCGGGGCCTTCGCCGATCATGATGTCGATCTGGAAATCTTCCATCGCCGGGTACAGCACTTCCTCCACCACCGGCGACAGGCGGTGGATTTCATCGATGAACAGCACATCGTGCGGCTGCAGGTTGGTCAGCAGCGCGGCCAGGTCACCGGCCTTTTCGATTACCGGGCCGGAGGTGACGCGCAGCGCGACCCCCAGCTCGTTGGCGATCACGTGGCTCAGGGTGGTCTTGCCCAGGCCCGGCGGCCCGAAGATCAGCACATGGTCCAGCGCATCGCCGCGCGCCTTGGCCGCCTCGATGTAGATCGACAGCTGCTCGCGCACCGGGGCCTGGCCGAGGTAATCGGCCATGCGCTTGGGGCGGATGCTGGCGTCGGTGCTGTCGTCCTCGCGGGTCGCCCCGGCACCGATGATGCGGTCGTCTGTCATCCGGCAATTATGCGGCAAAAGCGGCGCGATCCGCGCCCGGCAGTGCCGGCCGCCTGGCCGGCGCCGCGCGGTGCAGGCGCATGAGCACCCGACCAACCGGAGAAGAGCCCCCGTGCTGTTCAAGGGGGCGCTCCGAAGGCGCGGGGACAAGGTGGACTGCCGCCGGGGCCCACGATTTGCGGAGCAGACCGTGGGGCGAAGCCCAGGTGGAGCCTTGACGCGTCAGATCTCTACCTGGGCGCCAAGCTCCACCAGCCGGTTGCCCGGAATCCGGAAGAACCCGGTCGCCGGCGCCGCGTTGCGGTGCATCAGCGCGAACAGCTTGTCGCGCCAGATCGGCATGCCGCGGTTGGCGGTGGCCACGATGGTCTCGCGGCTGGCGAAGAAGGTGGTGTCCATCGGGTCGAAGTAGATCCCGCCGTGGTCGCACGAGCGCATCAGCGCCAGCGGCACGTCCGGGGTCTCCATGAAGCCGAACTTCACGTAGATCCGGTAGAACTCATCGCCCACCGATTCGATCTTCAGGCGCTGGCCCTCCGGCGCGTACGGCACCGGCAGGGTCACCACGTGCAGGAACACGTTGCGCTCGTGCAGCACCTTGTTGTGCTTGAGGTTGTGCATCAGCGCATGCGGGGCCACCGAGGGGTCGGCGGTCAGGAACACGGCCGTGCCCGGCACCCGCACCGGCGGGGCCAGCATCAGGCCCGGCAGGAAGGTATCAATGCGGATGCCGTCCTTGCGGATCTCATCGCGCAGCAGCTCGCGGCCCCGCCGCCAGGTGCGCATCATGGTGAACAGCACGATGCCCAGCACCACCGGGAACCAGGCGCCCTGCAGCAGCTTGGCGCCATTGGCCACCACGAAGCCGACATCGATGATGAAGAACACCACGCACAGCGAGAGGATCCAGTGCCGCCACTTCGGCCACAGGGTCCGGGCGACCAGGGCCAGCAGCAGGGTATCGATCAGCATCGTGGCCGAGACCGAGATGCCGTAGGCCACCGCCAGGTTGGACGAGCTGCGGAACGCCAGCACCAGCCCGATCACCATCACCGCGATGCCCCAGTTGATGCCGGGAATGTAGATCTGGCCGATCGTATCGTGCGAGGTGTGCTTGATCCGCATGCGCGGGATATAGCCCAGCTGCATGGCCTGGCGCGAGACCGAGAACGCGCCGGTGATGACCGACTGCGAGGCGATCACGGCGGCCATCGTGGCCAGCACGATCATCGGGTACAGCGCCCAGTCCGGCACCGATTCGAAGAACGGGTTCTTGACCGCTTCGGGGTGGTTGAGCACCAGCGCGCCCTGCCCCAGGTAGTTCAGCACCAGGCACGGCAGCACGAAGAAGTACCAGGCGTGGCGGATCGGCTTGGCGCCGAAGTGGCCCATGTCCGCGTACAGCGCCTCGCCCCCGGTCACGGCCAGCACCACCGCGCCGAGAATGAAGATGCCGTGCCAGCCATGTTCCATGAAGAAGCGCAGCGCCCACACCGGATTGAAGGCCTTGAGCACTTCCGGGGCATCGATGATGTTGTAGATGCCGATCGCCGCCAGCGAAATGAACCAGATCGAGGTGATCGGCCCGAACAGCTTGCCGATCTTCTCGGTGCCGAAGCGCTGCACGGCAAAAACCGCCAGCAGGACCACCACGGTGATGGGCACGATGAAGTTGTGCAGCGCCGGGGCCGCCACCTCCAGGCCTTCCACGGCGCCCAGCACGGAAATGGCCGGCGTGATCACCCCATCGCCGAAGAACAGCGAGGCCCCGAAGATGCCCAGGATGCCGACCACATAGGCCGAGCGCGACCCGTTGCGCAGGGTGCGCTGGGTCAGCGCCATCAGGGCCATGATGCCGCCCTCGCCGTCGTTGTCGGCGCGCATGATGATGGTGACGTACTTGAGCGTCACCACGATGTTCAGCGCCCAGAACGCCAGCGACAGCACGCCCAGCACGGTGTCGTGGTCGCTGTTGAGCCCGTAATGCGGGGAGAACGCTTCTTTGAGCGTATACAGCGGGCTGGTGCCGATGTCGCCGAACACCACGCCGATCGCGCCGATGATCAGCGCCATGCCGCCGGCCGCCGGCGCGTGGCCGTGCGGGGCCTGGCCGTTGCTGTGCTGGGTGGAAGTGGTGGACATGGGGCTCCGGGCGGACGTCAGGCGTTCAATATCGGGGAAGCAGGCGCGCGGCTCAGCGCAGCGCGGCCTGCAGGGCCTTGCGGATGACGGTGGCGACATCGTCGCCGTCGGCGTTGGCATCGCGCGCCATGCGCGCCGCCTCGGTCGGCTTGTAGCCCAGCTGCTGCAGGGCCACGGTCGCCTCGGAAACCGGATCGGTGGCCGGTGCGGCGCCGGCGATCGGCGCCCCGCCGCCACCGAAAGTGGCCGCGCGGTCGCGCAGTTCCAGCACCATGCGCTCGGCGGTCTTCTTGCCGATGCCCGGGATGCGGGTCAGCGCGGTGATGTCACCGGCCTGCAGCATGCGCGCGAACTCGTCCACGCTCACCCCCGACAGCACGGCCAGCGCGATCTTGGCGCCGATCCCGCTGACCTTCTGCACATCGCGGAACAGGCGGCGCTCGCCCTCGCGCAGGAAGCCGTACAGCGAGACGCTGTCTTCCTTCTGCGCGTAATGGGTGAACAGGGTGACCTCGCGACCCAGCTCGGGCAGGTCGTAGAAGGTGCTCATCGGCGCCTCCAGCTCGTAGCCGACGCCATTGACGTCCACCATCAGCCACGGCGGCGCCTTGTAAGCCACGATCCCGCGCAGACGACCAATCATGCAGTGTTCCTCATTTCCGGCTCCAGGCCTGGCGTGCATTGACGCCCAGGCGCAGCGCCGTCGCCCGGACATGGGCATGGGTGATGGCCACGGCCAACGCATCGGCAGCGTCGGCCTGCAGCTTGGTTTTCAGGTTGAGCATGAGCCCGACCATGTGTTGGACCTGTTGTTTTTCCGCGCCACCCCGGCCGACCACGGCCAGCTTGATCTCGGTGGCGGCGTACTCGCTCACCGGCAGGTCGCGCATCACCACGGCCGAGATGGCGGCGCCGCGCGCCTGGCCCAGCTTCAGGGCCGAATCCGGGTTGCGCGCCATGAACACCTTTTCGATGGCCACTTCGTCTGGGCGGTATTCCTCCACCAGCGCGGTCAGGCCCACCACCAGCAGCTTCATCCGCTGCGGGAAGTCGTCCGCGCCCAGCAGCACCAGCGGCAGATGGTGCACGTGCACCACCTTGCCGGCAGCGTCCACATCAATGATGCCGACCCCGGTACGTTGCGAACCGGGGTCGATGCCGAGGATGCGGGTCATGCAGCACGCGCGCGGTGGGGAGGGCGGGAAAGCGCTGTTGTCATCATGGTCCGCATTGTCCGCCCACCGGCCGCCAAAGGCGACCGGCGATGCGCACGGTCAGGCGTAGGCGTCCGCGCCGAGCTCGGCGTTGGAGAACACGTCCTGCACGTCGTCCAGGTCTTCGAGCATGTCCAACAGCTTCTTGACCTGCAGCGCGGTGTCGCCTTCCACCTTGATGTCGTTGTCGGCGCGGAAGGTGATCTCGGCGTGGTCCGGGGTGAAACCGCCGGCCTCCAGGGCATCCTTCACGGCGTGGTAGCCGTCGGCGGCGGTGATCACATCGATCGCCCCGTCTTCGGGATAGACCACGATGTCGTCCGCGCCGGCCTCGATGGCCGCCTCGGTGATCGCCTCTTCATCGGCACCGGCCGCGAAGTGCAGCACGCCCAGGCGCTTGAACATGAAGGCGACCGAGCCTTCGGTGCCCATGTTGCCGCCGCACTTGCTGAACGCATGGCGGACATCGGCCACGGTACGCACGCGGTTGTCGGTCAGGCAGTCCACGATCACGGCCACGCCACCGGGGGCATAGCCCTCGTAGCGGATCTCTTCGTATTCGACGCCTTCCAGCTCACCGGTCGCCTTCTTGATCGCGCGTTCGATCACGTCCTTGGACATGTTCGAGGACAGGCCCTTGTCCATGGCCACGCGCAGGCGCGGGTTGTTGTTGGGGTCGCCTCCACCGCCGCGCGCGGCAACGCCGATCTCGCGGATGATCTTGGTGAAAATCTTGCCGCGCTTCGCGTC